>Ga0184619_10000892_pt1 | contig 10362 bp, 9 predicted proteins | sample PLM0_60_b1_FD_133146 | JGI IMG/M metagenome (GOLD analysis project Ga0184619, IMG submission 133146) | Groundwater sediment microbial communities from an aquifer in East River, Colorado, USA - PLM0_60_b1 | ecosystem: Environmental > Terrestrial > Soil > Riparian zone | place: USA: East River...
AGCGCGCCTTGCACTTTCGATTCGGCGTCGATGAGAAAGTTCGCGCTCGCGACTACGCGTTCGCCTTCCGCGAGGCCGTTTTTCACTTCATAGTGGTCGCCGATTTGCTCACCTAACTGGACAACGCGCGGTTCGAGCTTTCCTCCGCCTTTATCGACGAAGGCGATCTCGCGCGAGCCCGTCGGCATCACGGCGCTGGCCGGCACGGTGAGGCCTTCGCCCATGTCCATGCCGAGCTCGACGTTCGCGTACATCCCCGGGCGCAATTTGAAATCGGGATTCGGAATATCGATGCGGACCTTCGTCGTGCGATTTGCCTGTTCGAGAAACGGATTGATGACCGCGACTTGTCCTTCGAAGCGTTCGTTGGGATAGGAACTTGTTGTGACCGTTACCGACTGACCGGTTTTCAACATCGACAATTCGCTTTCGTAAAATTCGGCCGAGACCCAAACGACCGAGAGATCGGCGATGTCGACCAATTGATCACCGACTTTTATGTTTGCGCCCTGTCGTGCGCGAACTTCCTGCACGACGCCGCGAAAGGGCGAGCGCAGTGTCAGCGATTCACTCGGCTGACGCTTTTGTTCGATCTCGGCGATTTGTTGATCGGTAATGTTCCATTGCCGCAAACGCGATTCCGCCGCCGCGATTAGCCGCTCCGGTGTGGCGCGTGCATCTTTCGATTTCGCTTCATCGCGCATGCGCAGAAGCATGACCAGCTCGCGCTCCGTCGTAAGTAGGTCCGGACTGTAGATCGACATGAGCGGCGCGTCTTTGTCGACCAGTTGCCCAGCCGATAGGACGAATAATTCTTGCACGTACCCATCCACACGGGCGACGAAAGCCCAGTGGCGTTGCAGGTCGGTCTCGACCGTCCCAACCGCGCGAATGGTGTGATGCAGCGGCGCCCGCGTCACGGTTGCGTAAGTGACGCCGATCTGTTGTTGCCGCTCGACCGGCACGACGAATTCGTGCCTACTCGCCGTTCCACCGCTAGAAGGTGCAGGACTGGTTGCACCGGCATTTTTCTTCATCACCGGCACAAGATCCATTCCGCAAATCGGGCACTGACCAGGCGCTTCCGCGTGCACTGATGGATGCATCGTGCAGGTGTAATAATCGACGTCAGCCGGCTTGATTGATTTGCTGGATTTTGAGCAAGCGGGACTGATGAGCAGCACCGCGAGCACAAACATTTTCAATGCTATCGATTTCATTTGGTTTCGTTTGTTTTGCTTGGGGGAAAAAGATTGAGGTCACTGCCGATGACGGCTTCGAGTTCGGCCAGCGCCACGTGATAATCCGCAATGTGTTGTTGCCCCATTGCTTCGAGGTCGCGCAGATTGCGCTGCGCGGTGATCCATTCGAGGAAATTGGCTTTGCCGGTTTCGTAAGCGAACTGGTTCGCTTCGAACGCCTGACGTGCCTGCGGCACAAGTTTGTCCCGGAAAAGATCGACATGATGTTTCATCGTGTGGACCTTTTGCAGCGCGTCGCGCAGCAAACCCAGTGACTCGGCGTTTATGCGGTCATATCCGTGCTGCGCAGCAGCGAGGTTTTCTTTCGCTTCACGAACAGCCGCCGAGTATTTCCGCGGATTTACCCACGGCACAGTAAAAGAAACTCCCGCGTCCAATTCGCTGGCTGCTTGTCGCGAGTCGTTGTAACGCTGCGCTTGAACGATGACGGCTGGATCGGGAATCCAGTCTCGGCGAGATAATTCCAGTCGCGACTTTTCCATGTCGATCTTCGCGTGCGCGATCTTGATCTCCGGCCGGTTCGCGATCATAAGCGCCCGCGCGGTCTCCATCGGCACGTCGAGCGATCTGATTGCCGTTTGTTCCGGCTGACCGACCGCCGCGAAGGCGTCGCGATTCATCAGAACGTTGAGCTGAGATTGCTCCGTCGAAATGTTTCGCAAAATGTCCTGTTCGGACTCGAGCAGCTTGCTCGCTTCCACCTCACTCGCGAGCGGCTCGGCAGCGTTTGCCTTGCCGACTTCGTAGCGGGAGCGGCTGACTTCGGCGATCTGACGCAACGAAACGAGATTCTTTTGATTCAGTTCGAGTTGTGCATTGGCGTTTACTAATCGGAAGTAGGAAGAGCGCGCTTTCGCCAACACGTCCAACTGTTCGCGGCGCGCTTGCTCAAACGCTGCGACAGCATCGGCCGCAGCGATTCGCGCCCGCGCCAGATTTTTTCCCGTGATCGGGATGATTTGTTCGACCGAAAGCATCTGATCGGTGAACGCGTTGGGGGCAACATCGACAAAGCGCGCCGCGCGAGAGGTACCGTTGACTTTGAGATCATCCCATGCGGCTTCCTGCGTGACGCGCGCTTTCGCCGCGCCCCATTTTTTCAACGCCTGTTGAATCGCTGGATTATTCGCCAGCGCTACGCTGGTCACCTCGCGCAATGAAATACGCGAACGCGACACTTTGAGTCCGGCGTCGCCGGATTTCTCAGCGCGAATAATTGAAGCTAAAACTAAATAGAAAAGTAATCGGTAAAATGTTTTCATCTGTCGGAAGAGTGTTTGAACTCGCGAAGTGCCCGGTAAATGGGCACACCTCGGGTGTCAGACTCTTCGGATCAGATGAGGCGAATGCAGATAAGCGCGAGCGGCGCCGGCGAATGCGCGCTGCACTCCGCGCTTGGGAAAACAAAGGAGTCTGTCGCAGCTTCGTTTAAGACCACTACTGCAACAGTTGAGGCGAGAGTCGCGATGTTCTGTTGATCGGAACCCGCTTTTGCGAGCGGCTGCACCGGTGGCCCGGTGCGCTCATGCGATGTTTCGCAGCAAGCCTTGTTCGCACAGCAACCCGGCTGACACGCCTTTTGGCTGGGCGTGTTTGTTACAATACACGGCGCCGCCGGCAATCGCACCGTCGCCGTAAGAAGCGCGAGTCCGATTGCAGCAGACGCCGTGATCTTGCTCAGCATAATTTACTGAATAGCACGATCAGGGCCACAGGTCGAATGGAAGGACGCCTTTGGGGTTTGAAGTCATTCCGGAGAGTAGCGTCCTCACAATTGTGAGGGGATTGCGCATGACGATATAGTCTGCATTCATCATGAACCTCGCACTCACTTCCTTACTCAAGATCGAAGATCTGGGATCAAATTGATCGCCTGGCTGGACAGTCCAGCGGTCTTGGATTACGAATGCAGCCAAGCCCGCGCGTTATGGGAGCGACAAAAATTTACTTCATCGTTTTCGGCGCGCTGACGATTATCGGCGGGATCATCGGTTACTTGAAAGCGGGCAGTCTGCCGTCGATTATCGCCGGCTCAATCACCGGCCTCTTGCTGCTCATCGCCGGCTCGCTCCTGCCGGAGCATCGGGCGATCGGACTCGCAACTGCGTTCATCATTTCTCTTCTTCTCGCCGCGCAATTTATCCCCAAATTTATTCGCACAGGCAAAGCGATGCCCGCCGGCATGATGTCGATCTTGAGCGCGATCGGCATCGTCGTCGCGCTGATCGCCTGGATGAAAAAGTAATCGCGTGGGAAAAATTCGTCTGCGGACGTGGCGGCGGCTGGTCGTGCTTTTGTTAATCGCGATGTTTGTCGCGATTGTTTATCGCTGGGTTTCCCTAGAACAATTGCAGCGTTTCGTACCGGTGGAGATAAAAGCGACGCCGACACCGGAACCAACACCGACGCGACCAGCGGTCATCACTGGCAAACTGGACACGGGGAAGTTGTTCAATGGCATTACACTTCATTCCACCGTCGAAACTCCTCAAGGCACCGATGCCACGACTGAACGGGTCGATCCGGAAAGTTACGTTCTCGATCTAAAACTGCAGGCGCGCTTGCCATCGCCTAACAGAACCATCGACGAGCTGGCCAAAGTCAGTCCGCAATTGCCCGCGCTCTTGCCTGGACTGGCGAGCATGCTCACGTCCGATCCGGTCTCGCCGCTTTTCGCCGAGCTTTACAGCACAAAGGTGAAAATGTTGCGCGAAAATCTTACTCGGCTCGATCTGCTTCTTTCACGGCACAACTTTTACGATTGCCAAACCGTGTTGCAGTTGCGCCACCCGCAGAGCCATCGCAAAGCGCTCCTGCTCCAGGCGGACATGGATGTCGATGCCGACGGCTCGGACGCGGACCGCATGCCGATCGGAAGCGGCGCACCGACAAATTTCAAACCGTTCACAAGTTATCGCTGGCAGAAAAAGACGCCCGCACCGAATCCGTATCTGGCCGCGACGGAAGACCGATTGAAGCGCGTGGAAGACGAGTCTGCGCTTCAGACGACCACGCCGGAACGCAAACGCGAGTTGCGCAACGCAATCACGCGACTGCGCGCGGAAGTTGGCACGCTCAAAAAATTCAGCTTCCTCATCGGCGCGACCGATCCCTACATCGTGATCCCAGGTTCATTCGCGCGCGGCCGCGACAGCGCGAAAACCGGAGACTACGCGCTGGTTATTTTCGGCGACGCCATTTATCCCGCGATCGTGGGCGACATTGGGCCGAACGACAAACTGGGCGAAGCATCCTTACGCATCGCAAAGGAAATCAACGCGCTCGCCACGCCCTACAACCGCCCAGTGAGCGAGCTTAAGGTCACGTACTTGATTTTCCCCGGAACCGCCGACACACCGTTCGGTCCGCCTGATTCGGATAAGATTCAAGCGCGCTGCCAAAAGCTCGTGGATGAAATGGGCGGCGCAACCGTGCCGCTGCATCACTGGGAAAACATTATTCCGCCTCCGCCGACACCAACACCCACGCCGACGCCGAGCGGCTCACTGTCGCCAACCTCGACATCGTCGCCTTCGCCCGGTTCATCGGCAATTCCATCCGCCTCGCCGTCAGCGACGTTTGCGTTTCCAATTCCGAGCATGAGCCCGCCCCTCATCCCGACGACTTCACCGCTCGCTCCGCCAACTCCGTGACCCATTCACCCGGCACTACGCGTCGGGCGGAAACATCGGCGCGAACTGCGGTGGCGGCGGCACCAGAATTCTCTGCCTTTCGACTGGAATGCGGCGCACGCGGCGGTGCCGAGATTCAAAAGGCGCATATTGGTCGGGTGGCGGCGCCACGATTGCAATGCGGCCTGACGGCAAACGCAAAATCCAGCTCCCGCCAGGTGTCACGCCCAGAAACTCGGTGCGGACTGAACCTGCACGCAACGGTCGCGCGAATGTCTCCGACTCGTTAGGCCGCTCCGGTGCGATGCGCTCTTGTTTCGGTATGGTGGATAAGCGGCGCTTTGTTACGGAAGCCACCGCTTTCGTTTTGCCGCGATCCTTCGAGGCCGTGGTGTTCGATAAACTCGCCTGCTCCTTATTCCTTGCCCCCGACTCGCTTGCGGCGTCTCCCAATGCGCCTTTGGCGTCAACATTCGCATTTTGTAGCGGAAGCTTTTGCTCTGCAAATGAGCCCGCTTGCTGCGCCGACAGATTCTCAGGGCCTTCCGCGGGTGGCGCAGCGTTCGGGGCAGCCGCAAGCACGGGACCTGATGCCGGCGACGCCTGCGCACCCGGCGTTGCGTTGCGCTTCCCGCTCGCCACCGTTGGTGAGGAAGCCACAACAGACTGATTAGGAATGGGCGTGGTTGCTTGAACAGACACCACATTCGTCGCGTTCGTTGGCGCTGGCGACGCCGCTAGCGCCTGACCGGTGGCGCGCGAAGCAATGATCGGCTCCGGCGAGGCTTCCGGCACGCCTATAGGAACGCCGATCGCCTTGGTCGTACGATTTCTGTGCAAGACGGTTCGGATAGGCTCCGCCAACAGAATTGCGGCAAGCGCTGCCAACGTGAGCGCCAGCGCAGCAAGCGCCAACGCTCTTCGAGGCACCCGAACCTGCGGCCGCTCGCTCGTTCTCGGAATTATCGACACGAGAGGAATGCCAAACCTGCGAGCGAGTACCTGTCGCCGTTCAACTCTCAACAAGCATTCGCGAATCTCTTCCGCGAACCCGACTGGATCCTGTGGACGTTCATCGGGATTGTTGCGTAACATCTGTGCAAGCAGATTCCGCACTCTCGTTGGAAACCGGCTGAGCTGCTGCAGAGGAATAGTGCCGGCTGAAGGGGCGGCGCCAGTCAGCAGAAAGCACATCGTGGCGCCGAGAGAATAAATCTCTGACCGAAAATCGACTGTCCCATACTGCAACTGCTCGGGACTGACGAACTGCGCTTCGCCGCCCTGAGAGTTAGCGTTCGATCCGGCCAGGCCGAAGTTGATTAGCTTGACGAATGGCCAACCGCCCTCGGCCGTCGGTCCGGGGACGATCATGAGGTTGGACGGCCGAATGGCGCGATGGGTAAGTCCGTGAAAGCTAGCGGCAGTCAACGCGCTGACTACTTGGAGAGCGATTCGCAGAACCGCATCAAGCGCCATCGGGCCGTTTGCTGCGATCCAAGAGTCGAGCGCCTCACCCTCTAGATATTCCGAAACGAAGACGAAGCGATCGTCTTCGACTCCGAAAGCAGAGACTTTCGCGACGTTGATGTGATCGAGCAACTGGGCGGCACGCGCTTGCTCCTCGAGCCGTTCCCGCGCCGCCGGGTCCACGCTCGCGATCGGAATAAGCTTCAGTGCCACTGGTTCGCCGGACCGGATATCTTTGGCCTTATACGTAATCGCGCCGCCGGTTCGGCTGAGTTCTCGATGGGAACCATCCCCTTTCGCGCAGATGCGGTAGTGCTCGGCAAAAGTTGTTCGTTCCATAGTTCGTGCCGTGGCCTGGGCAAGCGCCGTCATCTCCAAAAGCGTTCGCCCCAAAGGCTGTAAGGATTAGACCGCGCCGGCTCTGAATCATTCACCTCAATTCAAGCCGCGGCAAGTGCAGCCCCGCCTCGACGGGGTGGCTACCCCGCTTGGATTCGAACCAAGAATAACGCCTCCAAAGGGCGCTGTGTTACCGTTACACCACGGGGTAATCGCATTTCGGATTTCGGACTTTAGATGTCGGCTTGTCGAGGTTACGCAAGATCGACAATCAGATTGTTAGATCGCGAATCGCAAAGCGCAATTTGCAAATCGTAGCGCGCTCGGCCGCGCGCGCAATTATTCCGCAGATGGCTTGGGCAGCCGGATCTCCACCGTTGTCCGTTTGCCCGAGATGCTCGCGATGGAAATCTTCCCGTTGTGCGCTTCAACCACGGCTTTCGCAATGGCCAGGCTGAGTCCTGTGCCATGCGAGGAATCTTGCACGGCAAATGGCTCGAAAAGTTTCGGCAGCACGTCCGGCGCGATGCCCGTGCCGGTATCGGAGATTCGCAGGACGACTTGATCCTGCACGAGATCGGTCGTGATCGTAAGAATGCCACCAGCGGGCATCGCCTGGCAGGCGTTTTTGATCACGTTGCAAAGCACGCGAACAAACCGCGGAGGATCGACATCGATATCGCCGTCATAGCGAATCTGTTTGACGAACTCAATGTTCTTGCCAGGCAGCAGGCGAAGCGACTGCTGATTGAGATCATCGAGCAAGCGCCAGATCGAGATTCGTTGTTTATCGAGAAAAATGCAGTCGCGCGTGTAATCGAAAAGGTCCTGAGTGGTTGAAAGCAAGCCATTCACGGCGCCGCCGAGCATGGTGGCGAATTTGCGCACGCCCTGGTCGCTTGTTTCGCTCGCGATCAGATCGGAACAGCAACACACCAGGCAGACCGGATTTTTCAGGTCGTGCAGGATCGAATTGGCCATTCGCCCCGACAAGGCGGAGCCGCTCGGAGCGCAGGATATCGCTCTTAAAATGCGAGTTCACGCTCCGCATCCGCTCCGTGACCGAGCGGGGTCGTACGCGATGGACAGATTTCATCGCGGCCAGTTACACTGCAGCTGAGACGTCGCCCGCGTCCGCCTTCGCACGCGCATACTTCACGCTTTGCAGGGTCGACCGGACATGGCTGACGATCTCATCCGGCGCGAGTGGTTTGCGCAGGAAACCGGCGAGGCCGGCGGCGATTAACCGATCCAGCTTTTCCTGCTCAATAAAACCGACGCACAAAACCACCGGCACATCCGAGCGAATCTCGCGTAATCGCCGGAACGTTTCTTGTCCGTCCATAAACGGCATGGTGAGATCGAGAAGAACCAAATCGTATGCACGCGGATTAAGGCGGAAAAGATCGAGGCATTCGAACCCCGATTGTGCGGGGACGACGTTGTATCCCGCTTCCGACAGGATTCGTCTCACCAGGGTCAACGCCATTTCTTCGTCGTCCACAAGAAGGATGGACTGTGGCGTGGCCCTTGAGGGAGGCGCGCTTTTCGTCTTCGCAAACGCCGCCAGATCTGGATGCATCAGCATTCTTTTGTCGGGTCCGCCCGCTTGCTTAACGAGCTCGGCGGCCACTTTTTCTGCGCGCTCAATGCTGGTGCGCAACATGGCGAGATATTTTTCCGAGCCAGCGCTGCCTCCCCGGATATCCTCGATCAACGAGCAGGTGCCCGAGATAATCTGCAATAGGTTGTTGAGCTCGCTCGCCGCCCTAGCGATCGAGTCCGGCGGCGGAGTCGGCGATCCAGCCTCGGTTTCCGAGCTCATGAGCGGGCGCGATGGTTCGACCGTTGGCCAAACACAGCCTCCTGATTTGCCGCCATTTTCATCTGGTTCTTCTTGGAGCAGACCGAGTGCCCTTTCTTACCGTAATTGGGAAAAAAGAGGATTATGCACTTGACAAATGTGATTGAGTCTGTATTGTCGGTGCATGAAGAAAAAGTCCATGCTTCCAACGCCAGCGGACTTAACGCTGGACGAAATCCAATCGCGCTTCGCAACCGATGAAGCGGCCCGCGGATATTTAGAAGAGATTCGTTGGCCGGACGGAGTTGTTTGTCCACACTGCAAAAACGCAGATCAAAAACGCATTTGGGAAATCAAAGCGAGTTCGACGGCAAAGATTCGCGCCGGTCTGTATCAGTGCGCCGAATGCAAAAAGCAATTCACCGTCACGGTCGGAACGATCTTTGAAGATTCGCACATCCCGCTACGAAAATGGCTGGTCGCTTGGTATCTGCTTTGCAGTTCGAAAAAAGGAATTAGCTCGCTGCAAATTCAGCGAATGCTCGGACTTGGCTCGTACCGCACGGCGCTTTTCATGATGCACAGAATTAGATATTCGCTCGCGCATCCAGTGTTCACGAAACAGTTGACCGGCACGGTGGAAATGGACGAGACATTCATCGGCGGGAAGGTCAGCGGCAAAGGAACTGGCGGCCATGCGCCGAATAAAACCTGCGTAGTTTCGCTCGTCGAGCGAGGTGGCGACGCTCGCTCAATGGTCATGAAGCGCGTCACAGCGGAAAACTTGCATCGCGCAATTCGAGAACACGTCGAAGTTGGCTCGACTGTATGCACGGATGAGCTTCCAGCCTATCGCAATATGCCGAAGATTTTCACACACAAAGCAGTCAAGCATTCGGCAAAAGAGTATGTGCGAAAAGAGGGCGCGTTCAAAGTGCACACCAACACGGCGGAAAGCAAATTCTCGCTCTTGAAGCGCGGCATCATCGGGACGTTTCATCAAGTCAGCAAGAAACATCTGCCGCTCTATCTCGCAGAGTTCGATCACCGTTTCAATCACCGCAAAGATACAGACGGGGAGCGTACGGTTTCTGCCATCAAATGCGCGGAAGGAAAACGCTTGACATACCGCTGATTAACTGCGGGCTTGCATAGTCGCCCAAAAAAAGGATAGTACTCGCATGAACATAAGCTTGTGTTTTCCCGATAAATTAGAAGAACTCGTTCTGCACATCTCAGCGATGTCCGAGCACGACGGCAGGTTTGGCTCTACGAAGCTGAATAAGCTCGTTTGGGCAGCGGATTTTCAAGCTTTCTGCGAAACTGGACGAACGATTACGGGCGCTTCTTATCAGAAGGGCCAATATGGGCCAATTCCGAGAGCCATGCCCATCGTTCTTAACAGGCTTAAAGAAGAAGGGCGACTTGCCTTGAAATCGGTCAAGATGGGCACCAAATCGGGCATTCGCCCTATAGCAAACCCGGGTATTCGGCCTGATTTGACCGCCTTTTCACAACGAGACCTTGGCACAGTAGATAAAGTCATTGCCGAAAACTTTGGCAAGACCGGGACTGCTATGAGCACGGACACTCATAAACGTCTTGCGTATAAGGTCGCAAAAAACGGCGAAACGATACCCTTTGCGGCATGGCTAATTAGCGCACGTAGGCCCACTGAGCAGCAAAAGAAACACGGGCAGACGTTGGCCGCTAAAAATGCCAGAAAATCTTAGAACAGTCGTTTTCAGTCACGATGCGCGTTCGACGATTGTCGAGATTTACGGAGGCGCAGAATTAGCGGATACAGCCGTTATTGGTTTTGAGTTTATTTTGGCACGTAGCCCGGAATCCGGCATGC
>Ga0184619_10000893_pt1 | contig 10360 bp, 12 predicted proteins | sample PLM0_60_b1_FD_133146 | JGI IMG/M metagenome (GOLD analysis project Ga0184619, IMG submission 133146) | Groundwater sediment microbial communities from an aquifer in East River, Colorado, USA - PLM0_60_b1 | ecosystem: Environmental > Terrestrial > Soil > Riparian zone | place: USA: East River...
GAGTGCAATGAGTTCCCAGTTGACCGAAGCCTCGTTATTCTTGAACCGCGAATTCATTCCCAGAACGCTGAATCCACGCCTTGGCAATTCCTGGGTCGACACATGGCTTAAATAGTCGCCCGTACGATGGATCACCAAAAAAGCGGTGTGCGAGATCGGTCCGCTGCTCGGAACCCAATACAAACCTTGTCCCCCACCGGAAAATTGGGAAAACTGTTTCATGACCGCTGTTTGAGCGAAAACTTGAGAGATGAATAGGACCGATATTAAAGTGACACGAAATGAAAAAAGTCCAAACCTAGACATATATAACGCCCCCATTAACGATAGAACGATAGGAAATTCAATTCGCGACCTTAAGCCTGGTGATATGGATCTCGCATCTCTATGTTCCGAATCTGGCCTTGATCCAATCCGCGACGTAATTATAGAAATTCTTCACGACGTTCGGATAAGGCCCGCCGGTGCAAGCCGTGCACGGGCCGATGCCATGCGTCGCACCTTCGATCGTAATGAAGTCCTTGTCGGCGCTTTTGGCTTGGCTCAAAAAGTATTCGCCGTCGCTGATGAAATAGTGCGCGCCCATGTTGGTTATCAGCAGCGGCTTGGTGATCACTCTCAGCGCGCATGGCGTGGAGTTATTGCTGGAGCACCAATCAATTTGGTCGTTGTCCAATGAATCCGTCGCGCGAATCGCGTTTGCGCTCAGAAATGACGTCACCGTGAGGTCCTTGGCGCCATCGTCGAAGGTTGCGTTACCGACCGCCCGAGTCGGATCTCCTATCCGCACGCTCTTGATGATCTGTGTAACGATCGTGCCGTTGTCTTTGAGAAGTTTTGCCGGCTGATTGGTGCAGCATGAAATCGTAGGGTCCATGACGAACAGATTCGCTCCCGACCCTCCGCCGGCCTGCGAGCCACCGCCGCGCCCAATGGTAATGTCATCATTGTCTGTATAGATCCATTTGCCCTGTTTAATTTGCTCTCGGATGTGGAGGGCATGATCAATCCAATCGTTGAATCGCTGGGCCTGTGCAGAGGTATACGCCTTTTGAAATTCCGGACGGTAGTGCGAGTCACCCTTGGGGTTATAACCGTTCTTGGGATTGAATGGGTCAAGGTTATTCTGAAGTAGATCCGGCCGATTTTCGTTGTTAACGGCGGGATTGATAGCTCGCAGCGCGTTGACCGTGTTTCCCGGGTGCGCGTCGACGAGCACCAGACCATCCGCGGGGGTCAACCCATTGTAAGCATTGTTGCTGTTGTCACACTGGGTGAGCTTGTTCGCTCCCTGGCAGTAGGATGGCCCCGCCTCAGCGACGGCTTGATAGAACGTCGTCGTCGGCCCGCCGCCGCTATGACCGAAGAAAATAACCTTGTTCATGTGCTGAGTGTTTCGTAAGTAGTCCACGCCACGCTTCACATCGAGTGCGATCAATTCCCAATCAACGAGCGCTTCGTTGTTGTCGAAACGAGAATTCATGCACAAGACCATGAGACCGCGCTGCGATAACTGGGTACAGCCTTGATGCTGTAAATAATTAGCAGTGCGATGAATGATAATGACGCCAACATGAGGCGACGGGTTGGAATCGGGCCGGTAGAGGACGGCCTTCACTCCGCCACCTAGAGGAATATATTCAGGATGGCTCTGTGCGGATGCTGGCGCCGCAGCTATGCTGAAAAGCAGCGCAACTAGCAAATGGGTTGCCGAAAATCTTGCAGTCCTTTGCATAATCCATTCCTCCTTTGGTTTTACCACTAAGCCGCTCATTAGGCGGCGGTGGCAATCGGCGATTAGCACTTAAGGAAGGCGATAGAGCAGCAGGTGATAGGCCTTGTAGCGCTCGAACACTTCCTTGCTGCGGTGTCCGGAGAAATATTTGTGGTTCAGCTTCTCCAATTTCTTTCGCAGCAACCCGAGCGCGAGCCTCGCGAGCAGCGGATAGCGGCCCTCGACGTAGCGCCCGATCGAGAGCGTGGCCGGCTTGATTCTTTTCATCAGCAGATCGTTCACCAGCTCCATGTTGGGGCTGACGCGCCCCGTGATGTCCTCGTCCTTGACGAGGACGAAGGGCGTTTGCTTCATCGTGGCGTAGAAATCCTTCAAAGGATGGCCGCCGCCGAAGCCGGGATCGAGGGACGCGCTCTCGGGCCCGTCGTTCTTGAAGAAATCGGAGATGAGCAGCAGCGCTCCTGGCTTCAGGATCGCCTGAAGAATCGGCAGGGAAATCGATGGCGAAATGTACTGGAAGCTTTCGCTGAACAATGCGACATCGTAGAGGCGCCGGCACTGCTCGACCGGAAAATCCTCGAAATTGCACTCGAAAATCCGGGACCGATAGCCTGAGCGACCCGCGAGCTTCCGGCGCACTGCGTCGACAAGGTCCTTGGCCGGGATGACGCCGTCCGCGCTATAGCCGCGGTCGAGCAGCTGCCGCAGCAGCTGCCCCGTGCCGCAGCCGACGTCGAGAACGCGGACCTCGCGTTCGGGCGCGGGCAGCTGCGCGACCAGCATGTCGTTGTAGCGCTGCTGGGCGGCGGCGAGGTTGCCGAGCTTCAACTCGAGGTCCGCGTCCCAGAGCCCGTAGTGAAGGTCTTCCACCCCGAGCAGCTGCTTCGCCAGTAGCAAGCCCAGCTCCCTGCTGTGCATTTTTTTCACCTCTCGCCGCGCATGCTTCGCCGAGTCCGGCGCGGTTTCCGTCTTGGTGCTGGAGGTCACGGAGGACTTCATTCCGGCCTGATCCCCGCGGCCTTTACCATCGGCCACCACTTCTCGATCTCGGCCTTGTGAAACGCGGCCAGAGCCTCCGGGGTCTGCTGCTCGCGAGGCGGGATCTCCTGGCCCAGATCTGCGAGCCGCGCTCGCACGGTCGCATCGGCGAGCGCAGCGACGACGGCTCCGTTCAGCTTGGCCACCACGTCGCGCGGCGTGCCGCGCGGCGCCCAGATTCCGTACCACACCGAAACATGCAGCCCCGGCAGCCCGGCTTCGTCCACAGTAGGTATCTCGGGCGCCGCCGCGAGGCGTGTCTTCGCGGTGATCGCGTAAGCTTTGATCTTGCCGCCGCGTACCTGCGGAATGGAGTTCGAGGCCTGGTCGATCATCAGTTCGATGCGACCGCCGACGAGATCCAGCATCGCCGGCCCCGAGCCCTTGTAGGGCACGAGCTCGAACCGGGTGCCGCTCGCGTTCTGGAAGTAGATTCCGCCGATGTGCGTCGCCGATCCCGATCCGGCGGTTCCCGCCGAGGCCTTGCCCGGATTGGCCTTCAGCCACGCGATCAGTTCTTTCAAGTCCCTTGCCGGCAACGAAGCGTTCGCGACGATCATCAGCGGATTGCTCGCGATCATCGCCACCGGCTCCAGATCGTTGAGCAGATCGTACTGCAGCGGGTAGACCGCGCCGTTGACGACGTGCGTGCCCCAGTGGCCGATGCTGAGCGTATAGCCGTCGGGGGTGGCGCGCGCGACGCGGCCCACGCCGAGGGTGCCGGCCGCTCCGACGACGCTTTCCACCACGACGGTCTGGCCGAGCGTCTTCCCCATGGGGGCGCCGACGATGCGGGCAATCGTGTCCACCGGCCCGCCAGCGGCAAACGGCACCACCATCGTGATCGGCCGCGACGGGTAGCTCTGGGCCGCGGCAGCCGAGACGGCCGCGAGAACCGCGGCGAGGGTGAAGGCCGTCGATCGAACTTTCATTTCCCTCCCCTGCGGGGAACGCCGAGCGCCGAGTTTACGTCTACTATGAATACAGACAAACCAACAGTTGAGGAGACCCCATGGCACGAATCGTAAAACGCAACCGCGACCATCCCTATGAAGTCAAAATCGGCGGCGAGGCCCAATACATCTGCGCCTGCGGCCTGTCGAGCAATCTGCCCTTCTGCGACAGCTCCCACAAGCTCACCAAGGGCGAGACGTCGGGGAAGCTCCACTGGTACGACGAAGGCGGGAAGCGTCACGACGCGAAGGACGCCTATCCCGAGATCCGCAGCGACGAGTAGCGCCCGGGAGCGCAGAGCACCGCAACCCTTGCGCCTTTCTAGTAGCGCTTTCCCGCGCTGAACTCCACCTTAAGGCGCGCCACCTGCTTTCGCACCGCTTCGAGCTCGGCCCGGGCCGCCTTGGCCTTCAGCACCTTTTCTTCGTGCGGCGCTGCGTCACCGTTCTCCGAAGACTGGGACGACAAGGCTGCCTGAGCGTCGCGCAGCCGGCTCGCCGCCGCGTTCCAACGCTCCACCAGTTGCTGTTCCTGTTCCCGCCACGCTTTTCGCTTGTCCATGGAGCGGCAGGATATAGAAGCGCCCCGGTTCTGTCGAGGAATGGGCGTTCGCGGCGAGCAAGGTCAACCCTCCCCTTTTCGGAACCCCATGAAAAAGCCCGGCTGCCCGGGCTTTTTTTCTCGGCCTGCGTCGCTTTTTATGCGATGGGCTTGATGTTGACCGCCTGATCGCCTTTCGGGCCGGCGGTCACATCGAACGACACCTTCTGGTTTTCCTTCAGGGACTTGAAGCCGCTGCCCTGGATCGCCGAGAAGTGCGCGAACAGATCCTTGCCGCCGCCGTCCGGGGTGATGAACCCGAAACCCTTGGAGTCGTTGAACCACTTGACCGTACCTGTATTCATTTGCACATTTCCTAAAAAATTGTAAGAAGGCTTTCGCCCGGAGCGCGGGACTTCAAGGGGAGAGAAAAAAACAGCGACCTGATGAGATGAGCGTGCCTAAGCGGGCTGCAGCTGGACCAGACGACCTCGACTTGGAGAATCCTGCGCGCTCCTTATACACGCGCACCCCGGCCGCGTCAAGCGCGCTGCGCCCCCGGGCGGAGCACGCCCCGAGCCGATCGCACCGGCTCAGGTGTGCGATTCCGCGTCGCGCAGCGCAGGGTCCGGCCGCGCCCCGGGCAGCGCGGCGCAGACCACTCGGTTGCGTCCCGCCTTCTTGGCCGCATACAGAGCGTCATCGGCGTGCTTCATCCACGAGTCCGGTGATTCACCGGGTCGAAGCTCGGCGACGCCGATGCTGAGCGTCACCTGCAAGTCTTCGAGCAGACGCGACTCCGCGATCGAAGCGCGAAGCTCCTCGGCGACGACGGCGGCGGCGGCTTCCTGCGTGTCGGGCAGCAGCAGCATGAATTCCTCGCCGCCGATGCGAAAGAGCAGGTCGAGCTGGCGCGAGCGTTTCGCGATCAGCGAGACGATTCCCTTCAGCACGCTGTCGCCCTTCGCATGGCCGAATTGATCGTTGATGCTCTTGAAGCCATCGACGTCGATCAGCAGAAGGGAAGTCGGGGCCGAGTTGCGCCGCAGCCGTTCGATGGCGTCGGCCAGGCAGCGCTCCATGTGGCGACGATTGAAGACGCCGGTCAGCGGGTCCACGATCGCCTGGTCGAGGAGCCTGCGGTGCAGGTCGACGATGATGCTCAGGACGATGTTGGCCAGCACGATGGTGAGCGTCAGCGTGACGAAAAATCGGATGGTGTACTCGACGTCGATGTAGTGATACACCAGCGTGCTGATGATCAGCAGCAGCAGGATGCTGCCTACGTTGGCCATGCGCCGCGACAGGGAGAACGTGAAGAGCAGGACCGTGGGATAGGCCCACAGGGCGCCGAAAAAACCCTGGACCTTGAGGGAAACCGCCGTGCCCGCCGCGATGGGAATGAGCAGCAGGATCAGCGGAATCGGCGGAGATTTCTTCAGGTAGATGGCGAAAGCGTCGATCGCGAGAACGAGGAACGCGCACAGAATTCCCGCTCCCAGCGCATGGTTTCCCTGCACGAAAGCGTAGACGGAGAACGGAAGGAGGCAGACCGCCGCCGCGCTCGCGAGCCCGTACAGGATGCGCCCGCGATAGGGGGCGAGGGGGTCGTCTCCGCTTTCGACTGGGTTTGTGCCTTCCATTGCGCCGTCCCGGGTCGCGGTCAGTTACGAGTTTCCCATCCTATTACAAAGAAAATCGACTCCGAAGCCTATTTTTCCAGAGGAGCTTCGATACCGGCCATCAGCTGGTGGCGGCTGTAGTCGTAGTCGAGGTTCGATTCGTTTCGATAGTAGCTGTAGTCGATGAACAAGCGCCACGGAGCGGCCAGTCGACGATCCGCACGCAAGGCGAACCCGTAACGCCGGTCGCTGCGCGTGACCCCGAGGATGCCCAGAGGGGGGCCCGCGTCGATGAGGTTGGGATCGCCGTAGCGGCTGACGCGATATTCGCCGCGCGCGTCGGCCTGCCAGGCGCCGTTGCGCAGAGCGACGCTCGCGAACAGCGAATGCCGCGTCGGCGAGACGCTGAGGAATTCGCTCCCCTGCTGGAGGTCCCTGCGATGGTTGAGCTCGAGTTGATAGCCGGCGCGCAGAAGAGCGCTCGCCAGCGTGAACCCCGCGTCCGCCGACAAGCGCTGCTGCCGGCCGTCGAGATACTCGAAGCCGCCGCCGCCGGCGATGCGCCTGAACTGATAGCGCCCGCGCAGCTCGCCGCCGGCATCCAGGCGCGAGCTCGCCTGCGCATCGACCGACGCGACTTGCTCGAGGCGGTCGCGGCCGATGTACGCCGTATCGAAATAAGCGCCGACGCCGGTCTGCACGCGGCCCGAATCGCGCTCGTGGCTCAAGCCTGCGCGCAATCCGGTCACGTCGAATTGGCTCAGATCTCCGTACTTCCGCAGGACCAGGCTGCCGTGGGCAACCCACCCGTGCGCGGTATTTCCGGCCAGCCGGTGGCTCGCCGCAGCGAGCGCCTCGACGAATCGGTCGCCCTGATGGCTGACCCCGACCGTCGCGGCGTCCGGCGACAGCGTCGCATTGCTGTCGTAGCCGCCGGCCAAGGAGACCACGGCGCTCGTCTCGGGCGACGGCGGCGCGCCGCCGAGCCGCTCGAGGGCCGTCGCCGCGAGAGCGCGCAAGTTCGGGTCGCTCGTCGCGCGGTACGCCTGTTCGAAGTATTGAATCGCCTGCTGCGGGCGACCCGCGCGCTGCGCGGTCAGGCCGAGGTTGTAGCGAGCGAGGGGGGTCCACTTGGGATCGGACACGAGCGCCTGGAACTCGCGCTCGGCCTCCGCGTAGCGGCCCAGCCGGTAATACGTCACCCCGAGGTCGTAGCGCAGACCCGGAGTGTCCAGGCCCGCCCGAAGCGCATCGAGGAACGATCGAAGCGCCGTCGGGTAGTCGCCCGCGCGAAACGCGGCGACGCCCTGCTCGGCGGCCAGCGCGCCGTCCGCGCCGTCCGCGCCGGCGCGGACAGGCTGCCACGGAACGATGCTCAGGAGTAAAACGACGGCGAAGCCGGGAAGCCGAAAGTCGCTTGTTTTTCCTCCTTGCGTCCTTCGACGACGAATAAACGCGCGCACCCGGCGGAGTGTACTCCGGCCGGGCGCGCGTTCATTGGAACGAGTGCGCTACGGACGCTTGGGCGGGTGCACCGGATGCTGCCGCTGGCGCGCTGCCTCGGAGACGCCTTGTCCGAACTCGCGGCCGCTGAGATCCCCCTTGTCGCGAGCCGAGTTTGCGGTCCCGAGGCCGAAGGCCGAGGCTTCCCGCGCCCGGGGCGACGCCGTGTCGGGCCGCGTGATGGGCAGCTTGATCTCGCCGGCCGCGCTGGCGGACGCATTGGCGGGCACGACCTCCATCGTCACCTCGAGGTCGCGCTGTTGTGCCCACGCGCTCGACATCCCGAGGACGACAACCGTTCCCATCGCAACTCGTGTGAATCGCTTCATGATGCACCTCCCTGCCCCCACTGAACTCCCAACTTCGGGCTACATGCCCGACCGGCCCGCATTGCCGACTTCGATCTTCAACCGGAACGTCTTGCTGCTCCCGCCGTGCGACAGGCTCGCTACCAGATCCTGCTTCGTCGCTCCGCGCACGACCAAGGGAAGCTGCAGCAGGTTCCCTCCCTCGCGCAAATCCGTCTGCCAGGAGAGCTCGCGCCGGCCGCCGTAGCCGACGAGCTCGACGTTCTCGGGCAGCGCGATGCTCACTGTGGCGGCTTTCAGCGGCTTCGCGCTGTTGAACATGAGGCGCACGGTCTCGGGCCGATCGATCGTCAGCGCCACCGCCTGCACCGGGTCCGGCCGCGTGGCGAGGAACACCCCGAGGGCCACGCCCAGCACCAGCGACGCCGCGAGCGCCATGCCGAGCACGGGGCGCCACTTCGGGCGTGCCGCGCCCGCCGCAGGACGGGTCGCGCGCGCGAGGGCCTGGTCTATGAAGCCCGGGTGCAGCGCGGGCGGGGTAAGCTTACGCACGCTTTCCAGCAACGCCATCGCGTGCCCATACCGCATGCGGCAGTCCGGGCAACGCTCCAGGTGCTCCTCGGTCGACTTGCGCCCGAAGGCGTCGAGCCGCCCGTCGAGCAAGTCGTCCAATCGCAGTGCGAATTCGCTGCATTCCATTTGATGGGCTCTCCTATCCCTTAACACGCTCGCCGACGGAAAAACGTTCCATCGGCAAGAGCGCCCGCAACCGCTGGCGCGCACGGTGCAAGCGCGACTTGAGGGTGCCGAGCGGCGTCTCCAGCATCGTCTCGAGCTCTTCGAGGGTGTACCCCTCGACGTCGTGCATCGCGACCACCGCGCGCTGCTCGGGATTGAGCCGGTCGAAGGCGCGCAGGATGCGCTCGCGCTGCCCGCTGCGTTCGGCGTTCTCTTCCGGGCCATCCTTCGTCGCAGGCAGCGCATCGAGGGGGTTGTCCTCGCCTTCGGCCTCGGTCACGAGCTCCACGACCGGAGAGCGGGCCCGTCGGCGAACCGAGTCGACGTACTGGTGGTACAGCACCCGGGCGAGCCAGGGCCGCAGCCGCTCGATCTCGAGCAACTCCTGGGTGCGGGGAAAGAGCTTGATCAATACGTCCTGGACGAGGTCCTCGGCGTCGGCCACGCTGCCGGTGAATCGCCAGGCCAACCGATAGAGGTACTCGACCTGCGGGCGCAACAAATCCTCGAAATTCGACTCGGGCGCCCGGGCGCGGCGGTACGGCGACACGGCGGCTCCGGCTCGGCGGAACGGCGATACAGGCGGCATAACCTAGCTTACACGTCCGCACTGCCGAAAAGGTTCCCTGCGAAGCCTGCTCGAGGGGAATTCGTGCTCGTTTTCACAGCTCAGATCGGCGCGAACCTCTGAGCGGCGCGCGCCCGCGCCCTGGCAGCCTCTTCTTCACGGTTCTTCGGCGCCGCGTTCGTCTCGAGCGAGTCCAGAAGCTTCCTGGAGACTCCGGCTATCCGGTCGACGGCCGCGAGGAACGCGGCTTCGTTGGCTTTCGAGGGTTTGTTGAAGCCGCTCACTTTTTTCACGAATTGCAGCGAGGCCGCGCGGATCTCCTCGTCGGTCACGGGCGGTTCGAAGTTGAAGAGGGTCTTGATGTTTCTACACATAAGCGCTACCTCGATGTGTCAATGATGTTGGAGTCCATCTTGATGCGAGCCCAAAGGCGTGTTTCTGATCGACATGGTTCCTCCGAAATTCTTCTCAACGATACGACCCCTGCTTCGCCAAACGGGATAGAACAGATACGAGTGGAGGATAATAACCTCAGCACCGGAAGAAACCCATGACAGCTTATTCCCGCACCCTCGGCGGCCGCACGTACAGGTTCCTCGGCCTCAAGGACTTGATGGCCAAGGCGAGCCCCAAGCGCTCGGGCGATATGCTGGCCGGAATCGCGGCGAAAGACGACGAGGAGCGCGTCCTCGCGCAGATGGCCCTGGCCGAAGTGCCGCTCAAGGCGTTCCTGAGCGAAGCGCTGATTCCCTACGAAGAGGACGAGGTCACGCGGCTCATCGTCGACGGGCACGACGCGGCCGCTTTCGCGCCGGTCGCGCATCTCACGGTGGGCGACTTCCTCAACTGGCTGCTGTCGGACGCGGCGGACGAAGCGACGCTCGCCGCGCTCGCCCCCGGCCTCACGCCCGAAATGGCGGCGGCGGCGTCCAAGATCATGCGGGTCCAGGACCTGATCCTCGTCGCGCAGAAGTGCCGGGTCGTGACCCGGTTCCGCAACACCCTCGGGCTGAAAGGGCGGCTCTCCACGCGGCTCCAGCCCAACCATCCGACCGACGACCCGGGCGGGATCGCCGCCAGCATCGTCGACGGCCTCATGTACGGCAGCGGCGACGCGGTGATCGGTGTCAATCCCGCGACCGACAGCGTCGCCGCCGTGATCGCGCTCATCCACATGCTGGACGCGATCGTCGCCAAGTACGAAATCCCCACGCAGTCCTGCGTGCTCACCCACGTGACGAGCCAGATCCAGGCCATCGAAGCCGGCGCGCCCGTTGACCTGGTGTTCCAGTCGATTGGGGGTACCCAGAAAACGAATGAAAGCTTTGGAATTTCACTTTCAGTTCTCAAGGAA
>Ga0184619_10000894_pt1 | contig 10360 bp, 9 predicted proteins | sample PLM0_60_b1_FD_133146 | JGI IMG/M metagenome (GOLD analysis project Ga0184619, IMG submission 133146) | Groundwater sediment microbial communities from an aquifer in East River, Colorado, USA - PLM0_60_b1 | ecosystem: Environmental > Terrestrial > Soil > Riparian zone | place: USA: East River...
CGAAGTCCCTGCTCTACCTGCAGTCGCTCAAGTGGGCGGCCCAGGCCAAGGAACGGGTCCGCTAGCGGAGAACTCGACGCGAGCCATGTCCCCAGTGCCCACGGACGAGATCTACGAGAAGTACCTGAAGAAGGCGATCGCCGAGATCAACGAGCTCGGCGACGAGATCTCGAAGGCGGCGGGCGAACGTGTGCCCGTGCTTGGTTCCGGCCATCCGCTCGCCGACGTCTTCCTGCTCAAGCACAGTCCGCAGGCGGCGGAGGTGCAGGAAGGCGTCGCCTTCTACGGTCGCGCAGGCCAGGCGATTCTGAAGTCCCTGCAGCGGCTCCACGTCGACCCCCTCGCGATCTACGGGACGAACTGCCTGAAGTTAGCCGATCAGGACGCGGCCGAGGCAAAGCCGTGGCTCGAGCGCGAGCTACACATCGTCCAACCGAAGCTGATCGTCGTCATGGGCGACGAGGCCATGCGCATCCTGAACGAGCTCGAGTTTCCTCTCGCGGATACTCTGGAGCGACAAGTCGGCGAGCTCCAGCGCTTCACGCCCACGATCGAGGTGCTGGTCGTTCCCGACATCGACACCTCACTCGACGAGCAACCGGCGAAGACCCGCTTTTGGAACGCGTTCAAGCAACTCGGCCCCTGGTGGGCCGAGCTTCCGCCGTATTAGGCGCGCAGCGCTCGCTGGCGTTCGTTGCGCTCGCGGTCGCGCTCGGCCTCTACTACCGCTTCCACGCCTCGCTGCCAAACACGTCGACATGGGGCGACGTCGCTTTCCTCTCGTTCGTGCTGATACCCGGAGTGCTCCTGCTCGTCTACCTCGTACTGCCGCTGCGCGCGGCGCGCGACTTGCAACTGCTGCTCGTCGCTGTCGCATTCGCCCTCCTGGCGCTCCTCCTGCACCAGGCCGGTCTCGACGCGCCGTCGGATTTCGCGAAGCTCGGCGCGATGGCATTCGTCGCCTTCTGGTTCCTGAACTTCTTCGAGGCCGTTTCGTGGGTCGTGCTCGTCGCGTGCATCGTCCCCTGGGTCGACGCGTACTCGGTCTGGCGGGGGCCGACGAACCACATCGTGCACAACCACCGGCAGGTGTTCTCGACGCTCTCCTTCGCGTTTCCGGTCCCGGGCGAGCCGAGCGCGGCGAACCTTGGCCTGCCCGACCTGCTCTTTTTCAGTCTCTTCCTCGCCGCCGCGGCCCGCTTCGGCCTGCGCGTCTTCGCGACGTGGGCCCTGCTGACGGCCTCCTTCGGCGCCACGATCGCCGTCGCCGTCTTGTGGGACAAGCCCGGCCTGCCCGCGCTGCCGCTGCTCTCGCTCGGCTTCCTGCTTGCGAACGCCGACCTGCTTTTGGCGCGCGCTGCGCGTGCGTCGATCTAGCCGCTAGTTCGCATGAGCAACGAGACCGACTCGACGTGCGGCGTGTGGGGGAACATGTCGACCGGTTGCACGCGCTCGAGGCGGTATCCCCAGCTCGCAGCGAGTTCCTTCACGTTGCCCGCGAGCGTGGTCGGGTTGCACGAGACGTAGACGATCTTCGGAGCCTCCAGGCGGCCGAGCCGCCGCACGGCCTTGTTCGACAGCCCCGCTCGCGGCGGGTCGACGACGACCACGTCGGGATCGCCTGCGCGGTCGCGCAGCTCGGCGAGCGCGTCCGCGGTCTCTCCGGCGAAAAAGGCGGCGTTGCTGATCTCGTTCAGGTCGGCGTTCTCGAGCGCGCAGGCCACTGACTCTTCCGAGGCCTCCACGCCCCAGACGGTCAAGGCGCGTGAGGCGAGAGTCAGTCCGATGGCGCCGATCCCGCAGTAGAGGTCGTAGACGGTCTCTCCTCCGCTCAGTGCCGCATACTCGCCCACGACGCCGTAGAGCCGCTCCGCCATCGCGGTGTTCGTCTGAAGAAATGCATTCGGCCGCACGCGGAAGCGGAGGCCGCAGAGCTCTTCCTCGATCGCCTCTTCGCCCCAGAGCAGCGTCGTCGGCAGGTGCGTGACTTCCGCGGGCGTCTCGTTGGCGGCCCAGTGGATCGAGCACACCTCGTCAAAGCGGCGCAGCGTCTCGACGAACTGGTCGCGGTCGAAGCGCTCCCCAGCCGAGGTCACGAGCTGGACGAGCACCTGGCCCGTGTTCCTTCCCTCACGGACGACGAGATGACGCAGGTACCCAGTGTGCTCGGCCTGGTCATAGGCGTCGAGCCGCTCCTCACGTGCCCAGTCGCGGACGGCGTCGCGGATCGCATTGCCGAGGTCGGTGGTCAGCCAGCACTTCTCCACCTCGAGCACCTCGTCCCAGCGACCAGCCTTGTGGAAGCCGAGCGCCGGCCCGGACGGCGTCTCCGTGAACGAGTACTCGAGCTTGTTGCGGTAGAAGAACTCGGACTCGGCGGGAAGGATCGGCTCGAGCGGAGGCTCGGCGATACCGCCGATCCGGCGGAGCGCGTCTTGCACCTGCTCCTGCTTCGCCTCGAGTTGTGCGTCGTAGGCGAGATCCTGGAAACGGCAGCCACCACACGCCGGGTAGTGCGCGCATGGGGCCTCGACGCGCTTTGCTCCCGGCTCGACTACCTCGACCGCGAGGGCCTCGGCGTGGTTGCGCTTGACCTTCGTCACTCGCGCGCGAACCGTGTCCCCGGGCAAGCCGCGCCGGACGAAGACGACGAAGCCGTTCAGCCGGGCGACGCCGTTGCCGCCGTAGGCGAGCGAGTCGATGTGGAGCTCGAGTTCCTGGTCTTTCGCGACGGGCGCGGCCACGCCGCCAGGCTAGCTGCGGGCTAGCGGAAGCCGAGATAGGGCCGCAGAACAAAGGCGCCGCTTGTCGGCGCCGACAGGAAAGGAGTGGCGGGCTTTTGCCCGGCACTCCTCTAAACCCGGCTTGTCCTTCGCAGACCTACCGGAAGCCCGGGAACGGCCGCAGAATGAACGGCTCCCTCGGCTTCTGCCGGAAGTCGAAGTCGCGCACGAGGTTGCCGAGGATCGGCACGTCCTCGCGGACCGTCGGCCGCGAGTCGGGTCGGCCGTCGGACGTCGGATCCAGGCGCTGCCCGCCCAGGAAGTCGTCCTCGATGAACTTCATGTAGGCGTCGAAACTGAGTGTCTGGTGATCGATGAAGCCCTTCCGGGCGTACGGCGAGATGACGATCGCGGGGACGCGCAGCCCGTAGCCGTTCCTGTCGACAATCGGCGGCGGGACGTGGTCGTAGAAGCCGCCCCAGTCGTCCCATGTGAGGAAAATGGCGGTCGATTTCCAGTTCGGGCCCCGCATGATCGCGTTGACGAGGCCCGTCACCCACGCCTGACCCTTGCTGACCAACGCCGGCGGGTGCTCGCTGACCTTGTCGTTCGGGATGACCCAGGAGACGGCCGGCAGCTTCCCGTGCTTCGCGGCCCAGTAGAAGTGGTCGACCGAGACGATGTTGCGCAATTGATGGTTCTTCTGCACGGTCGTGAACCAGGGCAGCGGGTTCCAGATCCCTGGAGTCTTGGCGTTCTGACGGCCCGGCTTGCAGACGATCGCGCCGTCGTTCGCGCAGTCCGGCTCCCCACCTTTGAAGACGTAGTAGCGCCAGGAGACGTGATGCTTGTGCAGCAGGTACGTCAGGTCTGTCCAGGCGTAATTCGGTCGATGCCCGTCGGACTGCGGCTGCCCGGGCGGCGAGTGGGGTGACTGGATTGCGTTCACGCAACTCAGTGGATCCCCCTGCCTCGAGCACCTCGCAGACCATTCCGAGACGGCGAAAAGATGCGCGGGCAGGCTCCAGGAGGTATCTGGCTGGAACATGTGGTCCTGGAGGACGAAATTCCGGGCGTAGGCCCAGTAATTCGGAATCTCACGAGCGTCGTGGTAGCCCATGACGTCCATCCGGTTGCCGAGAGCGACGCAGGAGGGCGAGTTCACGTTGCCGCAGCCGTGGTGAATCGCTTGCCGCTCCTGCCAGACGAATCCGTCCATCAGACGATGGTTGATGTCGTGGACCGCGTTGAGGTGATCGTGCGGCCCGCCGACGTTGCGGTCATGCGTTTCGTGGAAGGGCTCCACGCAGACGCCGGTCTTCGGATCGGGCACGCACACCAGGGGCTCGCCCCGGTCCATCGGGATTCCGTCGGCGCCGGGGTAGGTGCCGAAGTAGGAGTCGAACGAGCGGTTCTCCTGCATGATCATCACGATGTGCTTGATCTTGTGGATCCCCTCGAGGGGGACCGTCCGCGGCCGCGGCGCCCCGTGTGACGCGGCTCCGCGCACGAACGACAGGCCGGCCGCGCACGCGCCGAGGCAGAGCACGACTGCAATCGCTGAGGGTAACCGCACGGTCGAAACTTAGTTCGGTTCTTGTTGCTTGTGGGTGAAGAGTCGGTTTTGCCGCGGTTTAGGTCGCGAGGCAGCCACGACCCCCAGGCGCCTTATGTGAGTGGCGTCACGTAGACCTTGCGGTCACGAGGACCATCGAACTCGCAGAAGAAGATCCCCTGCCAGCGCCCGAGCGCGAGCTGCCCTGCGTCGAGCGGCACAAGCACGTGCGGACTGATCAGCGAAGCGCGGATGTGGGCCGGCGCGTTCGGCCCGTCGGCGTCCGAGTGGCGCCAGCCTCCCTTGTCGTCGACGATCCGCTCCATCGCCGACTCGATGTCCTCGGCCAGCGCGGGGTCGGCGTCCTCGTTGATCGTCACGCCGGCCGTCGTGTGAGGGACGTAGACGAGCGCCGCGGAAGCGCCGTTCGTCGTGTCGAGCGCTTTCTGCACGAGCTCCGTGATCTCGAGGAGCTGGGTCTTGCGCTCGGTCTTCAGGCTGATCTCCTGCACGGCGGTATCCTACGGCCTGTGCCGAGCGGCCCGCCCACGCCTCAGGAGCTCGACGGCTACCGCGAAGACGCCGACCGCTTCATCGCCGAGCTGGACGAGGAGTACTACCTCCACTTCGCGGGCCTGAAGGACAGGCTCGAGCTCGAGCCGATCTACGAACGGCACCAAGAGCTGACGACGATCGAGTGGGCACAGTCCCTCGGTGAGGCGGTCAACGGCGACCGCCGCGTCCGTGAGCTCTGGCGGTTCGCCTGCGAAGGCCACCTCGGCGACCTTACGAAGGAGCACAGCGAGAAGATCGCCGCCCTCGAAACCGAGCTCGAAGCGGAGGTCGACGGCGAGAAAGTCGGCTACCGGATGCTGCGGCCCACGATCGCGAACACCGATGATCGCGGCAAGCGAGAGCGCCTGGAGAAGGCCCGCACACGGCTGACCGAAGAGCACATGAACCCGATCTACCTCGATGCGGTCGAAATCAGCCAGCGCATCGTGCCGGAGCTCGGGGCGCCGACTTACGTCGACCTGTACCGGAAGTTCGGCTACCGGCTCGACGATCTCGCCGGTCAATGCCGAGCGCTGCTCGGGGCCACGGAAGGCCTCTACGAGGAGGCTACGGACAAGCTCTTCCGTGACCGGATCGGCGTCGGCCTCGAGGAGGCGCAGCGCTGGGACGTCCCGCGTGTCTTTCGCGCGCAGAACTGGGATGAGTTCTTCCCGGCCGACAAGATGCTGCCCGCGCTCGAAGCGACGCTCGCCGACTTCGGGATCGATCTCCACTCGCAGGAGAACGTGCACCTCGATCTCGAGCAGCGCCCGTCGAAGTCGCCGCGCGCGTTCTGCGCGCCGATCGAGGTTCCCGACAAGGTGATGCTCGTGATCCAGCCGATCGGCGGCGCCGACGACTGGCGCGCGCTCTTCCACGAGGCGGGCCACACCGAGCACTTCGCGCACACCTCGGCGGAGCTGGCGATGGAGGAGCGGCGGCTCGGCGACAATGCCGTCACCGAGGGCTGGGCGATGCTCATGCAGCACCTGACGGACGAGCCCGCCTGGCTGACGCGGCGGCTCGATGTCGGCCGGCCCGAAGAGTTCGCGCGTGAGGGCGCGACCGGCCTCCTCTACTTCGTTCGCCGCTACTGCGCCAAGTTGCTGTACGAGATCGAGTTCCACGCGACCGACGACGTCACGGCTCTGCGGCCGCGCTACGTCGAGCTGCTCGGCGACGCGCTCAAGATCGAACCGAGCGAGACCGACTACCTCGCCGACATCGACTCCGGCTTCTACGTCACCGAGTACCTGCGCTCCTGGGCGTTCGAGGCGCAGCTTCGCGCCCACCTGCGCGAACGCTTCGGCAACACGTGGTTCGCCAAGCGCGAGGCGGGCTCGCTGCTCCGCGAGCTCTGGTCGGAGGGGCAGCGGATCAACGCCGACGAGCTGCTGAAGGACGTCACCGGCGCCGAGCTCGAGATGGCCGCTGTCGCCGAGCGCGTCGGCGAGGACCTGAGCTAGCGCTCGGCGACGCGAAGCGTGTTCAGGGCGGCGACGGCCGCCTTCGCAAGGTCGCGGTCCCGAGCCCACAGAAACACCTCGAAGTCGCGACCGTGCTGACGGAGAATGAACTGGTAGCCGGCCGCAGCCGGCGTGCCGCAGCAGCCTTCGAACGTGGACGCCTTCGGGGGCAACCGGAACGTCGAACGTGGATCAAACGCCCTGACGGGATTGACCGTGTCCTCGAGCACGAGCAGCAACCCGCCGTCGCGGACAGGGTGCTTGCCTGTTACGAGCGCCAGGGTCTGAGACGGGTCGTCACAGGAGCTCCAAACCCATTTGCTGACCCGCCATCCGGGAGGCAACTCGATCCGAAGGCCGTGCACATTTACCGCGCGAGTCGTCGCGGCCGGAGCGGACCCAGTTGCCGTGGCGACAAGGATGAACGCGAGGACGGCGCCGAGGCGCTGCACACCTGCGGTACGGGCGAGCCGAGCATCGGCGTCCCGCAATGTCGTCCTGCATATCTGCATATCCTTTACGCATGACCAGGACTCGCGTCGTGATCGCGGGAGCCGCCGGCCGCGACTTTCACAACTTCAACCTCGTCTACCGCGGCCGCGAGGACTACGAGGTGGTCGCCTTCACCGCGACCCAGATCCCGAACATCGAGGGACGCGTCTACCCGGCGGCGCTCGCGGGAGAGCTTTATCCCAACGGGATCCCGATCGTCGCCGAGGAAGAGCTCGAGGCCCTGATCGGCGAGCACGAGGTCGACGACATCGTCTTCTCGTACTCCGACGTCACCCACGAGCACGTGATGCACATCGGCTCGCGCGCACTCGCCGCCGGCGCGTCCTTCCGGCTGCTGTCGCCGCGGGAGACGATGCTGACTTCGTCAAAGCCCGTCGTCGCCGTCTGTGCCGTTCGCACCGGCTCCGGCAAGAGCCAGACGACGCGCTACGTCGCTGCGCTTCTCCGCGAGGCGGGTAAGCGCGTCGCGGTGCTGAGGCATCCGATGCCCTACGGCGACCTGACCAAGCAAGCCGTGCAGAGGTTCGCCTCGTACGAGGATCTCGACGCGGCGGACTGCACGATCGAGGAGCGCGAGGAGTACGAGCCGCACCTGAACGAGGGCAACCTCGTCTTTGCCGGCATCGATTACGCCGCCATCCTCGACTCTGCCGAGCAGGAGGCCGACGTGATCCTCTGGGACGGCGGCAACAACGACACGCCGTTCATCAAGCCGAACCTGCATATCGTCGTGGTCGACCCCCATCGGCCCGGGCACGAGCTCCGCTACCACCCGGGTGAGACGAACCTGCGCATGGCCGACGTCTGCATCGTCAACAAGGTCGACTCGGCGCCGCACGAAGGCATCGAAGCGGTACTGGCCTCGATCCGGGACCACAACCCGCTCGCGCGAGTGGTACGCGCCGCATCGCCGTTCGAGGTCGAGGGTGACGCGTCCGCAATCGCCGGCAAACGAGTGCTTGCGATCGAGGACGGGCCAACGCTCACGCACGGCGAGATGACCTACGGTGCTGCGGTTCTGGCCGCGAAGGAGAACGGGGCCGCGTCGCTGGTCGACCCGCGACCCTTCGCCGTCGGCTCGATCGCGCAGACCTTCGAGGACTACCCGAACGTCGGCACCCTGCTGCCGGCGATGGGCTACGGGCGAGAGCAGATGGACGACCTGCGGGAGACGATCGCACGCTCGGACGCCGAGCTCGTCCTGATCGGGACTCCGATCGACCTGCGGCGCCTGATCGAGCTCGACAAGCCGGCGCTGCGCGTCACCTACCGCCTCCAAGAGCTCGACGAGCCTGGACTGGCGGAGATCCTCGCGGAACGCGGGATCATCGAGACCGCGCTCGTGTGACCTCGCGTTCCTGGGGCGCAAGGTGACGACGGTTATCGCGCTTGGCGGCAATGCGCTCGTGCGCCCCGGCGAGCGCGGCACGGCCACCGAGCAGCGCACCAACCTGCGCGAGACCTGCGAGGCCCTCCGGCCACTGCTCGGAGGCGACCTCGTCGTCACGCACGGCAACGGGCCGCAGGTCGGAAACGAGCTCGTCCGCCAGGAGCGTTCTGCCGACGAAGTGCCGCCGTTGCCGCTCTACCTCGCGGTGGCGCAGACGCAGGCCGAGATCGGCGCGCTAATCGAGTCCGAGCTGACCGCGGTTGCCGGCCGGCCGGTCGTCGGCCTGATCACCCACGTGCGTGTGGACGAGGACGATCCGGCATTCGGCAACCCCACGAAGCCCGTGGGACCGTTCTACTCGGACGAGGAAGCCCACAAGCGCGAAGACGACCGCGGCTGGGCTGTCCGCGAGGACGCCGGCCGCGGCTGGCGGCGGGTCGTCCCTTCCCCGCAGCCGCTCGAGGTGATCGAGCTTGGCGCTGTCCGTGCTCTGCTTGCGGCAGGGACGATCGTGGTCGCCTGCGGCGGCGGCGGCATCCCGGTCTCCTCGCGGAACGGCCGCCTGCTGGGCCTCGACGCCGTGATCGACAAGGACCGAGTCTCGGCGCTGCTCGCGATCGACCTCGGCGCGGAGCGGCTCGTAATCCTGACCGACGTCGACGCCGTCTACCGGGGCTGGGGTACCAACGCCCAGGAGGAGCTGCGTGAGCTGAGCGCGGATGAAGCCCAGCTGCTGCTCGGCGAGCTCGCGGCAGGCTCGATGCGGCCGAAGATTGAGGCATCGGTCGCCTTCGCGACGGCAACAGGCCGCGAAGTGCTGATCACGTCGGCGGCGAACGTGGCCGCTGCGCTCGACGGCCGCAGCGGGACGCGCGTCCGGCCTTAGCGCCTGCGCCGGCGGATCGAACAGCACACCCTCGACTCGACGATCGGCGGCGACTCGCGGTCGTAGCCGGCCGCTCGCCGAACCGCCGGCCCCCCACCCGACGAACCACGCGGACACAACGACGGGGTCAGGGAGGAAGGCAAATGCAAAACGCGGTTTCGAAGCCGAAATTGGCTCTCACATTGCTCGCACTCACGGGAGGCCTCGTCGCGCTCGTTGTAGCGCTCGGGCCGCGACCCGGGTCCGCGAAGGCGTCGAGCCACCGTGAGGCACCGCTGATCGCAGCTGATCCAACGGCGGACAACACGGACCTTTACGCGTTCGTGAGCCCCGACAGGCCGGATACGGTCACGATCGTCGCCAACTACATCCCGTTCGAAGAGCCGGCGGGAGGGCCGAACTTCTCGAACTTCGATGACAACGCCCTCTACGAGCTACACGTCGACAACAACGGCGACGGTCGCGACGACATCACATACCAGTTCCGCTTCCGTACCGAGACGCGGAACCCGAACACGTTCCTCTACAACACCGGGCCGATCAGTTCGCTGAGCGACCCGAACTGGAACGTGCGCCAGCTCTACTCGGTCACTCGAGTGCAGGCTCACCACGAGACGAGGGTGCTGGGGAGCAATCTTCCCTCGCCGCCCGACAACATCGGCCCACGCTCGACGCCCAACTATGCGAGCCTCGCATCGGCGGCGGTGAACACGCTCCCCGGCGGGACCAAGGTCTTCGCCGGGCAGCGCGACGATCCGTTCTTCGTCGACCTCGGCTCGATCTTCGACCTGGGCGGCCTACGGCCGTTCAACCCGTTCCACGTGATCCCCCTGCCTGCGGCACCGGGAGTGGACGACGTGGCCGGCTACAACGTCCACTCGATCGCGATCCAGGTGCCGACCGCGCAACTGACGGGCACGAACGCGACGATCGGCGTCTACGCGAGTGCCAGTCGACCGGCTCTTCGCATCCTCACGCCCACGGGCGGCACCAGGAACGTCGGGCCCGAGGTGCAGATCTCGCGCCTCGGCGAGCCGCTGATCAACGAGGTAATGATCCCGCTCGGGCGGAAGGACTACTGGAACCGACAGGATCCGATGCACGACGACCAGTTCGCCGGCCGCTACCTGAGCCCCGAGCTGGCGGGCCTGATCCACGTGCTCTACCCGCCGCTGCCGGCGCCGCCGACGACGAACCGCAGTGATCTCGTCGCCGTGCTGCTGACCGGAGTGCCGGGGCTGAACTACACGGGCCCGACGCAGGCGGACCTGC
>Ga0184619_10000895_pt1 | contig 10358 bp, 12 predicted proteins | sample PLM0_60_b1_FD_133146 | JGI IMG/M metagenome (GOLD analysis project Ga0184619, IMG submission 133146) | Groundwater sediment microbial communities from an aquifer in East River, Colorado, USA - PLM0_60_b1 | ecosystem: Environmental > Terrestrial > Soil > Riparian zone | place: USA: East River...
ACCCGTGCGGTCAAGACTCCCCGAGCTTCCCTGGGTGCGGGCCGAGTGGCTGGCCGAGGCCTCGGCCTGGATTCGGGCGCGCGTCGAGTTGACGGGCGAGATCGAGCAGCCGCACGTGCGCTGGTGGTCGACGGTGCTGCGCGTGCCTACGGTGGACGGCGACCTCTTCTTCAAGGACGTCGCGCGCGTCCACCGGTTCGCGGCGGCGCTGACGGCCCGCCTCGCCGAGCTGCAGCCGGGCCGCGTGACCGAGGTCGTAGACGTCGATCCCGAGCGCGGCTGGTTCCTGATGCGCGACGCGGGGACGCGGCTGCGGGAGCTCGTCGAGAATCGCGAGGACCTTCACCACTGGGAGCGTGTGCTGCCCGAATATGCGCGGCTGCAGATCGAAGTCGCGCCGCACGCCGGCGAGCTCCTCGCGCTGGAGGTCCCGGACGAGCGGCTCGCCGTCCTGCCGGACCTCCTGCGGGAGCTCCTGGCGAGGCATCCGCACGGCCTCACCGACGACGAGCACCGGCAGGCGCTCGCCGCGGTGCCACGGTTCGAGGAGATGTGCCGCGAGCTCGCGGAGGACGGGCTCCCGGAGACGATCCAGCACGACGACCTCCACGACGGCCAGGTGTTCGTGCGCGACGGCCGCTACCTCGTCTTCGACTGGGGCGACAGCTGCGTCTCGCACCCGCTGCTCTCGCTCACAGTGAACCTGCGCTCGATCGCCTGGCGGCTCGACCTCGAGCCCGGTGGCCCCGAGCTCCGGCGGCTGCGGGACATCTATCTCCAGCCCTTCGATCGCGGCCCGGAGATCGCCGACGTCGCCTACCGGGTCGGAACCGTCGCCCGCGCGATCGCCTGGGACCGGATGGTCTCCGTGCGAGAGCCCGAGTTCGTCGACGAGGACGACCTCACCACCCCGGCCTACGGGATCAAGCTCTTCCTCGAGGGCGGGCCAATCGGCAGCTGGCGCGACTAACGTCGATTGCTGCCTCGTGGCTCTAGCGGCCCTAGCCCGCGTTGCGCGGCTTGACTCGCCGCAGCGAGAAACGGGACACTCGCGAGCAAGATGTGATCTGAACGAGCCACCTCGAAACCGACGCCAACGAAGGAGGTTTCGTGGCCCACACCGAGATCGCAAAGAGAGGTCAACCGGAGAACGAGGAAAGACACCGGCAGGAATGGCGCTGGCTACGTCGGGCAACCCTTGGCGGGACGCTTCTCGGCGCCCTGACCCTCTGGGCCGTCGCCTACGCAACGGGAGATGATTCAAGTGCTCTCTTCAGCAGGGGCGACGTGGCCTTCTTGGCAGCAATCGCGGGCGCCCTCGCCGGCCTGATCGTCGGCTTCATGCTTTGGGCTCTGTGGGTGCTCCTGCGCCCGCTTGGATGGCGCTTCTCGCAAAGGTAGGACCCGACGTTCTATCCACTGAGCTGGTCGATCTGCCTGTGGGTGCGGACGTCCCAGAGCCAGAGCCCATAGTCATCGCACGAGGCGAGCGTGCGACCGTCAGGGCTGAAGGCGACGTCGCTGAAGCTGACGCTGTAGCCGCCAGGGATCGGTCGGCCGAGCGGCGGGCCAAGCCGACGGTGGCTGCGGACGTCCCAGAGCACGACCCTGCCGTTGTCGCGCGCGGCGGCAAGTGTGTGGCCGTCGGGGCTGAAGGCAAGGCTGAGGATCGCGCTCGTCTGCACTTGGAGCGGTGAGCCCAGCCGTTGGCGCTGTCGGACATCCCAAAGCTGGATGGTGCCGTCATTGCTGCCGGCGGCGAGGATGCGCCCGTCCGGATTGAAGGCAATGCTTTTCGCGTCGCTTAGGTGGAGCGGTCGGCCTGGCCCGTGGGTGCGGACATCCCATAGCCTGATCGTGCCGTCGGCCTTGGCGGCAGCAAGCGTGTGGCCGTCGGGACTGAAGGCGACGCTGCGGACGCTGTCGCGAGGTGAAGCGAACTGGGCGAGCTGCTTGTGCGAGCGGACATCCCAGAGCAGGATGGGGCTGCAGTGCAAGCAGCGGCTTGGATCGTCGATGTCGCTGATTGAGACGAGAGTACGGCCGTCGGGGCTGAAGGCGAGGCTGGTGGCAGTGTCCGAGCCGGAGCTCGGCAGGGAGGCACGTTGCCGGCCGCTGCGGACGTCCCAGAGCCAGACGTAGCCGTTGCTCTCGACCGACTGCGAGTAGTCAGTGTTGAGAACATAGACGCGACCGGCGGAGGCGAGAGTGCGGCCATCGGGGCTGAAGGCAATGCTGTCGACCTCCGCGCGCAAGTCGTCGGAGACCGGGGGGCGGAGGGTCCGGCCGAGCCGCCGATGGCTGTGGGCGTCCCAGAGGCGGATCGTCCCGTCCTCCTTGGAGGCGGCAAGCATGTTCCCGTCGGGACTGACGGCGACGCTAGTAGTGACATCAGCGGTCGAGCCTCCGCCGCAACTCGAGGTCTGCGTAATCACGATCGCAGAGCCCGCCAATAGGACGAGAAAGGTGATCGACTTAACGGCCCGTCGCCAGCCGACCACGCCGTTGCTCAGTGCACTCAGTAGTACGAGTCTTCGCGCTATTTGCCTCGGTAGGAACGCGACCGGTCTCACCCGCAACGCTCCGAGTGTCCTCCTCTACCGTCAAAGAGTCAACGGAGGGAACTAGCCTCGACCCGGTGCGCAATCGGAACCGTGCCGCGCTTAGCGCTTTCGCTTGCCTGCGTGGTGGCGGCCCAGGTCGAGTGCTGCGGCCAGGAGTAGCGTTCCGGCCCACCAGTTGACCGGGTCGAAGAGCAGCCTTTCGCGGTCGCCGATGCGGTCGCAGATGAAGCAGATGACGAACCAGACGAGCGTCACGATCACACCCCCTCGCGGGTATTCTCCCGGCCTTTGACGGTCGTGGGCCTCCTTCGCTTCTCGCTTGCGGCGGTGCTCCTCGCCGCTGCGGGGGCCAAGCTGCTCGCGGGAGGCCGAGCGCGTGACGCGCTCCGCTCCTACGGGATCGCCTCGGCTCGGGCTCGAGCCGCGCTCTGGGCAGGGACGATCGCAGCCGAGGCTGGGCTCGGGGCGGCGCTTTCGGCAAACCTTCCCGGAGCGGCCGAGGGGGCGGCGGCTCTGCTCGGGCTCTTCGCGCTCGCGCTCGTTGTCGCCATCGCGCGAGGGCGGACTGGATCGCCGTGCGGCTGCTTCGGCGGGCGCTCGCGGATCGGCTGGCCTGCGGTCATCCGGACCGCCGCGCTCGCAGGGGCGCTCGCAGCGCTGCCCTTCCTCCCGGACGCGCACCCGTCGACTGACGCGTGGCTCGGCATCGGCCTCGGGGTGGCTCTCGTCGCCGTGGCCGTACTCGCGGTGGCCGTGCTCGCGCTCGCGCGGGAGCTCGGCGAGCTGCGACTCGCGGTCGCTCCGCAGGCGGCGCTCTCGCTGGAGCACGAAGGCCCGGAGATGGGCAGCCGCCTCGGCCTGATCGAGCGGTTCGAGCACGCCTCGCCGCTCGCCGTCGCGGTGTTCACGTCTCCCGGCTGCGCCCTCTGTCAGGCGCTCGAGCCGTCGCTGCGGCTGGTCGCCTCCGACCCGGAGGTCGAGATCGAGCTCTTCGACGAGGAGGACGACGGCGAGGTCTGGCGCTCGCTCGCGATCCCGGGAAGCCCATACGCGATCGTCCTCTCGGCGGACGGCGACGTCCTCGCGAAGGGAACCTTCAACTCGCTCTTCCAGCTCGAAAGCCTGCTAGCCCACGCAACCCGTCCAGTGAGTGCTTAGCGAAACAGTCGCCGAGAGCACTTCCCGCCGGGGATTCCTCGCGCGGGCCGGGCGGTTGCTTCTCGCCGTGAGCGGCACCGGCGTCGTCGCGGCGGCGCTCCGCGCTCAGCGAGCGGAGGCCTTCCACTTCTGCGGGCACATCTACACGACCGGCTCGTGCCCACACCCGACCGGGCTGCCGCGCATCGATCGGGCAGGATTTCCGCTCCGCGCCTCCGACGGCCACCCGGTGGACGATCTCGGCCGGCCGGTCGATTCGCTCGGCCGCCCGGTCGACGCGCACGGGAACCTCCTGCTCGACCCGGACGGCAATCCGCTCCCCTCCGCCCCGCGCACGCGCATCTGCCAGGTGGCCGCGCGCGAGCACGGGTTCCGCCCGTACCTCGACGGCTCGTGGTACCGCTGTTGCGGCGGGCACGTGCGGCGGCTGATGGACTGCTGCGGCTACGTGCGCCGGCGGATCAACGGCGATGCCGCCCTGACGGGCTACTGCTACAGCGGCCGCCGCGTGTTCTGCGTCATGTACTACGACTCGAAGATCCGGTGCTGACCGCGGCGCTGGCGCTGCTCGCGGTCAGGGATGAGACCTCGCTCGCGGAACGGCGGCAGGGCCTGCGCGCGCTGCGTGTCCTCGCGGCGGTTAGCCTCGCCCTGGCGCTCGTAGCCAGTGAGGCGCGGGCGGCGCAGGTGGCCTCGCCTGCCGGGGATCCGAGCGCCGTGGGCACGGATCTCGTCTGGCAGGAACCGGGCGTCGGCGGCTTCCTGCTCCGAAACGGGCAGAAGACCCAGCTCCCAGGCAACGACCCGGCGCTCGGCGGGGCGCGCATCGCGTGGCACGCGGGCGACAACGTGACCGTGGCCGACAGCGCAACGCTTGTGCCCCAACTGCAGGAGGCGATTCCGGGTGTCCAGAAGCTCGCCGTCTCGGACGGATGGCTCGTCTACCGCGTCGCCGTCAGCGGCAAGGAAGAGCTGCGCGCACAGTCGCTCGCCGAGCCGTTCAGCACGACGACGCTCACGCGCCCGCGCGTGCCTGGCCGCCTCGGTCGCCCGTCCCTCTCCGGCGACCTCGTCCTCTACCACCTCGCCGGCCCGGGTGGCAGCGGCCTCTACGCGTACGATCTCTCGACCGGCAAGCGGAGCCTGCTTCGCTCGTCGACCCGCGCCCAGCTGCTCAATCCCGTCCGCCTCGGCTCGAAGCTGCTCTACGTGCGCATCACTCGCTGCGCGCAACAGCTCCGGCTGGGGACGCTGGACGGCAACGGCGCGGGGCGCGTGCTCTACAAGCTGCCGCCGCTCGCGGGTCAGGATCTTGGGCACGAGCGCGGACACACGCACCAGGGCGAGCGCCTCCCGTGCAGCCCGCGACCAAAGCCGACCTCACGGATGCTCTGGACGACGGCGCTCTCCGACACCGCCGCCTACGTGACCGTTCTCCGCCCCGGCACCGGCGGCGTCATGAGCCCCTCGCTGCTCTCGATCAGCCGCTAGACGCGGAGGCGCTTCGGCCCTTCTGCTCCCACGCGTCCGTCAGGAGCTCCCTCAAGAATTCGCGATCGGCCTGCGCCAGAGTCACGCCGACCGCCGCGAGGCGCTTGCCCCACCAGACCTCTTCGCAGGCAGCGGGCGCGCTGAACAGCGCCGTGCGGATCCCGCCTTCGTCGACCATCACGTTCATCCGTTCTTCGCTCCAGAGGGTGGCGAAGATCTTGCCGCCGACCCGAAACGATGGACGCCCGTGATGGTCTTGCTCGACCGCCTCGGGCAAGGAGAGCGCCAGCGACCGCGCCGCGTCTGGAGAAACAGGCACGACTCGAGCGTAACGCTCGCCCGGCTCGCAGGACTGATCCCAGTCAACGAGGGGTCACGGAGGGCACAAATGAACGAACGCGTCTACGTCCAAACGAACGACGCCGAGCGGAACGAGGTCATCGCCTTCGACCGCTCCGGCGATGGGCGGCTCTCGCTGCTCGGCCGGTACGAGACCGGCGGCCGCGGCACCGGGAAGCCGCACCTCGCCTCGCAGAGCTCCGTCGTCCTGAGCGACGACGGAGCCTGGCTGCTCGTCGCGAACGCGGGCAGCGACGAGTTCTCCCTGTTCGCGGTCGAGGCGGACGGGCTTCGGCTCGCCGGCCGCGTCGGCTCCGGCGGGAGCGCGCCGACCAGCGTCGCCGTGCGCGGCGACGTCGTCTACGCGCTCAACAACGGCACACCGAGCATCAGCGGGTTCGCGCTCGCGGACGGCCGGTTGACACCGCTCGAGGGCTCGACCCGCGCACTCGGAGAGGGCGCCGACCCGGCGCAAATCGCGTTCAGCCCGGACGGGCGCACGCTCGTCGTGACGGAGCGCGGGACGAACAGCATCACGGCGTACGCGGTCGACGAGCGTGGCTTCGCGGGCGCGGCGGAGACGATTCCGTCGTCTGGCGCGACGCCTTATGGCTTCGACTTCGCCGACGGCGCGGTCGTCGTCACCGAGGCCTTCGGCGGCGAGATCGGCAAGGCGGCGGCCTCGTCCTACTCGCTCGCGGGCCCCGGCCGGCTTGCGGCGGTCAGCGCTTCGGTTGCCGATACCAGGAGCGAGGTCTGCTGGGCCGCGGCGACCCGCGACGGCCGGTTCGTGTACGTGACGAACTTCGGCGACGGGACGATCTCCAGCTACGCGGTCCAGGAAGGCGGCGGCCTCGAGCTGCACGAGGCGGTCGCGGCCTCGACCCGGCTCGGCGAGCCCGGGGTCCGCGACGAGGCGATCAGCCGCGACGGGCGCTTCCTCTACGCGATCGACGCCGCTGCGCAGCGCGTGTTCGGCTGGAGCGTCGGCGGCGACGGCCGGCTCGAGCTCGTCGGCGAGGTCGACGGCGTGCCGGCGACGGTGGCAGGGCTCGCCGCTAGCTGAGAGAGTTTCCGCGTGGTTGAGACGGCGGCAGTTGGGCGGCGACTCACGTGGCTTACCGCGTCGGTCGCCGGTGCCGTCGAGGAGACGCCGCGGGTCCGGACGCTCGACCTCGACGTCCCCGGCTGGTCGGGCCACCGCGCAGGCCAGCACCTCGACGTGCGGCTGACCGCCGAGGACGGCTACCAGGCGCAGCGCAGCTACTCGATCGGTTCCGCGCCGAATGACGGCGTGGCACTCACGATCGAGCGGCTCGAGGACGGCGAGGTCTCGCCGTACCTCGTCGACGAGGCGCGCGACGGCGATCAGATCGAGGTGCGCGGGCCGATCGGTGGCTACTTCGTCTGGGATGGTGACGAGCCCGAGCCGGTGCTGCTCGTCGCGGGCGGCTCGGGGGTGGTGCCGCTGATGGCGATGGCGCGACACCGGGCGCGGATCGGCTCGTCGACCCCGATGCAGTTGGTCTACTCGTCGCGCAGCTGGGACGACGTGATCTACCGCGACGAGCTCGAGAGCCTGGGCCTCGACGTCGTGCACACCCTCACGCGCGAACAGCCTCCCGGCTGGACCGGCTACTCGCGTCGGATCGACGCGGAGCTGCTCCGCGACGTCGCTTGGCCGGCCTCGGAGTCTCCGCGCGTCTACGTCTGCGGCTCGACCCGGTTCGTCGATGCTGCAGCAGACGGCCTGCTCGAGCTCGGCTACGAGGCGGAATGGATCAGGACGGAGCGATTCGGAGCCACAGGAGGCTAACGCCTATGCATCACGACCTCAAGCTGGACGGCAACGCGATCGGCGGATTGATGCTCGAGCTGTTCGGCTCGGATATGACCGGCGCGGGCTCGACGTGCGGCGGCTGCGGTGCGCACGAGGAGATGGCGCGGCTCGACGTCTACACCGGCGCGGGGATCGTCGTCCGCTGCCGCCACTGCGAGGCGATCATGATCCGGATCGTCCAGGGCCGCGGCCGCACCTGGATCGATCTGAGCGGCACCGCGACGCTCGAGCTGGGTTAGGGTCAGGCCATGCGCAGACGGCTGGAGCGGGTGATCCTGGGCGGGCTGATGAGCATGGTCGCGCTCGTTCTCGAGCGCCGCGTCACGCGTGCGCTCCGGCGCCGCTAGCGCCCGCCGCGCAGGAGATCCAGCACGAGCAGCGCGGTGAACGCGCCGCCGACGCTGCCGAGGGTGATCGGCACCCAGCCCGCGACGTGCGCCGCAGCGGCCGTCGCGCCCGTCGCGACCAGCGCCGAGCCCGCGGTCACGGCCAGCGAGACGCGGCGGGCCGCGATGCGGATCGTCCGCTCGAGCGGTGAGATCCCGCGCACATCGACCTGCAGCCGGCCGCCCGGCCGCGCGCCGCTGATCCGCTCGAACGCCTCGACCAGCCGCTCAGCCCGCACCTTTAGCTTCGACACGTCGTAGAAGAGACGCTTCGGCTCGACCCCCGCCTGGGCGCGACTCATCAGGTTGCGCATCAGGAAGCGCCCGACGACGGAGAACGGGTCGAGCTTCGGGTCGAGCTCGGTCGCGGTGAGCTGCATCTGCGCAAGCGCCTTGCCGGTCAGGACGAGCGACGCAGGCAGGCGCACGCCGTGCGCGGTCGCGGACTGCGCGATCTCCTGGAGCAACGGGCCGAGCTGGATCTCGCCGAGCGACGCGTGCCGGTAGCGGCGGAGCAGCTCGCCGAGGTCGGCCTCGAGGCCGGCGGCGTCCGCGTGCTCCGCTTCCGGGCCGGCCATGATCAGCACGACCTCGGTCAGGAAGTTGACGTCCTCCTGCCAGAAGGCGAGTAGGAGCAGCAGCAGGTGGCCGCGCATCTCCGGGCTGAGCTCGCCGACCATCCCGAAGTCGAGGAAGTAGACGCGCCCGTCCCACCAGAGCATGTTCCCGGGGTGCGGGTCTGCGTGGAAGAAGCCCTCGACGAGGATCTGCCGGTAGTAGAACTCGAGCAACTGGCGCGCGACTTCGCGCCGCTCGGGGCCCTCGGGCATCTCGCGCACCGGGACGCCCTGGATCTCCTCGAGGACGAGCAGGCGAGAGGTGGAGAGGTGCTCCAGGACGCGCGGTGCCCCGAGGCGCGCGTGGTCGCCGAGCGCGGCGCGGAGGCGCTCGACGTTCTCGGCTTCGAGCTTGAAGTCGAGCTCGCGCCGGAGCGAGTCCGAGAGGTGCTCGATCACCGCCGGGATGTCGACGATCTTGCGGAGCGCGTCGCGGTTGGCGATCTTCTCCGCGAAGAGCTCGAGCAGGCTCAGGTCGCGGTAGATGTCGTCCGCCGCGGTCGGCCTCTGCACCTTGACGACCACGCGCTCGCCGTCCTCGAGCACGGCGCGGTGCACCTGGCCGATCGTGCCTGCGGCGAGCGGCTCGGGCTCGATCCGGGCGAAGACGTCCTCCCACGGGACGCCGAGTTCCTGCTCCATCACCTCGACGACCTCGGCTTCGGTGAGCGGCGTGACCTGGTCCTGGAGGGTCGCGAGCTCCGCGACGGCTTCGGGCGGGAGGAGGTCCGGGCGAGTGGAGAGGATCTGGCCGAGCTTCGCGAAGGTCGGGCCGAGCTCCTCGAGCGCGTCGCGGAGGCGGCGGGCTCGCTCCTGTGGCGAGTCTGAGTCGCGGCGCGCCTCGCCGAAGCCGTACTTGCCGAGGACTTTGGCGATCCGCGTGGCCCGCCCGAGGAGCCGTTCGTCCGCGGCGGCACTCATGTTGCTCCGTGCGTCTGGACGATCACGACCGTGCAGGGCACGTTGTGGGAGACGCGGTTCGGCACGTTGCGCAGCAGGAACTCCTTGCGGCCGCTCATGCCGACGCTGCCGACAACGACGACGTCCGCCCGCTCTCGGCGGACGGCTTCGATGATCGCCTCCGCGGGGTCCTTCGCGACGACGACCGAGGAGCGGCCGCGTTCTCCGGCGAGCTCACGCGCGTGCTCCGCCAGCTCGCGGGCGGCCTCGGCTAGGACTCCCTCGTCGGAGAGCAGCACCCGGAGCACCAGCAGCTCGGCTTCGTAGCGCTCCGCCATGTCGCTCGCGAAGGCGACGGCGACCTCGGCGGTCTCCGAGCGGTCGGTTGCGACCAGGATCCGCTCGACCTGCTGCATCGTCTTGCCGCGCCTCAGCCTCATCGGGTTCTTCTACCACGTCTCTCCCGCCTTGTAGGATCGCGTGACGGGGTAGCGCGACGGGAGGAGCCCAGATGGACGTGATCGCAGCGATCGATGCCGCCCGACAGCGGTGGAACGTGCTCGAGCATCCCTTCTACGTGCGGTGGGAGCGAGGCGAGCTGACGCGGGACGAGCTGGCGCACTACGCGGGCGAGTATCGCCACGCCGTCGTCGCGCTGGCGCGCTCGGCGCGGACGGCCGGCTTGCACGCGGACGAGGAGGCCTCGCACATCGCGCTGTGGGACGACTTCGCGTCGGCGGTCGGCGACGGGGAGAGGCACGAGCCGCTGCCGGAGACGCGCTGCTGCGCCTCGGCCTGGTCTGCGGCTGACGACGAGCTCGGCGCCGCTGCGATCCTGTACGCGATCGAGTCCGGGCAGCCGGCGATCTCGGCGACGAAACTTCAGGGGCTTGTCACGCATTACGGCTTCGACGCCGGATCGCCTGGAACGACGTACTTCGAGCTGCACGCGGAGCGCGACCACGAGCACGCGGCCGAAGCACGCGCGCGGCTCGACGGGCTCGAGGACGATCGCCTCGTCGGTCTGGCCGAGTCGGCGCTCGCGGGGAACTGGGCACTGCTC
>Ga0184619_10000896_pt1 | contig 10357 bp, 9 predicted proteins | sample PLM0_60_b1_FD_133146 | JGI IMG/M metagenome (GOLD analysis project Ga0184619, IMG submission 133146) | Groundwater sediment microbial communities from an aquifer in East River, Colorado, USA - PLM0_60_b1 | ecosystem: Environmental > Terrestrial > Soil > Riparian zone | place: USA: East River...
CGCTTCGCCGGGGCACTCATGCGTGTCGCGGGCGCGCTCCCGCGCGGCATCGGTGATCCCCGCGCTCCCGGTTTCTTCGCCTTCTCTTCAGTCACCGGTGCGTGGCCCGGCCAGTGCTCGTTCGGCTTCTTCTTTCGCTTCTGCTTCATGCACTGCCTCGTCTGGGTCCAACGTCGCACCGCCCGGCGCTCATTGTCATTTCCGGTAACCTAGACGAGTCCCCGGCGCTTCGGAACGATTTCTGCCCTTGTTTGCGCCATGACTCGGTCCGCATCGAAGACCGAGGCGCTCAGCGTCCTGCGTGAGCGCTTCGGCCATGGTGACTTTCAGCCTGGGCAGTGGGAACCCATTCGCGCCGTGCTCGAGAGGCGTGACGCGCTGGTCGTCATGCCGACAGGCTCGGGCAAATCTCTCGTCTATCAGTTGCCGGCATTGCTGCTGCCCGGGCTGACGGTCGTCGTCAGCCCGTTGATCGCGCTGATGAAGGATCAGCAAGACAAGCTGCGCGCGACCGGCATCGAGGCTCTCGCCATGCATTCCCATCTCTCGACGGCGGCCGCGCGCGAGACGGCGAGCGCGGTTCTCGAGGGGACGGGTGAGATTCTGTATCTCACTCCCGAGCGCTTCAAGGACCGCGAGTTCTTCGAGCGGCTGCTCACGCGTACCGTGAGCCTGTTCGTCGTCGACGAGGCGCATTGCGTCAGCCAATGGGGACACGACTTCCGTCCCGACTATATCTCACTCGGCTCGATCGCCGAACGGCTGGGCAGACCGCCGGTGCTCGCCCTCACAGCGACGGCGACGGAAGAGGTGCGACAGGACATCGCTCGCCAGCTGCGGATGAACGCGCCGCAAGTCACCATCACCGGTTTCGCACGGCCGAACCTGCGCTTCGAGGTGAACCGCACCGTCAACGATGGAATGAAGGATCGTGCGATCGAGGAGACACTCGACGCCGCGACCGGCACGGGCGTCATCTACGCGGCAACGGTCAGAGAGGCCGAGCGGCTGTTTACGCAGCTCAAGGATCGGTACAGGCTCGGCTTGTATCACGGGAAGATGGCCTCGGCCGACCGCACCGATTCGCAAAACCGCTTCATGAACGACGAGCTGGTCGCGATCGTGGCGACGAATGCTTTCGGCCTCGGCATCGACAAGCCGGACATCCGCTTCGTGGTTCACTACCACCTGCCCGGCTCCATCGAGGCGTACTATCAGGAAGCGGGTCGCGCAGGACGCGACGGCAAGCCGGCCGTCTGCACGCTCATGTATCGTGTCGAGGACAAGCGCATCCAGTCGTACTTTCTCGGCGGCAAGTATCCCGAGATCGATGAAGCAACGAAGGTCGCGATCGTCATGGAGCAGCATCCGGAGCGGGAGCCCGTCGCGCTCAACGACGTCGCCGACCAGTCAGGTGTCGCACGCCGCAAGGCACGCATCGTTCTCACGCTGCTCAAGCGACACGGCGTGCTGCGCGAGCATCGCGGCAATCTCTGGGAACGGCTGAAGTCGGGACTGTTGAAGGTCAACCTGAGCGACGATCTGACCGACTACGAGGAGCGTCGCGTTCTCGACCACAGGAAGCTCGAGACGATGATCGCGTACTGCCAGACGGCGCGCTGCTACACGCGCTTCATTCTCGAATACTTCGGTGAGACCGACGTCGGGCCGGACTGGCGGTGTCACAACTGCGGCTCGTGCGACGCGCTGGACTCGTGGGAGTTGCAGCACGGGGTTGCTGGTGCAGTGACTCGCCTCGTGGGATGATGGTCGCCGGTCGCGATAGCCGAAAGTCAATGTCGCGATGGAAGCCTAACGGCGTAGCAGCGTCCGCCCACCGCCTACCGCCCACCGCCTACAGTCCTCACACTAGTTGAGCCTGAACCTCGATTTTCACGCCGGCCAGCGCGTTCGACACGGGGCAGCCCTTCTTCGCGCCCTCGAGCACCTGCTGAAACGCGGCCTTCTCGATGTTCGGGACCTTCGCGCGCACGTCGAGTTTCATCGTCGTAATCTTGAAGGCTTCACCGACCTTCTCGACCGTACAGGCAGCTCTCGTCTCGACGCTCGTCGCTGGCTTGCCGCTCGATTCGAGCCCGACTGCTAGCGCCATGCTGAAGCATGCCGCATGCGCCGACGCGAGTAGCTCTTCGGGATTCGTGCCCTTCTCCGTGCCGAAGCGCGTACCGAACGAATACGTGCCCTTGATGACGCCGCTCTCACCCTCGAAACGACCCTTTCCCTTCTGCAGGCCGCCTTCCCAAGTCGCGGTTGCATTGCGTGTCGGCATGACGATCTCCTTTCGTGATTATTCGACGGTACAGTGTGTTGCGTGCGCCGGTCAACGGCCGCGGAGCGATCGGCGTTCCCGCGCTTGACGCGCGTCGTCCGTCTCCCTTTCATATGGGGATGAGTGACGCACCGCAGCAGCCGCTGCCCCCACAGATCGAGCGCGTTCTCCGCCACTTCCGCGCCATGGGGCGCGAGGAGAAGATGCAGGCACTCGTTCAGTACGCGCGCAAGCTCGAGCCGCTGCCCGAGCGCTTTCGCGAGCTCGACCGCACTCCGTTCACCGTTCCCGAGTGCCAGACGCGCGTCGACGTTTTCCCGGAGCTGCGCGACGGGAAGATGCACTTCTACGCCGACCTCGATCCGCGGCAGAGTCCGACGATCGCCGCGTTCCTTTCCATTCTCTTCAGCGCCGTCAACGGCCAACCGCCCGAGACAACTATCGCCATTCCGAACGATTTCGTCCGCCAGGTGATGGACGGCATCGGGCTCGCCGCGCGTGAGACAGGGCTCGCCGCGCTGTTGCAACGTCTCAAGCGCAACGCGTCGGACGCCGCCGCCGCGCTCCGCTGATTGTCGGCTCCACTCCCGTACACGCGAGATACAGATGAATGAGCAGACGCAAAGCTTCGCCAATCACCGCCGCTTCTATCCGCTCTATCACTACTTCGCACTGCCGATCCTCTACGCGAATATCGTGATGACCCTCGTCTACGCCTACCGGCATCCGGGAACTATCAAGTGGGACATCTGGCAGATCATCGTTGCGATGGCCCTCGCCGTCGCGGTGCTCGTGTTGCGCGCCTCGACGATCATCGTACAGAATCGCCTCATCCGTCTCGAGCAGCGCATGCGCCTCGCTGCAACGCTCCCCGATCGACTCCGTGCTCGGGTGCCCGAACTGACGATCAGTCAGCTGATCGGCCTTCGATTTGCGAGTGATGCGGAACTGCCGGCGCTCGTCGAGCGCTGTCTGTCGGGGGATCTCAAGGGCGCTGAAGACGTCAAGCGCGCCATCACGACCTGGCAGCCGGATTATCTCCGCGCCTGATGAGACGGCGGACCGCCATACGGTCCGTGCACCATGCCGCAGTTGGACCTTTGCTCAATTTTCGAAACTGGAAGGCACATGCCGGTCACGATCAAGGTTCGCAAGGACGGTCCCTACCTCGTCGATGGCGAGTTCACGCTCACCGATCACGAGGGAAAGCCCATCCCGATACCGCCGCCACCGCCGGGCAAGCTTGTCGCGCTCTGCCGATGCGGGGGATCCACGAAGAAGCCCTTTTGCGATGGGACGCACAGCAGGATCGGCTTCAAGGGCGCTGAAGAGGCGCAGCGCGAGTTCGATAACAAGGGTTAATCGCACCGGACTCCCTATGACACTGCAACGAGTGGCAAGTTGAAACGCGCCTCGGTCAGCTTCTACCGCCTGTAGTGACCGACCGAGGCGCGCTTCAACTTGTCGATCCCCGCAGTGTCACTACCTAACGCAATCGGGCGCCCCCATGGGCGCCCGATTTTCTTGTCGACTTGCGATCACCGCTCCTCCAGCTGACCGCTCAGGCCTTGGCGGGAAGAAGCTGACCGTGCCACGATCCCTCCGCCGGGCCCTCGAAACGTGCGCGCCAGTCGCCGACGGTCATCACCGTCGTGTCGAACACCGGCGTATGCCGCGTGATCGCGCCACGCTCGGCGAGACCGAAGAACTCCTCGCGGTCCACTGCGTTCACGTCGCCGTTGCGCGTCCGGTAGAACACATTGCCGCCGCCGACCAGCGAGACATCGAATTCGCGCTCGAGCTGCTGCAGGGTACGGAAGAGCGCGTCGATCGAACAGCCGGACGCTCCCTCGGTGCGCTGATCGACCCCGATCGTGAGGAACCGATCCTCCGTCCACTCGCGCGCGCTGGTCAGCGGTGAGCCGTGCGCCTTCCACTGCGCGAGATATTCATCCACGATCGCGAGCAAGCGCGCACGCTGCTGGGCGTTCAATGATTTATCGCTGCCGAAGACCCAGACGCGCGCGTCGTCCGGCAGCTGCTTGAAATCGACGAGTGGCATTCCGGCAATCTAGCGCCAGACTCGCTATGACACTGCGGGAATGATGTAACCGATTACGGCCAGACTCAGACCGTGTCGCAGGGTGAGTAGCGTTTCATTAGCGAATGCGGAGTAGCAGGATCAGCGCGACGCTCAACACGAGGAGCAGGAGGAGGGAGAGCGTCACGACGAGCGACACTCGTACCCCCGCACGCCCCGCGGCGCGCACATCGACCCCCAGTCCGAGCGCTGCCAACGCCACGACGGTCAGCCAGCGCGACACTTCCCGCACCGGCAGTGCAACCGACGTCGGCAGCACACCCACGGAACGCAGCAGAGCGAGGACGACGAAGCCGACGATGAACCATGGCACGAGCTTCGTGATTTCCACGCGACGCCCGCCGTCGGCGGCCCGCGGCGCGCGCAGAGAGAAGAAGATCACGACGGGGCCGAGCATCAGCACGCGCACCAGCTTCACGAGGGTACCCACCTCGCCGGCCAGGGCGCTTACCGGAAACGTCGCGGCGATGACCTGCGGCACCGCGTAGACCGTCATGCCGGCGAGGACGCCGTACTGGTAGTGCGAGAGCCCGAGCGCGCCGATCAGCAGCGGCAGGCCGAGCACCATCACGACGCCGAGCACCGCCGTGAACGCGATCGCCGCGGCGACATCCTTCGCGTCGGCCCCAATCACCGGCGCGACGGCGGCGATCGCCGAGTTGCCGCAGATCGCATTGCCGCACGCTACGAGGATCGCCAGCTTCGGCGCGAGGCCGAGCGCGCGCCCGATCGCGACTCCGCTACTCAGTCCGATCGTCACGACCAGCACGATCCCGACGAGCAGCGCTGGGCCGGCCTTCATCAACTCCGGAAGGTTCACCGAAGCGCCAAGCAGCAGGACCGCGAACTCGAGCAGCTGCTTCGCCGAGAAGGCGATTCCCTCTCGAAATTGCGCTGGTGGTACCCAGAGCGTGCGGAGGGTCATCCCGACGAGGATCGCAATCACGAGTCCTTCGACGATGGCGTGTCCGATCGCACGCTCTTCGACGCGCTGCATCAGCATCGACGCCGCGGCAATCAGAGCACAAAGCGCGATTCCCGGTGCCAGCGCGCGCATTCGGGTCGAGAGGTCTCCTTGTGGCACGGGCGTAACTTAGCCTCTCCACTGCCGTTTCGAGCGGCGGTCGCCCGTGCGGAAGCTGCTCTGCCAGGGTGACGGCACCCCGTTGAACATCGTCCAATAGGGAGCCGGTGCGGCTCTCGAAATGTTCAAATCCCTCTCCGCCGCCTTCGAGCGACTGCAATTCCGGCAGAAGATCATCCTTCTGCCGACGCTGGCGGCGATTGTCATCGCCGTCGTTCTTCTCGTTAACGCGGCGATGGGCGTGGCCAACGAGCGTCGCCTGACTCACCTCGAGCACGGTTACTATCCGTCGCTGCAGATGAGCCGGCGCCTCAAGGAAGTTCTTGGCGTCACGCAACGCCGGCTGCAGGACGCGGTCGCCGCCACCGATCTGGATTACCTCGCGCTCGCCGACTCGGCCAGCGCCGGCTTCCGGAAGGCGATACAATCGGCCGTTGACGGTGCGGAGCTCGACCGTCGCCGTGTCGCGGAGCTGGATCAGGAGTTCTCGGCGTACTACCGCATCGCCCGGCACACGAGCGAGGTGATGATTCGTGGCGACGCGAGCGACGCAACGATCGCATTGCAGGACTCGATGCGCGTGCGCTACAACGAGCTCCAGGCCCGCCTCGACTCGAGCGCCGCGCGTGATTCGGCGGCCGTCGATCGGGCATTCATCGCCGCACGGCGCAACGGCCGCATCTCCTGGATCTCGTCGGCGATCCTGATGCTGATGTGCGTGACCGCACTCGGGTCGCTGTCGCGCTTCACGTCGCGGTCACTGCTCGGCGCGATTACGGGCGCGGTGCGTGTCGCCGATCGCCTCGCCGAGGGGGACATGGCAGCGGACTTTCCGCGCGTCACTCCCGACGAAGTCGGGCAGCTCTTGCGGTCGATGGAGCGGATGACCTCCTATTTGCAGGAGATGTCCGCCGTCGCCAGCTCGATCGCCGCCGGCGATCTGCGCGTCATCGTCGCTCCGCGTTCCGACGCCGACACGTTTGGAATCGCGTTCCAGCACATGACGCAGTACCTGTCGGAGATGGCCGCCGTCGCCGACCAGCTCTCCGCCGGCAATCTCGACGTGCGGGTCAAGCCGCGGTCGCCGAGCGACGGTTTCGGCATCGCCTTCGTGGCGATGATCGAGAACCTCTCGCGCGTGATCGGCGATCTACGCTCGAGCGAGGAAGTGAATCGCAACCTCGCCGTGCAGCTTGCCGCCGCGCGCGAACGTCTGTCTCATCTTCTGTCGTCGAGCCCCGCGGTGATCTACAGCCGCGAAGTCGCCGATGGGTGCGCGATCACGTACGTCAGCGCCAACGTGGAATCGCAGCTCGGCTACGAGCCGGCCGCGTGGCTCGCCGAGCCCTCGTTCTGGCTGAACCGGTTGCATCCGGACGACCGCGTGCAGGTGCAGCGCGCGCTCGACGAGGTAGCGCACCAGGAGCACCTGATTCAGGAGTACAGACTTCGCAACGCATCGGGCGAGTATCGGTGGGTCCGTGACGAGCTGCGGCTCGTTCGCGACGCGGGTGGCGTGCCGCTGGAGTTCGTCGGCTACCTCGTCGACATCACGCAGCGAAAGGAGCTCGAGAATCAGCTCACGAAGCTCGCCTATCACGATGCGCTGACGGGTCTCGCCAATCGGACGCTCTTCCGCGACCGCGTCGAGCATGCGCTCGCTCGCGCCGGCCGCACGCAGACGATGGTCGCGGTGCTCTTCCTCGATCTCGATCACTTCAAGACCATCAACGACAGTCTTGGCCATGCCGAGGGCGACCGCCTCCTCGTCGCCATCGCCAGCCGGCTGCTCAACGCGACGCGTGGCGCCGACACCGTCGCGCGCCTCGGCGGCGACGAGTTCGCGATTCTGCTCGAGGACGTGGTGCAGGACGAGGACGTGATCGTCGTCGCCGAGCGCATCACGGAGGCGATGCGTCGTCCGGTGGCGGTCGCGGGGAAAGAGGTTCTGGCGAGCACGAGCATCGGCATCGCGCGCTGCTCTGGTGGAGAGAGCGCCGATGCATTGTTGCGCAATGCCGATCTCGCGATGTACATGGCGAAGCGGCACGGCAAGGCGCACTGGCGATTATTCGAACCGTCGATGCACGCGGCGGCACGCGATCGGCTCGAGCTCGAGGCTGATCTTCGCGTCGCGTTCGAGCGGGGTGAGTTCCGATTCCTCTACCAGCCTGTCATCCATTTGGAGACGGGCAAGGTCATCGGCGCCGAGGCGCTCGTTCGGTGGCACCATCCGCAGCGCGGGATCGTGATGCCGCTCGCCTTCATTCCCGTCGCCGAGGAGACTGATCTCATCTTTGGTCTCGGCAAGTTGGGCCTGAGCGCGGCCTGCCGCGAGGCGCGGTCGTGGGACGCAGCCGGCTTTGTCGGCGCAGAAGGAGAGCCGCTCAGCGTGATGGTGAATCTCTCGGCGCGTCAGCTACAGCAGAGCAGCCTGCCAGACCATGTCGCGCACGCTCTGAGCGAAACAGGACTCGCGCCACACCGCCTCGTTCTCGAGATCACCGAGAGCGCGGTGATGCAGCAGACCGACTCGACGCTCGCGACGCTGAACGCGCTCAAGGCGATCGGGGTCCAGATCGCGATGGACGACTTCGGGACGGGCTATTCGTCGCTGAGTCACCTGCAGCGCTTCCCGATCGACGGCCTGAAGATCGACCGCTCCTTCGTGAGCGGACTCGGAACGAGCCGCAATGATACCGCCCTCGTGCGCACTGTGATCGCGCTTGGCGACACGCTTGGCTTGCGTACCATCGCCGAGGGTATCGAGACGTCGCACCAGTGGGAAATGCTGATCACGCTCGGTTGCAAGTACGGGCAAGGTTTCCTGTTCGCGCGACCGATGGAACCGGAGCGGCTTGCGGTCGTGCTTCGCGACAACGCGACGACTGGTCTCGGAATACGCGTCCCGACAGGCGCTGCATAACGGCAGACGGTGACGGTGACGGTGGACGGTGGACGGTCGACCGTAGACGGTAGACTGATGTGCAATAACGAACGGCCGCCTCGCGTGAGGCGGCCGTTCGTGCTTACCCTGCGTCGATCCGTAGTCCAGTGGCGGCAGCCACGGGTTAGGCAACCCAACGGCCTTTGCTTTGTCTACCGTCGACCGACTACCGGCTGTCCTTTATCCGGAGCGAGGGATGAGCGCGATTCTGCGCCTCCGTTCGCGGGGCCGTCGCGTACCCCTGCGTCGAGCAGGCCGCCGCGCGTTACGAGCTGCGCAGCCAGCACCGTCTGAATGACGCCCGTGATGTTGTTCGTCGTCGTATTCGCGGCGCCCTCGCTGTCACTCGAGATCGTGACGAGCTTCGCCTTCGCCAGCGCTTGCGCGATCACCGGAGCAATCTGCGGAAGCATCTCGATCTGACGATAGCGGAAATAGCTTTCGCCGCCCGCTTCGATCGCTCGGTTTACCTGCTCGATGCTCTGCGCCGTGGCGGCAGCGATCGTCTTGATGCGGATTGCTTCTGCTTCAGCCGCTGCCTGCGCCTCGATCCGGACTCGTTCGGCGTCCGCCCTCGCCTGCGCGATCAGCGTCGCGTCGAGCTCCGAGGTGCGTTGCACCGCCAACGACTCCTGCTTCTTCGCCTCGGACTGCGCAATGAGCGCCGCGTTCGACGCGCGTGTCTGTTCGAGCTCCCGCTGCTTGTCCGAGATCATGCGCTCTGCCTCGAGCTGGGCTTCCTTGGCGCGACGCGACTGGAGCGCGGCGACGATCTCGGCGTTCGCTTGTGCCTCCGCCGCGGACTGGCGGCGACGTGCCTCGGCGACATCGGACTGTACGACCTTGATATTCAGCGAGTTGAAGATGAGTCCCAGGTCGGTGAGCTCGCGCGAGCATGCCTTGCGGATGATCACGGCGAGCGGATCGTCGTCGTCCTCCGCGATCTGTACGGCCTGCGCCGCCGACGGCACGACGACGTGACCGCTGGCCGGGACAAGCGCATTCGCCGCCGTGGTTTGACCACCGGCCGGCAGTGCGCGAGTCGGCGCGGTCTTCGCGGAGAAGAGCTGGTCGTGCGTGAGCAGATTGATCGCGCGCCGACCCGAGCTGGAGAGAAGATCGGTCAATGTGTTGACCTGATCCGCTTCACGCTTGGCGAAGAAGCGATTGGCGGCCGTCTTGATCAGCGCATCGGTGTCGCCGACGGATACGATGGCGCTGGCGAGCACGCGCACCTTGATCGGCCGCGGTGTGCCGTCCGAGTCGAGATCGGCCGTTTGATCCGTGATGTCGAGATCTACATTGATGACTTTGCTCGAGATCGTCGTACCGGTCGTGAGTAGCGGAATCTCCTTCGATTTGCCCGGACCACGGTAGATCACCGTGCCGCCATGCAGCCAGCTGACGAGGCGGATGGTGCCCGCCTCGACGTTGCGAAGAAAGGACGCGACGATCGCGGGAATGACTACCAGGACACCGGCGACAATCGCCAAGACCAGCATCAGCATCGACATATATCATCCTTGCTCAAAGAGTGAGCATTCAGTTGAAGCTGTACGACCTAACGGCCGCGCCTCAGCGGCCGAGAAAGGATACGGTGCAACGATTGCGTTCGCCGTCGACTTCTTCCACGCGGAGACGATCTCCGCCTCGTACACGTATTCCGGCATCGCGGTCCTCGGCACGCAGCGTACCGAGAATCTGTCTTATCTGTCCATCCAGCTCGATCGTCACGAGCCCCTGCCCATTCGTGTCGAACGAGCTGGCGGCACGCGCTTCGTCGAGGATCGACGACTCGAGTGTCACCGCCGGCGTTGACGCGAAGCGCAGCAGAAAATTCCACAGCGGCCCGACAGCGAACGTCTCGAAGGCGATTCCGCCAACGAACGCCAGCGCGAAGAGGAGCAGACCGCCGACGATGGGTCGCGCGATGAG
>Ga0184619_10000897_pt1 | contig 10335 bp, 14 predicted proteins | sample PLM0_60_b1_FD_133146 | JGI IMG/M metagenome (GOLD analysis project Ga0184619, IMG submission 133146) | Groundwater sediment microbial communities from an aquifer in East River, Colorado, USA - PLM0_60_b1 | ecosystem: Environmental > Terrestrial > Soil > Riparian zone | place: USA: East River...
ACACGCTCGGGCTGTGGCAGAAGCACATCGAGCGCATCCTGGCCGGCTGGGTCGATGAGCTCGAGGTACCGATCTACCGCGGGCGTGAGATGACGGGTTTCGCGCAGGACGCGACGGGCGTCGACGTCGAGCTGGCCGAAGGCCAGTCGCTGCGGGCGGAGTATCTCGTCGGGTGCGACGGAGGACGCAGTCTGGTCCGCAAGGCAGCCGGCATCGAGTTCCCCGGCTGGGATCCGACGACGAGCGCGCTGCTCGCCGAGGTCGAGATGACCGAGGAGCCGGAATTGGGCGTTCGCCGCACTCCCACGGGCACGCATGCCCTGGGCAAGGTCGAGTACGAGATCAAGGACGGCGTGGTGGTCTACAAGCCAGGTGGGACGGTCGGGGTCATGCTGACCGAGTCGCAGGTCGGCACGAGCGAGCCCACCCTGCGCGATCTCAGCGAGGGCCTCGTCGCCGTCTACGGGACCGACTACGGGATCCACAGTCTCACCTGGATCACCAGGTTCACCGACATGACCCGGCAGGCCGCGGCCTACCGCGAGGGACGCGTCCTGCTGGCCGGCGACGCGGCGCACGTGCATTCCCCGGTCGGTGGACAGGGCCTCAACACCGGTGTGCAGGATGCGGTGAATCTGGGATGGAAGCTGGCGCAGGTGGTCAACCGGACATCGCCGGAAAGCCTCCTCGATACGTACCATGCCGAGCGTCACCCGGTCGCCGCCCGCGTGCTGCGCAACACGATGGCGCAGGTCGAACTGATGCGCGTCGACGACCGCGTCGAGGCGCTGCGCGACACCGTGTCCGAGCTGCTGAGCATGGATGAGCCGCGCAAGCGGTTCGCCGGGATGATGTCCGGCCTGGACATCCACTACGACCTCGGTGAGGGGCACCCGCTCCTGGGGCGACGCATGCCCGATCTCGACCTGGTCACCCCCGGTGGAACGGTGCGGATGTTCACGCTCCTCCACGACGCCCACCCGGTCCTTCTGAACCTCGGAGAGCCCTGGGGTTTCGACATCTCTCATTGGGCACCCCGAGTGGTAGCGATCGAGGCCCGATACGGCGGCGACTGGGAGCTTCCGGTCCTGGGGCACGTCGCAGCCCCCGCCGCCGTGCTGATCAGACCCGATGGATATGTCGCCTGGGTGGGGGACGGCACGGAAACCGGATTGCGCGACGCGCTGACGACCTGGTTCGGATCTCCGTCGGGCGATGAGTCGTAGGAGTTCTTCGAAGACGCCCTCGACGCGTCGTGGGAGGCGGCCGCTACGCGGCCGCCTCCCACACCGCCTCACCCGGCTGGGTCGGCACCGTGTCCTCGACCTCCAACGTGATCAGGACGCGGTCGAACCGCGATCGATCGAAGGGCACCTTGACCACCGTCACCTCGGGGCCAGGGACGAAGGTCCCGGCGAAGAGGGTCTCCACACCGTTGGAGAGCCAGATCCCGTAGGCCTGCCCCGCGGGGGCCGGTGGCACATCGCTGCCGATCAGGAAGAAGTGGTCGACGTCGGGCGCAGCGACCTCCGAAACAGGGGCCGGGTCCGTGGCTCCCGCTCCGACCAGTCTGGCGTTGTCCGCATTCGGTCGCTGGGCGTATCGAAGGGCCTGCGCGAACAGGTCGTTCTGGGACCTCAGGTCGCCGGCGCGGAGACCTTGCGAGACGGCGATCCCACCCGCGAGCAGCATCACGGCGGCGCCGGCCGCGATGCCCGCCCAGCGGGCCACCGGCGGACGCCCCCCTCGAGGCTCGATCTCTCGATGCAGGCGAGGGAGCAGGGTCTCGGGAGGTTCGATCGGATCGACGGCGAGAGCCAGGTCGGCCACGGTGTCGCTGAGCGCCAGCAGCGTCTCGCGGCATCTCGCGCAGTCCGGCACGTGGTGGGAGAGCACCCGGTCGGCCTCGGCGGCGTCCTCGCCGGTGAGGCTACGGAGCGCGTAGCCGGCGAGCAGCTCATCGATCCGATCGTGCTCCTGTGGATCCGGCTGCGATCCTGGCATCGGTCCCGGTCGATCCAAGCCCTCAGTCCTCCGTCTCGAGCGCGCGGCGCAGCTTGCGGAGCGCCGCGAACGTCCTGGTCTTCACGGTACCTAGCGGGATGCCGAGCTCCTCGGCGATCCGAACCTGGGTCTTGCCTGCGAAGTAGGCCATCTCCAGCACCTGGCGTTGCTCTGCTGAGAGGTCTGCGAGCGCGTCCCGGACCTCGCTTCGGCGTCGCGCGACGAAATCATCGTCGACGACACGTTCCGAAGGGTCTTCGCCCGCGGCGGGCTCGAGGTTCGCCGCCCTATCCTGACGGGCTCGCAATCTCTCCTCGCGGCGGATGGTGTCGACGGCCCGATGGTGGACGAGCGCCAGGAAGAAGCTCCGGAACGCCCCTCGGGTCGCATCGAACGCCTCGGGGGCTCGCCACAGCGCCAGGAAGGCGTCGTGGACCACGTCCTGAGCCAGCAGCTGCTGTCCCGTGAGCCGGTACGCGATCCCGTACGCCGTGGGGGAGTATCGGCGGTAGAGCTCGTCGAACGCCTCTCGATCGCCGGTGGACAGGCGCCGGTGAAGCTGCAGGTCCTCCCGGTCGCCGTCTCTCATGGTCTTGGCGCCGGACGCTACCATCGCCCTCATGCACCAGGTTGTTCTGTACTCGCGCCCCGGCTGTCACCTCTGCGACGTGGCTCGCGAGGCGATCCTGTCGCAGCGGGAGCGTCTGGGGTTCGAGTTCTCGGAGGTCGACATCGAGGCCGACGACGAGCTGGAGCTCGAGTACGGGATCCGTATCCCCGTCGTCGAGGTCGACGGGGAAGAGGCCTTCGAGGTCACCGTCGATGCCGAGCGGCTCGCCCGGCTGGTGAGGTAGAGCCTCAGCAGTATGGGGCGGGTCGGGTCTTCACCAAACCGGCCCCTCTTTGCCTCCGCGAGACACACCGACGATGGTCATGCCCATGACGGGATGGGAGATAGGGTCGCGGCGAACGCGCCTCATCGTCAGCCAGCAGCGGGGACGGGCTGCCAAGCGGGATTCGACCCGTTACCGGACCCCACGCTTTGGAGGTCAGAGCCGTCGATGTTCACCACGTAGATTCCCTGATCAGATCCATCAGGTCCGCTCTGGAACAAGATCTTCGTGCCATCCGGTGACCAAACCGGGTAGAAGGTGAGTCCGAGCCCGCCTGTGAGCGCTCCTGGATCGACCACCTCTCGCGGCCCGCTGCCGTCGGGGTCGACCACGAAGATGGATCCGGAATCTCTCACGAAAGCGATGCTCCTTCCGTCAGGCGACCACGCCGGGCTGGCGTCATCCAGTTCGCTATCGGTGATCCGCGTTCGAGACGTTCCATCGGCGCCCATCGTGTAGATGTGGACCGGACCTGGCGGGCTCACGTAAGCGGAGAAGGCGATCCGCGACCCGTCTGGTGACCACGCGGGGGCGGATTCCAACAAAGGATCGTCCGTCAAGCGAGTGACGTTGCTGCCATCAGGATCCATCACGTAGATATCCATGTTGCCAGGGGTTTCCCGAGCGAACGCGATCCTCCTTCCATCGGGGGACCATGCGGGGGCCGAGCTGGCTCCGTCCCTCGTGAGGCGCGCAACTTCACTCCCGGTCGCGTTCATGACGTAGATGTCAGCGTTGCCCTCCCGGAATCGTACGAAGGCAATCCTGGACCCGTTGGGCGACCACGCCAGGTCAATGTCGCCCGGATCGAACGTCAGTCTCTGGACTCCGCTGCCGTCGGGGTTCATCAGGTAGATGCCTCCGCTCGGCCCGTCCTTTGAGAACGCGATCTTGCCGTTCTCCACCCTGATGGCCGGCTGGGGATGCTCCGAGCCGCGGAAGGCGACCAGCACAAGACCGATCCCAGCGCTCGCCGCTGCCGACGCCACGACCAAGGCTGTGACGCGTCTGAGGGTGCGCCGCCTGCGGACGCGTCCGAGGAGCCGGTCCCAAGCCGCTGGCGGCGGTTCGAAGTCGCTGGCGCCCAGTTCGAGCAGCTGACTGATCTCACTCATCCTGTTCCACCCTCGTTCGCAGTGCTCTCCTGGCCCTGGACAACTGGACGCGGGCCGTCGATGCGTCGATGCCGAGGATGACGCCCGCCTGTTCCGCGCCGACCCCGAGCCATTCGACGAGGACGACGGCCTCTCTCTGTCCCCGGGGAAGCGCGGCCAGTAGCCGGCGTACTTCGTCTCGAGCCTCCACGCCTGCGAGGGGATCCGGCCCTGAGGAGGGGGACAGAGCGTGCTTTGCGCGGGACGCGAGCCTCCGGAGCCTGCTTCGATTCAGGTTCAGTGCGGTTCGGTACAGATAACCAACAGGCGAATCCATCAAGTGAACCCGGTCCCACCGTTCGAACACCCTGACCAATGCCTCCTGAGCCAGTTCGTCGGCCTCCAACGGGTCTCCCACGATGAGGAACAGCGCTTTGGCGAGACGCGGGTACTCAGCTTCGAAGAATTCCCGGAAATCGGATCCCGATTGTCTTTTTCCCAACGCAGCAGGCTCCACGTGGAAGTCATCCCGTTCCATGAACGTCTAGGTGTCCCCGTACGCGTACGGAGGAACAGCACGTTTGGGGCCTGCCCGATCAGTTCCTCAGGCTACTGCTGGCATCAAGAGCGGGTCTCGTCGCCTCGCGCTCGTGCACTTGTGAATGCACCGGCCGATTTCGGCTAATCTCCCGGGATGAGCAGGCGGTCCCCTCGCCCGTGAGGGATCGGTCGATCCCCGAGGCCACGGTCGGCCGGCTGCCGCGATACCTCCAGGCGCTCGGCGGGATGGCCGCAGAGGGCACGGTCATGGCCTCTTCCGATGAGCTGGCCGTTGCCGCCGGGGTCACGTCGGCGAAGGTTCGAAAAGACCTCTCGCATCTGGGCTCCTACGGCACTCGGGGGGTCGGCTACGACGTCGCCTACCTGATCCACCAGATCCGCCGTGAGCTCGGGCTCACCCAGGACTGGGGCATCGCGATCGCGGGCATCGGCAACCTCGGGCACGCCCTCGCCAATTACAAGGGCTTCGGCGACCGAGGGTTCCGCGTCGCAGGGCTGGTCGACGTCGATCCGGGCAAGATCGGCGAACGCGTCGGGCAGCTCGAGGTCGTCCACATCGACTCCCTCCCGGCACTGGTGAAGGAGCGGGGGATCGCGATCGGCGTCATCGCCACACCCGCGACGGCCGTTCAGGACGTGGGCGATCGGATGGTCGCAGCCGGGATCAGGTCGATCCTCAACTTCGCGCCCGCGCCGCTCGTCGTTCCGACAGGCGTGTCCGTCCGGTCGGTCGATCTCGCGGTCGAGCTGCAGATCCTCGCGTACTACGAACAGCGCAATGCGGCGCTCGCCGACGTCCGGCAGGGCGGCGAGGCGGTCGCGTTCGCTCCCACCCGCTGAGGGCCTCGCGCTACTTCGCGATCGTGATCCAGAGGACGAACAGGACGGCCAGGATCATCACTCCGAGGAGGATGAACTGGATGCTGCCCTGATCGAGGAGGGCTCGTTCGGCGCCGATCACGCTCCCACCTCCTCTCGCATCAGCCCGGATCTCATCACGCGGGTCCGTACCAGGGCGGGGCTGCCCCGCCCGTGATGAAGTCCTTGCGCTTGCGCTCAGCGATGTCCAGCAGCGGCAGATGGATCCCGAACAAGATGATCGAGCCGGCGAGGAACATATAGGAGTACTTCGGGACGCTCCCCTTGTCGTAGTAGAGCGACACCGTCCAGAGTGGCCCACCGTCGAGGAAGTGGGCCTGCGCGACGGCGAGCTTCTTGCCTCCGTCGGTCGCGAAGTCGAGCCGGTCCACCGCGAAGTCGACGCCGGTCAGCGCATCCGCCGCCAGCGGGTCGATCTTCAGCTCGCCGTTGGCCTCCTCGGCGAGGAACTCGGTCACGATGCCGGTCACCGACTGCACGTCGGCGTTGTCGCTCTTGGCCGGTTCCTTCCAGGGTGCATCCGGATAGCTGCGGAACGCCTCGTACTTATCGCTCGTCTCCGCGGTAGATGCGAGGAGGGGAACCCAGGCGGCCTCCGCGCCACGCGGGCCGAGGTTCACGGGCGTGTCGGGGCCCTGTGAGTAGAAGCCGAAGGACCAGAGCGCCGAGAGCATGATCAGCCACCCCGAGAACGTGACCATCACGACCAGGTAGCTCATCCAGCGGCCGAGGACCGCGGTCAGGATGAGGAACACGCTCCCCACGAACAGGGTGAGCGCCATCGCGACGACGCCCACGCCCTTGGCGAGGGTGCCGCAATCGATGTGGAAGCCGACGCACTCCATCACGGATCCCTCGGGTTGGTGCCCGGGTGCTCGAGAGCCTTGGCGGACGCGTCCGCGTTGATGCACACGTTGTCCTTGAACGGCACGTTCTTCGAGGAGAGGTTCACCAGGTACACGACGATGTCGTTGATCTGCTGGTCGTCGAGCGCTCCTTCGAAGCGGATGCTCCACGAGGGCATCGCATTCCTGCCCTCCGAGATCACCTGGTAGATGTCGTCGATCGAGTAGATCGCCGCGTGTCCGGTCGAGGCACCGCCGCAGACCGTCGTCAGGTTCGGCGGGAAGGCGAACGTGGTGCCCGTCTGGATGATGCCGCCGGTCAGATCGGGACCGTGGCAGCGGACGCATCCGACGCCGAGCTGGTTCGCCTCGGAGAACAACTGAGCGGCGTGTGACCCCCGATCGAGCGCGAGCGTTTTCAGCTCATCTTCCTGGTTCAGGTTGGTGGAAGGTTCGAAGATCCAGGTCGCCGGGATCCAGATGACGAAGAACGCCAGCATCACGACGCTCCAGCCCTGGAGCTTGATGAGGAGAGGTGTCTCGAGAGCCGCGTCGGACGGGCCGGGTTTGAGTGCGTCGGGGATGTCGGGGCCGGTCTCGCGGGTCCGCTGCCGGAGCGCCAGGCCGGCGATGGCGGCGAGCGTGATCAGCGCACCCGCGATCGCGAGCCCGATCCCGGCAGCGGTCGTCAGTGCAAGCATCGCGCTCGTCCGTCCCTACCCCGGCGCCACGCAGAAGGCGCCTTGCGGCGGCTGATCGATCGTGTCGGTGCCACGCGGCGGTCCCAGCACGACCTCGGAGGTGTCGACCATCACCCGGCCCCCGGAGATCTCGATGTGGAAGCGATCCATCCCGCGGGGGGCGGGGCCGAGCTGGTACTCGCCGGCGGAGTTGTACTTCGAGCCGTGGCACGGGCATTCGAACCACTTCGACTGGCCGCAGAACGGCACCCGGCATCCGAGGTGCACGCACCGCTGATACAGCGGCATGATCCCCTCGCCGGACACTCCTTCTTTCACGTAGTCGATGTCGCCCTTCGCGGCTCCCCGGTAGGGCACGATGTAGAAGCGACCTGTTCCGACGTAGAACGGATCTCCCGAAGCGACGGCGGCTTTGATGTCATCGAGCGCCCCGGCATCGATGAGCGCTCCGAAGCCACCCTTGAGGCTCGGCCACAGGAACGCGATCGACGCGCCGCCGAACTGCGCCCCGAACACGAGCAGCGACGTGATCAGCGACTTGCGGAAGAAGTCCCGACGCGACACGGCTGGCGCGCGCGTGGGGGGAGATGGGAGGCCGGCGGCGCGCGCCCGCGAGGCGGCGACGGCGTCCTGCTGGCGCTGGTAGGACCGGAGCGAGATGACGAAGAACGAGATCGCGAAGATCAGGATGCCGACGATGGCTGCGATCGCGGCAACGAGTCCGGCGGAGACGGCGAGCGTCGTCACAATTCGAAGAACACCCCTTGGGCCCACGGCCAGATCCAGTTGTAGCCGGGGCCGCGGAAGAACGAGCCGATGATCGTGAGCACGGCGCCGAACATGAACAGCGTCGTGAACAGGGTGAGCGCGATCTTCCGGTCACCCGGCCGGGTGCTGGGGTTCCGGTCGACGAAGGGGACGGCCGCGAGTCCCACGAGGATGAAGGTCGGGATCGAGATGCCGGCGACCATCGGGTGGAAGTAGCGCAGCAACTCCTGCAGGCCGAGGAAGTACCACGGCGCCTTCGAGGGGTTCGGCGTGAGGTTGGCGTTGGCCAGCTCGCGGAGCGGGGCGTTCACGAAGGTGGAGAACACCACCAAGCCCACGGAAAGCACGAACATCGCCACGAACTCTTCGATCAGGAGGTGGGGCCACACGTTCACACGGTCGCCTTGTTCCCGCTCGACCCGCTGGATCCCTTCGGGTGGCACCAGCGCCAGGAGCCGGTGCTTGTCCGGGGCGCCCTTCTTCGGCGTCGGGATGTTGCCGGTGGGAAGCGGCGCGGTTCTGGTCGGGGCGCTCACCGGCGCGGCCGCCACCATCGCCTGGCCGGCGGCTGGTGCGGCGCCGGCCGCCGCCGGCGCCGCGAGGGCCGCGGCCGCAGCGGGAGCCTGTGCCTCTCCGTTCCCGCCGGCGGCCGCCGCCGCCGGGGCGGCTTCCTCCTCGGGATGCGCGGCCTTGTAGGCGCGCACCGCCGCGGACCGCGCGCGGCCTTCGGCCACGCGTCGATCCGTGCCGGCGTCGAGCTGTTCCTTGAGGACCTTGTCGAAGACCTCTTGGTCCAGCGGCGTGTCGTCGCGTGCCATCACCGATTCCTTAGAGCGGTCCCGAGATCCCGCCGTCCTTGCGGATCCGCCAGAAGTGGACCGACAGGAACAGCACCAATACGAAGGGAAGCGCGAGCACGTGGAGCACGTACCAGCGGAGTAGGGTCTCTGGGCCCACGACCACGCCACCAAGGAGCACGATGTTGAACTGCTTCGCGATGAAGGGGGAGTAGCCGGCGAGCGAAGTCCCCACCGTGACGGCCCAGATCGCCAGCTGATCCCACGGCAGCAGGTACCCCGTGAACGACAGTCCGAGCGTGAGGAAGAGCAGGATGACGCCGACGACCCAGTTGAACTCGCGTGGCGGCTTGTAGGCGCCGGTGTAGAAGACCCGTGCCATGTGCAGCGTCACGCTGAAAACCATCAGGTGGGCGCCCCACCGGTGCAGGTTGCGGACGAAGTCCCCGAAGAACACCGTCGTCCGGATCCCCTGCATGTCGGTGTAGGCCTGCGCCCCGCCGATGTCGGCCATCGGTCGGTAGAAGAACATCAGGAAGATGCCGGTGATCGTGAGCAGGATGAACAAGAAGAAGGACAGCCCGCCGAGGCAGAACGTGTAGGTCAGTTTCAACCCATGACGCTTCAGCTTCACCGGGTGGAGGTGGTACAGGACGTTGTTCATCGTCGCCAGCGCGCGGTCCCGCGACGTGTCCTTGTAGCCCTTCCGGAAGATCGAGCCCGGTCGGAAGATCGACTTCCATACCTCGCTCTCCCGGAGACGGTCGCCGAGCTCGCTCGGCGACGGGGGCTTCAACTTCAACGCGTTCCCCCCCTCGAGGTGTGCACGGTCACTCCTCGGCCGCCTGGGAGGTGGGGACCTCCGCCATCGTCCGTCTGCCGCCGGAGCCCTCCGGCAGCCGCGCATAGTACAGCGTGTCCGTGGGGCACCGGTCCACGCAGACCGAGCACCGGGTGCACGCGTTGTCATCCACGACGAAGATCGCGCTCGAGGTGAGCACCTCGGCCTCCGCGGCCGGTGTCTCCGCGTCGTCCACGATGCCGGGCGAGAGCATGAAGATGCAGTTCCACGGGCACACGTCCTCGCACGCCCGGCACAGGATGCAGTTGTCCGGATCCAACATCAGGTGCTTCGGCGACTTCACGCCCTGGGCGAGCCAGGAGGGGTCGACGGCCTCCAGGGTGTAGTCCTCGTGGATGTCGACCTCGGTCTTGGTGAACGGCATCTTCTCTCCTTGGGCCCCCTACCGGTACCCGCCGGTGGGCCGGACGTCGCCGGATTCTCCGCGCAGCTTGCGCCGCCAGTTCTGCAGCGCGGCCGAGACGACGAGCACCGTGATGATCGGGCCGGTGCTCAACCCCATCGCGACCGCGTCGCGGAGCATGAGCAGGCCCTCCTTGGAGAGCCACAAGAAGGACTCACGGGAGAAGAAGCTCCCGCTGGTGTTGAAGGGGTCGAGGAAGAAGGCTTCGAGGTCCGTCGGACCCTGCCAGCCCAGCTTCTGCTCGGCGTAGTACATCCACCACGACGCCATGACGGCGGCTGAGATCAGCAGGAAGAACAGCAGCGCCAAGGAGAAGAGCACGGCGCTCGTCCAGGACCACTCGAAGTCCCTGAGGAACGACTCGACGTGATGCTTGACGGTCTGGAGGGGCGATCTGGCTGTCTCGACCTGGCTCATGCGCTCGCTTGCTCCATGGGCGGGCGAATCATAACCGGGCCTCGGGGGGCCTTGCCCTGCTCTCGGCTCCCGCTCCCACTCGTGAAGGTTTTCACGAGCGGCCCCAGACTA
>Ga0184619_10000899_pt1 | contig 10309 bp, 8 predicted proteins | sample PLM0_60_b1_FD_133146 | JGI IMG/M metagenome (GOLD analysis project Ga0184619, IMG submission 133146) | Groundwater sediment microbial communities from an aquifer in East River, Colorado, USA - PLM0_60_b1 | ecosystem: Environmental > Terrestrial > Soil > Riparian zone | place: USA: East River...
GACTACGTGAGCTTCGCGTTGAAGATCGGCGTGCTGGCTGACTAAAGAGGCGCCGGTCAGAATCGAACTGACGAATAGCAGATTTGCAGTCTGCCGCCTTACCACTTGGCCACGGCGCCGTGCAACAAAGTTATCCGGTCGCGAGCCCCCAGAGCAATCGGGCCGCCAAGATGCCGAGCGTCAATCCCGCCGCGACGATCAACACCAGCACGAGCAGCGCTAGAGCAGTCGATCCGATCACACGCCGCTTTTCACCCACTGGTGCTGCGGTCGCGGCGAGGTGACGCTCGAGCAGCGCGACGTTCTTGATGTTCGCCTTCCACGCCGCATCGAACACGTCTCCAAGTGCGGGGACCGCGCCGACTAGCGTATCGATGCCGACATTCATCAGCATCCTCGCCAAAGTGAGCGTCGGCACTTCCGCTCGGGCAGCTTCCACAATGATGTATCCGGAGAGTGCTCCGCCGATCATGTCACCAACTACTGGAATGAGCCCGACGATCGCATCGAAGCCGAACCTCCAGTTCGTGCCCGGAATTGGTATCGCGTTATCGAGAAGCTGAGCTAGCGCGCGAACCCTGCGCGCCCGGGCCACATCGGTGTCCAACGACGTTTCTGCAGACCGCGCCGGGAATCTTGGATTCGTCCGGCTCACCGTGACACTCTCGCTTCGAGCGCCGACATTCGTCTGGGCCCTGGATATGGCTGGTCGCCCTTTATCGCGCGCCAGAGAATGCGATTGAATAGATCGTCGTTCGATGTATCCTCTTTTTCCAATGTCAGTTGTTTCGACGCTTCAGCAAGGGCTCCACGCTTGGGATTTTTCTCGTCGAGCGGAACAGCGGGCTTGAGCGCAGCATACGGCGTAAGGTCGGCGGTCGTGGACCAGATCTCCCGCAACGGGCGGCCGTAGTGATCGAACTGCGACATCCGGCCCAGCCCGAGGATGTCTTCTATGGTCGCGAGCACGTCCGTCGTGTTGGCGAATCGATGGAAGGCTCCTCCCCTATTGTAAGGCGAGATCACCAATAACGGCGAGCGATGCGAGTCAACATGGTCGGGCCCATCCTGCGCGTCGTCCTCGATCACGAACACCACTGTGCTCTTCCAGAACGGACTCTTCGTCAGCGCCTCGATGATTCGTCCCAATGCCAGATCGTTGTCAGCCATATAGGCGCGTGGCGTCGGGCTTCCGGCACGCGCACCCGAGGTGTGATCGTTCGGCAGTCGCACTATCTCGAGCGCAGGCAACTTCCCCGCTCGCACGAACTCCTGAAACTCCTTCAGCCAGATATCCGCGCGCAACTGATCGGAGACCTGCATGCTGAATCCCGGATACGCCGTGTTCGTATGGGCGGCCAGGGTTGGCTTCGTCGCAACGTATGAGGGCGGCTTCAATCCAGTTGGGTCGTCCGGCTCCACGACGAACTCGCCGTAATTTCTGTAAGTGATTCCCGCGCGGTCCGCGAGATTCCACAGGTAGCCGCTCGATGGCTCCGCAGCGTCGTCATCGGGCAGCACGCCGCGGTTGAATCCTTCGTAGTCGTAGTTCCGTCCGCGCGAGGAGTAGTTCGACGGTATCGTCTTTTCCGCATAGTCCGTGACGTAAGCCCCCATCGACCAGTTGTGTCCGTCGGGACTCACTTCGGCGTTTACAAAAAATCTGTCGAAGATTCCAAAGCGCTCGGCCAACGCGTGATGATTGGGTGACACCGCTCGCGGAAAGAAGAGCAGCGATGAATCGCCGTCGGCCTGCGGCAGGTCGCCTAAAACCTGATCGTAGGTTCGGTTCTCCTTTATGATGTAGATTACGTGCTCGAAGGCCGGATACTTCTTGTCGAGCGCAGCTGCATTCCATCCGTTCGCTGACGCAACTCGCCGGGTAAACTGATCGAGCTCTGAAGTAGATGCCTTCGTGACTGGAATGATCGAGAGCGTGCCGTTGATCTGACCGAGGGTATAGTTCGGATTTTGTGGCGGATCCGGTTGTGGAGGCTGCACGTTCCCAGGATTCGGTTTCGTGCCGTGTCCTTTCCCATTGACCACAAGAAGATCCGCGCCATCAACGATCACTGCCGATGGATACCAGCCAACTGGAATCCTTCCGCTCGGCTTGATATCACGAGGCGCGGTTTTGGAGTCCGGAGTCATCGGTCCGAGGTCGAATACGCCAATCGCATTGTTGTCGGCCTCGGCAACGAATAGCCGCATACCGTCGGCCGAGAGCGCGAGCGCGTTGGGCGTGCTTCCTTCACCAGTCTGAGCTGGATTGGCATCGTTCAGTGTGTAGATGACGGCTCGCGTCTCCGTGTCCAGAACGCTGACCCTATCGGTGCTTCCCGATGCGACAAACAGCCGTGAGCCGCTCGAGTTCAGCGCGAGCGCCGAAGGATGCCGCCCGACTCGTACCCTCATGCCTTCGCGCAGTGTTCCGTTTCCCTGAACTCCAAACACCGACACTGTCCATCCGCCCCAGGCCGATGCGTAGACAGTCCCGTTCGGTGCAACCACGACTCCATACGGGTAGCGCTCCATCGCCAGCCGCTGCACCACGCGACGTGCTTGCAGATCCACAACTGCTAGTGAGTCGGCAAGATTCTCGGCGACGTATAGAGTTCGTCCGTCCGGCGAGAGAGCAAGGCCGGCTGGGTAGCGAGTCCCGTGCTTCCCCTTCTCTCTTACCGCGAGGGGGATACTGTCAGCGAGCGCAGCCGTACCGGCGCGCCAGTCAAATCGGTAGATGAGATCCTGGTCACCTCCGGACACATACAACGATCTCCCATCCGGACTGAACGCCATTCCCAGAAAAACAGCTGGAAGTGGAACGGTCTGAAGCACTCGTCCAGACCCTCGGTCCACCACCTGGATTCCCTGCTGCCTCCAACCGTTGAGAAGCACCACGATGCGGTCCTTCTCAGGCGAGAGCGCCATCGCCAGGGGCATTGAGCCGAGATCGTACGAGACGCCGGCGGGATCGAGTCTCGCTCCGGTTGGAAGACGACGGACTCCGGAGGGATCGTGCCCCGTGACCGTGCCTTGTACCTGCGAAGATGGAGAGCCACAGGCGCTGACGATCAGCGCCAGCGCAATTAGACGAATGGATGCCCGATTCATCCGCGAAAGATGGCATTGACACATGATTCTGCCAGTCTGATAATGCGCCAATGAAGATCAGATCCGACGATACGCGCATCGTTCCCGCAACGAAGAAGGACATCCCGCTGATTCGCAAGTTTATTCTCGAGCTGGCTGAATACGAGCGCGCGAAGCCTGGAGACGCGCCTGTCACCGAGAACGATCTAGCCGAGACTCTGTTCGGGAAGCGGCCGGCCGCTGAGGTCCTGATCGCGTATCTCGGTGACGAGCCGGCGGGGTTTGCGCTCTTCTTTCACAACTATTCCACCTGGCTCGGGAAGCGCGGGATCTATCTGGAGGATCTGTTCGTTCGACCGGCGACGAGAAAACACGGTGTGGGATTCGCGCTCTTGCGCGCGCTGGCCCGTATCGCGCTCGATCGCGATTGCGGCCGACTGGACTGGTCAGTGCTCACCTGGAATGAACTCGCGATTTCGTTCTACAAGCAGATCGGCGCGAGGTCCATGGACGACTGGACGAGTTTTCGCTTGACTGGAGATGCGCTCGGTCAAATAGCCGGCGAGCGGACGAAGGTCGCTACTTGAGCGTTGCGAGCGCCTTCTGAGCGTCCTCGTGCCTGGGGTTCAGCTGTAGCGCGGTCCGATATTCCTCGCGAGCAAGGTCTTTCGCGCCTTTCTTCTCGTAGATCGTGCCGAGGCGGTAGTGAACGTGTGCCGGCGCGGGTCCTCGCTCTGGGGTTGGGCTCGCGAGATACGTCTTGAGAGCCTGCTCTCCCTGATCGAGGTTTTGGCCCGAAAGTGATGCTGTCCGTCCCACCGCGTATAGAGTCGAGAGCTCGCTCGGCTTCGCCCGCAGCCTCTCGTCGAGAACGGCAAAGGCTTTGTCGAACTGTTTCTGGTTCGCGTAAAACCCAGCAAGCGAGGCATACACGGCACCACTGTCGGGATAGCTGGTCACCATTCCCGTCAATTCTCGCTCGACACACGCGAGGTCCTTCTCGGCAGCACAGAGATTCGCTGCGGCCAGCGATCCGCGATACGCATTTCGCTTCCTGATCTCGAGCGCCATCTCGAGTGCCTTTTCCTTACTGCCTCCTAGGAAGCCGGGCGCCTGGGTGTAGTATGTGATGAGATCGTCGCGCACCTCGAGATTGTCGGGGTCGAGAGCTAGCGCAGTCTCCAGCACATTCTTGGTTTTCCTGGCGAGGAATGGCAGCCGGAACTTGCTCGCGTGCTGCGCCTGCGTTCCATACGCCCGGGCCAGCCAGTCGTGGTAGACGGCGCTCTTTGGATTCAGTTTTACGGCAGCCTCGAACCAGTCTGCTGCCTTGTCGGCGTCGTTGTTTTCCATTTCGATCCTGCCGAGATAGAACGCGGCACTGGCATCTGCTTGTCCGTGCGGAAGTAGTACCATTCGTGCTTCCGCATACTTCCTGGCATTGAAGAGTTGAATGCCCTGCTCGACCGATTGCGCCCGGAGCGGGATAGCCAACAAAGCGAACGCGAGGACCGCGAAAGCCCGTATCAGTAGACGATGTTTCATTTGAACGCACCAATGAGAGGTCTGAAGCTGTACTCACTCCTACGATTCAAACTGGTCATTCGTTCCCTCATTTGGCCTTCGACCAGCCGGTTGCGTCGCAGCACGGCGTGGATGTTGAAAGGGCGCCTATTCAATGATCTACGGTCGTAGGCCTAGACAATTGCTCGTCGTTTGGGGCGTGGCGCTCGTGTTAGTTGCTCTGATCTATTGGCTCGAGATCAGCGCGCCTGCTTTGCATGACCTCGTGGTGCCTTTCTACTATGTGGTGGTTTTTGGAGCGACCTTTCTCACCTGGCGTTGGCTTCGTGCCCGCTCCCTAAAGGACAGGAGGGGGAAGGATCGACGGCACACCGACCGTCGAAATCACACCGATCTCAGTTCTCCGTAAAGCTCGAAGGAGGCTCGTCCCGCTCCCGCTTCTTCGCGTCCAGTCCTGGCCGGCCCTTCGACGCGTCACTGACGTCGGCAAGATCGGCGACGTGCTCCACGAAGACCTGCGTCAATTCGTCGACTCTATCGTGAACCAGCATGTCGCTAGCGCGAGAGATTGTCGCCGCGCGATGCGTCACGTCGTCGATCGCCGCACGCACCATCGCCGCGCCGCTTTCCGCAATCATCCGCGCGATCGCAGTCGACGGAGCGACTTCACCGGCAAGGCATTGCACAAGAATTGCCCGAATCTCCAGAGGTTGCACGCCATCTGTTAGACGCATGATGGCTTCGGCTTCCAGACCTGTTCGACGGCTCATCTCGGCTCGGTTGGAAAAAGACGAAACGCGGTTCGATCGACGACTTATTCTCCGGCACAACGTGAGCCAGCCGGACGTGAAATAATCACCGGAGTGTCCACTACAAGAGTTGGAGGGTCCAGAATGGCTGCGCGGAAATCTTCAGGCAGGCGGAAGTACGGCAAGGCTGCATCAAAACGTGTCGAGAGCGCAATGCGACGGCGCAAGAAGGGCACGCTCAAGTCGGGCCGGAGCGGGAAGACGGTAAAGAGCCGAAAGCAGGCGATTGCAATTGGCTTGTCCGAAGCACGGAAGAAGGGCGCCAAGGTGCCACGCAAGCCCGGCGGCCGAAAAAAGAAGTAGCCGTCTAGGCGGCTACTTCCCTGCGGAGGATGCCGTTCAGTACTTGGCGAGGTAGTTGTCGAGCTCCCACTGCGAAACCTGGGTGATGTACTCCTCCCACTCCAGCCGCTTCGCGGCCAGAAACTGAGCAGTAATGTGCTCGCCGAGTGCCTCGGTGATGACATCGTCCTTCTCGAGCTCATTGCACGCTTCGCCAAGGTTGTGCGGCAGATCGTCGATACGGAGACGACGCTTCTCGCGGTGTGACATCTCCCAGATGTTCGTGTTGACAGGCTCGCGTGGATCCGCCTTGGTGGCAATGCCATCAAGCCCCGCGGCGAGCTGCACCGCCAGCGCCAGATATGGGTTTGCCGCTGGATCCGGGATGCGAAGCTCTACCCGGGTTCCGGATCCGCGACGATCGGGAATGCGAATCATCGGTGAGCGATTTCGCATCGACCACGCGACGTTGACTGGAGCCTCGTAACCTGGGACCAGTCGCTTGTACGAGTTGACGAGCGGATTGGTGATCGCGGTCAACCCACGCGCATGACGGAGAAGGCCACCGATGTAATGCAATGCCGTGCTCGAAAGCTGCCATTCCGCGCCCTCTTCCCAGAATGCGTTCTCCTTCCCGCGGAAGAGTGACTGATGGGTGTGCATTCCGCTTCCGTTCTGTCCGAAGATCGGCTTGGGCATGAACGACGCAATGAGTCCAAACGTCCGCGCTACGTACTTCACCACGAACCTGAACGTCGTGATGTTATCAGCCGTCTTGAGCGCTTCGGCGTACCGGAAGTCGATCTCGTGCTGCCCGTGCGCGACCTCGTGGTGCGCGGCCTCCACCTCGAATCCCATGCGCTCGAGGACATCGACGATCGCGCGCCGCGCATCTTCGCCGAGGTCGGCTGGCGCGAGATCGAAGTATGAGCCGACGTCGTGGGTGACCGTCGAAGGCTCTTCATCCGGACCAGGCTTGAACATGAAGAACTCGGCCTCCATGCCCGCGTTCATTGTGTAGCCGAGCTTCGCGGCACGTGCGATGACTTTTTTGAGAACCGCGCGCGGGTCTCCGGCGAATGGTTTGCCATCGGGCGTGTTGATGTCGCAGATCAGCCGTGCGACCCGACTCTTCTCGTCACCCCATGGGAAGATCTGGAAGGTGCTGAAGTCCGGTGTGAGCAGCATGTCGGATTCTTCGATCCGAACGAACCCTTCGATCGAGGACCCGTCGAACATGATGTCGCCCGCTAATGCCTTTTCGAATTGCGAAGCGGGGAGCTCGACGTTCTTGTTGATGCCGAGGATGTCCGTGAATTGCAGTCTGAGGAAGCGGACGTTGTTGGTCGTCGCGAGGTCCAGGATTTCCTGAGCCGTTGCACCTGAGGTGTCAGGAATCTGGGAGCGGTGGCTCGGCATTACCGGAACGTAGCCTTGCTAGCCCAAATTTGCAATTCCTACACAGAAGTGAGCGCGTTCCTTGCATATTTCGCCAGAAACGGCCAATTTGATCCATCAATTGTGCGTTTTGTGCATTTTTGCTTTACATACAATAAAGTGTAGGCTCCCATGACTTCTGCAACCATTACCCCGCGCAAAGCTCTGCTGAACGAGATCACCCACCGCGAGCCCCGCGTAGCGCCGGGCTTCAACGAGGATGGAGTCCCTGGCCCAACCTCCCAGTACTTCGGCGTCAACATCCTGGGAGTGAGACAGCTTCGAGACAAGCTTCCGCGCGAAGTTTTCGCCAGCCTCGCGGCCTCCATTCGACACGGCAAGAAGCTCGATCGCGCGATCGCGCCGGTTGTGGCGCAGGTCATCAAGGAGTGGGCGATCTCCCGTGGCGTGACCCACTTTACTCACTGGTTCCAGCCACAGACCGGACTCACGGCGGAGAAGCACGACGCGTTCTTTGCGTTCGATGACGACCGCCAGCCGATGGAATCCTTTACCGGCGACCAGCTGATTCAAAGCGAGCCCGACGCCTCGAGCTTTCCCTCCGGCGGCCTGCGGGCAACCTGGGAAGCGCGGGGTTACACGGCATGGAATCCCGCGAGCCCCGTTTTCATCGTCGAATCGACTGGCGCCCGCACTCTCTGCATTCCTTCAGTCTTCATCGGCTACAACGGAGAAGCGCTCGACGAGATGACTCCGTTGCTACGCAGCTCGGATGTTCTCTCGCAGAAATCCATCGAGCTGCTGGAGATCCTCGGCGACAAGGGAGTGCAGCGTGTCTTCACCACTCTCGGTCCCGAGCAGGAATACTTCCTCATCGACCGCGCGCATTTCTCAATGCGTCCCGATCTGGTGATGGGCGGGCGTACGCTGATGGGTGCGCCGCCTCCACGCGGTCAGCAGCTCGAGGATCACTACTTCGGCGGCATTCCAGAGCGGATTCAGGGCTGCATCTCCGAAGCGGAGTTCGAGCTGTACAAGCTCGGAGTGCCGATCACGACTCGCCACAACGAAGTCGCGCCCTGTCAATTCGAGATGGCACCCTATTTCGAGGAGACCGACCTCGCCGTCGACCACAACATGCTGGTCATGGCGACGCTTCGTCGTGTCGCCCTCAGACACGGTTTGCAGGCGGTACTTCACGAGAAGCCCTTCGCCGGGATCAACGGATCCGGAAAGCACTGCAACTGGTCCATGTCTGTCATCGCTGACTCGTCGGAGCTGGACGGCTTGAATCTTCTCAAGCCCGGAAAGACTCCGCATCAGAACATTCGCTTTCTGGTGTTTCTAGCCGCAGTGCTCAAGGCTGTCCACAAGCACTCGGGACTTCTCCGCGCGGGCATCGCCTCTTCGGGGAACGAGCACAGGCTCGGCGCCAATGAAGCGCCTCCCGCCATCATCTCCGTTTTCATGGGCGAGATGCTCACGGGTATGATCGAAGAGATCGCCTCCGGAAAGGGCTCGGCATCGGCCGAGCAGCAGATGATCAAGCTCGGAGTCGCCAAGCTTCCGGAGATTCAGCGCGACAACACCGATCGTAACCGTACGTCGCCGTTCGCATTCACCGGTCAGAAGTTTGAGTTCCGCGCCGTTGGGTCGTCCGCCTCGATCGCGTTTCCCGTGGCGCTCCTGAACACGGCGGTTGCGGATGCGATCAGCGAGATCACCGATTCGCTGCGCGCGACGCTCAAGAAGAACAAGTCGGTCGACGACGCCGTGCTCAAGGTCGTGGGAGAGGTGTTCAAGGAGACGGCGCCGGTCCGTTTCGAGGGGAACAACTACTCCGAGGACTGGGTGAGGGAGGCGAAGAAGCGTGGCCTTCCGAATCTCCGCCGCACACCTGAGGCCTTGAAGGAGCTGGTGTCGAAGCAGTCACGCACGCTTCTCACCAAGTTGGGAGTCCTCACCAAGGAGGAGCTGGAGTCGCGTTATCACGTTCGCGTCGAGCGCTACGTAAAAGACATGCTCATCGAGCTCCATACCATGCGTGAGATGGTGGATACAATGGTGATTCCGGCGGCTTACAGTTATCTGAGTCAGCTCTCCGATGCTGCTGCGCAGTCGAAGTCGGCTGGCATCGCCGTGATTCCGCAGGTGACCACGGCCAACCAGGTCGGTGAGTTCGTTCAGGAGCTGCAGGAATACAGGGAGGATCTGAGCGACGTCATCGCGCGAGCAGAGGCGATGCACGAAGACCCGGCAGAGCAGGCGGAATTGCTGACGTCGGAGGGAGCCGATACCATGGCCGAAGTCAGAAAGGTCTGCGACGCACTGGAGCTGTCGGTCGGGGACGACTACTGGCCGCTGCCTAAGTATCGCGAGATGCTCTTTCCTGTTTAACTAGTCGTGAAGCGCCTCGGTGCGTGCGTCTTGGCGTCTGAGTAACTTGAGCGCATGACTCCAGAGTCTGTTACAACCTGTCCCTCCTGCGGGGCGGCAGCCACTGGCCGCTACTGTGCGAGTTGTGGCGCCCCGCTGGCGGGGGCCAAGTGTGCTGCGTGCTCGGCCGACCTCAGCCCGGGCGCCAAGTTTTGCCATCGGTGCGGCGCTGCGGCAGGATCTGGTAGCGCCACAGTGCGTGAGAGAACCAACACCCTCCCCTGGATCGTTGCCGCGCTTGCCTTCCTCGCTCTGTTCGCGATGGCAGCGGGTCGCGGCTTCAATGCGAGCCGAGGAAGCGCCATCGACGGCTCCTCAAACGCGCTGCCCCAGGCCGGACTCGATGATCGGGGAGCCCCCAGCCCGGATGAACGGGCTGCTGGAATCCGCGCTCCCGATATCTCGGGCCTATCACCCCAGGAGCGCGCTGATCGTCTTTACAATCGGGTCATGCTGCTCGCCAGTCAGGGAAAGATCGACAGCGTGCAATTCTTCGCGCCGATGGCGCTGACTGCTTACCAGATGCTCGCACCACTCAACGCCGACCAGCGCTACGACATGGGTCGGATCGGCGAAGTCGCTGGAGCGATTCCCCTGGCGAAGGCGCAGGCGGATAGCATTCTACGCGAAAATCCGAATCATCTACTCGGCCTGATACTCGAGGCTCGCTTGGCAACGCTTGCTGGTGACATGACTCAGCTTCATTCATACGAGCGCAGGCTCATCGCCGCGGAAAAGGCCGAAGCGGCGAAGAAGCGGGATGAGTA
>Ga0184619_10000900_pt1 | contig 10298 bp, 10 predicted proteins | sample PLM0_60_b1_FD_133146 | JGI IMG/M metagenome (GOLD analysis project Ga0184619, IMG submission 133146) | Groundwater sediment microbial communities from an aquifer in East River, Colorado, USA - PLM0_60_b1 | ecosystem: Environmental > Terrestrial > Soil > Riparian zone | place: USA: East River...
CCGAGATCGTGCCCCGTATTTCTGACTTCGTGCTGTCGAACAATTCCACCGCCCGCAATAGCGGCCGGCGCCTGACCAAGAGCAAGCTTGCGCTGGAGGCGAGCAACGACTCGCCGCATGCGGCCTCTAGCGCCGCTGCGCTGAAAGTTGCGGGCAAGTAGCGGCCGCGCCGGCTCACAACCTTTAGCCGCCTGCGCCGCTTGGTGTGGAGGGACAAATCTGCGGCAATCCGCGTCATCGCGGGCTCTTTTCGTGATTCGTCACCAACAGTTTTGCCGCCACTCTCATTAACCCGTTGCTTTTGCTAAACATTTGACGCCCGTGCGCACGGCGCAAACCGGTGGCGCACCGGTGATCTCCCGGTTCCGTCGCCATAAAACTGTGAAAATGGATTCAAATCTTAGTGGCCCCAAGGTATTGTGGGTGGTTCTAAGAACAAACCCCTCCATTGGGGGAAGAGGTTTATTTTTGGGGTCATGCTGCGCCGGATCATCGCTATGGCAGTATTCCGCCCGGGGTTGTTCCAGGGTGGATTTGCGTCGATGTCGCTTCGTGCGTTGTTGTATCGCCGGCCGAGCGAGCCCTCGGTCGTGCAGGTCGTTTTTGACAAAGCGATCTATCTGGTGCGCCTGCGCCGTCATCGCCAAGCACGCCGCTACACGCTGCGCATCGACGCGCCGTCGCGCGAGGTCGTTCTCACCATGCCGCCCCGCGGCAGTGTGAGGGAAGCAAAGGAATTCGCGCAGAAGCATGGCGGCTGGATCGCGGCGCGGCTCAAGCGCCTGCCGGAGGCAGCGCCGTTCGCACATGGGGTGGAGGTGCCGCTGCGCGGCGAGCCGCATCGCATCGTGCATCGCCGCGGCGAACGCGGCACGGTGTGGACCGAGACCGACGGCAGCGGCCGGCGCCTGCTTTGCGTCGCGGGCGAGCCGCCGCACGTGGACCGCCGCATCAGTGATTTCCTCAAGCGCGAGGCGCAACGGGATCTGGATGCGGCAAGCCGCGGCTACGCGGCCCAGCTCGGCGTTCCCATCAAGCGGATTTGCGTCCGCGACCAATCCAGCCGCTGGGGCTCATGCTCGAACACCGGCGTCCTGTCATTCTCGTGGCGGCTCATTCTCGCGCCGCCGTTCGTGCTCGACTATCTCGCCGCGCACGAGGTGTCCCATCTCGTCGAGCTCAACCATTCGCCCCGGTTCTGGCGACTGGTGAAGCGCCTCTACCCGCAGGTCGAGCGGGCCAAGGTGTGGCTCGACGCGAACGGTACCGATCTGCATCGCTATGGGCTGCCCCATCGGCGCAGCAGCAAAGACATCTGAACCAGCGTTCTGATCTCACCCTTGGGCGCCGGCGCGCACGTGCCCGGCGCGATCGCAAATCCCAGGCCAAGTAGCCAAGCCGCGGTCTCGCCCTGCCGTCGGCGCACAGCCAACAAGGCGTGCGCGGTCACGCGCGCGACACAGCGCCTTCATTCCGCATCGGGCGTATGAATTTCCATCGCCGCAGCCTAATAGATCGCGATGCTGCGTCCCGACACTATGGCGTTGACCGCGTTGCTGGCGCTGCTGACCGCGGTCGGTCCGATGTCGGTCGACCTCTATCTGCCCTCCCTGCCGGAACTCGGCCGGGTGTTCGGCGCCACGGTGCCGCAGGTGCAGCTGACCTTGTCGGGCTATCTGCTCTGCTTCGCCGTCGGTCAGATCGTGTTTGGACCGATCTCCGATCACGTCGGCCGCAAGCCGGTGCTGCTCGCCGCGCTGTCGCTCTACGTCGCGATCTCCTTGAGCTGCATGTTCGCGACCTCGATCGAAATGCTGATCGCCTTGCGCTGCCTGCAGGCCCTGGGCGTTGCCGGGGCGCCGGTGCTGGCGCGCGCCATCGTCCGCGATCTCTATCACGGGGTGCGGGCCGGTCGCGAACTCGCCCGCATGGGCTCGATTACGGCGCTTGCACCGGTCGTGGCGCCTTTGCTTGGCGGCATCCTGCAGTCGACATTCGGCTGGCGCGCGAGTTTCCTCGGCATGGCCGCGCTTGGCCTCTGCGCGATCCTGCTGGTGATACGGCTATTGCCGGAAACCATGAAGCAACGGCCGCAGGAGCCGATCTCGCTGGCGTCGATCGTCAGGGGGTACGGCATTTTTCTCCGCCATCGCACCTTCCGGATCTATCTGGCGATCGTGGCCACCTCGTACGGCGGCCTGTTCGCCTGGATATCGGGCTCGTCGTTCGTGCTGCAGGATCTATACGGCTTGTCGCCGCTACTCTTCGGTCTGGTTTTTGCGGCGGCTACGCTGGGATATGGCCTGGGTACGCTGTTGGCGGCGAGACTGGTCGGCCGCATCGGCATCGACCGCACCATCGTATGCGGAGGGATTGCGCTCGCCGCCGGCGGGCTGGCGATGGCGGCCGCCATTGCGATGGGCGCGACCTCGCCCGCTGCCCTGGCCCTGCCGATGGCGCTGTATCTCTGCGGTCTCGGTCTGGCCATGCCGCAATCGATGGCGGGCGCGCTCACGCCGTTTCCCGAACGCGCGGGCGCCGCCTCATCGCTGCTCGGTTTCTTGCAGCAGGCGACCGCGTCCGCGATCGGCATCATGGTGGGGCAGATGCTCGGCGCGAGCGCGCTCCCGCTTGCCGCGATCATCGCCGCCATGGGCGTCCTCGCGCTTGCGCTCGCGCTGTTCAAGCGCTCGCTCGGTCCCATTCATTAATCCGCAATCTCTCGCCGCCGCTCCCGCACGGCGGGCGCCACCATGACGATGAGGATCAGCACGGTCGCGACGATGAAGGCGACGCTGATCGGCCGCGTGAAGAACACCGAAGGGTCGCCGCCCGACATCAGCATGGAGCGGCGCAGATTCTCTTCCATCATCGGCCCCAGCACGTATCCCAGCAGCATTGGGGCCGGCGGAAATCCGAGCTTCATGCAAATGAAACCGAAAATGCCGAACAGCGCGGTCAGGTAGATCTCGAATGACGAGGTGTTCACGCTGTAGATGCCGATGGCGGAGAAGGCCATGATGGCGGGAAACAGCAACCGGTAGGGTACGCGCAGGAGCTTCACCCACAGCCCGATCATCGGCAGATTGAGCACCACCAGCATCAGGTTGCCGATCCACATGCTGGCGATCAGGCCCCAGAACAGATCCGGGCGCAGCGTCATCACCTCGGGGCCGGGTTGGATGCCCTGGATGGTGAGGGCGCCGAGCATCAGCGCCATCACACCGCTGGCAGGCAGGCCCAGCGTGAGCATCGGAATAAATTTGCACTGCGCGTCGGCATTGTTGGCGGCTTCGGGTCCGGCCACTCCCTCGATCGCGCCCCGCCCGAAGCGGGAGGGATCGGAGGCGAGCTTCTTCTCCACCATGTAGGACGCAAACGAGGCGATCGCCGGCCCGGTGCCGGGCAGTACGCCGAAGAACGATCCGATCCCGGTGCCGCGCAGGATCGGACCGATCGAGCGCTTCAGATCGTCCTTCGATGGGAACAGGTTCGTCACCTTGTCGGTGACGACCCGCCGCTCGTCCTTGTCGCCGAGATTGGCAATGATCTCGCCGATCGCGAACACGCCGACTGCCACCACGATGAAGCCGATGCCGTCGGAGAGTTCGGTGACGCCGAAGCTGAACCGCTGGACGCCGGTATTGACGTCGCTGCCGACGATGCCGAGCAGGAGCCCGATCACGACCATGGCCAGCGATTTGAGCATGTCGCCCTGGGCCAGCACCGCTGCGGCCACGAGCGCCATCAGCATCAGCGAGAAATATTCCGGCGAGCCGAATTTGAGCGCGATCTCGGCGAGCGGCGGGCCGAACAGCGCGATCAGCAGCGTGCCCACCGTGCCGGCGAAGAACGAGCCGATCGCCGCGATCGCCAGCGCCGGTCCGGCGCGCCCCTGCCTTGCCATCTGGTAGCCGTCGATGCAGGTGACCACCGCCGAGGTTTCACCGGGCAGGTTCACCAGAATGGCCGTGGTCGATCCACCGTATTGGGCGCCGTAGTAGATGCCGGCCAGCATGATGAGCGCGCCTACCGGCGGAACGCCGTAGGTGATCGGCATGAGAATGGCGATCGTGCCAAGCGGTCCGATTCCCGGCAGTACGCCAATGAGCGTGCCCACCGTCACCCCGATGAGGCAGTAGAGCAGGTTCTGCAGCGAAAGCGCGACGCTGAACCCGAAGATCAGATTGTTGAAGAGATCCATGACGGCGTCAGTCGAGGCCGACGATCAGTGGATAGGGCAGGCCGAGCGCCCAAACGAACACGGCGACCGACAGCGCGGTCAGGCCAATGGAAAACAGCAGCACCTCGACGAACCGGAATTCGGTGCTGGCGGTCGCCGATCCGAAAATCAGCACCAGCATCGCCGGCACGAAGCCGGCATATTCCATGAGCAGGCCGAACAGAACCAGCGAGAGCGGCAGGATGATGAGGGCCCGCAGCGGCCAGGAGCCGGCAATGCTCTCACCGCTGCGCAGGCCGACGGCGAGAATCGTGAGGCCGAACACGATCAACAGCCCCCCGAGAATGACCGGGAAGAATCCCGGTCCCATGCGCAACGCAGTGCCGAATGGATAATTGCGCGCAACCAGGATCGCGGCTGCGCCGATGGTGATCAGCATCACCCCGGCCCATACATCCTTGTTGTTGGCGAGCGTAAGTTTCATGCGGAGCTCAGTAAGCGGACCACGCAATCGTTTGTCATCACCCGGCTTGGCCCGGCGATCCAGTAACCGCGGAGCGCCCGGATTGGCAACAATCGTGCCTCACCGCTTCGGTGGTGTTTACTGGATGCCCCGCCTCCGCGGGGCATGACGGCTCCTGTCGTGTCGGGCCGCTTGCATCACTCCGCCTTGATGCCACCCTCTTTGACGACCTGCTCCCATTTCTTCATTTCCTTCTCGATGAAGGCTGCGAATTCGGCCGAGCTCATCTGCACGACCTGCGCGCCCTCGCTCGCGAAATGCTTCTTCACCTCGTCGGACTCCTGCACCGCGGTGATTTCCTTGTGCAGCTTCTCGACGATCGCGGCCGGCGTCCCGGCGGGCGCGACGACGCCCCACCAGTTGACCGCCTCATAGCCCGGCACGCCCGCTTCCGCGATCGCGGGGACGTCGGGCAGAACCGGGTTGCGGGTCAAGCCGCCGGTGCCGAGCGCGCGCAGCTTGCCGGAGCGGATGTGCGGCGTGGTCTGCACCAGCGAACTGAACATCACCTTGGTGTGGCCCCCGATCACGTCGATCATGGCCGGGCCGCCGCCCTTGAACGGCACATGCAGGAGGTTGACGCCGGCGGTCAGCTTGAACAGCTCGCCGCCGAGATGCTGGAAGCTGCCGATGCCGGCCGAGGCATATTGCAGCTGGCCGGGTTTCTCCTTGGCCGCCGCGAGAAGGTCCTTCACCGAATGCACCGGCAAATCCGGGTTGACCACCAGGACGTTCGGGCCGGACGCGAGAATGGCGATCGGCGTGAATGACTTGATCGGGTCGTAGGGCAACTTGTAGAGCCACGGATTGACCGCATGCGCGAGCGAGATGATCAGGAGGGTATAGCCGTCGCGTGGGGCGTTCGCGGCCACCTCCGATCCGACCACGCCGCCCGCGCCCGCCCCGCGGTTGTCCACCACCACCTGCTTGCCGAGCCGTTCGCTCAGATGGGTGGCGATCAGCCGCCCGACCACGTCGTTGCTGCCGCCGGGCGGGAACGGAATGATGAGGCGGACCGGCTTGTTGGGATAGTCTTGAGCAGCGACCGCCGTCGTGAGCGCCAGCAGCAAGCCGGCAGCCTTGAGCAGCGTTCCGTGCAGTGTCGGCATTCGTAATTCCTCCCGGGAACTCGTTCTCATGCGACCGCCGGCTTGAACGCGGTCATCGATTTACGCCGCCTGTCGAAGCAGCCCCTCAGCCGCGCCGGCCAAGATACACGGTCCGGACCACCTCTTGCATCATCGGCATATCATGTTCCGGCGCTGCCATGGGCTGCGCCGGCTGCGCCAGAATGTCCGCCTCCGGCAGGGAACCGGCGGCGCGCGCGGCGCGCGCGCCGACTGGGCCTGCCTGTTGCGCCGTCATCAGAGTTTGATCTCCCGCACCTGCTTTGCCCGCGCGGTGCAGGCGCTCATGAGGAATGCCAGATCCGTGCCGGTCGAGACATAGCGCGCGCCCATCCTGACGAAGTCGGCGACCAGGTCGGGTCGCGTCGAAAGCCCGCCTACGCCGCAATGCTTGCCGTGCTTGCGGCAGGCCGCGATGGTGGCGGCATAAGCCTCGCGTACCCGCGGATGATCGTATTGCCCGGGAATGCCCCAATCCGCCAGCAGATCGTTGAGGCCGACCAGCACCATGTCGACACCGTCGACCCCGACGATCTCCTCGGTCTTGTCGAGCGCGGCGGCGCTTTCGAACTGCACGATCACCATCGTAGCCTGGTTGAGCGCGGCGTAAGCCTCCGGGGCCGAGAAGGAGCGGAAATGCAGATGTGGAAGGCCGCTGGCGTTCGACCGCTCCCCGAGCGGCGAAAATTTGGCCGCCCTCACCACCGCCCTGGCCTCATCGGCCGAGCGGACATGGGGCGCGATGATCCCGAGCGCGCCGCCTTCGAGCACGCGGGCGATATAGTCCGGCGTGTTGGCGGGAACGCGCACGAACGGCGCGATCCCGGCTTCGACCGCGGCCATGCAGATTTGCCCGCAGGTCTCGAGCGAGAAGCTCGAATGCTCGAGGTCCACGTAGAGCGAATCGAAACCGGCGGTGCGTGCGATGCGCGCAATCTCGATGGTGCGGATGAGCCGCACCGTCATTGATGCCACCACCTCGTCCCGCTCGAGCTTCTCTTTGACGTTGTTGCGCAGGATGTCGCTTATCAGCACCGCGGGCCCTCCCTGTTGCCGTCACTCTGCCGCCGCTTGCCGTCCCACTTGCCGTCCCTTGGCCTTATCCGTGCGGCGGGGCTATGCTGTCCGGCGTGACGCAGGGGACCCCCGTTCCGGACAACCACGGAAACTATCCATGAATTATGCGACCGACTTCAAGCCGATCCGTGGTCAGGTTTCGGCCGAGGAGTGGCAGGCGCGGGTCGACCTCGCCGCCTGCTATCGCCTCGTGGACAAATACGGGATGACCGACCTGATCTACAACCACATCACGGCGCGCATCCCCGGGAGCGCGGACCATCTGCTCATCAACCTCTACGGCATGCTCTACAAGGAGATCACGGCATCGAGCCTGGTGAAGATCGACGTCGAGGGCGAGATCATCTGGAAGCCCGACACCGACTACGGCATCAACAAATCGGGTTACGTGATCCATGGCGCGATTCACAAGGCACGGCCGGACGTCGCCTGCGTGCTCCACACTCATACCCGCGCCGGCATTGCGGTGTCTGCGATGACGTGCGGGTTGCTGCCGCTGTCGCAGACCTCGATGCGGTTCGTCGGCCATATCGGCTACCATGACTACGAAGGCCCCGCCGTCGACCTCGACGAGCGCGAACGCATCGTCAACGATCTTGGACCTCACGATGCGCTGATCATGCGCAACCATGGCCTGCTCACCTGCGGCGCGACCATCCAGCAGGCGTTCAACACCATGTATCAGCTTGAACTGTCCTGCCGCTCGCAGGTCGACGCCATGGCTGCGCGCAGCGAGCTCACCATGCCGGGCGAGAACGTGCTCGCCCACACCGCGCATCTCTATCAACCCGGGACGCGGCGTCCCTACGGCGTGCTGGAATGGCCGGCGATGCTGCGGCTACTCGATGCCGAGGACCGCAACTCCGGTTACCCGCCGTACTGGAACTGAGCGACGGCGCCGCCCGCGAGGCTCGATCCGGGCACAGCGGTCTCATCCCCATATGTCCGTTCTCGCTCAGTCCACGGCCCTGACATTTCCGTATCCGACGCCGCCCGAACCGGGGTCGGTGCTCGAGATCGCGCCCGGCATCCTTTGGCTGCGCCTCGCGCTCCCCTACCGGCTCGATCACGTCAACGTCTATCTGATCGAGGACGGCGCCGGCTGGGCGGTGCTCGACACCGGGCTCGATGACGCCGTGACGCGCGCCGCCTGGGACATGCTGCTCAACGGGACGCTGCATGGGCGGGCGCTCACGCGTGTGCTGGTCACGCACTATCATCCCGACCACATCGGTCTCGCCGGCTGGCTGTGCGAGCGCTTCGGCTTGCCGCTGCTGATGAGCCAGACCGAATACCTCGTCAGCCTCAGCATTCATCTCGAGCCGGGCGCGCTCAATGCCGAGCCTTACCGCAGCTTCTATCGCTCGCATGGCCTCGACAGCGAGACCACCGAGCGGCTGCTCACCAGCGGTCATCGCTACCTGCGCATGATCTCCGGCCTGCCGCGCACGTTTCGCCGGCTCATCGCCGGTGAATCGCTGCGCATCGGCGGACGAACGTTCGAGGTCCTGTCGGGCGGTGGCCACGCCCCGGAGCAGGTCATGCTGTTCTGCCCGGCCGAGAACCTTTTGCTGTGCGCCGACCAGGTGCTCGCCAGGATCTCCCCCAACATCAGCGTGCAGGCCATGGATCCAGAAGGCGACCCGCTCGGCATCTACCTGCGTTCGCTGGCGAGCCTGAAACGCGACATGCCCGAGGATGTCCTGGTGTTGCCGGGGCACAACCTGCCGTTCGTCGGCCTGGGTACCCGCATCGACGAGCTCTGCGCGCACCACGAGGCGCGCTGTGTTGCGATCGAGACGGCGTGCCGGCGTGCGCCGTGCACGGCCGCGGATCTGGTCCCGGTGGTGTTCCGGCGCGTCATCGACGATCCGCATCAGATGGGCTTTGCCTTCAGCGAGGGGCTTGCCCATGTCAATTATCTGCTGCGCGAGAATCGACTGTGGCCGGTGGCGGGCAGTCGTGCCAGCGTGGAGTTCACAGCATGACGGTCCGGTCTGTTGCAGCAGCAAGGGGAGCGTTCGCGGCGCTCGCGCTCGGCGCCATGCCGGCGCTTGCCGCCTCGCCAAGCCCCTATGACGCCTACGACCAGACTGCCTTTCTCGCCTATCTCAACGCGCCCGCTGCCGGCGGCGACCTGACACGGCCGCCGCGGCTGCGCATCTCGTTTGGCGGGCGCAGCTACGCCGTGGTGATGGATACCGGTTCCACCGGAATCGTGGTGTCGGCGGACAAGATCCCGAACATCGATCGCCTGCAGACGCAGGGGCCGGGCCGGCTCACCTATTCCAGTTCCGGCCGCATCATGATCGGTCGCTGGGTGGTGACGCCGGTGACCATCATGGGCCGCAACGGTACCAGCATCGCCGTTGCGCCCATTTCGGTGCTGGCCGTCGATCGGGTCGAATGCACCGATACCGCCAGGCGCTGCTCGCCGCGCGAAAGCCCGCGCGGCATTTCGATGCTGGGCATAGGGTTCGCCCGGCGCGGCGATCATCAGGCGCAAAGCGGGCCCGCCAAGAATCCGTTCCTCAACGTCGTTACCGTCAACGGCGCCAAGGCGGAGCGCTTGCGGCGCGGCTATCTGATCACGCGGGGCGGCGTCTTCGTTGGGCTGACCGCGGCCAACACCCAAGGCGATGTCGCCCTCGTCAAGCTCGATCGCGCGGGCGACGACTGGGCGCCGACGCCGGTCTGCATCTCGGTCAACGGTGTCACCCCCGCCGCCTGCGGCAGCCTGCTCATGGATACCGGCGTGAGCGCCATGTACCTGACCGTTCCCGAGAGCCAGGCGCCGGACGCTATTACCCGCACCACCGACGGACGCTCGCCGACATTGGTCGACGGCACGAAGCTCACGATCTCGGTTCCGACCGAAGCGTCGCCGCAGGCGCTCTACAGCTTCACCCTCGGGGACAGCGGCAATCCGCTGGCGCCGGAGCGGCTCAACCTCGTCAGCCGCGTGCGGCCGCCCTTCGTCAATACCAGCGTGCATTTCCTCAAAGGGTTCGACTATCTCTATGATGCCGACGGCGGTTTCGTCGGCTTCCGCTGGAGCGGCCATGCCGCGCCGGCGATCGGGAAGGTGACGCCAACCCGCGAGATCGGGCGCTGACCTTGTGTGCCGGGCTTCAACTGTCCCTCGATTTTGTTTGCTGTGTGGCCCCTGGGTCCCGGCCCTTCGCTCGCTGCCGCTCGCTCGGCCAGGACACGAGAGCACGTTCGCGCGCGATTCGCACAGACCGGGCGTGCGGTGCTCGCCTATGCATCTCTCGAATCTCACGATGTCAAACAGCGCAGTCTTATTCGTTCCCGCGGCGCGTTCGCCGCCCGGGTTGGTCTTTCATCCCTTCGCACCCGACCCAACGAGGGGCGGGCGGAGCGCCGA
>Ga0184619_10000901_pt1 | contig 10294 bp, 5 predicted proteins | sample PLM0_60_b1_FD_133146 | JGI IMG/M metagenome (GOLD analysis project Ga0184619, IMG submission 133146) | Groundwater sediment microbial communities from an aquifer in East River, Colorado, USA - PLM0_60_b1 | ecosystem: Environmental > Terrestrial > Soil > Riparian zone | place: USA: East River...
ATCTCATTCGCCGGCTGCAGCGGATCGTCCTGGCCGTTTACAATTGCCGCTGCACGCGACAAGGCATCGGGCGGTTTCACTGCTGTCATCAAATGATAAAGAGTAGCTGCTAACGCATATATGTCACTTCTGGGATCAGTGCCCAGGCCTTGAATCTGTTCCAACGGCGCGTAGTTTGGCGTGTAACCAAAGATGCTTGCGGTTGTAGGAGCACGTGATATTTCGCCCGCCTGCCCTTTCGCCAGTCCAAAATCGAGCAGGATTATCTGACCCCGCGCCGTCAACTTCAAATTCTGCGGTTTAATGTCGCGATGAATGATCTGCGGATCCTGCGTATGCAGGTAATCAAGCGCGTCGAGCAACTGATCGCCCCAGGTTAGCACTTGATCAGGAGGAAATGGCCCTCGCTTGTGTGCCATCATTTGCGCCAAATCGTCGCCAGCGATGTACTGCATCACCAGAAACTGCCCATCTCCTTCCCCAAAGTGATCGCTCACACGCGGCAAAGCCGGGTGATGCATGCGGGCGAGCAAGCGCGCTTCGCGCTCAAACTGACGTCTCAACCGCTCATCTGAAAAAAGCGTTTCCTTCAGCGCAATCGTCGTGTCGAGACGTTCGTCAACCGCTTCGTAGACAGCACCCATGCCACCCTGACCGAGTTGCTTAATAACGCGATAGCGATTTTGTAGGACTAATCCCGAGGCGAGCATTTAATACTTCTTTCGTTATAACTCCGATTCTGGTTCACTTTTATTTACAGCCAAAGGTCCACGCAAAAAATTAGGTGCAAGCAGGAGAGCGCGCGAAAACCTTGCGTATTATACACGTGGCCCCCCAGACGAGAAACGAAGGGAAATCCATATTTGTCAATGTTGAGTGGACCACGGATAGAGCGTATGCTAGGCGCGCATGAGTGAACGCTCGAGGTTGGCGGACAGCGAAGTGATCGACGTTGGAAAACGCAGGCGCCGTCATTGGCGCCGCTGGGTGCTGGCCGCAATAGCGTTACTCTTGATTATTCTGTCGCGCACGCTCAGCATCTACCTTTCCGCAGCCTGGTTCTCTTCACTCGGTCTTTCCTCCGTCTACTGGTACATCTTCAAGCTCAAGCTGGGTTTGTTCCTGGCTTTTGCGCTCGCGACTGCTTTGCTGTTGAGAGGCGTTTTTTGGTTACTTGAACTGCATTTCCGGTCGCACGCTCTCGAAAAGCGAACTATTATTCTAAACAATCAAACGGTGCAAATTTCACCTGAGCGATTCGTGCGGCCCGCCTCCTGGGTGATCGCAATTCTCTTTGCTCTCTTTTACGGATTGGAGATGAAAGGGGCTTGGCAAACCTTCGCTCTGTATTTCAACCAGGCCCAAGTAGGAACTCTGGATCCAATTTTTCATAAGCCGGTCAGTTTTTATTTGTTCTCATTGCCGCTTTACGATGTGATTAGTTCATGGCTAATCACTTTGTCGTTTGTAGTTTTGTGCGCGTCCATTATCTATTCGCTGCTCGCCTCACCGTCGACAGTTGCAAAGGCAGAGGGCGCCTTGACCGGAAAACGATCCTTTTCGGCAGTGTCGATCGCGCTCGCTGCTTTTCTTGTGTTACTGGCATGGCAGACGTATCTCTCGCGCTTTCCGTATCTCTGGGAGGATCACCAGACATTCACCGGGGTTACTTTTTCAGAAGCACAGTATTCGTTGCCTGCATTGCGTCTCGTCGCCATCGCCTTGCTGGTTGCGGCTCTTGTGGCGGTAATAAACGCTTTCAGCAAACGCGGGTTAAAACTAATATTTCTTGGCCTCGGCCTGCCACTCGTAGTTTTCGTGATCGGCGTGTTGCTGGTGCCAGCCTACGTGACTAGTTTCATCGTGAAGCCCAATGAACTGGGACGCGAGACTCCTTACATCGAGGAAAACATTACCTGGACGCGCCGTGCCTTCGGCCTCGAACAAGTAGAGCTGAGAGAATTTCAGGCAGATAACTCTGTCGAATCACTCGATCTTAACGCCAATCGTCCCACCCTCGACAACATCCGACTCTGGGATTGGCACGCGCTGCAGGACACGCTGAAACAGATTCAGGCAATCAGAACCTACTACGATTTTCCCGACGTTGATGTCGATCGCTACCGCCTGTCCGATACTACTCGCCAAATGATGATTGCGGCGCGCGAAATCGACCTAAAGAAACTGCCCGAAGCCTCTCGAAATTGGATCAACGAGAAATTGATCTACACGCATGGCTACGGAGTTACCATGAATACGGCGAATGGCTTCACGCCCGAAGGAATGCCACGCTTCATAGTTTCTGATATGCCGATTGGTTCCACATCACCAGAGGTGAAGGTAACTCGGCCGGAAATATATTTTGGTCAGGAAACAAATTCTGACGTCTACGTCAAAACCAAACAGCGCGAGTTTGATTTTCCGCAGGGCGAGGCGAATACGTATACGACTTACGAAGGCTCGGGCGGTATTCAAATCGGCGGGCGCGCACGCCGGATGTTGCTTGCGTGGGCGCTCGGCGATCTTTCGAAGCTTCCGTTTTCAGACGATGTGACTCCGGACAGCCGCGTGCTAATCCACCGCAACATCCGCGAGATGGTCAACGGTATCGCGCCTTTTTTGATTTACGACAACGATCCTTATATTGTCATTAACTCTGAAGGGCGATTGTTTTGGCTGCTGGATGCCTTCACCGAATCCGCAACTTATCCGTATTCTCGTCACCAGTACGCCGGTCAAAACAACGTCAACTACATCCGGAACAGCGTCAAGGTGACCATTGATGCTTACAACGGAACCGTCCACTTTTACGTTTTTGATCAGAACGATCCGCTGATTCAAACCTATCGCGCGACGTTTCCGGCTTTGTTCGAAGATGCGAGTCAGATGCCGGCAGACCTGCGCGCGCACGTGCGTTACCCAGAAACTTTGATTCGGGCCCAGGGCGAAATTTATGGGCTTTATCACACCCAAAGTCCCAAAGTCTTCTTTCAGCGGGAAGACGTTTGGAACGTGGCCCAGCAAATTTCCCTGGATGAACAAAATCGCAAGCAGGTACAAGCCATCGATCCCTATTTCGTGCTAATGCAATTGCCGGGGGAACAGATCCGCAACGAATTTGTTTTGATCCTGCCCTTCACTCCCGCGAGCCGGAACAACATGATTGGCTGGATGGCGGGGCGGTGCGACGGCGAGAACTATGGAAAACTTTTGATTTACAACTTTCCGAAGTCGAGGCTCATCGATGGCCCGCTGCAAATCGAAGCGCGCATCGATCAGAACGCGCAACTCTCATCGCAGTTCACGTTGTGGAACCAACAGGGCTCGCATGTGCTGCGTGGCCACCTCCTCGTCATCCCAATTGGTAAATCGTTGCTCTACGTCGAACCGGTTTATCTGAAAGCTGAAAGCAGTCCCATGCCTGAACTTCGTCTGGTGGTGCTGGCAATACAGGATCGACTTGGCTATGGACAAACTTTCGATGATGCAATGACCAATCTTTTTGGCGAAAGCAAACCAGCTGAAGAGAAGCCCGGGCAGCAACAAGAAAAGTCTATAGAACCCACGGCGAAGCCCGGAGCATCGCCTACTCAGCGCGAAGACGCGCAACAATTAATCAATAAAGCTGTGCAGGAATTAGAAGACTATCAGCGGCTTACCTCACAGGGAAAACTTGGCGAGGCAGGTCAAAAGTTGGAACAGCACAAGCGCACGCTGGAAGAATTGAAACGACTCAGCGTTAAGAGTCAATAGACTCTTTTGCTTCGCACCGAACAACTCGAGCGGAATTCTGATCGTAGAAAGCACTCAGTCCAACTGTCATTGGATTCTCTTTTCCAGTTGCTTCGTTCCGGCCACGGCATCATCGTACTCGGGAACATAATCGGCATCAGGCGTCATCTTAAGAATGAAATCAATTTGCTTCTGAGCTTCCTGGTCACGACCAAGCGCGTGATAACCTTCGGCCAGCCGAAGGTGCAATAACGCATTGCCGTTTCCGAACTGTAAACCCTTTTCCAAATATTCGACTCCCTTCTTACTATCACCGCCAAGAACTTTTGGGGCTTTCAGATAAAGCTGTCCCAGGCCCAGGTAAGCGCTCCCACTCGCATAACCTTCATCTACTTCAATTACCTTTTCCATTTGCGTACGAATGTCCTGAAAGCTCGACAAACTCGCCAGCACGCTCATCTCCGCGCTGCCTCCGTAGTTAGCTCCCAGCCAAAAGTGACCATCGGCTTTGTTGTCCTCAAGCTGCACCGCTGTCTTGCCAGCCTCAATACCTTCACGAAATGCGGCGTCTCGCTCCTCGTCATCCTTGCCATGAGAACCAAGGAAGTAATCGAGTCTTGCCAGTCTCCAGGCAGCCTCGTAGTTCCCAGAGTCGCGAATCATGGCCTGGCGCAAAGCGATGATTCCTCGTCGAACATTTGAGAGATCCTTCCGCTGACCATATAGCGCATCCGCTTCGGCTATTCTCTCGCTGGTGCTTTTTTCTGCTCCGCCGCTGTTAGTCTCAGTCAATTCCGGCGAGCGGTCGCGGCAACCCCAGCCTGAGGTCGTCAACGAAATCAAGCTGAAAAACAAAAGCAACATGCTGCGTTTGCGGCGCTTTTCCATGAGTTCTCCCCTAACCAGTATGTGATTGTCTAGCTGTCCTATACACACAATTTGTTGAGTACCGCAGCAGGCGCGGTTTAGGTTATAGTGACAACCCCTTCATTAATCAAATTCGATAACGCCACGAATGTAGGTGGCTCGGAAACGAATACTACGGAGGCGATCTTGGCAGCGGCGGCTTTTTACGATCTCGAAGGTACCCTGGTCAGCACGAACCTGGTCCATACTCTTGGCTTCTACGCTCGAAACGAACCAGGTCTGTTTCGCAGCTTCAAGAAGAGTGCTTCGACACTGTTAAGCCTACCTGTCTTTGCCATAACCGATCAATACAGCCGCAAGGTTTTCAACGATCTCTACTTCAAGCGCTACAAAGGTGTTAAGGAAGATAGACTACGATATTTGGCCGACGATTTATTTCTTTCCGTACTCAAGCCGGCGGTGTTTCCCGGGACCTATGAGCTGCTGGAGAAATCGCGGCGTAACGGCTTGCGACAAGTGGTGGTGACCGGCGCGCTGGATGTTTCCGTGAAGCCTTTAATGGAACATCTGGGAATTGAAGACTACGTTGCAAACCGTTTGGAATTCGTCAACGGCGTAGCCACTGGTCGTCTGCTGCCGCCGGTGATGGCAGCAGCCACGAAGGCATCCTGGATTCGAGTGTTTGCCGAGCGCGAAGGCATCAGTCTTAGTAATTCTTATGCGTATACCGACAGCATGAGCGATTTGCCGATGCTCTCAATCGTTGGACATCCGGCGGCAATCAATCCGGACATGAGACTGCGGCAAACGGCGCTCCATCACGATTGGCCCATTTTGAATTTGAAGTGACGGTAAATGGTGAATAGTAAATGGTAAATGGTTAACAACTCACTTGAAGGGAGCTGACGACCATGCGTCCACATCAAAAGCTTGAGGCTTGGAGTAAAGCAATAGAACTGGTTACGGATGTTTACAAGAGCAGTGAGCACTTCCCAAAAGAAGAAAGGTACGGCTTGACGGGCCAGATCCGGCGCGCCGCGGTTTCAATCCCGGCCAATCTAGCGGAAGGCGCCGACGACGTTCGCAGAAGGAGTTCGCACACTTCCTTTCAAACTCGCAGGGCTCGGCCAGTGAACTAGAAACTGAACTGATCATCGCAAACAGATTGGGATACCTAGACGAAGCAAACTTTGCAAAGCTGATTGCTCAGTTAGAAAGGATCGGCCGACTCATAACTGGATTAACTCGTCACGTTAGCACTATCCCACAGTCGACTAGAACGATGTAGATAGAATCGCTCATCACCCGTAGCCGCTTTCGATCCATTTACCATTTACTATTCACCATTTACCGGTTTCAAATTATGGCCCTGCAACTAAGAAGAAAAACACACGAGTCAGTCGTCTACATCGATCGCGATAGCGCGCCTCGCATTATGCCGTCCGGCGAAGACTTCATCCTTGAAGATCTCCCCATCGGCACGCGCGTGCTTTATCCCAACCCGCCAATCAAGGGTTTGCCCAACCGCGAAGCGGCCATTCGTTATGCGCTGAATCATCCGCATGGATGCGACCCATTGTTTGCGCAACTCGAACCCGGCATGCAGGTAACGGTAGCGGTCGACGACATCAGCTTGCCGCTGCCACCTATGGCGACTCCGGACATTCGCCAAACGGTACTCGAAATTGTTTTGGACATGCTGGCGGGCCACGGCGTCGATGATGTTCACATCATCATTGCCAATTCCCTGCACCGCAAAATGACTGAGTGGGAAATGAAGCGGATGGTCGGGAAAAGGATCTTTGACGAATACTATCCCGAGCGCTACTACAACCACGACGCGGAATGGGTCGACGGCCTAATCAAGATTGGCGAGACGAAACACAAGGAGCCGCTAACACTTAACCGCCGGGCCGCCGAAAGCGATTTGCTGATTTACGTGAACATCAATCTGGTGCCAATGGATGGTGGGCATAAATCAGTTGCGGTCGGCCTGTGCGATTACGAATCGTTGCGCGCGCATCATGAACCACAAACGATTCGAGATTCAGACAGCTACATGGATCCAGCGCGGTCCGAGTTGAACCACAAAGTCCACCGGCTCGGCAAGATCGTTGACAAGCACTTGAACGTCTTTCACATCGAGACGGCCATCAACAATCGCATGTACAAAGGCGACATGGATTTTCTGCAGAAAAACGAAGACGATTTCACTGCCTTCGATCGCATGAAGTTTGAGGCCATGCGCTACACGATGAACAAACTGCCGCGGCCGGCGCGGCGGAAGTTGCTTCATTCAAAACCGGCGAAATACGAAATGATTGCCTGCCACGCAGGGAACACGGATCCGGTGCACGAAAAGATCATCGAAAAGGCTTTTGATCAATACGCCATTCCGGTGCGCGGTCAGTGCGACATTCTAATTACCGGCATCCCGGATATTTCACCTTACAATGTGTATTCAGTCTTGAACCCGTTGCTGGTCCAGGTGATGGGGCTTGGTTACCATTTCAACTTCTATCGCAATAAGCCGTTGCTCAAGAAGGGCGGCGTGCTGATCATTCACCATCCCTGCTACGACGAGTTTGATCATAAATTTCACCCGAGCTATATCGAGTTTTTCAATCGACTGTTACCCGAAACGCGCGATGCATTCGTTTTGCGCGACAAATATGAACGCGAGTTTGCCAACAATCCCAGTTACGTCGAGATGTATCGGCGTGGTAACGCCTATCACGGCGCGCACCCCTTTTTCATGTGGTACTGGGGCGAGAACGGCCGCCAACATGTCGGCAAAGTAATTGCCGCCGGCGCTGAGAATGCGCATGTGCCGGCGATGCTGGGCTGGGACCGCGCCGACAATTTGACTGAAGCTATTGCCATGGCCCGCAGCTACATGGGTAACTCTGCGGAGATTACCATGCTGCATCAACCGATCATCGGCATAGCGGATATGGAATGAAAAAGTAGCACAGACTTTTTAGTCTGTGTTGTTTCGTTTTCGACATCTAACACAGACTAAAAAGTCTGTGCTACCAAGATGACCTTATCGCCAACTGAAATCTATAGAGATCGCAAGATCTTTCTGATCGGCAGCACCGGCTTCCTGGGAAAAGTGACACTCAGCATGCTGCTTCATCGCTTCCCCAACGTGGGCCGCGTTTACGTAACCGTGCGTGCTCGCTCTCAGGAAGAATCCGAAACCCGCTTTTGGAACAATGTGATTACTGCGCCGCCATTCGATCCTTTGCGCGAACGGTACGGCCGCGCACTCGACGGCTTCATTCGCGACAAAGTTGTAGTCGTCGGCGGCGACATTGGCGATACAGATCTCGGTTACAGCCCGGAGCAGGCGCAGCAAATCGCCGATGACATCGACGTCGTTTTGAACAGCGCCGGCAACGTCACCTTCAATCCAACGCTTGAGAGCGCGCTGCGCACAAACGTCGTGGGCACGCAGAACGTGATCGCTTTCGCCAAGCGCATGAAGCGGCCGGCGCTAATTCATGTTTCAACGTGCTTCGTGGCGGGTAATCGTTCCGGGCCAGTTTGGGAAAACGATCCGGTTGTTGGCTATTTCCCACGCAAGGACGAGTTGAAAGGCGTCGAGTTTTCAGTTGAAGGAGAGATCCGCGACTGCGCAAAACTAGCCGAACGTGTGCGTGAAGAAGCTCGCGACGCAATGATGATTGCGCGTTTTCGCGAACTTGCCCGTAAAAGACTTAACGAGGAAGGCCGCGACGTTGATGATCCTGATGCGCTCGGGTTGGCGGTCGCGCGCGAACGCAAGGTGTGGACGCGAACGCGTCTCACCGAACTGGGCGTGGAGCGCTCTGCTTTTTGGGGTTGGCCCAATATTTACACCTACACCAAATCGCTCGGAGAACAACTCGTCGCCGCCGAAACAGGAATTGTTCGCAGCATTGTGCGCCCCAGTATTGTTGAATCCGCGCTCTCTTATCCTTTTCCTGGCTGGAACGAAGGATTCACTACTACGGCGCCGATTATTTTTCTTGTCCTGAAGGGCCAGGTAAAGATTCCCGCAAACGAAAAACTAATTCTCGATATCACGCCCGTTGATCAGGTGGCGTCGGTAATGTTGGCGGTAAGTGCGCAGGCTTGTGTTGAGCAACCGGAGCTGGTGCACCAGGTCGCTACCGGCGACTCCAACCCCAATAGTATGGACCGCATTATCGGCCTCGTCGGCCTTTACAAGCGTAAACATTTTCAGGAAAAAGAGTCGGGCTTCAAACTCGCCAATCAGATCGCGGCCCGCATGGAGCCGCGACCGGTTTCCACTTCCAGTTTTGAAAAGCTTTCAGTGCCCATGTTCAACTCGGCGGCAAAGAAAGCTGCGTCCTTACTTGAACGGGCCCGCCCAAAGTGGGGCGGCGGACGCGCTGTCGAGGTTATCGATCGCATCAAGTCGGGCGTCGATCGTGTTGAGGAGATAACGCAGGAGACGGCCGAAGCATTTGATATGTTTCGCCCGTTCACGGTCGAGAACGCTTATATCTTTCGTTCCGACAACGTACGCGCGTTGTTTGCCCGGATTCGTGAAGACGAACAAGGACTACTGAGCTGGTTTCCGGAAAAGTTTGACTGGTACGACTACTGGCTGACCAAACATCTGCCCGGACTGAAGAAATGGGTTTTCCCCACGCTCGAAGAAGACATGCGCGCGCAACCCAAGCGCATCTACACCTATCGCGATCTAATCGAGCTCTTTGAAACCTCTACAAAACGTCATGCGACGCGCGTGGCCATGCGCATCGAACGCGATGGCCGCAAGGAGCAATACACTTACGCCGACCTCGGTGAACTGGCCACCCGCGCGGCAGGCTTTCTGGCAAGCGAAGGCATCAAGCCAGGCGACCGGGTGATGCTTGTTAGTCACAATGCGCCCGAATGGGGCATGAGCTACTTTGGCGTGTTGAAAACGGGGGCGAGCTGCATTCCTGTCGATGCCGAAAGTTCAACTGACGAAATCATTAATTTCGCGCTAGCCGGCGAGGCTGCCGGAATTATCATCAGCGAGAAATTGAATCAGGAACACTTTGAGCTGCGCGAGCGCCTGCGCAAGGAAGGTTTATCAGTATCTATCTGGACTCTCGATCAAGTATTTGCCATGCCGGATGAAGCAACTGAAGATGAGCGCATCGCTTTGTTGCCGCAAAAGGTCACCGCGCAAACGGTCGCTTCACTGATCTTTACTTCGGGAACTACCGGCCGGCCCAAAGGCGTAATGCTTTCGCACCGCAACCTCACCAGCATGGTCTCGATGCTGTCGTCGGTGTTTGATATGAGCACGAAGGACGGCGTTCTTTCTGTCTTGCCGCTGCACCACACATTCGAATTTTCTACCGGCTTTCTGACTCCATTAAGTCGCGGTGCACAGATTACTTACTTACCGGAACTCACCGGCGAAGCGCTTGCCCGCGCCATTAAGAACGGTCACGTGACGGGCATGGTGGGCGTGCCGGCCTTGTGGGAGCTCCTTCATCGGCGCATCAAGAACCGGCTTTACGAAAACAGCGATTGGATAGGAAGAACTGCCGACGCGATGATTAAAGCGAATGCTTGGCTCAGAGACAGAATGTCGCTCAATCTCGGCCCAGTCATCTTTTATCCAATTCACGAGGGACTGGGCGGGCGAATTCGTTATTTCATCAGCGGCGGCTCGGCGCTCAGCGAA
>Ga0184619_10000902_pt1 | contig 10276 bp, 10 predicted proteins | sample PLM0_60_b1_FD_133146 | JGI IMG/M metagenome (GOLD analysis project Ga0184619, IMG submission 133146) | Groundwater sediment microbial communities from an aquifer in East River, Colorado, USA - PLM0_60_b1 | ecosystem: Environmental > Terrestrial > Soil > Riparian zone | place: USA: East River...
GTGATAACTCGAAAGGCTTATGGCGGCGCCTACTGCGTAATGGCTTCAAAACATATTCGCACTGACGTTAACTTCGCGTGGCCCTCGGCAGAGATCGCGGTGATGGGTCCGGAAGGCGCGGTTGGTGTTTTGTATCGCCGGGAAATTAACGAAGCGAAAGACAAGGAAGCGGCACGACGCGCACGAATAATCGAGTTGGAAGACAAGTTTGCAAATCCTTACGTTGCCGCCGAACGTGGCTTCGTTGATGAAGTAATCGAACCTGCATTGACCCGGCCCAAACTCATCCGCGCGCTTTCACTTCTCGAGAACAAACGCGACACGAATCCACCGAAGAAGCACGGCAACATTCCGCTATGAGGTTTCCACCGCACCTTCAAGTTTGATCCAGGCTGGAAGTTTCCGGCCACTACGCTGCGTCTCCAATCCCTGCTACTACTCCTCAAACAGGTTAGCGGACGCTAATTGACCAGCTGCTTGTGGAAAAATAATTGCCGGTGCCCGGGTGGAAAACCTTCAAGCGTGGCATAGACTTCATATCCATGCCGTTCATAAAAGCCGCGAGCCTGAAAGCTAAAGGTGTCTACCACCGCATCAGTACAGCCAGCGGCTATCGCTTCAGCTTCCGCCGCTTTTAACAGGCGGCTGCCGCCGCCGAGCTTGCGATGCTCAGCTTGAATCCACAACTTATCAATATACAGCCACCCCCAACGCCATCCTCCCAGCAGCCCACCAATGACCTGCCCCCTGGGATTGCGTAGAAAAAGATTCAAGGAACCGGATCGTGGTTCAAGGCCCACATGTTCAACGTTAAATGCGAGCAGACCATCTCTAACAACTTGCACGTCCGTCGCCAGAGGATGCAGCTCGCTTGTTAGAATCAGTTCATCGTAAACGTCTGCCATTTTACGAATCTCCACGCGCAGTAAGCAGCATGCCTCACTCTGGCGGCGCTTGTCGATCTTGATGCTATCGTTAACGTGTGAGATTTATAGAGCTCTAGTTCAACTGCGTAATTTTGGGAATGCCGTCGGCCCCCTATTCGACGAAGACTATCTGCTGCCGCGCTCGTCTTGTATAGCAAGGAAGGTGGCCCTCAACTGATCTGCCGGCGAGTCCTGGCGTATCGAAGGGCGCAGGATCATTCGCCCTCATACGCCTGCTGTAAAGTTGGAATGTCAATTTTTTTCATTTGCAGCATCGCCTCCATTACCCTTTGCGCTTTCTGCGCGTCTTTGTCTTGCAGCATGTCGATCAAAACGGTGGGCACGATCTGCCATGACAAACCATACTTGTCTTTAAGCCAGGCGCATTGCGACTCTTGTCCATCCGCAGTCAGCTTCTCCCAAAAGTAGTCGACCTCTTCCTGCGACTCGCAGTTGACGACGAACGAAACGGCTTCTGTGAACTTGAAATGCGGCCCGCCGTTTAAGGCCACAAAGTTCTGTCCCTCCAGTTGAAACTCCGCGGTCATCACCGAACCTGTCGGTCTTCCGGCGGCTTCGGCGGCTGCATCGCTATATCGCGTAACCTTCACAACCTGCGAGTTGTTGAAAATAGAGACGTAAAAATTCACTGCCTCTTCGGCGTTGTTGTCGAACCACAGGAATGGTGTGATCTTTTGCATGGAGTCTCCTTTTGAATGGTTCCCTTAATCTGACACCCGGTTCTCTACTTTTAAAGTCGTACCGAATCTCGCAAATGATAGGGAAATCATTACCCCCTTCACCCCGCCAAGATCCAACCCTGGATGGTCTAATCGTGAAGCAGCTAATCGACGTCACCGGTCTATATGTGTGTGTTAACGCATAGACCATCGTCAAACAACCTGATATTGCGGCCTTGTAGAAAACGCAGTTTATTCTTTTCTCGGATTTCTGACTCTCGCTCTGGGCCAAGCTTGATGTCGGAGTTTCCGACGATTGTACGCGCTGTGACAAGTCCGCCTGCTCCTGTAGTTCCGTTTCCTTTGTCATCAGTTTTTGGTAAGCCTTATTTTTTGCGTGTCGCGGCCGCCTTCTTCGCCGAACGCGAGCGCGAAGCAGCCGAACGCTTCGCTGCCGCGCTACGAGCCTGGCGTGATAGCGCCTTCCTCGAGGCCGCGCTGTGTCCTTCACGTTTGAGTGCACGCAGGATTGCGCGCGAACGCTTTGTTGACTTCTTCTTGCCGGGCGTCTTTCCTTTGCGAGTATCGCGTGCCGCCTGCTTGCGAATTTTCTTTGATGCTTTCTTTGGAGGTTGCAGCTTCACGCCAGCCCGGCGTGCTTTCGACAGTCCGATCGCGATCGCTTGCTTGGTTGAGCGAGCGCCGTGCTTGCCTTCGCGAACGTGCTCAATCTCCTCTCGAACAAACTCTCCGGCTTGAGTGCTCGGAGATTTTCCCTCTGCCTTGTCTTCCGCTGCTCGTTCTAATGTTTCCTTTTCTGGCATTGTCGCTCCTTTCGATTCTGCTTTATGAGATTGCAGTGGTAGTGGAAGGAAGCTAGCCGCTTTTATCCAGGACGACCCCATCAACCATGTCAGCTGGTAGGGGGGAGCGAAAACGAAGGAGCGTCTTTACGTGATCCGCCGACTCGATCTCCAATGCTGCATTTGCTCCCAGTGATGATGTGTTCGGCATATTCTTGTTCCTCTAGCCAACACGTTGGTCCTAAGGCGCTCTCGACGCGACGTGATGGTCCTGTTGGACGGCCAGCATTAGCAGCTGACGCACCTCCTCATCCGAAGTCTGCGAAAAGTCGTCGTACCAAAGACTCACCCCCTGGAAATTCTGGGGCGTGGCAGCGCAGACGATCTCATCAACTTCGCTGCGAAACTCGTCACATGTTTCGGAGGAAGAAACCGGAACAGCCACTACGATGCGCCGGGGCCTTTGCAGGCGCAAGGATGCGGCGGCGGCGCGCATCGTCGAGCCAGTGGCCAGACCATCATCAATCAGGATGACGACGCGGTCCTTGACGTCGGGCGGTGGACGATTGTCGCGATAAGCAAGGGCCCGCCTTTCCAATTCCCGCTGTTCAACTGCTGCAATCGCTTCGATGACTTCATCGGGAATCCCTAAGTAGTTGACTAGCTCCTCATTGATGACTCGCACGCCGCCTGAGGCAATGGCTCCCATTGCGAGTTCTTCGTGACCGGGCACGCCAAGTTTTCTCACCAGAAAAACATCCAGCGGCGCCTTGAGTTCTTTCGCCACCTCGTAGGCGACAGGTACTCCACCCCGCGGCAGCGCCAGCACCAACACGTCTCCGCGATCCGCATAACGTGTTAGCCGCGCTGCCAACTTTCGTCCTGCATCAGCGCGATCTTTGAAGATCATCGTCTCCTCCCACAGCCTGAACCGCGCTATTTACCCGCTGTCTTGCTCATGGCCTTCGGTTGTTGTTCCGCTTCCAAACCTTCGCCGATTTCGACACGCCGGCTACCTGATTGTCGCGCAGGCGCTGGCATGGTTATTTCAAGCACGCCGTTGCGAAAGGTTGCGTTGGCTTCGTCACGGTTTACGCCACTGGGTAATGGAATCTCACGATAAAAGCTGCCATAACTCCTCTCCGAGCGGTAATAGCCTTCTTCGTTTTCGTCCCTTTCTTGCCGTCGCTCACCGCGAATCTTGATCGCATCATCGGTGATTTCCACGTTGATGTCGTCTTTAGTAAGACCGGGGAGGTCGGCGCGTACGAGGAGCTGGCCCTCCCGCTCAAAAGCTTCGACTTGCGGCAACCACCTCGAACCTTCCAGATCCGCGAGCCTCCCAAATTCGCGGCCGAATCCAGAAGCCAGACTACCTCCAAAGCCAAAATCTCCAAACACCCGGTCCATCTCTTCGCTAAACCGGCGCATTAACGAGAACGGGCTAACCATACGAAGGTTTACGGACTGTTCTCGTGGAGCAATGGCCGTTTCGGATCTATTACCAGCAGTACTTCGTCCGCCGTGCGATTTGTGTTGACCTCGTCGATTGTCCGGGTCTTCTTTTTTCTCTCGTTTTTTAGAGCGTTTTCCCTTTTGTGCCATTTCGAATAACCTCCTTTACTTATTCATGACTAGGATTTTCCAAGCGACGGTATCGGGCTGATACATTCCGGATGGCCGCAATGGCATGAACCTGGAACATCTCCCGGCGCTCCAGCGCAGTATTCCGAACAATACTCGCCTTCTTGTCGTGCGGTGCAATTACATGCCGCATTCGCGCACGTATCGGTCTTCTCTGAAGTATTCATGTTGTCCGTAACCCTACCAGAAAGTTACTAGCCAGTCGCCGACGCTGCCGCAGTTGGCTTGGATACTTCCCTGACAACTTCGGCCGTCACGCCTGTTTGGGCGCGCAGAGCAATGTCCGCGAGCGCGACAATTCCACAACAACAGCCGCCAGCATCGACGACCGGTACGCGGCGAATCTTGTTCTCTTCCATGATCCTGCTACATTCCTCAACCGACATGTCGGGTGTCACCGTCACACACGGTTTCGTCATACAATCGGCGACTGTTAGATCGAGCGGGTTAAGTCCGTGCGCAATTGTGCGGCACACGATGTCGCGATCCGTAATGACACCGATCGGCAGTTTTGTTTCTTTACTTTCGACGACTGGTATCTCACCACAGTCGTGATCGATCATCATCTGTGCGACCTCTTGTAAGGCCGTTTCTGAAATACAACATGCTGGGTCAGCAGTCATAACCTCTTTCACTTGCATAACCTTCACCTCCAGGAATTCAGAATCAATCTCCAAAGAACACGGGCTGCAACTTCTCACATAGCTTTATCCGCAACCAAATGCCGCTGAAACCAATTAGCCGCGAGACGCGCTACCTCTTCGAGCGTCCCCGGTTCTTCAAAGAGGTGTGTGGCCCCGGGAAACATTCGGACAAATCATGTCGAACGTAAACTGACTGATTTGCGCCGTTCGACTTGGTGCTGTGGCTGTATGACAACTGTGTCCCATTTTGATATTTCAGTTCAAAGTTGTTTTTGAGTTACGCACTCTGTAGTAACTCGCATGAAATCGAAACAACCGTGTTCATTTACGTACCCGTTACGCACACTAAGCTCTCCGGATTAGTCAATAACAAGCTTGCGGAAGATCGCGCAGCAAGCTACGTCAAACTAACTCCCATTTTCGTCTTGCCTAATTAAAGGTCATTTCAGGTTGTAAACAGGCAATAGGCATACCGGCTATCACTCTCATTGCTTACATTTGTATGCCACGGTCCATACAAAACCAGCTGTCCGTAGTTGCGGCCTAATTGGCGCCTTATTTGCGCATCAAACCGCATTCTGCGAGCGCGAGGGCGTCGGACTTAGTCGGAGAGGAGAAGCCAACAGTGAATAAGGATCGTAATAGCATTAATCAGCCGCCGACCGGACAAGGCAAGAAGCAGAGTCCTCGTTCCGGCGATTGAAAACAAATTGAAGAAGCGTTCTGAGGTATTGCAAGCCGGTGGCGCCGAGCAAAATATCGGCACGGCAGAGGAAGAAGGAGCCTTGCAGTCTCGGCAGCAATTCAGTAACCGAAAGGCCCAAAGCGGGTCGTTAAACCAGGCGCGAAGGTGTATTAAACGACTGCCGATTTTTTTACTTGCGTCGCCCAGAACTTCTTTAACGCACGTAACCTAAACGGAGGTAGAAACATGGCTAAGTATGGCAAGAAGGCATCGAAGAAAGTCGAGAAAGCGATGCACGAACGGAAGAAGGGCACGCTGAAGAGTGGTAAGTCCGGCAAGAAAGTAACCAGCAAGAAACAGGCGATCGCCATTGGACTATCACAGGCTCGGAAGGAGGGCGCTAAAGTACCGCGCAAGAAATCATCATCGAAGAAGTAAAGGCGTGAATGGCACCCGACTATGACACGCAGGTCTGAGTGGAGACGCACAGCTACCGCCACGCTGCGGGCCACCCACCCGCTACTGCTGAGGGCGTGCGACATCCCTTCTGACGTTTGCCACGTAAAGACACGAACACAATTTTCGTGTGAGTTGGTGCTAACTCAGGTGAGGGGATTTCATAATGAAAGAATACCTATCTTTACTTCTTGGCGTAATAGCCCTGGCGATAAAGCAATTGCAGCTTTTGTTTGCGGAGTTCCGGATTGACGATGTCGATGCGGATGCGCCGGTACGAGGCGTCGCGGCTCTTGTTGGTTGGGGAGTAAGCGATCAAGTACTGCGAACGAAGTTCCTGATCGATCTGTGAAAAGGCTTGCGTCAGGTCGCCCGCCGCAGCAGGAATAAACGCGCGCCCTCCAGTTTTATCCGACACTTTTCGCAACGCACCTGCGTCGAGTTTACCTTCCGGAAAATCCGCATCGCGAATTCCAATCGAATAAATTACGACGTCTGACTTCACCGCCAGATCAATAACTTCCTGTTTGCCTATCCGACTACTGGTGTCATCGCCGTCGGACAACAGAATAATAGCGCGTCGTGTGTTACCGGGAGTTTTATTCAAGTGTTCCTGAATGGTGATCCATACTGCATCCCAAATGCTCGTGTAACCGCTGGGATCTTGATCGATCGGAAGCGGATCTTCGCCAGCTGCTAATCGCCGCTCATTTTCCGGGGACATCTCAACCCGCACCTGCTGAATTCCCTTTCGCAGCCGAGCCGGATCGCCGGTCAGCGCTTGCTCTAATCTGGGAACTCCGGTGAACGATAGTATTGCCGCGCGATCCACACCGGGCCGAATCACGGAATCAACAAACGCACGCGCGGCACGCTTCTCTTGGGCCATCACTCCTTTTTGTGATTCGCTTGTATCAATGAGAATTGCGAGCGAGAGAGGCCGATCAGTCTCGCGCTGAAACATGCTTACGGTCTGCGGTACGTCGTTCTCAAAAATGCGCACATCTTCCGGCCGCAGCGAAGTGACGAAGTGGCGATCTTTATCGACCGCCGTGAACAGTGTGTTCACGAGATCGGTTTCGACGCGCACCACTTCCGCTTCTGGTTCAGACTGGCCACTCGCAGGTTTTTGTGGTGCTGGCGTCTTAACAACAACAGGCACTGGTCGTTGTTGTTCCTGGGCGTTGCTCTCGGCGAAAGTCAGACAAGTGGCCGCTACAACAAGGGCCAGCACGGTGACTAGTAAGAGACGAAATGTGAATGACACTTAAAAAATTTAGTAAAACTACGCGTCCGGCATTTATCGTTCGCCGGTTGCAAATGCTATTAATCGCCGTCGCGGATCGAAACTGATTTTAAAAGGATACAAAGCGTCGCGCCCCAGGATCACCGGCGCATCTTGCGCGACGCCGGAGAGAATGTCGGTGGGAATTCCGCGCAGCACCAGTTCGCCGATGCTAATGGTCGTCGGCGCGACGCGCCTCGCGTTTATGGTGCCGCCGCCCAAATCGAGGCTGGGAATAGTGTGCGGCGTTTTGTCCCTGCTGACTACGATTGCCTGATGCTCGCTTATAGCTAAACCAAAGCGCGATCCAGTGTCGATCAAGGCGAGTCTACCGTCGCCGAGTCTAACGAAAGGTCTATTGCTATCTTCGCGACGCAGCCATTCAACAGTTGCGCCGTCAGTTGATGAACGATGGCTTAATTCGCCAGCATCATCGAGCGCTTCGATCTGTCCATTGGGTATATCGATCGAGTATCCGTAGGGAGCAAACGCCTCAGTGGGATCGAGAATTCCATCTACACCCGCTGGCAGATAGCTAATAACCAATGCAGTCTTTCCCGGCGGCAGCAGATTGTTTTTATAACCTAGCGCCAGCGCATCGATGGCGGCTTCGCGATTAGAAGAAGTAGTTACGGCGCTGAGACCACTGACCAGGGTCTGGCGCGTGGTCGTTATTTTCAAACCCGTCGCGCTGACCAGTCTCTCGCTAATGACGTTCAGGCCCGCGCCCGTGTCTATGACGAAAACGAACGGACCCCGTCCATTGATCCAAGTGCTTATCAAAAGGCCGCGGTCCCGGTTCACTCTAAAGCGTGTTGGTTGGGGTAACGGTGAATGAGGACTAACCTGTCTCGTGCGCTCGCCGGCAAAAAAACGGGCAGCCCCTGAAACAGGGACTGCCCATGCGACTGCTGCCAGAACGCCCAACGCGATCGAGAGCCTTACTCTCATGTTCGCCACATTCTCGAAGCTCTAATTAGTAGCGTCGGTTACGGTTACGGATCTTATAAGTGTAAAGAGCGGAACCGCCGGCGCCCGCAAGCGCGCCGATACCAGCGCCTTTCTTACCACCAATAACGCCGCCAAGAATGGCGCCCGCGCCGGTACCCATCGCTACCGTTAGCTTATCGCGATGCTTTTGCCAGAAACTCCGGCTGCGCGGTCGTTGATAATCATAATAGACCCGACGCGCACTAGTAGAACTGCGCGCGTAACTGCGTGCGCGCGGCTGGCTATAAACAACGCCATTCGAGGAGACTTGATTTCCGACAGCTCCAGCTTCACAAGATCGGAATCCATCAGCGAACCCGGACTTGTAAGCGGTTTGTTCCTGCGTGGTATCAAACTGCGCGGGCACAGTCGGATCGTTCACCGACGCGTTTGGCTGATAACGCGCGAACTGTGTATCGGCGTTGGTTGAATACGCCGGGGTCGCGGCCGTGTCGGCGGTTGTCGATTGGTTTCTCGAGTGCATTACAAAAGCGCCCACGGAACCGCCAATTAAAGCGGCGACCAGGGCTACCGGCAGCAATTTATTAGTCATAATCATTGTTTCTATCTCCTTCGCAAATGTGTAGGCAGCATCTAACGCATAATTGTTCAGCAAGAACCATACCCATTAACTGAGCACCGCACCGGAAGTCTTTATTAAAACAGAAAACAGAGCGATCAAAGGGAGAATCCCCCGTTTTATTACGGATTCGCAACTGGAACTTAACACTTCACGCACAGGGGCAAGCGGTTTGGCAATGATGCCGAGATTTCATTACCCGATATGGAATTAGGCTGTATGCGAAATCCAACGTGCAATTTAGTGTAACCGCCTCCGTTTGTCTCACACCATGATAACAAAATAAAAGGCCAGGAGTATCCCTGGCCTTTGGTAACGATTAACGCTGCCAATCTTCAAGCAGCTTTTCGCAGTTGCACAGGTTTGTTTTCCCTGAGGAGTTCGAGCGCCTTCTTCATCTGCACGTCTTCGACGGCTGGTTTGACGGCGGGCGTTTCCGGCGCGACCTGTTTGTCATTCGGTTGCTCTGGCTTCGTCACCTGATCATCGTCGTTGCCCGTCAAATCATCCGGGTCAACTGCATCCGCCAGTTCAGGACGCTTCACTTCTACTGAAGGAGTAACACCCGAGTGGCCGCGATCTTCGCCGAGAAAAGGTTTGCCGCTAGCGGAAGCCCACTTCACCGTCGTCAAAAGCAAACCATCTCCGCCTCGCAAGGTGAATAGCTGTTGCTCCGCGCCGGCACCGAAACTCTTCTCGCCCACTACCTGCCCGCGATTGCGATCCAGGAAAGCCGAGGCGACAACTTCGGCGGCGCCGGCAGTGCCTGCATCGATCAATGCTACGACTGGACCAGAGAAAATCGCAGTCTTTGAATCGGCCGTAAAAGTTTTCAACGCGCGGCCCTCTCTGCCGGAAGTCTGCGCCAGCATTCCATCCTTGATAAATAGATTAGCAACGGCTACGGCCTCGTCGAGGGAGCCGCCCGCAGTTCCGCGGAGATCGACGACAATTTTCTGGGCTCCTTGTTTCATTAATTCCTGCAGACGCGCGCGTGCATCGGCTGCCTCGCCAGCAGCAAAACTATTGACGCGCAAGACGCCGATACGACCGGCTTCCATATGTGCTTCTGCAGCGGGAGCGCGAAACGAACTTCGCTTGACGGTCAGCGTGAGTGGGCGTGTATTGGCACGCAGAACTCGAAGCTTCACTTCAGAGCCGGCCAGGCCATTCAAAAGCTGTTTTGCGTCGTAAAGCGAAATGTCTCGAGTGGCTTTACCGTCAATGTATTCAATGATGTCGCCTGCGCGAACACCGACTTGATCGGCGGGGGAACCTTTCATTGGCGCAATCACGTAAAGATAGGAGGCGACCTGGGAAAGCTCAGCGCCGATTCCGACCTCGTTACTCTTGGCGTTTTCGTTATACTGGCGGACTTGATCCGGAGTGAGATAAGTGGAATAAGGATCGAGGCCGTACGCCAAACCACGCAAAGCGCCCGCGCGAACCTTTTCCATGTTGGGCTCATCAACATAATCGTTCTGAATATGCTGAAGCACGCTTTCGAAAATGCGAAGCTGCGCATTTGGATCGTTCGCCGGCTGTTGCGCGCGGGTAGAAATCCAGCCGCCAACGACAGTATA
>Ga0184619_10000903_pt1 | contig 10275 bp, 13 predicted proteins | sample PLM0_60_b1_FD_133146 | JGI IMG/M metagenome (GOLD analysis project Ga0184619, IMG submission 133146) | Groundwater sediment microbial communities from an aquifer in East River, Colorado, USA - PLM0_60_b1 | ecosystem: Environmental > Terrestrial > Soil > Riparian zone | place: USA: East River...
ATCACGCACGGCGGCAACAACACCGTCGTCGAGTCGCTGCATTTCGGCAAGCCGATGATCGTGCTCCCACTCTTCTGGGATCAGCACGACAATGCACAGCGCATGCAGGAGCTGGGCCTCGGTCGGCAGCTGGACACGTACAGGCACGAGCCGGACGAGCTCGTCGACGCGATCGAGAGCCTGCTCGCCGATCCGCACCTGCCCGGCCGTCTCAGTGGTATCTCACACAGGCTGCAGGCAGCCCCCGGAACCGCCCGCGCCGCCGATTTGATCGAGAGCCTGGCGGCGCGCTGAACGCCTCAGCGCCGCTCGATCACCTCGTCGATCAGCCCGTACTCGAGCGCCTCGCGCGGCGTCATGAAGTTGTCGCGCTCGGTGTCGCGGCCGATCTGCTCCAGCGACTGCCCCGTCTTTTCGGCCAGGATCTCTTCGAGCCGCCGCTTCATCCCGATCGCCTCCCGGGCCCGGATCTCGACATCCGAAGCCTGGCCTCCGAACCCGGGCGTCCAGAGCTGATGGATCAGGATCTTCCCGTTCGGCAGCGAGGTGCGCTTGCCCTTCGCGCCGCCGGCGAGCAGAACCGCGCCGATCGACATCGCAATCCCGACGCACATCGTGCGGACGTCGGGCTTGACGAACTGCATCGTGTCGTAGATCGCCAGACCCGAATAGACGTCTCCGCCGGGGGAGTTGATGTAGAGCGAGATGTCCTTCTCGGGATCCTCCGACTCGAGGTGGAGGAGCTGAGCGTTGACGAGGTTCGCGACCTGATCGTCGACCGCCGAGCCGACGAAGACGATGCGCTCGTCGAGTAGTCGCGAGTAGATGTCGAAGGCACGCTCGCCCCGGCTCGTCTGCTCGATCACGGTCGGAACGTACGGCGTCATGCCGGGACCGCCGCCTGGACGTGGACAGGCGGGCCGGCGATCTCAACCGGGACGCCGTAGACCGAGAGGCCCTCGGCGATCGCCTCCGCGTCGTCGAACGTCGTCGGAACGAAGAGCGCGAGCGGGTACGCGGTCGCCGCACGCCAGCCAAGCTCACCTTCGAGGCGGTCGCCCCAGAGCAGCGCTCGGCCGAAGACTCGGTCGCCACCGACGGCGAGATAGTGCCGCCACTGTTCGAGCGACTTTGCGACATGGATTCCGCATTCGCACAGTGGGTCGGGGGCTTCGTGCCGCACGCGGTAGAGCTTCTTGCAGTCCGCGACGGCCGGCCGGCCGGGCGGCCAGAGGCTGCCGTAGAGGACACTACGCAGGCGTGTCCGGTCCGCGCCGTGCTCGACGCGCCAGATCTTCCAGCCCACGACCGGCTCGGCCGCGTTCGTGACAGCGTCGACTCGGGCTCCGATTCGCACGATATCTAGATATCAGACGGATATCGCCCAGTCAACTTCGTAAAGAGCCGGAGGTGGGACTCGAACCCACGGCCCACGCATTACAAATGCGTTGCTCTACCAGCTGAGCTACTCCGGCGCGCCCTGATGGTAGCCGGGCTACTGGACCGTGACCGGAACCCGCTGCGGCGCATTGTTCGAGTAGCCGCCGACGTTCCAGTTCGCCTCGTCCGGCTGGATGTTGCCCGCTTCGTCGTACGCACGGCAGCAAAGAACGTACTCCCCCGGCTTGTCAGCAGCCCACTCGAAGCGCCACCCCCGCCAGCCCCAAGGTGAATCGAGCGGCCCCAGCTCAGCTTCGGCCCAGGTCTCGCCGCCGTCGGCGCTTACCTCGACGCGCGTCACCGGCCCCCAGCCGGACCAGGCGCGGCCCTGGAGTGCGCACGGGCCGACCGGAACGGTTCGCGCGCGCGTGTTGAAGTCCGGGATCCCGGGCGGCACCATCAGCGCCCGGGGCTGCATGCGGGTGACCGGCGTTCCCTCTTCGTCCTCGTCCCCCCGGTACCGGTACGCCGCGGTGTGCTGGTAGCCCTCGAACGGCTCGGCAACGACAGTGATGCCGGCCAGCCATTTCACGTTCGTCATCCCGTACCAGCCCGGGACGAGCAGGCGCAGCGGGAACCCGTGCTGCGGCAACAGCGGCACGCCGTTCATGTGGTATGCGAGCAGGACGTCGTCCGCGAGGGCAACATCGAGCTCGAGGCTGCGCTGATAGCTCTGTTCGACGCCCTTTTCGAAGCCGCGGTCGAGCCCGGTGAAAACGATCTCGACGGCATCGTCGAGAAGTTCGGCCTCCTCCAGGATCGAACGCAGCGGCACGCCCGACCAGATCGCATTCCCGACCGCCTCGAGCAGCCACGGCTGGCTGACGACGTGCGGCGCGAGCAGCGCGCGTCCGTTGCCGGCGCACTCCATCGTCGCGGTCACTTCCTGTGCGGGCCGCTTCCGGAGATCTCCAAGCGTCAGCTCCAGCGGCCGAGCGACTCGCCCCTCGACCTTCAGGGCCCACCGGTCGGCCTTGACCTCCGGGATGTCGTAGTGGATCAGGAGGTAGTGAAGCCCGGCCGGCGTGATCGGGTAGCGCAGGGCCTCGAGCGGCAGGCCGTGATTGCGGGCCGCCAGCTGCAGTTCGTCTCGGCTGATCGCCGCGTCCAACGAGCGGCCAGACTACCGAGCTACTGCAGGACCTGGCGTGCCTGTTGGTGCTGGAGCACCTTGCGCTTGACCCGCTGCAACGCGTTGTCGATCGTCTTCGTGTCGCAACCGAGCTCGGCGGCCATCTCCTCGTAGGACGAGCCCTCGAGGTAGAGCTTCAGCGCATCGGCCTCGAGCTTCGAGAGGCCGGTGCCGAGCGAGAAAACCAGGCTCTGCAGCTCTTCGGTCGAGATGACGCAGATGGAAGGGTCGTCGACGCTCGGACCCGGAAGCGCGTCGCCGAGTGTCACGTCCGAGTCGGAGTCCTGGCCCGCCGGCGTGTTCGAGAACGAAATGTAGGTGTTCAGCGGCGAGTGCTTGAACCGAGTCGCGGTCTTGATCGCGGTGATGATCTGCCTTGTCACGCAGAGCTCCGCGAAGCTGCGGAACGAGGTTTCCTTGTCGTGCCGGAAGTCGCGCACGGCTTTGTAGAGGCCGATCAGCCCTTCCTGGATCAGGTCCTCGGGGTCGCCGCCGGCAAGGAAATACGAGCTCGCTTTGAGCCGGACGAACCCGGTGTAACGGCGGATCAGCGCGTCGAGGGCAACCTGGTCGCCGTTGCGGGCGCGGACGACCAACTGCAGATCCGCAAGCTCGCGCTGCTGTCTTTGAGCCGAGTACGCTGGGGCTGAACGGGCCGGCATTCGCTCCCCTCTCTCACGGGTGAGATTCGGTCCCAGGACCCAATCTCATGTTGAGGTTGAGGTGACGGTAGCAAGGTCCCAACGAAAACACAAGACCTTGCGTTTATATCTAATTAACCGGACCGATTGCGCCTTAGCCGCTCCAACCGGTCCCTTGTCGCCCGATCGAGTCGCTCGGCCAATCTATGCGGCCGTTCTTCTTGGTGGCCCGCAGGCTCCAGATCGCGGACAAAGACCGCGGAGCTCAGCTTCGTCACTTCCTGGCCGGAGGTGCCGCGCACGGCGAGGTCGGACGAGACCAGGCAGACGCGCTCGGTGCCGCGCAGCTTCGCCGCGAGCCTTTCGAGAACGGCGTCCGCATGAGGCGCATAGCGAACCTCGAGCGGCCCGTGGGTCCGCTCCTCGCCCACGCCGTCGAAAACGACCACGCCGCGTGCCCCCCTGAGCGCAACGAAGCTTGCGAGCTGGTCGACGAGCTCGCGCGGATCCGAGAACGTCCCCGCGTGGAGAACGTTGTAGCCGTCGAAGAGGTAGAAGGTCGGGTCAGCCACCGTTGCGCTGCCTGCGGGCCTCGTACAGAAGAACGCCGGCCGCGACGCTGACGTTCAGCGATTCGACCTCGCCCGCGAGCGGGATCGAGACCGCGGCGTCGCACGTGCGGCGGACGAGCGGCCGAACACCCTTGCCTTCAGCACCAAGGACGAGGGCGACGCCGCCGGTCAGGTCAGCCTGCCAGAGGGGCGTTTCGGCGTCGCCGACGGCCGCCCAGACCCAGAGGCGCGGTCCTTTCACCTCCGCGAGGTAGCGGGCCATGTTCTTGACAACGGCCACCGGCAGATGCTCGATCGCCCCCGCCGAGGCGCGGACGACGGCCGGCGTCACGCGAGCGGCGTTGTGCGCCGGCACGACGACTCCCGTGGCGCCCGCGGCCTCCGCGGTGCGGGCGACCGCGCCCAGGTTGTGCGGGTCCGTGACCTGGTCGAGGCAGACGAGCAGCGGCGAGTCGCCGGCCGCGAGCTCGTGCGCGTCCGCGTAGCGGTAGGGCTCGGCCCAGGCGAGCACGCCCTGGTGGTCGCGCGTCCCGGCCGCTTCGGTCAGGTCCCGTTCGGGCTTGACCCGGGACCTGGTCCCCAGGCGTGGCTCGCGCAGCCACGGCTCCGCCTTGAGCGCACGTTCGGTCACCCACAGCTCGAGCACCTCGCGTGGCCCGCGCAGCGCTTCGCGCACCGGCCGGCGGCCGTAGATCTGCTCGCGAGTCACTTCGGAACGAGCTCGAAGCCGTCGGCCACGTCGCGGACCTCCCAGCCCTGCTCCTCGATCTCGCCACGGAGACGGTCCGCCTCGTCGAAATCGCGGCGTGCCCTGGCCTCTTTTCTCTTCTCGGCGAGGGCGACGAGACCCACCGGCGCCAAGACCGTTTCGGCGAGGTCTCCGAGCCCGAACAGCTCCAGCCCCCAGCGCAACGACGCTGTTTGGCCACGGGCCCGCCAGTCGTGGAACAGCGCGAGCGCGTCGGGCGTGTTGAAGTCGTCGTCGAGAACACGTGCGAGCGCTTCGCGGTCGGGCTCCTCCGGCTCGTACTCGAGCCCGACGAAGTGGTTTCGGAACGTCTCGGTCTGTGCGCGCGCCTGGGCAAGTACCTCGTCGTTGAAGTCGATCGGCTTTCGCCAATGAGCGGTCATGAAGAAGAGCAGGATCGTCTCGCGCCCCCACTCCTCGATCGCGTCGCGAAGAGAGACGATATTGCCGAGCGACTTCGACATCTTCTCGCCGGTCAGCTGGAGCATCCCGTTGTGCATCCACATCCGCGCGAACTGGCTGCCGGCGCCCTGTGACTGGGCCCGCTCGTTCTCGTGGTGCGGGAAGATCAGGTCGTTGCCGCCCCCGTGAATCTCGAACACAGGGCCGAGGAACTTCTCGGCCATCGCCGAGCACTCGATGTGCCAACCGGGCCGGCCGGGCCCCCACGGCGACTCCCAAACCGTGTCCTCGCCCTCCTTGTGCGCCTTCCAGAGAGCGAAATCGCGCGGATCCTCCTTCAGCTCGTCGCGCTCCGCTTCCTCCGAAGGGTTGTGGAGCGCCTCGTGGTCGCCCTGACGCCCCGAGAGCCGGCCGTAGTCCGGAAATGCGGCCACACGAAAATAGACGTCACCGCCGGCGGGGTAGGCCAGCTCTAGGCCGACCAGCTTCGCGATCAGCTCGACGATCTCCGAAATCGTCTCGGTCGCCTTCGGCTCGTGGTCGGGCCGCCCGAGATCAAGTAGGTCGGTGTCCTCGACATACCACTGCGACGCTTCCGCGGCCAGTTCGGCGCTCCGGCCGGGGGCGGCAGCGTAGATCTTGTCGTTGATGTCGGTGATGTTCTCGGCGAGCCGAACGTCGTAGCCCGTCTGCTCGAGCCAGCGCTTCAGCCAGAGGGAGAGCACGAAAGGCCGCGCGTTGCCGATGTGGATCCGCTGGTAGACCGTCGGCCCGCAGAAGTACATGCGGATCGGGCCGGGAGGCGGTGGCAGCTCGACGAAGCCGCGGGTGTAGGTGTCAAAGAGCCGCATCGACCCTCCGCAGGGTTTCGTCCTTCGGCAGCGCCTGGAGCAGCGCGGCAAGCTCCGGCCCGCGGTCGCGGCCGGTCAGCGCAAGCCGCAGCGTCTTCAGATCGCCGCCGACAGCTTTCAGCTCGCGGACGAGCTCGCGGGCGGCGTCATGGTCGAGACCGTTGCTCGCGCGCTCGCGAAGCTCTTTGAAGCGCTCGAGCGTCGGCCGCGCGTCAGGCGACAACTCCACAGCCTCGGGATCGAGCACCTGGCGCGCGAGCTCGCGAGCCTCGTTCAGGTCGCGAGCGCCGCGCAGGACGGGCACGAGCCCGACCGGCGCTTCCGCGGCCCCCGCGAGCTCTTCGTCCGGCATCTCAGCGATCGCCTCGATCGCCAGCCGCCTGATCCGCGGCAGGTCGTAGTGGACGTCGTGCTTCGGCGACCCGAGCTCCTCGAGGTAACGGCGAACAGCCGCCGCCGGAATCCCCTGCTCGCGCAGCGAAGCAACGGTCGCGCCCGGCGCCCGCTTCGAGAGCTTGCGCCCATCCTCGCCGAGGATCAGGCCGTGGTGGACGTACTCGGGCGGCGTCGCTCCCAGCGCCTCGGCCAGCCGCCGGTGCAGCTGCTCGTTCGGCCTGTGATCGTTGCCGCGGAGGACGTGCGTGATCCCGAAGTCGACGTCGTCGACGACACTCGCGAGGTGGTAGGTCGCGGTGCCGTCCTCACGGAGGAGCGTGACCCCTTCGAAGCGGTCGCCCAGCTGCCTCCCTGCCTCCGCGTAGCGCGCGGAGCGCTCGCTCTGACGAACGGGGCCCTCGTCCCAGTCGACCCCGAGCCAGGCGAGGTCGGCGAGGATCGCGTCCTCACCGCCGGGAACGTTGCGAGCGGGATCCGTATCGTCGATCCGCAGCAGCATCCAGTCGCCGAAAGTGCGGTTGGCGACCGCGCTCAGGGCGTTCCCGACGTGGAGCGAGCCGGTCGGACTCGGCGCAAAGCGGACTTTTCGCATTCCGAGCCGAAAGTTACTGTCCCGGCGATGCGTGAGTCGCTGCTCGCCTGGTTCGCGGTCCACGGCCGCGATCTGCCGTGGCGCCGGACGCGCGATCCTTACGCGATCCTCGTCTCCGAGGTGATGCTCCAGCAGACCCAGGTCGACCGGGTCGTGCCCCGGTACCTGGCCTGGCTCGAGCGGTGGCCGACCGTGGAGGCGCTCGCCGCGGCTTCGGCCGCCGAGGTCATCCGCGAGTGGCAAGGGCTCGGCTACAACCGGCGGGCACTCAACCTGCACCGGGCGGTCGTCCAGATCGCGACAGGCGGCTGGCCCGCCGACCTGATCGAGCTGCCCGGCGTCGGCCGCTACACCGCCGACGCCGTCGCCTGCTTCGCCTTCGGCCGCGACGTGCTGCCGGTCGACACGAACGTGGCACGCGTGCGCGAACGAACCGGCGAGGCGTTCGATGCAGGCTGTGCGCAGGCGCTGATGGACCTCGGCGCAACCGTCTGTCTCGCCCGTGTCCCCCGGTGCGGCATCTGCCCGCTCGCGGCCGCGTGCCCTTCCCGGGGCCGGCGCTACGAGCCACTGCGGAAACAGAGCCGCTTCGAAGGGTCGTTCCGGCAGCGTCGCGCGGCGACACTGCGGCTCGTCTCGGCTGAACCCCGTTCGCTCGGAGAGCTCGACCGCGAAGCGGTGGTCTCCCTCGAGCGTGACGGGCTAGTCAGGGTCGCCGACGGCTTGGCCGGCTTGCCGCACTAGTGCGACTGCCTGGGCTGCCAGGCCCTCTCCTCGACCGGTGAAGCCGAGCTTGTCGGTCGTCGTCGCGCGAACGTTGATCCGCTCCGCGCCGACGCCCACCGCCTCGGCCAGCCGCCGCCGCATCTGCTCGCGGAGCGGCGCGATTCTCGGCTGCTCGCCGATCAGAACGCAATCGGCGTTGGCGGGCTCCCAGCCGGCGTCCCGCACCTGAGTCGCGGCACGCCGTAGCAAGTCGAGCGACGACGCACCCTCCCACTCCGGCTCGCCCGGTGGAAACAGCGAGCCGATGTCTCCGAGCCCGGCCGCCCCGAGCAGCGCGTCGATCAAGGCATGCGCGATCACGTCGCCGTCCGAATGGCCCGCAAGGCCGCGAGGAGAATCGATCTCGACGCCGCCGAGCACGAGCGGAACTCCGTCGGCAAACGCGTGCGCGTCGACGCCCAGCCCGATCCGGAATTCGCTCATCCGAGCGGCTCCTGGCGCCGCTCGCGCCGATCGAAAACGGTGACCGTCTCGTAGCCGGCCGCACGCGCGTGCGCGATCGCGCGATCGAGGTCCCGGCCGATGTTCTGGGGCACATGGGCGTCCGAAGCGAGCGTGATCGGCACGCCCCGGACGCGACACGCATCGAGCAGCGGCGGATCGGGGTAGAGCTCGCCGACCGGCTTGTGCAGGCCCGCCGAGGAGACTTCGACGCAAACGCCGGCGGCCTCGATCGCATCGGCGGTTTCCTCGTGCAGCAACTGCACCGTCTCAGGATCGGGACGTGGTCCGTGATGCTTGACGAGATCGGGATGCGAGAGCGAATCGAACAGGCCGCTCCGGGCCGCGTTCCGCAGGCAGACGAAGTAGCGCCGCCAGGCCTCGTGAGGACCGAGCTTCTCGACGAGCCCGGGCTCCTGGTCGACCGGGAAGCCGTCGACGTAGTGGACCGAGCCGAGCAGATAGTCCCACGGATACGGCGCGAGGACCTCAGCGGTCTCGCGTTCGCGGCCGCTGAAGTAATCCACCTCGAGCCCGAGCTTGACCGGCAGTCCGCGCTCCTTCGCCTCGACGACGGCGTCCACATAGCGCTCGAGGTCGTGAATGCAGCGCTCGAGCATGTACTGCGGGTCCCAGAATCCCCGTGTCTGCTCGAAGTAGTAGACGTGCTCGGTGAAGCCGATCTCGTCGACGCCGCGCTTGGCAGCTGTCTCGACGTATTTCTCGACAGCCTCGATCGTGTGGTCGACCCGCTCATCGGGGTCGCGCAGGTGCATGTGGTAGTCGACGATCACAGGAAGGACGAGACGAGCTCGAGGTCCGAGGCGTCCGTGACCTTGAGGAGCCTCGGATCGCCGGGCACGGTCGCCACCCGACCGTGCGGCTCCACCAAAGAGGCGCAATCGGTTGCGCCCGCGAGATCGCCTCTCAAGGCCTCGCGGAGGATGGACGCGACAAACGCCTGCGGTGTCTGAGCCGCGACGAGCTCGTCTCGCGGCAGCGTCTCGACGATCTGCCCGCCGCGTACACGCTTGACCGTGTCGGCCAGCGGTAGCGCAGGCACTGCGCCGTCCCAGCCCTCGTTCAGCGCAGTCAGAACGCGCTCGAGCACCTCGTCCAAGAGCAGGGGGCGAGCCGCGTCGTGAACGACGATCACCGCCGCATCGTCTCCCACCTCGGCCACCCCGGCGCGCACCGACTCGGCGCGTGTCTCGCCACCGCTCACACAGGCGCCGACCTTCGCGCAGCCGAGCTCCTCGGCGACCAGGATCGACGGCTCCTCCCAGCCGGGCGGAGCCACGATCACGATCGCGTCGATCCAGTCCGAGGCCTCGAGACGTTCGAGGCTCTCGGCGAGCAGCGGCCGGTCGCGAAGCTTCGCGAACGCCTTCGGACGGTCTACCCCGAGCCGCTCGCCGCGGCCCGCGGCGGCCAGAACCGCCCAGACCGTCACCGGCTAGGCAGTCGCCGCGACCTTCGTCGTCTTCTTCTTCGCAGAACCGCCGTTGGCGAGGACGCCGTCGAGCCACTCGGCCGCCTCGTCCTCGTCCATATCCTTGGCGTACATCAACTCGCTGGCGAGGATCTTCTTCGCCTTCACGAACATCTGCTTCTCGCCGGTGGAGAGACCCTTCTCGTGGTCGCGAAGCGAGAGGTTCCGGACGACCTCGGCGAGCTCGAAGATGTCGCCGGTCTTCATCTTGTCGCGGTTGTGCTTGAAGCGGCGGTTCCAGTTCTTGGGCATCTGCGTACCGCCGCCGGTGAGAGCCTTCAGAACCTTGTTGACCATCTGCTCGTCGATCACCTTGCGCAGGCCCACGGCGTCGGCGTTCTCGGTCGGGACGTTCACCGTCATGTCGTTGTGGAGGATCTTGATCGTCATGTACTCCCGCTTCTGCCCCAGCACCGTGCGGGATTCCTTCTTCACAACCGTGCCTGCTCCGTGGTGCGGATACACCACCTTGTCGCCGACCTTGTACAAGCCGACCCTCCCTTTTCGTCGCTTACATCGCCAGAACGCCGACGGAGTCGAGCCCGTCGGCGACGCGAACCAGTATACCGAAAGTCGCGCGAAAAGGCCACTATTTCCAGGGATTTTCGGTCGCTGGCTGAAAAAGCCCTGCTCAGAGCGAACTACAGTTGGAGCCAAGGCGTCGCTTGCGACGCCGTCCTCAGGCCGTGCCGGCTTTGCCGGTACGGCCGTCTAATCCCGGCTCAGTCGCCGCCGGGGCCACGAGGCACGATCAACAGCTGTAGGTACCGTCGCTTGCGACG
>Ga0184619_10000904_pt1 | contig 10272 bp, 9 predicted proteins | sample PLM0_60_b1_FD_133146 | JGI IMG/M metagenome (GOLD analysis project Ga0184619, IMG submission 133146) | Groundwater sediment microbial communities from an aquifer in East River, Colorado, USA - PLM0_60_b1 | ecosystem: Environmental > Terrestrial > Soil > Riparian zone | place: USA: East River...
ACGGCTCGAGCGGGTTGGCGGGATCGGGCGGGCAGCCGAACACGCTCCGCCCGGCCATGTTCTCGAGCTTTGCGTCCCCCGTCGCGTACAGCACGTAGAGGCGGCGCGGGTTGCAGAAGTCGACCGGCTCGCCGCCCTCGTCGAAGTGCGCCGGTTGCGCACGGAGCTGCCCGGCCACGTCGAAGTAGATGTTCCCGGCCGCGTGCTCCTCCGCCGTCTTGAGGCTGTCGATGCGCACCGCCGGGACGGTCCGCCACGTCTTCCCGACCTGCTGCGAGAGCCATTCCTTGAGCACGGCCATGTCCTCGTCCGCTCCCGAAATGTACCGGGGGTCGAACTCCCAGCCCGCCGTGATGATGACGAGCGGGCAGACGGCGTAGGCGTTCGTGCTCGCGGCCGCTTACCCCGGCCCGGCGCCGGCTTTCAGATGGTAGGTCATCGCCTGGAGCGCGAGGACGGGGTCGATGTGGCGGACGTGGACGCCGTCGGGGACGCTGGGGAAGGCGGGAGCGTAGTTGAGGATCGCCCGCACGCCGCAGCGCACGAGCGAGTCGATCACCTCCTGCGCGGTCTCGGCCGGCGTCGCGACGATGCCGATGTCGGCGCCGCCGTCGTACAGCTCCTTCTCGAGGTCGGCGACAGGCTTCACGGTGAGGCCGTTGATGCGCGTGCCGATCAGCGACGGGTCGGAGTCGAAGGCGGCGACGATCCGAAAGCCTTGCGGCGTGAACCCCTCGTAGCCGAGGATCGCCTTGCCGAGCCGGCCGACGCCGACGAGCGCCATCTTCCATTGGCGGTTCAGCCCGACGATGCGGCGGAGCTCGTCGAGAAGCATCTGGACGTTATAGCCGCGGCCCTGCTTGCCGAACCGCCCGAAGTAGCTGAGGTCCTTGCGGATCTGCGCGTGCGTGATGTTGAGCCGCACGCCCAGCTCCTGCGAACTGACGACGTCGCGGCCCTCCGCCTCGAGCTGCCCGAGCGCGCGGGCGTACTTGGGCAGGCGGTCGATTACCCCTTCGGGAATATCCATAGTGCTATCTATGGGCGGTTATTGATCCGATTAATGCCCCTCCGCCCTATGTCGGTTTTTATACATCGGAAATTCGGACGGCGTCAAATGTCGCTTATTAGCTCCCACGGCGCCGCTCGAATTCCTGCGCAGGCGGTAACGGTTGATTCGTGGGGCGCGTCTAAGCATTGAAGGCTCAAAGTGGGCCGATTATTAGACCGCTATCCCGCCTACAGCGAGGCAGCGGCCGTGAGGTTCATGCGATGACGGATCAGGCAGAGAAGGGGACCGACGAGCGAGGGGGCACGCACGGAGCGGACGGGCCGGGGCGCGACGCTCTTCGTCCAACGACGAGAGTGCCGGGGACGAGTGACGACGCGGAATTCCGCCCGCCGCCACGGCCTCGAGACCCGGGCGAACTCCAGGCGACCGGGCTGGTGGACCCCGCGGTGGAAGAGGAGGAGGAAGAGGAGCGGCATGGCGATTCGCTGTCGCGCTTCATCAGCCAGAGCGGGAAGAAGAAGGACGAGGACGACGAGCTGCCGGAGGGCTCGATCCTGCCCCGGCAGCCGCGGACGCTCGTGGACCTCGGGCTCTCCAAGGCGTTTCTGATCGATCTGTCGTTAAAGATCATCCACTACTCGGGCACTCCCTCAGTGGCCCAGCTGATCCGGCGTCTTGGCCTTGGGCCGAACATCGTGCAGCACCTGATCGGGGCGTTGAGCGAGGACCGCCTGATCGAGGTCTTGAGCCAATCGGACCTCTACACCGGGAACTATCGCTACCGTCTGTCCGAGCGCGGCCATGCGCGCGTAGCAGAGGCTCTGGAGCGCCAGCGCTACGCCGGGCCGGCGCCCGTAACCGCCGATCAGTACGGCGAGGTGATCCGCCGGGTGCAGGCGCAGAAGCAGGAGCCGGGCCGCGGCCGGATCAAGAACGTCCTACAGGACCTGGTCCTTTCGAGCGAGACGGCTGACAGCGTGGCACGCGCGCTCTTCTCCGGCAAGGCCGGGATTTTCTACGGGCCCTCGGGCAACGGTAAGACGCGGATCCTGGAGCACTTCGCCCACGATCTCGAGGGTTTCGTGCTCGTGCCGTACGCGATCTATGCTTACGGGCAGGTGATCCGCGTTCTCGACCAGGCTATTCACGAGCCGGTCGATGATTTCGACGAGTCGGTCAAAGACGACACACGGTTCGACAGGCGCTGGGTGATGGTGAAGCGCCCGGCGGTGATTCTCGGAGCCGAGCTCGGCGCGGAATCGCTCGACCTCGCCTACGACCCGCTATCGCGCTTCTACCAGGCGCCGCCTCACATCAAGGCGCAGGGCGGCGTCCTTGTCGTCGACGACATCGGGCGGCAGAAGATCGAGGCGCGCGACCTGTTCACGCGCTGGCTGATCCCGCTCGACCGGGGCTGGGACACTCTGAGCCTGGTGACCGGCGAAAAGGTGACGGTGCCGTTCAACGTGCAACTGCTCTTCGGGACGAATCTGAACCTGCGCGAGCTGGCAGACGACGCGCTGCTGCGGCGAGTGTCGTACAAGGTGCAGGTCCCGAACCCTTCGAAGCAGGAGTTCACTGAAATCCTCCGCCAGGCCTGCCGGCAGAAGAAGGTAATGGTGGCCGAAGGCGCGATCGAGTACGTCGTCGAACGGCTGTTCAACGAGCCGGACATCAAGCCGCGCGGATCGTACGCCGGCGACTTGCTGGCCATGGTGATCGAGAGCGCTTCGTTCGATGGGCGGGAGCCGGTGCTTGACAAGGAGTCGTTTGGGCGGGTCTTCGGGTTGTTCGTCGCGCAGGAAAAGCGGGACGAGTCGCTCGAAGCGTAGGCGTGGGTGGCTCGAGCCGCTAATTGGACGAGACATCCTCCGAGAGTTGGCCACCGGCGCGATAGCAGGTGGCCTCGGCGGTGTGGTACTAACTGGCTCCTGGCCTTCTGCGCTTTAATGGTGCCGTCGTGTGCGATCGCCCTTTGTCGCAATTGAATTACAAGCGAGGCGCCTGACCGACATCTTTGGCCGCGATAAAGGCATCTAGCCTAGCGCACGGCTGGAGAAACTGCGTCGCATGGGCGGCGGCACCTGAAGGTACCGGCTGCATCTCGTCGAATCGGCCGCCCGGCGTCGTTCAGTTGATGGCAGCGGCAAAGCCGATGATCGCCCGCGCAAGTTCTTTGGGCCGCTGGATGGGCACGTCGTGGATGGTGTCTTCCATCGGCACGACTCGTACATCGCGTAGCAACTTCTTCGCGGTCTCGATGCCGTGGAGCTTTGCCTGCGTCCATGACTCGCGCTTCGGGTCGTCCGAGTGCTGCATCGCGGGGACCATGAGGACGGGGCATTTGATTCGCGGGTAGAGCTCGGATGGCTTCTGGTCCCAGATTTCGCGGGCGATCTTCATGTGGTCGGGGATGGGCAACCGGCGGTAGACCTTCCCGTCGCGCACTTCGAGGTTCGAGAGGACCATCTCCTCGAGCTGCTCGCTCCAGATAGGGGCGATGTCCGGCCACTTCTTCATGAACCCCACAAACCTGTCGACGGGAGTGCCGTCGATCTCCGGTGGGCGCATCATCGTCTCCGCATGCTCCCAGGTCTGAGAGGATGAGCGCTGCGCGAACCCGCCGTCGATGAGAGCGATGCCGGCCGGGATGTCGGGGTAGTCGGCAGCGAACTGAAGAGCGACGCCGGCGCCCCAGGAATGCCCGGCGATGACCGGGCGTTTGAGGCCGAGCGCCTCGATTAAGGCGGCGAGAGCGCCCGTTGTCTCCGCGAAGGTGTACGAGCCGGGCTTGTCGCTGAGGCCGTGGCCCCGCTGGTCGAGGGCGACGGTGTGGAAGTGCTCAGCGAGGAGCGGGGCGGTGAAGTCCCAGATGCGGGAGGAGGACGCGAGGCCGTGGAGGAGGACCAGCGGGCGACCGGGGCCTCCCCAGTCGAGGTAGTGGAGGCGGTTGGAGGTGGGGAGGGTGAGGTAGGCGTCTTCACGTGTCATGCGGGAAGTTTACAACGGCTTTCGGCGATCTTGGCGCATACGGACCAAGAACGCGCCCGACGTCTGCCTCGCCCCAGATCCCTTCGCGGCAAGCGCGGGTACGGCGCGCGGGCGTGGTCGTCGCTCAGGATGACGGCGTTCGCAGGTTACGCTTCCTTCAGTTCCTGGACGATTGAGGCGAGCGCTTCCTGCTGTTCGGTGGTGCGGACGCCGAAGCCGAAGTCGAGGGTGGTGACGAGGCCGGCGTAGCGTTGCTTGAGCTTGTCGGCGAGCTGGTCGTAGGGCGCGATGACCGCGAACTCTTCGAGCATATCGTCGTTCATCCTGTTCGCCATTTCGCTCCACTTGCCTTCCATCGAGAGGCGGAAGAGCTGGGCGCCGACCTCCTGCCAGCCGTGGACCTCGAGCACGGGGAAGTAGGCGCGGGTCGAGGCGTAGAAAGAGAGCTGCTGACGGACAGGGCCTTTCGCCTTCTCGATCTCCTCCTCGTTCTTGCCTGTAATCACGAAGGCGCCGCCGACGATGTCGATGTCGGAGAACTTGCGTCCGGCTTTTTCGGCGCCTTCTTTGATGGCGGGGATGATGACTTCGTTCGTGTACTTGAGCGTGTTGAAGCCGTGCATGCGAATGCCGTCGCAGAGCTCGCCGACGAGGCGGCAGTTGTAGCGGTTGACGGCCGAGATGTAGATGGGCACGTTCTCGGCCTGCGGCAGGTTTGGGCCGGGGCTGAAGAAGGGCGAGATGAGCGTGAACTGGTAGTGCTTGCCCTGGAAGTCCGGGCGGGCGCTGGTCTGGAAGGTCTTGAAGATTGCCTTGAGGCAGAGGATGTACTCTCGCAGTCTCGGGCCAGGAGGCGAAGGCCAGGGAGTGGAGTAGCGGCGCTCGTTGTGACCTTTGACCTGCGTGCCGAGGCCGAGCATGAAGCGGCCGCCGGAGTAGCGCTGGAGGTCCCAGGCGATCTGGGCAGTCACGAATGGGCTGCGGGGGAAGGCGATGGCGACGCCCGTGCCGAAATGCAGCCGCTTCGTATGCTCCGCGATGATCATGAGCGGGAGGAAGGGGTCGTGGCCCGCTTCCGGCGTGATCACGGAGTCGTAGCCGGCGTCTTCGATGCGACGGGCAGCGTCGCCGACGGCCTCGATAGAGGGGGCGACGAGGGCGGTTTCGACTTTCAACGGTTGGTCTCCTTTCGCCCTCCGACAACGAACTCGGTGATCGCTGCGTTCACGAGGTCTGGCTTCTCGCGCATGAGGAAGTGGCCGGCCTGTTCGACCTTGCGGAAAGTGAGATTGGGAAAGAAATCGGGGAGCTTGTCGCTCCAGGCGAACGGCAGGACGGCGTCGCTGTCGCCCCAGAGGATGAGCGTGGGCGTGTAGATCTTCGGGTCGCCTTCGAGTTGCCAGCCTCCCCGGAAGGCGGCACGGTAGCAGTTGAAGCCGCCGCGGATGGCGCCGGGCTGCGAGAAGGCTTCGACGTATTCGGCGATTTCTTCCTCGCTCCAGAGGTTCTTGTCGAACGACCAATGAGAGAGGAAATGGCGGACGTACAGGTCCGTCGCCTTGCGGCTGGAGCCGACGAGGTCTTCGGCCCAGGGGAGCTGGTGGAAGAGCTGGTACCAGATCTGAGGGATGTGCCCGACCTCCATCCAGCGCATGCCGATGCCGGGATACGGGGGATCGAACAGGACGAGGTTGTCGAGGCGGTCGCGGTACGTCCTCGCGAACTGCTGGACCCAGACGGCGCCGAAGTCGTGCGAGACGATGTTCGCCTTCTCCCAGCCGAGATGGTCGAGCAGCGCCCGGATGTCCTCGGCGAAATCGGCCGGGCGATATCCCTCTTCAGGCTTGAGGTCGGGCTTGCTGGTATAGGCGTAGCCGCGCATGTCGGGGACGACGACGTCGAAGCGCTGGGAGAGGGGGCCGATGTTGAGATGCCATTCGTAGTAGAAGCCGGGCCAGCCGTGGACGAGGAGCAGCGGCGGGCCTGAACCCTGCCGGACGTAGTGATAGCGCAGGCCGTTGACGCTCGCGTACTCGTGGGAAAAGCCGTCGTTATTGGGGGGCATGGGCGGGACTCCTTCGTGTGGACTTGAAGTCTACAGTGCATATGGGAAATGAGAAATGGGAAATGAGTCTGCGACCTCTCGAGCCCACGGAATTCCTAGTCGGGACGGTTAGGCTGAGAAACGCTTAGGGTTCGGCGACGGATCCTTCCTTCGTCAGGATGACAGCGCGATGCTACACAGGCAGCTTGTCAGGGGCGATGCCGTCGGCGAGGTAGATTTCGCGGACGTCCTGGAGGAAGTCCTCTAGCGAGTCGTAACTATCCCGGGGAAGGCGGCCGATGATTTCGTGGACCTCGTGGTCGATGCCTCCGATGTCTCGGGCGCGCTTTTTGATCTCGGAGAGCGAGGCGGGAAAGTCGAGGAGTTCGAGGACCTCTTCCCAGTCCTTGGGTTCGGCGCGGGGTAGCATCGGGCGCTATCATACAGGTTTGTTCGGGAAGAAAGACGACACTGGCGGGACCAGATCCCCGACAGGGGTGGAACGTTTCTCTGCTAGAATCGCCGCATGATTCGCGACGTCCATCACGTGGGCATCGCCGTGCGCGACATGGACGCGGCATATGCCCTCTACCGGGACGCGCTCGGCCTGTCGCTGGTGAAGGAGGGAGAAGTACCCGCGCGCGGGGTAAAAGCAGCGATGCTTGCAGTTGGGCGCAGCTACCTCGAGCTGGTGCAGCCGACCGTAAACAGCTCGCCATTCGCGAAGCACATTGCCGAACGGGGCGAGGGGTTGCACCACATCGGGCTTTTGGCCGATGACGTGGACTCGCAAGTGGCGCGGCTGAACGAGCTGGCGGTGCTGCTCGAGGACCACGAACCGCGGGAGGGGTTTACCGGGCGACTGAGCTATCTTGCGCCGCTGGCGTTCGATGGGGCGCTGCTCGAGGTGGTGGAGCCGCCGAAGGAGCAAGGAGCGAGGAGCAAGAAAGAAGGCGGCCAGGCTGATTGGCGTGACCAGTTGGCAACATGGCGCATCACTCGTATCGACCACGTGGTACTGCACGTGCCGAGCGTCGATGCGGCCTGCATGCGCTTCGAGGAGTACTTCGGCGTGCCGACGAAGAGGCGGATGGAACGCGGGCTGCGGTCATTCGCTTTTCTGCGACCGGGCGATGTGGTCATTGAGGTGATAGGCCCGAACGATGGCGGGGATCCGGAGTCCGGGCGCATCGCCGGGCTGGCGTTCGAGGTGAAGGGGATCGATGGGCTGGCCGAGTCGCTCAGAGAGAAGGGGTATCCAGTGGGGGAGCCGCACGCGGCGCTGCAGGGAGGGCGGATCGTGTCGGTGCATCATTCGGGAGCGTGCGGGGTGCCGCTGGCGTTTATCGATTTCTCGTGACCGTTGTTCTCGCGCAGGTGTAGGGGGCGCGTCAGGCGGTGAATCGAGACTCCTTTCGAGTTCGAATGATGAACGGGAACGGTATGGCAATCCGAGTATTCGTGTGCTGCGCGCCTGCGGAGGAATCGGCGCTTAGCGTCTGCTAGAATCGGGTTAGAGAGCGAAGGAGGAAACCAGTGAGAGAAGTAGTCATCGTTGAGGCCGTGCGGACGCCGATGGGACGGCGGGGAGGGACGCTTTCGGGCGTGCACCCGAATGACCTGGGAGCGCATGTGCTAAACGAGGTTGTGAAGCGCGCGGGGATCGAGTCGTCGATGGTCGAGGACGTGGTGTTCGGTTGCGTGGACCAGGTGGGCGAGCAGGGGGCGAACGTCGCGCGGAATGTTCTTCTGACCGCCGATTTTCCCTATGAAGTGCCGGCCACGACCGTGGACCGGCAGTGCGGCAGCGGGCAGCAGGCGGTCCACTTCGCCGCGAACTTAATCCAGGCCGGGACGTGTGATATCACGATCGGCGGCGGTGTGGAGTCCATGTCGCGGGTCCCGCTAGGGGTGAACATCATGCAGGGGCCGGGGGCTCCGTTCCACATGCCGCTGATGGAGAAGTACCCGCTGACGCCGCAGGGCATTTCGGCCGAGGAGATCGCCAAGAAGTGGGGCATCGAGCGGCCCGAAGCGGACGAGTTCGCACTCGAGAGCTACGAGAAGGCGAAGCGGGCGCGCGACGAAGGCCGCTTCGACCGGGAGATCGCGCCCATCGACGTGAAGCTTGAAGGTCTGCCGACGACGATCAAGACGGACGAGGGCATACGCGATACGTCGCTCGAGAAGCTGGCGTCGCTTCAGCCGTCGTTCCGGCCGGACGGTATTCATCACGCCGGGAACTCTTCGCAAATTACGGATGGTGCAGCGGCGCTGCTGCTGATGGCGCGTGAGAAAGCCGACGAGCTCGGGTTAAAGGCGCGGGCCCGCATCATCGGTCAGGCGGTGGTCGGTTCGGACCCCGTGCTGATGCTAACCGGGCCGATTACGGCCACGCCGAAGGTCTTAAAGAAGGCCGGGGTGGATCTGAAGGACATAGACTTGATCGAGATCAATGAGGCGTTTGCTTCGGTGATCCTGGCGTGGAAGCGAGAGGTCAAACCGGACATGACCAAGGTCAACGTCAACGGCGGCGCGATCGCACTGGGCCACCCGCTCGGCGCGACGGGCGCGCGTTTGATGACGACGCTCCTACACGAGCTGGAACGTACGGGCGGACGCTATGGCATGCAGCTAATGTGCTGCGGCGGCGGCCTGGGAACGGCGACAGTGATCGAGCGGCTGGAGTAGCGGGTTCGAGCCAGTTCCCATGTCGCTTTCCTAGCGACGAGCGCTGAATACGCTCGTAGAAGTGTCTCGGCCAACTGTCCCATTCGGTTCCGGGCAAGTAATCGTCCTTAATGGAGCGTCGAGCTCCGGGAAATCGACTGTCGGTCGAGAGCTCCAACGGATCTTGCCTCGGCCGTACCTGTTCGCCGGCATCGACTCTTTTCTCCCGATGCTCCGCCCTGACGGGCACATTGGGATGAACTGGCCCGCAAGGACCAATGACAACGCTGGCGAACCCGAGGCGCCCTTGCGGTGGGTATTTCCAGCGCGCGTCGGTGACCCGGTGGGCATCGAGTTCGGTGAGAGCGGGCATCGATTGATCCGCGGGATGCACCGCGCTCTGGCCGCGCTGGCCTTAGCCGGAAACGACCTGATCGCGGAGCATGTCCTCTTGTACGAGGAGTGGAAGCGAGACTTGGTCGAGGCGCTCAAGAGGGTGCCTGTCTGTCTGGTGGGGGTTCATTGCCCTATCGAAGTGCTCGAAGAGCGAGAGCGGCGAAGAGGCGACGCGGTGGTCGGACAGGCGCGAGCACATTACGAGGCAGTCCATACCAACCTTGATTACGATATCGAGATCGACACTTCTGCGATGGAACCTCGCGCGGCCGCCGAAGCCATTGCCAAAGATGTTGCCGCCAACGAATACGCCGTTGATAGATAAGGACGGGATAGTCATTCGCCTGGAATGAGGGCTTGCGGCGCCTGAAGGCACCGGGCTACATTCAGATGTCGTCCCGGCGTCTACAGGACTTCTTTAGCGCGTGCCCGGATGGGGGGTGCCTAGACGCCGTCGCCCCACGGGCGTCAAGCCGCTGGTTCGATGGGACGGACAGCCGGGCGTGGGGCCTTGCGGGCGTCCCACCAGGCGAAGAAGGCGGCGACGGCGAGGACGGCGAACCCGAGGAGGCTGAGGATCAGATAGTTGCGGATGAACAGCCAGACGGTATCCACGCCCAAGTCGAGCAAATCCTTTTCGAAAGGGTCCGCTCCGGTCTCCGCTGTGCGGAGGGCGAAGCGGACGGCGACGGCCGCGGAGAGAGAGATGACTGCCGCCGTTGCGGTGGCAGCGCCGAGAGCGAGCAGCCGTACGTAGGACTTGAGGTTGAGCGAGAGGACAGCGGCGAGGACCAACGACAGAAATCCGAAGAGGGCAGCCGCGATCAGATAGACGGTGTTCCATTTCTCGGTGACGAGTCCGAAGGCGCGGTGAAGGCCGCCCGCTGTCGACAAGCGGGCGATATTCTGATTACTGGCCGTATCCGACTGCGCCCAGGCTGACATTCCATCGTCGTAAATCCGGTCTGCTGACTTGTCCAAGAGACGCTGTCGCAGTTCTTCGCCTTCGAGGCGGGCGGCTTCTTCCTTGGGGATTTCTACAGGGACCGGGAAGTTCGGGACTCGCACCGAGTCCTGATCGCTCGTCTGAGCGGCGGCATGGAGGTCGGTTGTGACTTGCGGCAAGATGGCGTCGATGTCGGTGGTTATGGCGACGCCG
>Ga0184619_10000905_pt1 | contig 10264 bp, 9 predicted proteins | sample PLM0_60_b1_FD_133146 | JGI IMG/M metagenome (GOLD analysis project Ga0184619, IMG submission 133146) | Groundwater sediment microbial communities from an aquifer in East River, Colorado, USA - PLM0_60_b1 | ecosystem: Environmental > Terrestrial > Soil > Riparian zone | place: USA: East River...
ATGTGTCAACGTAATCACGAGCGTCTTCGCGTCTGGAGCTTCGACGCTCTTTATGTAGCTCTTTTTATCCGCGCCTGAGCCTTCGTAAAAGCTGGCAGACTTGGCAAAGTTACTCGAGAAAACCAGGTCCAGCGTGTACTTCGCATCGGCGGAAGTGAAGGCTCTACCATCTTGAAACTTTACGCCATCACGCAGAGTAAACGTGAAAACACTGCCATCGTCGGACTGCTTTATGTCTGACGCCAGATCACCAACATACTCGAACTTGTCGTCCTTCTTAACCAGCGAATTGAAAATCAAGGCGCGAACGCGTTCGCTGGCGGCATCAACCGAAGGCGAACCGATGGGATCAATCGTGCGAATGTTATCGCTGAGCGCAATCACAAATGCGTTGTTGCGGCTACGGCAAGTGGCTCCAAATACAAGCAACATGGCGGCGATAAGAAACAGATGAACTGCCCGGCGCATTAGATTGTTCCTCCATATTTGTAGTTGAGCTTTCCATTCAGCTTCGCCGTCTCTTCCGAAAGCGCTTTGAAGCGATCCAGATCAAAAGCGGGAGGCGGTTTGACGATCGACTTCATTGCGGCAATTCGTTTGAGTGAAGAGCGCATGCGATCTTTCGGTAACTTGCCGTCCCGCGCCACGCTCAATAGCGCTTGATAACCACGCCGAATAATTTCCGGATGCGCGCAAATAAGCATCATGTCTTCGCCGGCAACAAAGGCGCGCACAACCGCGGATTCAATCTCGCAATGTTTGGCAATTGCACCCATCTCCAAATCGTCTGTGACTACCAGATGCTGGTAACCCAATTCCTTGCGCAGCAGGTGCGTTACGATGTTGTGGCTAAGAGATGCGGGTTCAAGTAAACCTCCCGTAACGCCTTTCATAATATCGATGTTGGGAAAGCCGCCATGGCTAATCATCACGCAACGCACGCGATCGTCTTTGCGTTGAAACAGTTCGATGTACGGCGCCAGATCCTGAGCCATCAAATCTTCATGAGTTAAGCGCACCATCGGCATTTCTTCGTGCGAGTCAACTTCGCCTGCGCCAATGCCGGGAAAGTGTTTGAGACAGCCGATCAAGCCGGTTTCCTGCAAGCCACGCAGGTAGACGGTTGTGTAGCCCAGCACTTCACCCGGCGAGCGACCAAACGAACGCGAATACAATCCATTCGAAAGCAAGTCGCGCTCTTCCGTCATTATCGACATGACGGGGGCGAAGTTCATGTTAAAGCCGAGCAGCCGCAGCACCTCGCCAGTTATGCGACCCAATCCGCGCGCGCCAGCCAGGTCACCGTGCTCGCGAATCGTTCTCGCCGAAGGCATGGGCGTAAAAATCTTGCGTAGCCGATCGACCAAGCCGCCTTCCTGATCGATACCAATGAGGGGAGCGACAGGCAGCAACGCGCGCACGCCGTCCAATAGATCTCGTAGTTGCTGGGGTCCGGCTACGTTGCGACCAAAAACAATTACACCGCCCGGCTGTACTTCCTGAATCAGGGCGCCTGTTTCTGCATCCAGCTCAGTGCACGGAAGACCGATGTAGAAAAATTGACCGATTTGTTGTTCGAGCGAGAGCGAGAGCAGTGAATCCGATGGCATTTGAATGAAGACGGTAAACCAATTCCTTACGAAGAATGAAAAAACTATTTCACTATAAGATAAATTCTCACATGCGGCCAATGAAAAGGCAGGCATACAAAAGAAGTCTGCACACGACCGCAAAGTTCAATGCACTGGTAACCGCAATCGATTGTTATTTATCTTTATTCGCTGACGTAGTATAAATCGCACATGCCGCGCGAAATCACGGATCGAGAAGCGATTATTTCCAGCCTGAAGGCTCTTGAACTTACGTCCGAACTTTTCATTGAAGTAAATGGAAAACTGAAGAACGCCGGCGACCTCGAAGTCATCATCGACGGACGAGAATACGGCAACGGCAAACGCGTAGGACCATACGTGCGCCTGCTCGCATATGACAGCGGCGAAGAAATCATGCGCCAGGGTGAGTGGGGTGGAAATACTTTTTATATTTCGGTGAATGGCGTGCTGGATGTTTTCATCACCGAACCCAATGGTGAGCAGCGAAAAATTAGCAGGCTACAGCCGGGCACCTGTTTCGGCGAAATGGCAGTGCTGGCCGGAGTAGAGCGAAACGCAACTGTCATCGTGCCAGAGCATGCAAAAGCGACTGTGATGGAGGTGACACGACCTGCACTTCGCCTTTTGCGGAAGCTGCCAAAGTTTGGTCACGTGCTTGACGAAACCTATCGCGCGCACGGCTTCGGTCGCGCGCTCGAAGACCTGAACCAGCCCGGGCGAGTTGCTGATGACGAAATAGTTGAGCAATTGCGCGCCATCGGAAAGTTCATGGTCTATGCGAAGCACCATGTGCTCTGCCAGGAAGAAACACCGATCGAGAAAGTACTGCTGATCAAAAGCGGCTGGATCAGAAGAGTAAGCGGTGTGGCAGTGGATGCAACCTCAACCGGCGTTGCCCTGGGAGTTGGCGAAAGCATTGGCGCAGATTTTCTTGGCGCGGGAAATTGTTTGGGACTTGATGGAGCAAAGCGGCCGGAAAGCTGGAAGTTTACCGCTTCTGTGATGGCGCGCACAGAAGTACTCGAGATTCCAGTCGCGCCGCTTGCTGCCGATCCGGAACTGCGTAACCGGATTATCAATGCGTTTTCAGCCTTTTCGGCCGCCGACGACAAACCGCCGGCAATTGAAGAGGTCCAAGATCTGCGTGCGCTTGCGTCTGCCGAAGAAGAGATCGCCACCGGCATTGTAGATGGCGCGAACCTGCTCGTTATGGACATGGACTTGTGCGTGCGTTGCGGCAATTGCTCGCTGGCATGTCACAAGGTTCACGGCCAGTCGCGGTTATTACGTCGCGGCATTCACATCACGCGGCCCGTAACTATTGGCAGCCAGCGCACGCAGCATGTGCTTTCGCCACAGGTGTGCATGCACTGCAAAGATCCGGAGTGTCTGACGGGCTGTCCCACCGGGGCAATATTCCGAGATCCCCGTGGTTACGTCGATATCGACCCGGCGACCTGTATCGGATGTTTCGATTGCGCGACGCAGTGTCCTTACGATGCTATTTCGATGGTGCCACGCGATGCCGGCGGCATCGCAAAGTTTGATTTGTTTGGAACGCTCAAAAAAACATTCAGCCTAAACCCATCGCCAGGGAAGTTCCCGTCAGAAACAGCAGACGATGTAGTAGCAATTAAATGCAACCTTTGCGAACACACCCCCCTCAATCCGCAAGGCGCGCGCCGGCAAGCCTACTCCTGTGAAGAAAATTGTCCCACAGGCGCGCTGGTGCGCGTAGACCCGGTCAGCTATTTCACTGAAGTAAGAAACACGCAGGGCCTTATCTTTCAAAACGAAAGGCAGGCCATTGGTCGCAACATTCATAAGAGCGACCCGCTGGCTAGAGTGTTTCACATTGGCGGAACTGTTCTCACATTACTGGCCGCCGTTGTAACTGTTTTTGGACTAGCAAGACATGGATTCGATGGGGTGCTGGCCTGGAGTTGGCTGTCAATGCGTTGGGCCACGGGCCTGACAGGACTGTTCGGCGTTGCCGCAGTGATGACGTACCCGTTGCGCAAGCAGGTTTACCGCCGTCGAGCAGGCGCGCTGCGCTATTGGCTGCTGGTCCATGTTTATCTTGGCGCACTAGCCGGCGTTGTGCTTTTGTTTCATGCAGGCTCACACACCGGCGGGTTGCTCACCACAGCTCTGTATGTTGCGTTTGACGCAGTGATCCTGTCGGGGCTCTTCGGTATTGCGTCGTATATCATTGCGCCGCGAATTCTTACCAGCATCGAAGGCGAGCCCTTGTTGATCGAAGATCTGATCGGCCGACGCGAGGAACTACAAAAAGAACTAAAGCAAGTCACCGCACAAAGCGAAGGCTGGCTGCGTGAAGAAATCGAGGAACGTGTAGTCAAGGAATTTCTAACCGTTCCATATCTGCTGCGCCAAATTACCAGGCGCGCACCTTTGACGACAATGTTGGCTGAGGCTCGCGAGCCGTTTAAGGATCGACTGACGCGTTTGGCAACACCCGAGGAGCGTACGTTGCTGCTAAAGGCGTTGGAAACCGCAGTCAGCTTACGGCGCGTCGATGCTTTGATTTACCTGCACCGGGCGATGAGAATCTGGATTGCGCCACATGTGATCTCAACTTCAATTATGCTGGCGCTAATGGTCGTTCATGTAATTCAGGTGGTTTATTTCGCCGTGAGGTGAGTCAAGGTGCACTTGGTTGAGTTGTTAAGGATTACCTTATTCGCATAATGCCAGGCGAACACAAATTCATAATCATTCGCGAGGACCTGGTCCAGGATCCGCTGACTCTTATTAGCGACGGCTTGTTGATTGGTCGCCTGGGCGATTGCGAATTGTTGCTTAATCATCCGGCCGTGTCGCGCGTTCAGGCCGGAATCAAATTCATAGACGGAAACTATTACCTGTTTGGGTTGCGCCCATCGAATCCTGTCGCGCTTAACGGAAAGGCGGTCGAAGCAAACGAAGCGCTGGCTGGGGGCGACATTCTGGAGGTTGGACCGTTTATTCTGGAAATTGATGAGGCCGATGAAGCGCTCGTAATTAAAGTTTCGCTGCAAATCGGACGGGTTGCCGCGCCGCTGGATTCCAGTAGTCCGGATTTGGGAACGGAAAAACTTCTCCCGCTGAATTTGCCGGCGGAGGGCAAGAAGGCCCCAGCGAAGCCGAGGGCTGCGCCGTTGCCTGGCGATAAGGCGCTGGACATTTTTTGGGACAAGCGCATCCGCGAAGCAGGCAAAATGGTAAGGCCGTCACCGCTCTTTCCGAAAAGCCAGCGTCGCGCGGGCAAGACGCAGTTCAATTGGCGGCCAACCAGCGATCTCGTTTCACGCTGGCCCGTGTCTATATTTTCCTGGGGGGCGATCGCGATTGGATTGATCTCTATCGCTGCCGCTTACTGGTATGCGAGTGCGTACTCGCCGGCTCCCGTTTCGTATGCGCACACAAAAACTAAACTCGATCTATTTCCGCCGGTAGCTGCGCGTGCGAATGGAAACTCGTGCACGAGTTGCCACTCCCTCACCGGCAATATGGAAAAGAACTGCTCGTCATGCCATACCGCGGAGGCTTTTGTCCCGACGGTTATTCCTCCGCACGCTGCTGCTGGCATCGGCTGCGTTGCCTGCCATGCCGAACATCGCGGTGCGAGTTTTAGAGCGTCCGAAGCCGCCCTGGCCGGCTGTGGCGATTGTCATAACGATGCGAACCAGAAGGTTTACAACGGTCAGAAGGTTTCGACGCCTCACGGCGGAACCTTTGGTTATCCCGCTAAAGATGGACATTGGATTTGGAAGGGGCTGGATACGGATGAGTGGTCACTGAAAAAAATCGCCATCACGCGTCTGCCGACGGACACAGACGAAGCCTGGCACAGCAAACAATTTCACTCGCTCCATGTGCAACGCGTGCGTGTGGTGCCCGGGATGATTGGCAATGCTGAAGGAGAGTTGTCCTGTTCAAGTTGCCACAAGAGATTCAATCCCATCGATCGCGAAACTCCTCGTGCCACTTGTGGCAAATGTCACAATGGCAGCACTGAGCCGGGCACGAATCGAATCGTCATTGCTCCCGACAAACCAAATTGCATTTCTTGCCACGTACAGCACGTGAAGGATAAACGTCAATGGGGTGCGTCACTGTTGGCCGTTGTGAAGTGAACGAAAAAACAATAGCCACGGAGGCTTTCCACAGAAAGCACTTAATTGTTCAGAACCTGAGCGACGCTGATTGCGGCAAGCCGCAACCTAATCGCCGCTGCCCCTGCGTTCCAAACGCTTTAGGTACTTTTGTGCAGAGCCAGCCACAGACAAAGATGGATTAGACGGCGAACGATATCCGCCGCGGATTTACGCGGACAAACGGGAATCCAGAGTGGAAAATCACTCGCTATGCTTTTAATTGTTAGATTCTATGAGTCCGCGCAAATCCCGCTGCAAATAATTTCTAACTAACTGGTTTGTGGCAAGGCAGGCAATCATTCGAACCGGGAACCTTTCCCTTTAACGCAGGTCGGGCCGCAATCGCCTTGTCGTGGCAGATATTGCAATTGGTGTGATAAGCAACTTCATTTGTAAGCTTCACTGGCGACGGCTTGTCCGGGTAAGTCACGGTTGGAATCGTGGCGCTGTCGTCTCCGGCTTGCAGGTGGCAAGCGCGACAGGTCTTCACTGGTTTCGAGTCGGCTGCCTGAAGCAACGCGGCCGTTAAGGCTACTGCGCGCTCGGAAGTCTTCAAAGGGGCTTTAAGCGCGGTGGCTGGCTGATCAGTGTGATGGCACTCGACGCACGACAGCAAACTCTTGCCATCGATGCTGTACATTTTCGTGGCGTGATTCTCATGATTGAAAGCAACGTCGCCGTATTTGTCTGACTGGCTGTCCTTATCCAGCACCACTTCCTTCGGTTGTGTCTTGCTCTCTTTGGGAATTTCCTGTAAGGAAAAGTTTGCGCCACTAGCTACGGTAATTACTGCCGCACAACTCAGCGCCGCGATCAGAAGCAATAATTTTCTCATCCGCTTACCTCTGACAAATATTTAAGGAACGTCGAAAAATTGGGGAGGGAATCAGCAACGTCATCTTAAATACGGTGCGAGGATGTGTCAAATTTCTCTCTTGTGAGACTGATCTGCACCTGTCATTACTAGACGCCTTTGAGCTTATAAATATACGCATCTTCGATCAGAACACCATTGATCACATTCCTCGAAAAGCGTATTCCTGCGATGCCATCACCGGTCACAATGGCGCTACGTAATAACTTAATGAGAGGCTCGTGTGAATCAATCACAAATATCTTGTCCAAGGGTATTGTTCGTTCTTCAGTTGGAAGTTTGGAAACTATTTGACGTATCTCCTGATAGACACTTTTGGGCCCACGATTCCGTACTTCCGGGCTGCCGACTACGAAACGCCAACTATTCTCCTCTGGCGAGTAAAACCACAACAGGGCATCGATCGGAAGTTCACTGTCATTAAGATGGCGTGCTAAGCGCTCTCCGGCAGCGATCATTTCCGTCGAAATGGACTCTTTTACCAAAACTTCTTCAGCCATGTTAGTACTCCTTCATCGGCCACCATCGCTGATAGGAAGTCTGCCACTTCATTCTCGGATTTACCAGTTTGGTATCTAGATTGTTCCGACCAAAGTTCGACTGTCTTCCAGTTGTCCGCAAATGTTGCGCTTGCCTGCTTTGCCTTGTCGTGCTCCTGTTCCAGATTTGAAGCTTTTAGAAGTTCAGAGGGGCGGTGTTTGTAAATCGCCTCAACTGCTTTGCGGTCGGGCGGAAAATCATGCTCTTTTGTTTGTTTCGCAATGCACGCCTTAAAGGCGAATTCCAAAGCGTATCCAAGAAGATAATACGCTCCGTCGAAATATTGATCTCCTAGTAAGGCCTGCACCTCTTTCAGTCTTAGCTCACTTAGCTGCTGGAAATCCGAACGATTCATTTGTTGTAAGCACCTATCTACAACATGCGATTGGAAAAGCCAAGAGTTAGGGTGGGGAAGAGGCTTACATCGGCATGCGAAATGTCGCCGCGGTGTGGCAGCGCTTGCAGTCCTTAAATGCGAGATCGCCGCCAAACGAGCGCTTTCCGGTGTGACAGGTGAGACAGGCCATGCCGCGCGACGTGGGAAAGTGTTCAGCCGGAGCGGGTGAACTAACCTGACGTGACTGCGGCGCTCCCGCGGTTAAATTATGGCAGTCGGTGCAGCCGAGCCGTTGCCCCGGTCCATGCTTGGCGTGACTAAAGGCAAAACGAAACGAGCGGGCGTTTGCTCCGGTCCGCGAAAATGCTTTCTCGTCATGACAAACACCACACGACGCGATTTCGCGTCCACTTGAAGATTTACTGCTGGGCGTGTGGCACGGGTAACACTGATTGTGAGCCGTCAGACTTGCCGGAATGGAAAGGGCCGCAGCGGCGCGTCCGCCCAATCTGCTGTGACACGCCGCACACCCGCTTTGCGGCCGGGCGTTGCCGGTGTTGTGTTGAGCATGATCGAATTTGACATTGAAGCTCTCGTTAAACTTTGAGGGAAAACTCTTCAGCGGCGGATTCGAGCTACTGACTTCAGTATGACAAATAACGCACATCGGGACGGCCGGCGTAACAAACTGTCCTACATGGCAGCCGGTGCAGGCCTTGTGACCGGGAAAGTGGGGTACCGCGGAATTATCGCTGCGTTGGTGACAGGCATTGCAGGACAGCGAGGCGTGCTTTTGGCTGTTGTGCTTGAAAGTTGAATAATCGAGATCGGGCGTTTGTGCCATCATCAGTAACTCTCTGTGCAAACTCTGTGTCCTCTGTGTCCCTGCCGTGAGCGCGTTATGCGATCTACTGACCACCACAGAGACACAGAGGACACATGAACTGCAGAGAGAAAGCACCCACGCGACAGCGGGACCTCTTACCCGAAGCTTGAAGAATGACAGGCTCATTTCACATCCTTGCGCTTCTTCGGCGGCAGTCCTGTAATCAAATAGTGAGTCGCCGGCGGATCTCGTCGCCCAACCTCAGAAGTGTGGCAATAAGTGCAAACGAAATCACGATTTTTATCGATTGCTACTAGTTCGCTGGGGATCTCCAGATGCGACGGGGCCTTGTTGTGACATTCGCTACACGCTGTGATCGGGACGTCGGGCTTCAATCCGCGCAATGTTGCTGACTTTGTAATGTTAATATGACAGGTGGTGCACTCGGCGACATGCTGTTCGCGGCCGTGGCGAAACTTCAACGAAATTCTCTGTGGAGCATCCATCCAAACGTAAGGTTGAGAGGCGAGCTTATGACAGCCGATACAATTTTCACTTACCGGTTGCTGCGACTTCCAATGGCAGTTGAAACAAGATGCGTGACTGAGCGGCGCCAGCTTGAATGTATCGGCGGCCGGTACGAAAGCATAGGGTAAACCTGATTGCGGTGGCACCAGGACGGCAGCACGTGGTTGATGGCAAATTTCGCAGTTGTTGAAGTGTCTGGTTTTCTCGTCGGCAAAAGGCACAGACGTGCTAAAACCCGCGCGTAGGAATTGTGGTTGCGTTTCGATGCTTAATTGGTAGAAGAGTCTCGCAATTACGTCCTGATGCTTATCGTGCGGAAACTCAATCAAGAACTGGCGCTTGACGGCTGGATTGCGAAAAGCAAAACGCGCTTCGTCACGCGGCGAGACTTTGGTGTGACAATCCGAACAGATGGCAGGCTTGGCGCCTTTAAAAAACTGCGAGCGATGACAACTGACGCAGGCAGCATGATCGGGAAAGTCGGCGACGTCGGGATGCTCTCGAACTTTCTTCCAATTGTCGGTGGGGACCTTGTGGCACGTGTTACAGGCTGCCTGGTGCTTTTTTGTCGCATGCGAAAAATGTGAATAGTCAGTTGCAGTCGCCGTGCGCCGCGGAGTTGTCGGACGCTGAGGCTTTCGCCGCTGAGCGGCCGCGCTCGGTCCCCGCATGCAGATACCTGCGCACAAAATTAGTGCCGCAAAAATTACGAAGATAGAAGAGCGGGCAGCAGTCATTTGTTATGCGCGAAGCGCAGTCAAGGCATACACGCGGGCAGCGGTTTCTCCAGTGCCACACATTTGATGTTCTTGTCTTTGCGATTTGAGATTGTATAGACCTTTTCCGCTGCGAGATCGTCGGCTTTCATCAGCACGTCGCAGTTCCAAAGAGAAACGCTCGGCCCAATTTCAGTTTCGACGATATTCGAAAGTGTATAGCTACCAGCTTCGAGATCCGTGAAGTAGGCGGTGCCATTACGATCGGTCATGACTGAAAGAACTTTCGCGTTTGACGTGGCCTCTGCCAGTTTGATGATTGCCGCGATTTCATTCTGTCGTTCACGGTAAAATCCATCGCGCAATTTTTCGGGCAGGTTGACAGTTAACCATTTGCGGGCAAGCTGGCGACTTCCAAAAGCCTTTTCGCCAGCCGTCAGCGCAGTGACAAACTCAGGAACTGCGTGCGGGCCTTCGACGTCCTCCGAATCCAACTCACGGCAGTAAACTGATTCGCAGTCGTTGTCCTTTAGCCAATTAATCAGCTCCGGGCTGGCGCCGGCGCGGGTGTAATAACAATCACGCGTGGTTAGCGGCTGACGCTCTATCGCATCAGTCAACGCTTTATTTTCTTCGAGCGAACCTTTGATTAGAAAGAATCGCTTTCGCG
>Ga0184619_10000906_pt1 | contig 10261 bp, 9 predicted proteins | sample PLM0_60_b1_FD_133146 | JGI IMG/M metagenome (GOLD analysis project Ga0184619, IMG submission 133146) | Groundwater sediment microbial communities from an aquifer in East River, Colorado, USA - PLM0_60_b1 | ecosystem: Environmental > Terrestrial > Soil > Riparian zone | place: USA: East River...
ACGATGAACCCGGTGATCCTGCTGGACGAGGTCGACAAGGTCGGCGCCGATTGGCGCGGCGATCCTTCGGCCGCCCTGCTCGAGGTGCTCGACCCAGCCCAGAACCACTCGTTCCGCGATCACTATCTCGACGTCGAGCTCGACCTTTCCGAGGTCGTCTTCATCGCCACCGCGAACATGGCGGAGACGATCCCCGGGCCGCTGCTCGACCGCATGGAGGTGATCCGCTTCGACGGCTACACGGTCGACGAGAAGGTCGCAATCGCACGCGGCTATCTGTGGCCGCGCCAGCGCGAGCGGGCAGGCCTGCGCGAGGACGAGGTCTCGATCGACGACAGCACGCTCGAGCTGATCGTCAGCCAGTACACCCGCGAGGCCGGCGTTCGCCAGCTCGAGCGCGAGCTCGGCAAGCTGCTGCGGAAGACGGCTACGACCGTGGCCTCGGGTACTGCCGAGCCGCCGATCTCGATCGGCGAGGCGGCAGTCCGCGACGCACTCGGACGGCAGCGCTTCTTCCAGGAGTCGGCCGAGCGAACCGCGGTTCCAGGAGTGGCCACCGGTCTGGCAGTCACCGGTACGGGCGGCGACGTGCTCTTCGTCGAGGCAACGAAGATGCCGGGCAAGGACGGGCTCGTCCTGACCGGCCAGCTCGGCGACGTGATGAAGGAGTCGGCCCGGATCGCGCTCTCGTACGTCCGCTCGCACACGGAGCAACTCGGCCTCGACGAGCAGGACTTCGAGGATGCCAGCTTCCACGTCCACGTCCCAGCTGGTGCGATCCCGAAGGACGGGCCGAGCGCCGGGATCACGATGACCACCGCGCTCGCGTCCCTGCTCACGGGCCGGCCGGTCAAGCACACCGTCGGCATGACCGGCGAGGTCACGCTGCAAGGTCGCGTGCTCCCCATCGGGGGGCTGAAGCAGAAGGCGCTCGCCGCACACGCTGCGGGCCTGACCGACGTGATCATCCCCGAGCGGAACCGGGCTGACCTCGACGACGTCCCGGAGGATGTCCGCAACGAGATGAGCTTCCACCCGGTGATGAGCCTGGACGAGGTGCTCGAGCTCTCGCTCGAGCCACACTCGGCACATGCGCTGTCGTAATCGACCGCCGCTCCCCGAGCAGGTCCGCCGCGCGGCGGACCTGCTCGAGCGGCGCTGGACCGTCTCGGTCCTCTATGTCTCGCACGAGGGCGCCGTCCGTTTCAACGAATTCCTGCAGGCACTCGGCAGCATCCCGCCGGCAACCCTCGCGCAGCGGCTGACCGACCTCGAGGAAGCAGGCGTGCTCGAGCGGCAGGTGATAGACGCCCGCCCGCCGCTCGTCGAGTACCGCCTGACGGAGCGCGGCCGCCAGCTGCGCTCGCTCGTCAACGCACTCGCGCGCTTCGCCGAGACCGCCTAAGCAGCCTTCAGCTTGCGGGCGTGAGCGCCGCGACCTCGTCGGTAGGGGGAGCTGCGCCGGCGAGCTCAGCGTCGCGCGCGGCGAGTGTCGTGTAGCGCCCGCCGGCGAGGAGCAGGTCCTCGTGCCGACCGGACTCGACCATCCTGCCGTGGTCGAGCACGATGATCTGGTCGGCGTGGCGGACCGTCGAGAGCCGGTGTGCGATCGCGATCGTCGTGCGTCCCGCGGACAGGCGGTCGAGAGCCTCCTGTACCAGCCGCTCGGTCTCCGTGTCGAGCGAGCTCGTCGCCTCGTCGAGCACGAGAATCGGCGGGTTGCGCAGGATGGTGCGGGCAATCGCGATCCGCTGCTTCTCCCCGCCGGAGAAGCGGTAGCCGCGCTCGCCGACGATCGTGTCGTACCCCTCGGGGAGTGACGCGATCAGGTCGTGGATCCGTGCGGCTTCGGCCGCCTGCTCGATCTCGTCGTCGGTCGCGTCGGGCTTCGCGAACCGAAGGTTCTCGCGCACCGAGGCATGGAAGAGGTAGGTCTCCTGCGAGACGACGCCGACGAGGTCGGAGAGCGCCCGGAAGCTCAGGTCGCGGATGTCGGCACCGCCGATCGTGATACCGCCGCGGCTGACGTCGTAGAGCCGCGCCGTCAGGTAGCCGAGTGTCGTCTTGCCGGAGCCGGTCTCCCCGACGAGCGCAGTCGTCGTGCCTGCTGCGACCGTGAACGAGACGTCCTGGAGCGTCCAGTCGTCGTCGTAGCGAAACCAGACGTGATCGAAGACGATGTCGCCGGCCTGACCGACGGTGACCGCGTCCGGCCTTTCCTCGATGTCCACCGGCTGATCGAGGTACTCGAAGATCCGATCGAAGAGCGCGAGCGACGTCTGCACGTCGAGGCCGACGCCGAGCAAGGATCCGACCGGAAAGAAGAGCCGCGTCTGCAGCGTCGTGAACGCGACGAGCATCGGGAGCGAGACCGCAGAGGAACCGTGCGCAAGCGCGAGCCCGCCGAACCAGTAGACCGCGGCCGGCATGATCGCGAAGCTCGTCTGGATCGACGCCATCACCCACCGGCCCGCCATTCGCTGGCGCACCTCGAGGTCGGCGAGCCGCTTCGAGTCCGTCTCGAAGCGATCGGCGAGCTCGTCGCCCCGTCCCATCGTCTTGCCGAGCAGGATCCCCGAGACCGACAGGGACTCCTGCACGAGGCTCGAGATGTCGGCGAGCGTCTCCTGCGTCGTCTTCGCGATCCGGCGGCGCTCGTTCCCGACGCGGCGCGTGAGCAGCACGAAGAACGGGATCAGCGCGAACGCGAACAGGGCCAGCCTCCAGTTCAAGACGAGCATGCCGACCATGGTCGCGGCGACCGTCGTCACGTTCGACGCGATGGACGTCGCCGTGTTCGTCACGACGTTCTGCACACCGCCGATGTCGTTCGAGATCCGGGACTGCACCTCACCAGTGCGCGTCCGCGTGAAGAAGGCCAGCGACAGGCGCTGCAGATGCCGGAACACTGAGGCGCGGAGGTCGTGCATCACCCGCTGGCCGACCTGGTTGGAGAGCAACGTCTGGATCACGCCGAGTGCACCCGTCGCGACCGCGATCGCGATCATTCCGCCTGCGCTGTACGACAGCGCCGTCGTGTCGTTGCGCCCGATCGCCTCCAGCACACGCTTGAGCAGGAAAGCGGGGATCACTCCCAGCCCCGCCGAGAAGACGATCAGCATCAGAACGCCGCCGAGCCGCAGCTTGTACGGAGAGAAGAGCGGCCCGATGCGGCGGAGATTCGCGCGTCGCACCGCCGGATCCGCCGGACGCTCCGGCGGAGCTTCGGAGGAGTGGAAGAACATGCCCATGCGGCTCAAGGGTATGTCGTCGAGCTAGGCCGACGGCTCCTCGCCGAAGTCAGTCGCGATAGCTCGAGGCGACGAGCTGCTCGTACTCGGGGTGCCGTTCGATGTAGTGCGCGATGAACGGGCAAAGCGGAACGACGTCGAGGCCCTGGCGGCGCGCGTCGTCCAGAGCGGTCGCTGCGAGGCGACTGCCGAAACCGCGGCCCTCGCACGATTCCTCAACCTCGGTGTGTGTCAACGCGATTCGGCCGTTTCGGCGCCGGTACGCGGCGAGACCGATCAGTCGACCACCCAGCCGAAGCTCGTAGCGGCTCGCCTCCGGCACGTCGACGACCTCCGCCTCCGCAACGGATCCCGTCGCCGCCTCGAGCTCGTCGGTTCCGCGGAAGAACTCGATCAGCTGTCCGGTCGTGTCCGATTCGCGGGCGTCGCGGTGATGGCCGAAGCGTCGCCGGTGGGCAGCCTCGTACTGCCACGGGTCACGCTCGTGCAGGTGAGCGAAGATCTCGCGGGTTCCGCGGTAGAGCCGGCCGTCCTCTGTCTGCAGGACCGGAATCTGGTCCGTTCCGGCGAGGGCTTGCAGCCCGGTCCGGTCGTTCGGCCACGGCTCGACCTGACGCGCGACGAAGTCGATTCCCAGCTCCGTCAGCACCTCCCGGACCGCGGAGGAGAAGGGACACCACTCCGTCTGGTAGAGCGTCAGCACGGTGTCAGCCACGGAAGCCGATCTTCTCGTGCGTGCCGTCGCAGAACGGCTTGTTGCCCGAGCCGCCGCAGCGGCAGAGCGCAGCCCTTTCGCCCTCGAAGAGGACGTTCCCCTCGGCGTCCTCGATCCGGACCCCGCCCGAGACGAGCAAAGGTCCGTTCGCCGACGCGCGAAGCTCGAGCGGCTCCTGCCGCTTCGCCGCCGCCACGCCGAGTCGGCGCGTCCGCAGGGCGCCGGACGGACAACGCGCCACGGCGGCCTCGACTTCGTCGGCCGTCGCTGCGTCGACCGTGACCCACGGCCTACGGCTCTCGTCGAAGACCTGCGGCAGGGAGCGAACGCAGTTGCGAGAGTGGTAGCAGAGGCGCGGCTCCCACTCGACCACGATCTCGTCGGTGGCGTACTCCTTCTCGAGCCGGTCTCGAGTCGAGCTCATCGCCTCGTGACGTTAGCGGCGCGAGGGGAGGCGACCGCGCCGCGTCGCAGGCCTTCAGCGAACGATGTCGAGCGCGAGCTCCGGCGAGCAACCGCGCTCGATCAGCTCCGCGAGCGCGTGCCAGTCGACGAGGTCGGCGAAGGTGTACGCGATGACATAGGGCAGCCCGAGACGCCGTAGCTGCTCTACGCGCCATGCGCGGACGGCCAGCGCTTCTCTCGCGTTGTGATTGAGTTCCTCGGTGGGTGACGACACGATCGGTTCCATTCGTCTGTCCTCCAGAATCGGCGTGATCGCTGAGACCATCGCTGCCGGCGCTCGTGGCGGCATCGAGGGAAACCCCGATCTGGGCGCCCCGGTAGCTCATCTCTTGGGATTCCGGCTAGCAGTGATGCGCGTCCGCAGAGTTAGTGCGAGGCTCAGCTGGTGATTCGCCTTTTGATCGTGGACGACAACGAGTCGTTCCTCGAGGTCGCGCGCGTGCTCCTCGAGCGTGAGGGTCTACGGGTGGCGGGCGTCGCCCTGACGAGCGCCGACGCGCTCCGTCAACTCGAGGCCTTGCGTCCCGACGTCGTCCTCGTCGACGTCTTCCTCGGCGAGGAGAGCGGCCTGGAGCTGACCCGGCGTCTCGCCGAGGACGGTCTGAGCGACAGCGCGAAGGTGATCTTGATCTCGACTCACACCGAGGCCGACCTGGGGGATCTGATCGCCGCGAGCCCGGCGGCCGGCTTCGTGTCGAAGGCGGAGCTGTCGGCGGAAGCGATTCGCCGGATCGTCGACGGCTCTTCGGGTGACGGCACTAGCGGGCGTCGAGGTAGGTAATGACTGCGAGAACGCGCCGCTGGTCGTCCTCCGACGCCGGCAGCCGCAGCCTCCTGAGGATGCTGCGGACGTGCTTCTCGACCGTCCCTTCGGTGATCCAGAGGTGATGTGCGATACCGGCGTTCGAGCGGCCCTCGGCCATCAGCGAGAGCACCTCGCGCTCGCGCGGGGAGAGGACGTCGAGCGGGTCTTCCGCGCGGCGGGCTGTGACGAGCTCCTGAACGAGCGCGGGATCGACGACCGCTCCTCCCTTGACGATCCGCCCGAGCGTCTCGACGAAATCGTCCACGTCCGTGACGCGGGTCTTCAGCAGGTAGCCGACTCGTTCACCTCCGGCGAGCAGCTCGGTCGCCCGCTCGACCTGAACGTGGGCGGTCAGAACGACGATCGCCGTGTCCGGGAACTCCTCGCGAATGGACGAGGCGGCATCGAGACCTTCGGTCGTGTGCGTGGGCGGCATCCGGATGTCGACGATCACGAGCTCGGGACGGAGCTCGCGGACGAGCTCGATCAACTCAGACGGACTACCGGACTGACCGACGACCTCGAAGCCCGAGCGATCGAGCAGGCCCGCCAACCCCTCGCGAAGGAGGACGTCGTCGTCGGCCAGCACCACGCGCGTGGGGGTCGTGCTCACACCGGCGATTATGGGGTACCTTGAGCCGATGCGCACGTCCGCCCGGGTCGCGGAACCTCACGCGAAGGATCGTGTCGAGCCGGGGCGGTTGGCCGAGGAGCAGGCCGCGCTGCGGCGCGTCGCGACGCTCGTGGCGCGCGGTGCCTCATCGACAGAAGTGTTTGCGGCCGTCGCCCTGGAGGTCGCCCAGGTCTTGCACATTCCCAATACCGCGGTCTGCCGCTACGACGACGACGGCACGGTGATGACTGTCCTTGCCGTGTGGGGCGACCACCCGGATACGTTCCAGCCCGGATCCAGCTGGCCGCTCGACGGCCCGTCGATGTCCGCCGAGGTTCTCCGCACCGGTCGTCCGGCGAGGATCGAGGACTACACGGCTCTCCCGGGCGCCCTCGCCGCCGAAGCCCGTGAGTACGGGTTCAGCCGAGTTGCGGGTGCCCCGATCATCGTCGACGGCCAGGTGTGGGGGGTGATCTCGACGTCGTCACCGGACACGCCGCTCCCCGACGATCTGGAGGATCGTCTCGGGGAGTTCACGGAGCTGGTGGCGACCGCGATCGCGAACAGCCAGGCGCACGAAGAGCTCACACGGCTCGTGGAGGAACAGGCGGCACTCCGACGGGTAGCGACGTTGGTTGCGGCGGGGCCGCCGCCGGCTGAAGTTTTCGAATTGGTAAGCGCCGAGGTCGCTCAGCTGGTGGGCGCCGAGGCCGCCGCTCTCACTCGCTTCGGGGCCGACGGCATGGTTACGGTGCTCGGGGGCTGGACGAGTGCCGGCTACGACTACGTCGGGAATCGATTCGCCCTCGAGGGCACCGTTTCCGGGCTGATCTTCGAGATACGCCGGCCCGGGCGGATCGACAGCTACGCGGAGGAGCCGGGCTCGGCCGCTGCCGCCGCCCGCGAGATGGGCTGGCGCTCGTCGGTAGGGGCACCGATCACAGTCGAGGGCCGGCTCTGGGGTGTCCTCGCGGTCGTGGCGACGCGCGACCCCGTGCTGCCTCCCGACACGGAACGGCGACTGGCGAAGTTCACGGAGCTCGTGGCGACCGCAATCGCAAATGCCGAGAGCCGCGAGGAGCTCACGCTGCTTGCGGAGGAGCAGGCGGCGCTCCGGCGGGTGGCCACGCTCGTGGCAGAGGGAGCCACGCCGAACCGCGTTTTCGCCGCCGTCAGGGACGAGGTCGCGCAGATGTTCGGCGCCCCACTCGCCGTGATGCTCCGATACGACGCGGATGGGATGGCGACGATTCTCGCAACCTGGGGCGAGGAGTTCGGTCCGGTCGGCGCACGCTGGCCGGTCGAAAGCCCAAGCGTCATCGCGGCGGTCCTGGCGACCGGCCGCGAGGCTCGGGTCGACGTCGCGACGCAGGCGGGCGGGGCAATTGCCGAGGCCGCCCGGAAGGCGGGAGTCCGCTCGGCCGTCGGCGCGCCGATCGTGGTCGACGGGGCGCTGTGGGGGGTGATGGCCGCCGGCTTGTGCGGGCCGGAGTCGCTGCCCCCAGAGACCGAGGACCGCCTCGCGAAGTTCACGCAGCTCTTGGGCATGGCGATCGCGAATGCCGAGAGCCGCGCCGAGCTCGAAGCCTCTCGCGCGCGGATCGTGGCCACGGCTGACGCGACCCGGCGGCGGATCGAGCGCGACCTGCACGACGGCGCTCAGCAGCAGCTCCTCTCGCTCGCGCTCGAGGTACGCGCGGCACAGGCGGCGGCACCGCCCGAGCTCCGCGAGCATCGAGCCGAGCTGGCCCACGTCGCCGAAGGTCTGACGAACGTGCTCGACGGACTGCGTGAGATCGCGCTCGGGCTCCACCCGGCAATCCTGGCCGAGGGCGGGCTGGGGCCGGCGCTGAAGACGCTGGCGCATCGCTCGCCGATCCCCGTCGAGCTCGACGTGCGAGTCGAAGGACGACTACCGGAGCACGTCGAGGTGACGGCGTACTACGTCGTCTCCGAGGCGTTGACGAACGCGGCCAAGCACGCGGATGCCTCGAACGTGCGCGTCGACGTTGAGGTCCGCGACCGCGAGTGTCGCGTCGCCGTCCGCGACGACGGCGTCGGCGGCGCTGACCCGGTTCGCGGGTCCGGACTGCTCGGCCTGAAAGACCGCGCAGAGGCGATCGCCGGCACGATGTCCCTCGAGAGCCCGCACGGCGCAGGAACGTCCCTGCGGGTCGAGTTACCCCTCGGCGACCTCAACCAACCGTGAGGACCCTGAGGCGTCGGTTCGGCGCCTCGTCTTGGGCCCGGCAAGCGCCGGGCGGTCTGGCGGCCCGCATGGCCGTAGCAAGCCTGCTGCTTGCCTTGCTCGTGGGGGCGGCCTTCGCCGTCCTCCTGGTGGCGGTCTCAGATCTGCGCGCCTCAGGGCGACGGGTGACGCATTCCCGGGAGACGAACGCGGCCGCAGACAGACTGGAGGAGCTCGTGATCGACCTCGAGACCGGATTGCGCGGCTTCGTGATCGCGCGGCAGGAGCGCTTCCTCGAGCCCTGGAGGGCTGCTCGGGCGGCATTCCCCGAAGAAGCGAGGGCGTTGGAGAGGCTTGCCGAAGAGCCAGGGCAGAAGCGGCGAGTGCAGAAAATCGAGCGGGGCACTGCCTCGTACGTCACCGAGTACTCGGTGCCAGTCGTGACCTTCGTCCGCGAGAACAGGCCTGCCTCGCGAAGCATCAGAATCACTGCAGAAGGAAAGCGTCGCATCGACGCACTACGGCTCGAGTTCGACCGCTTCAGGTCAGTCGAGCGCACGGTCTTGGCCAGGCGCCAGCGGCACGATGACACCATTGCCGGTCGGGCAGTGGCGGGAGCGACTATCGGGCTCGCAGGCTCCATCGTCCTGATCCTCGTCTTCGGTAGTTACCTGGTCCGCGCGATTGTGTGGCCGCTGCGTCGTGCTTCCAGGCTGGCAAGGCAACTTGCCGCCGGCGACCTCGGTACGCGGATACCGGAGAGCAGCGTCGGCGAGATCGGAGCCCTCGAACGCTCCTTCAACAGCATGGCGGCCTCGCTCGAGAAGGACCGCGCGGAGCTTCGGCGGCTCGCAGACGAACAGGCAGCGTTGCGGCGGGTCGCGACACTCGTCGCACGAGGGGGGCCGCCCGATCAGCTGTTCTCCGCTGTCATCCGCGAGGTCGGCCTGCTGTCGGGAGCCGACCTCGCACGCATGGAGCGCTACGAAGTGGATGGTTCGGTGATCGGAGTCGCGGTCTGGAGCAGACACTACGAACAATTAGCCGTCGGCACGCGGTTCACCCTCGAAGGGGCGAGCATTGCCGCCCGGGTGTTGGAGACGAAGGGTCCGGTGCGCGTGGACAGTTTCGCCCAGGCCTCCGGACCGATCGCACAGGAAGCCCGCGAGTTGGGGATCCGTTCGTCGGTCGGGTGTCCGATCGTCGTTGCGGGACGACTCTGGGGTGTGATTGCCGCTTCATCGAGGAGTGACGTGGTGTTCCCCGCCGAGACGGAATCGCAAATGGCGGAGTTCACCGAGCTTGTCGCGACTGCGATCGCCAACGCGGAGAACCAGGCTGAGCTGCGGGCCTCGCGCGCGCGCATCGTCGCGGCTTCCGACCTGACGCGTCGGCGAATCGAACGAGATCTGCACGATGGGGTACAGCAGCGTCTCGTCTCTCTCTCGCTCGGACTGCGTGCTGCGACGTCCGACATTCCGTCCGGACTCGGCGAAGTCGAAGAGGGACTCGCGCAGGTGGCATCCGGGCTCGGCGGCGTGTTGGAGGACTTACGCGAGGTCTCACGTGGCATTCATCCGGCGATCCTGGCCGAGGGCGGACTCGGGCCGGCGTTGACGACGCTCGCGAAGCGGTCGCCGATCCCGGTCGAGCTAGATGTACGAGCCGAAGGCCGAATGCCGGAGCGAGTCGAGGTGGCGGCCTACTACATCGTCTCGGAGGCGCTCACGAACGCCGCCAAGCATGCGCAGGCGTCAAACGTCCAAGTCACTCTGTACGTGCAAGGTCCCATGCTTCGCATCGCCGTCCACGACAACGGCCTCGGCGGAGCCGACCCTACCCGCGGGTCCGGCCTGCTCGGTCTGAAGGACCGCGCCGAGGCGATCGGTGGGACAATCGTCCTCGAGAGTCGGCACGAGGCGGGAACATCCCTGGTCGCCGAGCTGCCGCTCGACGACCAGACACACTGAGAACGGCCGCTCGCCGTCTCAGGCGGCCTGGCGCTCGATCGTCGCGCCGCCGACGGTGAGCGTGACCTCGATGTTGCCGCGGGTGGCCCGTGAGTACGGGCAGGTCTCGTGCGCCCGGGTCATCAGCTCGACCGCCACGTCGCGGCTGAGTTGCGGAGCGTCGAGGTCGAGCGCCACTGCGAGCCCGAAGCCGCCCTGCTTGACCGGGCCGATCCCCACGCGCGCCGTGATGCGTGTGCCGCTGAGATCGCGCC
>Ga0184619_10000907_pt1 | contig 10255 bp, 9 predicted proteins | sample PLM0_60_b1_FD_133146 | JGI IMG/M metagenome (GOLD analysis project Ga0184619, IMG submission 133146) | Groundwater sediment microbial communities from an aquifer in East River, Colorado, USA - PLM0_60_b1 | ecosystem: Environmental > Terrestrial > Soil > Riparian zone | place: USA: East River...
CGGTTCGTGCGAGAGAGTTTGAAAGGCGCACGCCTGGCCGGGCAACCTGCATGCGCCCCAGATGGCCACGCAGCGCTTATTTTTGATATAAAGGAGCGGGGGCTTTGCTTCCGCTGCCCTCCCGCACTTCTTCACTGATTACCGCAGACCGCAGATGAACCCCAAGCTCGCCGAAGGAAAATGCACTACGGGCGTGCCCGGCCGTGACGAGGTCCTATGTGGCGGGCTGCCGCGGGACCGCCTCTACGATCGACGGCAATCCCGGTGTCGGTAAGACGACGCTTGCGCTGTCGTTCCTGCTGGAAGGCGTGCTCTGATCGACATCGGATTGCCTGGACTCACAGGGTACGAAGTTGCGCGGCACATCCGCAGCGACGCCACCGCATGGGCGAAGAAGGTGCGGCTGGTCGCGCTCACCGGTTACGGTCGCGATACGGATCGCGCCGCGGCGCTCAAGGCGGGTTTCGATTGCCATCTGGTCAAGCCGATCGATCCGGATGTACTGGCCGAGATGCTTCAGCTGCAGTAGTGCAGCATTGGCTTTGCTGAGCAGGCCTTCACAGCGAGTTCGCATGAATGGCTGCATGCATATCCTAGAGCGCCTGTTTCGCCCGGCAATGAGGTATTGTTCAAACGTCTGTACATGCAAGTACTGATCAGTGGATCGCACCGAACGCTTCTATAAGATCGACCGGCTGTTACGGCAGAGCAAGCATGTTCCCGTCACCCGCTTTCTCGACGAGCTCGACGTCTCGCTTGCAACGTTCAAACGCGACATCGAATACATGCGCAGCCGCCTGCACGCACCGATCGCATGGGACCGCGAACGCAACGGATATTGCCTGACGACGCCGGCGAAGGACATGCCGCGCTACGAGCTGCCCGGCTTGTGGTTCAACGCGAGCGAGATTTACGCCTTGCTCATGATGGAGCAGCTGCTCGAGAGCATCGATCCGGGCGTGCTCGCGCGGCGTCTAGAGCCGTTGAAGGCGCGACTTGCGACGCTGCTGGGAAGCGCCGATCACTCTGCCGACGAAGTGCGCCGGCGCATCAAGGTGCTCACGATCGGGAGCCGGGTCCTGCACGCCGGCGGGTTCGAAGTCGCTGCGAACGCACTGCTCAATCGCAAGCGCCTCTTCATTCGCTATCGCGGCCGCGTCAATAACGAGGACACAGAACGCGAAGTCTCTCCACAGCGGCTCGTGCACTACCGCGATAACTGGTACCTCGATGCGTGGTGTCACATGCGAAAGGGCCTGCGCAGCTTCGCGATGGATTGCGTGCGCGATGCGGAAATCCGTGGCGGCGAACTGATCGACGTGCCGTCGGCGGAGCTCGACGCCGTACTCGGTAGCGGCTACGGCATTTTTTCAGGGCCGGCGGTGGCGTGGGCTAAGCTCAGGTTCTCGCCGCTCGCGGCGCGTTGGGTGGCGGCCGAATCGTGGCACCCGCAGCAGAAATCGAGAACGGATGCTGATGGAAGTTACGTTCTCGAGCTTCCTTACAGCGACGACCGGGAGCTCCTGCGCGACATTCTCAAGTATGGGCCCGATGTGGAGGTGCTCGCACCGGAGGCGTTGAGAGCGAAGGTCAAAGAGGCACTCGCCGCGGCGGCAGGGCAATACGATGGTCATTCTGGCGCTGCAGGCGGTAATTCGATGTAGCCCAGGCGGACGTCCCCACCAGGAAAACCGGCAGTCGACGCAAGAGCGGCCAATCCAGGTCCGCACGTAAGCACGCTTTAGCCTGCAGGCGGTCACCTGCGTTAAGCAGGCTCACGCCGTGAGCTACCCCGCTCCGCATACTGCACGCATGGCAATGTCGCCGATGCGGAGGTGATTCGATGCAAGCCCTCGAAACGTCAGTGCAGCGCATGGAGGCGCGTCAGGGATGGCTGTGGGACCTGACGAGCGCAGTCGATGCCCCGGGAGCTGTCCCGCCAGGTGAAGTGCTCATTGAAGAGGCGCGGTGGTTGTTACTCCGCTGGGTCCGAGGCAGCCCGCGAGCTGCCATGGACCTCGATGCGTTGAAGCCTGCTTTGATCACTCAGGCGCACACCGGCGACGCTCGTGCATGCGAGCTCCTGGCCGCCATGTGCGTCGGCGGCCTCGGCGCCGCGCGCCGTCCCGAGGAAGCGCGCGAATGGATCGTTCGCGCGGTCGAAATGCTGGAAGACGACGCGCGGCGGCCCGTAGCGGGCGAACACGGTTTCATGCTGCTGCCCACGGATGAGCCCGGTGCTGCGTATCGCCCGCTCTATACGATCTCGGGCGTGCTCATCACGGACGAGATCGGCATTGCGCGCACGCAGCGTGGCGTGCTCTGTTTCGACCGCTGGGGGCGACCGGTATTGGAAGAGAGTGTCGAGGGCTCTCGCGGTCCCACCCGTGCAACAGCAAAGGCCGTAGCGGCGCGAATCGCCCGGGAAGCCACGCTCGAGGATTTCGCGTGGGCGTGCCGCCGCACGACGCGCGAGTTCCGCCGCGCTCTCATCGATGCGCGCGTGATCGCGCACGGACGCATGGGTTTTCAGCGGTGCACAAGCCGTGCGCTGGGCTTCGGCTGGCGGGGGAAGCGTGAGGATGCGCCATGCTCGCTTACGCAACATGCTGAAGTGAGGATGCAGCAGCGCGGCATCAGCCGATCCACGCTCGCTTCGCTCCTCGATTACGGCGCGACGCTGCACGATACGCGTTGAATTAGAGGCTACTGCCGTCTCCGGCATACATTCTGCGTCCACGCGCGGTTGCAACCGCTGCGTTGCGACCGTTTTCTAATGCGCTCGACACGCGGAGCGCTCAGCCACGGGTCCTTTTTATTCTTGGAGACGAAAAAATTGCATGATTCGGTCCGCGGTACTTCACGCCTTGACGCGCAAGATGGTGCTGATGCACCCGAGCTCATCGACTTCGATTCCGTTCCGGCATGGACGATCGACATGCATGATCTGGACGAGTTGGAATCCTCGCTGCGTTACCTCGAACGAGAAGACCGCAGCGCGTGGGAGCATGTACAGCTCCTGCTGAGCGAATTACGCGAAGACGTGCGGTAATCGGCTGCGTCGTGATAGCAGCGACGCACGACACGTATGTATCAGGAGGAAAGGCGGAACTTGGCGGACTGCTGCGGGGAAGCGAGTCCCGCGTGGGTCGTTGCGACCCCTCGATGAGCCCAAGGCTCGTGGAGAACCAGTTCAGCGCGTACGGGAAGCGCCGGCTCTGATCGGAACGATGCGTAAGGGCGTGTTGTTGCGTAGCTTTCGCTCAGCGCGCTTCGAAACCTTCGGAGTTTTGCTGCGCTGGGCTACAGCGTAGTAGTACGCCAGCACCTCTGTGATTTCGTCAGAGAAAGTCTCGTGTTTCTTTTTCATCCGCGGCGTCAAACCCTGTGTGTTGACTGAACTATTGTAGTCAAGCGGCGACACCGGGGAGGTAAACACTGCACTAAAAAACCATTCAATCGCCTCGCGTGTGTGATTTACGCAACACCGTGCGGAGGCATCACGTTGATTCGAGAGTTAGGACTCACCCGAAGCGCCTCGACGCCGACTGATAGGGATGCCTGCATCTTAAACGAGTGCGGATGCGATTGGCATAAACAAGGACCGACTGGTTGTCTGGGTTTTACATCTTGATGTTCGCATCCTTGATCACCTTCGCCCATTTCGCGATGTCGTCGCGAATGTCCCGAGCGAATGCCTGCGGGGTGTTGCCGACAGGCTGCGCGCCGTCCAGCGCGAATTGCGACAGGATGTCAGGGTGATTCAGGACCTTCACTGTTTCAGCGTGCACGAACTCGATGATAGACCTGGGCGTGCCTGCGGGAGCCGCCAAGCCGTACCATGAGCCGTTTTCAAAACCGGGGAACCCTGATTCATTGAGTGTCGCAACATCCGGCAAGATCGATATGCGCTTGAGGCTCGCTACCGCGATTGCACGCAGACGGCCGGACTTGATGTGCGGCATGAAAACACCGGGATTGGCGAACAACAGGTCAGCTTCGTTACTGAGCAGGGCCACGGTGGCAGGCCCGGCACCTTTATACGTCACCTGAACTGCCTTGATGCCGGTATTCAGCCTGAAGAGCTCCATGGCGAGGTGGCCCGCCGAACCGATGCCGGACACAGCCCAAGTGAGTTTTCCTGGGTTTGCCTTGGCATACTCGACCACGTCCTGAACCGTGCGAACCGGAAATGCCGAGCGTGCGGCGAGCATGTTCGGCACGGTCGCGAACTTCGTGATCGGCGCAAAGTCCTTGACCGGATCGAACGGCATCTTCGGCATGAGACTTACGTTCACGGTCATTACCGCGACAGCAGCGACGAGCAGCGTATAGCCATCCGGATTCGCTCGCGCGACGATTTCGCCCGCGATCACACCGCCACCGCCGCCTCGATTCTCGTACAGGATGGATTGTCCGAGCCTTTCGCTGAGCTTCTGGGCGACGGGACGGGCGATGACATCCGTTCCGCCGCCCGGTGCAAAGGGCACCACCCAGCGGATTGGCTTGTTCGGATAAGCGCCCGCCTGCGCCAAGACCTGCGAAATGCCCGTGAGCGCAAGCAGTGCTGCCATCGTCAGCCATCTCCACATCATCGCTTTCTCCTTACAAAACGCTGTGCGGACGCGCGTCCGCTCGCCAGGCTCGGTTTTTGGCTGCTGCAATGATGCCACGAGGCTCCTTTTTGAGAGGGCTCGGCGACACGAGCAGCGCATAAGCCGATGACGCAAGAAGCGTGCGGCGGCTGCCATGGAGCCTGATGTGCCCCCACACGCGCTCGCTGACCCGGCCGGATGCTCGCAGGCCGCTCGAGTTCTGCTGAGACAAACGGCCTACCACCCGCGGCGCGCATGCGGGATAGTCCGCGGGGTACGGAATAGGCCTGCCACGTATACGCACACCCGCTGAATCCGCCGGTGTTCCGGGCGATCAACGGCGCTGGCAAGGAAGGCTCCGCATCTTGACGTAGGGCATCACATGGCACAAGCGAAGCTGGGGGACGAGGGTTACCGCGCAATGTTTGAGAACGCGGGTGTCGGGATCACCCGCGTTGACCTCAATGGCGCCCTCGCGGACGTCAACCAAAAGTTCTGCGACATGGTCGGCTATACGCCGGATGAGCTCCTGGCGATGCCTTTAAGCAAGCTCACGCATCCCGATGACTACGGTCAGGGAGCGGCTTTCCGCGGCCAGCTCACGCGCGGCAACAAGCGCTCTGCAACAGGCGAGAAGCGCTTCCTGCACAAAGACGGCAGGATCATCTGGGCGCGACGCACGATGTCCATCGTCCAGGATGAAAGAGGCGATCCCGAATACGTCATCAGCATCGTCGAGGACATTACTGAACGTAAGCTGGTTGAGCAGCGCCAGGCTATAGAGCATGCGGTCACGCGGTTGTTGGCCGATGTGGGCACCATCGCGGAAGCGATGCCACGCGTGATCCAGATCATCGGCGACAGCCTTGGTTACGCCTACGGTGCGCGCTGGGTGATCGACAAGAATGATCAGGTTCTGCGTTCGAGGTAAAGCTGGTGTGTCGGAGATGAAGGGGTGGACATGTTTCGCCGCTCGAGCACCGCGAGCGTCGAGACTCCGGGCAAACCGGGGGGGCTCAACCGCAAAGTGTGGGCGACGAATGCACCGGTGTGGATCGCCAACGTCGCCGAAGAGCCCACGCTGAAACGCCGTGAAGCGGCGCTGCAGGCGGGGCTGCGCTCGGCTTTCGCGTTCTCGATTCTCGTCCGCGGCGAGTTCTATGGCGTCATGGAGTTCTTCTCGCGCGACATTCGTCCGCGGGATGAGAGAGTGCTGGAGATTGCGCAGACCGTAGCTCACCAGATCGGACAATTCATCGCCCGCAACCACGCCGAAGCGGCGCTGCGTGTGGCCAATGAGCAGCTTACACGGAAGGCGCAGGAGCTGACCCGGTCCAACGCCGAGCTCGAGCAGTTCGCCTATGTCGCATCACACGATCTGCAAGAGCCACTCCGCATGATCTCCAGTTACACGCAGTTGATACTCAGGCGATACGGCGATCGTCTCGACAGTGACGCCAGGGAGTTCATGGACTTCGTCGTGGACGGCGCGACGCGCATGAAGCAGCTGATCGAAGACCTTCTCGCCTATTCCCGTGTCGGCACGCACGGCAAGGAGTTCGAGCGCACGGATTGCGAGGCCGTGTTACAGAAGGCACGCGCCAATCTGCGGGCGGCGATCGAGACTCACGGTGCGGTTATCACACAGGACCCGTTGCCGACCCTCGAGGCGGACGATACACAGCTTGTGCAGCTGTTTCAAAATCTGCTCGGCAACGCAATCAAGTTCCGCGGTTCCAAGGCGCCGACCATCCATATCAGCGCGCAGGAGCACGGCCCGACATGGCTCTTCGGCGTCGAAGACAAAGGCATCGGCATCGATCCGCAATACTTCGAACGCATCTTCATGGTGTTTCAGCGACTGCACAACAAAGCCGAGTACCCGGGCACCGGCATCGGTCTGGCGATTTGCAAGAAGGTGGTAGACCGACACGGCGGGCGCATCTGGGTCGAATCCAAGCCGGATCAGGGAAGCAAGTTCTGCTTCACACTGCCCAAGAAAAGGGAGATACATTCATGATCGAAAAAGACGCTGTTTCGCCGCCGATAGACATCCTGCTCGTCGAAGACAATCCCGGGGATGTGCGGCTGACCAAGGAAGCCCTCAAGGAAGGTAAGGTCTATAACAATCTGCATTGGGCGAAAGACGGGGTCGAGGCGCTCGAGTTTCTGAGGCGCGAAGGCATTTACGCGAAAGCCCCGCGGCCGGACATCATCCTGCTCGATCTCAACCTTCCGAAAAAGGATGGACGCGAGGTGCTGTCGGTGATCAAGAACGATGACAAGCTGAAACACATCCCGGTGGTTGTCCTCACGACGTCGAAGGCTGAAGAGGACGTGCTTCGCAGCTACGAGCTGCACGCGAACTGCTATGTGACCAAGCCCGTCGATCTCGAAAAGTTCATCGTAGTCGTTCAATCGATCGATCGTTTCTGGTTGACTGTCGTCACGCTGCCCCCGGGCAAAGGCTAAATGGACGAGCGTTATAACGTCCTGCTGATCGAGGACAACCCCGGCGACGCCCGTCTGCTGAAGGAAATGCTGGCGGAGGAGCCCGCAGCGCCTTTCACGCTCAAGTGCGCGGACCGCCTGTCACGCGGTATGGAGATGCTGTCCTCGGAAAGAATAGACCTGTTGCTGCTCGATTTGTCGCTGCCCGACAGCCACGGGCTCGAAACATTCTCCAAAGTGTATGCGCATGCGCCGAAGGTGCCGATCATCGTTCTCACCGGAAACGACGACGGGGCGCTCGCGCTTTCGGCAGTGAAGGCCGGAGCGCAGGACTATCTTTTCAAGGGCAACCTAGACCGTGAGCTGCTCGTGCGTTCAATGCAGTATTCGATCGAGCGCAAACGCTACCAGGAAGAGCTCGAGCATCATGCCAATTACGATGCGCTCACGGGATTGCCGAACCGCAATCTGCTGCACGATCGTCTGAAGCAGGCCGTATTCGTACAGCGTTACGTCCACCCCATAGCAGTGGTGTTCCTCGACCTGGATCACTTCAAGATCATCAACGACAGTCTTGGCCACACCCAGGGCGACAAGTTGCTCGCTACGACCGCCGAACGGTTGCATTCGACAGTGCGTGATGGGGATACCGTGGCGCGACTCGGCGGGGACGAATTCGTGCTCGTCCTGAACGATGCCAAAGAAGACGTCATTTTTCGCGCGATGCAGAGGATCCTCGACAGCGTGGGTGAGCCGATGACGATCGGCGGCCAGGAGCTCTGCATCACCTGCAGTGCAGGGGTGAGTGTCTACCCGCAGGACGGAGACGACGTCGAAACGCTCCTTAAGAACGCCGATGCAGCCATGTACCGCGCCAAGGAGCGCGGGCGCAACAACTTCCAGTTCTATACATCCGAGATGAATGCCCTGGTGCACGAGCGGCTCGCACTCGAGCACAACCTGCGGCGCGCGCTCGAACGAAACGAGTTGCTGTTGTACTACCAGCCGAAAGTCGATCTCGCGACGGGAGTCGTCATCGGTGCAGAAGCGCTCGTGCGCTGGCAGCATCCGCAATGGGGCCTCATCCTGCCGATGCGATTTATCCCGATCGCCGAAGAAACGGGTCTCATCGTACCGATCGGCGAGTGGGTGCTGCGTACCGCGTGCGTCCAAAACCGGAAGTGGCAGGACGCGGGACTGCGCGCGATGGCCGTGTCGATAAATCTGTCGGCGCGTCAGTTCAGGCAGGAGGGTTTGGTAAGAACGGTGAGACAGATTCTCTCCGATGCTCGACTCAGGCCCGAGCACCTCGAAATCGAGCTGACCGAGAGCATGGTCATGCACGATGTGGAAACCGCCATCGGAATTCTGAGGGGATTGAAATCGCTCGGTATTCGATTATCAGTCGATGATTTTGGTACCGGACATTCCAGTCTGAGTTATCTGAAGCGTCTTCCGATCGATACACTCAAAATCGATCGGTCATTCGTCGCGCATATCGGGGACCCGGAGGAGCAGGACGACGGCGTACTCGCGCAGGCGATTATCTCACTTGGTCACACTTTGAAGCTCAACGTCATCGCCGAGGGTGTGGAAACCGATGCGCAGCTCAACTTCCTGCGGGCGCACCACTGTGACGAGGTGCAGGGCTACTATTTTGGCAAGCCGATGCCGGCAGAGGAATTCGCTCAGTTGCTTGCCGCGAAGGGTGTCTCGAGGCACGCGGCGGGGTCCAAGAGATAATGCGAACGAAGGCAGGCGAAGCGTCAGGCGGAACGCAGCACAGTCAAGCATCAGTACGAACAGCTTCGGACGCCTGCTAACACAGCGCTGAACGTAACCACGTCGCAAGCGGTCGACCTGGCGCTAAGCGACATGTTGGCTGGCCGTGCTTCACTCGATCTTCACGCCCGCTTTCACAATCACGCTCTTCCACACTTTCATTTCCTCATCGATGCGTCTGGACCATTGCGCCGCCGAGCTCGTAACGGCGCGCGCGCCCTGCTTCTCGAAAGACTCTTTCACTCTCGGCAGTTGCGCAGCCCGCGTGATTTCCTGATTCAGTCGCGACACGATCTGCGGTGGGGTACCAGCAGGTGTTGCGATGCCCCACCAGTACGTCATGTCGTAAGCAGGAAATCCCGCCTCTATGAATGTCGGTACGGTTGGAAGCAGTGGACTGCGCTCCCGACCCGTGACGCCAAAGCCTTGAACTTTGCCGGCGTTCACCATCGCCATGCCGCTTGCCAGACTCGCGATCGACATGTCGATGCGGTCGCCGACCACCTCGGCGATCGACAGCACGACCCCCTTGAAAGGCACATGCGTTATTTTGATACGCGCGACACTCATGAAGAGCTCGGTAGCAAGATGCGCCGAAGAGCCTTGGCCGCCGGATCCGAACGTGAGCTCGCCGGGCTTCGCGCGAGCGAGCTCGACAAGCTCTTTAAGATTCTTGGCAGGTAGATTCAGTCTCGCCACCAGCAGCGAAGGTGACTCGGCGACCTGGCTGATGTGTAAGAAATCGCGCGCGGGATCGTAACGCAGCTTCTGGTAGAGCCCGGGCGCCATTACGAATGAGTTGTCGGAGAGCAGCAGTGTGCAACCATCTGGCGTGGCCTTCGCGACGACGTCGGTGCCGAGCGTGCCTCCCGCGCCCGCTCGGTTGTCAACGACCACCTGTTGCCCAAGTTGGGCGGTGAGCTCGAATGCGATAGAGCGTGCGGCAATATCGGTGAACGAGCCTGCCGCAAATGGAACGACGATGCGGATGGGCTTGCCTGGCCACGCGGGCTGCCCGTGCGACTGAGGAACGATGACTGCAAGGAGCAGCGTCATGACGGCGCGCGCGACGGTTCTACTCATTCGATAGCTCCTCCTGGCAAAATTCAGCCGCTTATGATGGGTTAGGTGCTCGCCGCGAGCTGATGAGCAACGGCGGCGTTCGACGTCGCACGATGCCTGACCTCAAATTATCCTATCATGTGATAAGACGTCCGCTTTCCCGGAGAAGATGCTTGGCGCTGCTGCTCAGGATAATCTGCATGCTAGGCGTCGCACTGACGCTGGACGTCGCGTGGGCGCAGTCCTACCCGAGCAAACCCATACGCATTGTCGTCGGCTTTCCGCCCGGCGGCGGAATCGACCTCGTTGCACGCCTGCTATCCCCGAAGCTTACCGAGAGCATGGGCCAGCAAGTAGTGGTCGAC
>Ga0184619_10000908_pt1 | contig 10248 bp, 8 predicted proteins | sample PLM0_60_b1_FD_133146 | JGI IMG/M metagenome (GOLD analysis project Ga0184619, IMG submission 133146) | Groundwater sediment microbial communities from an aquifer in East River, Colorado, USA - PLM0_60_b1 | ecosystem: Environmental > Terrestrial > Soil > Riparian zone | place: USA: East River...
CGCCGGTCGGATAAATGATCACGTCCGGCAGTTCCCAGTTGAATTGTTCCGCCAGCTCATAACCCAGCGTCTTCTTCCCTTCAACGCGATAAGGTTCTTTCAAAGTCGAAACGTCAAACCAGCTTTCCGCATCTTTGCGCCGCGCGACTTCCGCGCCACAGTCTGTAATCAATCCGGCGATCAACGTTACCTGCGCGCCGGTCTGTTCACACTCAATCACATTGGCGCACGGCGTGTCGTCGGGCATGAAGATGAAACACCGGAGTCCCGCGCGGGCGGCGTAAGCAGCGAGCGCGCCGGCTGCGTTGCCGGCTGAAGGAACGGCGACCTTCGTCGCGCCGAGTTCCTTTGCCATCGAAACCGCCGCCGACATGCCACGAGCTTTGAAACTCTGCGTCGGATTCTGCGATTCGTCCTTGATGTAGAGCTGATCGATTCCAATTTGTTGTCCTAAAGTTTTCGCTCGCAGCAGCGGCGTCCAGCCTTCGCCGAGTGAAACTATGTTCTCGTCGTTTTCAACCGGCAGCACTTGGCGATAGCGCCAAAGATCCGCGCGTCTTCCCGCCAATGATTCTTTATTCAAGGTGCGCTTTGCGCGCGCGAGGTCATAACGGACCAGCAGCGGTTTTCTGCATTCGCGACAGAGATTGAGCAACCGCCGTGCCTCGTGTTCCAGATGACAGGCAGCGCATTCAAGATGCGTAACATTCATTGATCAAGGCCTTTCTTAGCGGAATCTCGCAGGCGTGGCCAGGATGAATAATACTATGGCAATGGTTCACTGGCAGATGGAGCAATCGTATTGCACCGCGAAACGAACTACTGCGTGTGCGTGTGACAACTACAGCTAATCAAAGTATCTTTAATATTCGATACTAACAAACGGAGAGGTTTTCAGAGTACAACCATGCCAAACCGTACCGCCGCCATTCAAACCAACAAGGGCACCATTCGGGTCGAGCTTTTCGAATCAGACGCGCCCAAGACTACTGAAAACTTTATAACCTTGGCCGGGAAAGGCTACTACGATGGCGTGATCTTTCATCGCGTGATCAAGGGCTTCATGATCCAGGGCGGCGATCCAACCGGCACCGGACGCGGCGGCGAATCGGCGTGGGGCGGGCGCTTTAACGACGAGATTGATGCTTCATCAGCCGTGTACCAACGCGGCTACAAGAAAGGAATTCTGGCGATGGCCAATGCCGGGCCAAACACCAACGGCTCGCAGTTTTTCATCATGCATGCCGATTATCCGCTGCCGCCGAGCTATACGATCTTTGGACGTGTAATCGACGGGCTTGACGTGGTGGACGCAATTGCGACCAGTCAAACCGATCGCAATGATAAGCCAACATCGGAAGTGAAGATGGAGCGCGTGACAATCGAGGAGTAGAAGGCCGCTGCATGCGACCACCTGTTATCGCACAGCTAACAACACCCGGTCGCTAGCCCTCTCCGTTCTGACTTTGCCTGGCGTTACGAAGCGCCTTCAGCACGAAGTCTTTCGCTTGCCCCACAGAATCCAGCAAAGACATTCCCTTTCCCAAACCTGCGGCAATCGCCGCTGACAAGATGCAACCCGAGCCGCGCAGCTTGGCGCCGGGAATAAACTCGACGCAAAAGACGGTAACCGATCCGTCATCATCAAGGACATCAATCGCCTCGTCAGGGAACACGGAAGTTTCTCCTGGAGGCGCAGGCATCTCATCCCCATCTTTGCCTTCTGCTTTCTGCCTACTGCCCTTCGCCTTCCGCTCTCCCAAGTGGCCGCCTTTAATCAGGACTGCGCGTGCGCCGGAGGCCCGAATTATCTTCGCAGCCTCGCGCATCTCTGTTTCTGAAGTTATGGTGATCCCGCTCAGCGCTTCAGCTTCGGGAATGTTTGGCGTAACCAACCGCGCTAAAGGCAGCAACTCAGTACTGAAAATTTCCAGCGCATCTGCTTCCATCAGCCGCATGCCGGAACTGGAAAGCATTACCGGATCAACCACCGGCGCCGGTAATTCCCTCCCGCGAAAAATTCGCGCAACCTCATGCACGACCGCGTGCGTCGGCAGCATCCCCGTCTTCGCGCATACAAACTGAAATTCTTGCAGCAACGAGTCTATCTGCCCACGAACCGTGGTCGCGCTTTGATGAACAGCCCCCGTTGCGCTCCGGTCGTTTTGGAAAGTGATGGAAGTGATCGCGGCGGACGCGCGGTAACCAAAGGCAGCAAAGGTTTGCGCGTCTGCGCGTACCCCGGCGCCGCCTGAAGGATCAAACCCTGCGATCGTCAACGCATTTGGCAATGGCATAGTAGTTTGATTTCACTTCTATTAACACCCTGGCTTCCGGCCGGTGATTGAACGTTGCGCGGAAAACAGAAGCCGTTTAAGCGGTTTCCGATTACAATCGCCGCTGCAGTTCACCGCGCTAAAGCTGCGGTGCTAATGAGAGTCTTCATGAATCCTTCCAACCACAGTTCGCAGCCGCTTTGGTTCGGCGAACATTCTGATAGCGGCAATGCCCTGCGCACCAGCGCGTAGGCAGGCAGCAAAATTGTCTTCCGTAACGCCGCCAATTGCCAGAACCGGAAATGGCTTCAGCTCCGCGCAAATTTCCTTCAGTTGTTCAAGTCCAACGGGCGACCCATATTGCTCCTTGGACGGCGTCTGAAATAACGGACCCAGGACCACAAAGTCAGCACGCGCGTCACGCGCAGCTCGGGCTTCGGCCAACGAGTGTGCTGACACGCCGATGAGAAAATCAGCTCCAAAAGATTGGCGCACAACTGATGCCGGTAAAGACTGCGTTGTCAGGTGAACACCATCAGCGCCAGCGGACGAGGCAACATCAGCTCGATCGTTTACCAGGAGTTTCGTCGCACTGCTGCGCGTAAACTCAGCCGCGAGCGTGACGAGTTCATACAGTACTTTTGTTGTCAGGGCTTTTTCGCGGACTTGAACCAGATCGATTTTTGCAGCAGCCGCGGCGGCGATAAGCTGGAGGATGTGTTGGAAGTCTTTACTAATTGCGGTCGTCGTTGACGTCGCTTGGCCGCTGGTGATGAGGTAACTGATTGGTCTTTGCAGACGAAGCATTTTTCTTATCGCTGTTCGCACCCGCCTGTTGCAGAGCGGCGACGCTTTGTTTGAAATGGAACATTTCCCAAAACGCCATTCCCAGATTTAGCACGCCCAGGCCGGTGACGGCGCCGCGCACCCAGCCGGAAGCTACCACGGTTTGCAACCCGTACATTCCGGTCTTGCGCGCGGCGTACAGCAGAAAATAATTATTGCCCCAATCGCTTAGACCCAGCGTGCCCTGCGGAACCCATGGCAGGAGCGCAAGCACAGTGCCGATTTCCAGGCACAGAATGATGTAAAAGATAACACTTAATTTGGCGGACATGGGAAACTCGTAAATCGTATATGGTTAGAGCTGAATGGTTGGTTGTTTGGATGTCACTCTTAAGTTACCCAGGGAAAACCATTTACGATTTACCATTTACGATTTACTTTCTTTTCTTCTTCTGGCGCGCTTGCAAACCTTGCAGCCGGTCAGTGATATCCCGATAGCCCACGTCGACGCCATAAACTTCCGTGAACGCTCCGACCGCGCGTGTTAGGTCACCCATCTGTTCGTAAGCTGAACCCAACTCGTATTGCAATGCTTTGTACTCTTCGGCGCCGCGACCGGGAGCATCGAGAGCTTTCTTAAACCAAAGCACCGCCGCCTGCGGCAGCCCTTTCTGCACGAAGCAATGGCCCAGCATATTGCAGCACTGGAAGAACCGCGGCGTATTGTCGCCGGGAACGGTCAAACCAGCCGCAGCCTGAAACTCTCTAATCGCCTCGTCAAGCAGGTCCATCTCTTTGTAAGCGGTGGCCATGTTGTAATGAGTTTCAAAATCTTCCACCGTTGAAGCGTGTTCGCCTTCAGCCTCAATGCGGAACTCCTCAAAGATCTCCGCCAGGCCGGAATCAATGCCAATGTTCCTGGGCGCCGCTTCCGGACTACTTTGTGAACTGCGTACTTCGGTGGCGCGTAGCGCATCATCTACGACGACCACGGTTTCTGTTTCCGCCCCAGCTACTGGTGCGGGTTCGGACGTATTCTCGAAGCCCAACGTTCCTGTGGGGATCTCAGCGGAGCGCAGCTTGGCGCGGCGTGAATCAAACTCAGGATCCTGGCCAAACTGGCGTTCCAATATATCGAGCGTATCAAGGGCGATGTCGGAATATCCCTGGGCGATGTAAAAGTCAACGCTTTCCAGCTCCTGCTTGATCATCGCATCCTTGCGTGGTGCGCCTTCGTCGCTTTGATCGCCAGGTTTCTCTTCAGCCTTGGTCGTTTCAGAATGGGCCGGCGTAAAATCCTGGGAGAACGGATCAATCGAAGCCTGGTCGGTAACAAGAACATCAGAGTCGTCGGCTTGGTTCAGATCGGCAAAAGAAATATTAGTTGTGTTGCTCTCGGCTACAGAATTCCATTCAAACTCCGCCGCCGGTTCGCTGGTGTCATTATCAACTATAGCCGTGGCCTCATCGACGATCGCAAAGCTTTCGAAGGTGGGAATTACATTTGCCTCGAAGCTGTCGCCTGAACCAGGTTCGCGACCTTCGTCGAGCGCTCCGCCTATCGCTTTCAGGCGTTCGGCGTAACGCGATTCATCGGGAGCAAGACGGACCAACTGCGTCAACGCGTAACGCTCGTCATCGATCATGCCTGCGGCTTCTGCCGATTCCCCCAGGCGCTCGAGCACAGTCCGCAACTTTTCCGTGTCGCGTTGCCACCAATGAATTCGGGCCAACAGGCGCAGGGCACCAACATGCTCGGGAGCGCTTGCCAAAATCTCATTCACCAACTCCAACAGATCGCTTTCTTCACGACCGGCAAACATCTTTTCTATGATTTCGCCGAGCACGCGCACCGCTTCGTCTTCGTGCCCGACCTTCAGATAAACGCGAGCCACTTCAATGTAACGACGATAACTACCCGCATCGTGCGCCAGCAGCAAAGCCGTCGCGCGTTCAGCACCGGGCGCGTCATCTGCGGCGATATAAGCATCAGCCAGCATCGAAGCCAGATCAGTGTCATCCGGCATTTCGGCCACTGCTTTCTCCAAAACCTCGGCAGCGTCCTCGGCCGCGCCCAGGGCGCTGGTAACTGAAAGCAGACCACGCAGCAGAGTTTTGTCGTTAGACTTCAGATCGAGCGCGCGCAGATAAGCCGAATGCGATTTTTCCAGGTCTCCATTTTCAAGCAGGCGCCTGGCCGCTTCGCCAAAAGCTCTCGCTGATTCGTTTTCCATTCCTTCCTTAAGATAGCCTTCGGCAAGTTGTAAGCGGATATTGGTGTTGTGTGGATCAAGGTCGGCAATGCGATGCAGTACGCCGAGCGTCTTTCGCGTTTCGCCAGTACGCGTGTAGATATCGGCAACAATCAGAAACTGGGCGCGCGCGTCGACGATCAATCCCTGCGCTGCATAAAGTTCGCCGAGTTTATTTGCGGTGTCCAAATCGCGAGGTTTTAGCTTCTCGATCTTCTTGTACATCGCGATGGCTTTCAGCCGGAATTCCTGTTCGCGATAGTGTTCGGCGATGCGTGAGAAGCAGGAAATGGCCTCGTCTTTCTGCCCGGCGCGTGCCAAAAGATCACCGAGCATGTTGACAGCGGTCAGATCCTGCGCATCATGCTTGATGATTTGACGATACTCTTTGATAGCGGCGTTGATCTTTCCCTGGGAAAGAAATTTCTCTGCCGCTTTCAGAACCTTAGCTTTTTCGAAAGCCATGAAGGATATTATGTATCACCGAATATGGGAGCGGAGTCAAACGCAGGACAGGGAGCGGAACGACATGAGAGCGACGAAATCACTTTTAAGTAACGACATTTCCCGGATGGGAAAGTCAGAAGGTACGCTAACATGCTCAAAAAGACCTGTCAACGCTGTGATTTTTCAGTTAAAGGCGCAGGGATACGGCTATAAAGACCTGCGGATTTTAAATGAGCAATTCCAACTGTTCCTGCTTTGCCACCGCAATCCAATGCCAATTGTTGCCGACCTAACTTGAACATTCAACTAACCCAAGCTCAGCTCGCCAAATTTCCCAAACGGGCATGGTGGTCAAGCGCTGGTGCGCGAGTCGCTGTCGCCGGGCTGTTGCTCTATTCGGTTTTCGCGCCCCATTCAATCGCGGCCGCTGAAATTTCACTGGCCATCGCAGGGACAGGTTGGCTGGTAAGCGCCATAGCGAGCCGCGCTACCGGCTTTCGGCACACTTCATTTGACTTGCCGATCTGGCTGTTTTTCTTTTGGACTGTCGTCTCGTCGTTTCTTTCCGTCGAACCTCACATCAGTATTGCCAAGATTCAGTCGACCTGCGTCTTTTTTCTTTTCTATCTGACGCAAGCAATCGCAACACGACGCACTGCGGTCTTGCTGGTCTCGCTGATGATTTTGTCGGGCGTCGCCGGCACAGTTTACAGCCTTTACGATTTGCTGCATGGGCGGGGAATCGTGGTTGAATCGCTCGCGGCGGACAGTCCGCTGCGCTCGCTGCACGTCCAACCGGGCGATGCGGTATGGCGTGTGGCTGAGCGCCGAGTTTATTCAGTTGCTGACATCGACCAGGTAATAAGAACTTCGCCAGTCAACTCGAAGCTTACCGTCAGCATAATCTCGCAAGGCGAACATGTTGAACGCCCCGGACTGATTGTGACCGAGGCCGCAAGAAGTCGGGCCTCGCCAGCTGGATTCATCGGCACTAAAGCAAGTCATCGCTTTCGCGCTTCAGGATGGACCAGGCACTACGAAACGTATTCCGAGATTCTACAGATTCTGGCGCAACTCGCTTTGGGTCTGGCGCTGGCCCACCTCGTCAACCACGGATTTAATCGCTGGTCCAAATTGGCTATTTTTGCAACCGGTTTTCTCGCATTGGGAATTGCTTTAACCGCAATGCGAACAGCGCTAATCGCTTTTGCCATCGGTGTGATTGTGATTAGTTGGCGTGCGCTGCAGGGACGAGCAAGGGTTGCGATGCTGGCGGCCGTCGGTCTGTTGTTGGTGGTTGGTGCGCTGGTTGTTTATCAAACTCGCGCGCATCAGGCTCTGCGGCTACAGGATCCAAGCTCTGTGTTGCGCGTCGAGGTAGCGAGAATTGGCCTGTCGCGAATTATGAAGCATCCGCTGTTTGGCCACGGAATGGACGCAATGCATGTGCATTGGAACGAATGGGGCTTCCCGGGCAGCGACATGCTTCATTTGCATTCAACGCCACTACAGTTGGCATTCGATCGCGGCTTGGCGGCGCTGGCCTTCTGGCTTTGGATAGTGTGGTTGTTCTGGCGGAGAGCCAGCGGTGGCGAAAAACGTCGCGAGACGGGGGACACAAACCGTTATGGCATTCTGCTCGGCGCTACGGGAGCGCTCGCCGGTTTTTTTGCCAGTTCACTAGTCAATTACAATTTCGGGGATGGCGAAGTAGCGCTGTTATTCTGGTGGCTGTTGGGAATCGTAGTGGTGCTGACAGAGGTGGGCACTCAAGAGACAAGTAATCACACACATTGAATTCTCATGAACCGGTATCAAATGGCAACGCAATGGAGCACAAAAGATGAAGTATCCCAAGTCAAGGTTTACCGACCACACGTACTAATCTTAGGAGCAGGGGCAAGCATTGCCGCCCTGCCAAATGGCGACAAGCATGGAAGATGGTTGCCCTCAATGGATAACTTTGTCGAGATCCTTGACTAATCGGGATTATTGTCCAAGGGCGATGCGGTAATTACAGCTCACGCCGAGATGCTGGCAATAAAAACCATCATTAGCGAAAACCGCCAGTTTCTACAAACAATCGAAGGCCTGCCATTGGAAGTGGTAAACTCAGCCCGCTTGCCCTTATCTCAAAGGCGCGAAGGGTAGTCGTTCTTCAAATCACGTCCGCAAAATTTCTGCGCGTCTTCGCAAACCACCAGTAACCAAAAACAAATAGAATCATTGCGAAGGCAGTGAAGTAGGCGAGACTGGGCCAGTCGGGAGCAGCGCCTTCCAGAAATATTCGGCGGTAGCTGCGCACCAGCGCAGTGAAAGGATTTGCGTTAACCAATGGCCGGTAGCGCACTGGGACGATCGATTCCGGATAGATAATTGGCGTAAGGTACAGCCAGGCCATCAGAATCAAAGTAATGCCCTGCGCCATGTCGCGAAGAAAAACTCCGAGCGAGGCAACCAGCCACGCGGCGCCGAGGGTAGCCACAAGTTGTGGAACAAGCAGAACCGGCAGCCAAAGAATCGTAAGATGTAGCTCACGATGGATAAGCACCGTGGCCAGCAACAAGGCCACCGTCCCAAACATTTGATTCCCCAGCGCCGCTAATGCCTGGGCCACAGGTAATGTTTCCAGGGGAAATACCACGCGCTTTACCAGGTTTGCATGCGCGACGATGGTCGTTGATGCATTCTGAATTGTTTCCTGAAACATAGTCCAGGGCAGCAGTCCGCAAAAAAGATAGAGCGCGTAATCCCAAGACGAACCGCGCGCGCCGAACTTTGCCCCAAAAATTTCCGCGAAGATGAAAGTGAAGATCGCTATCATCACGACCGGCGTCAGGATAGCCCACAGGATGCCCAGCACCGAGCCCTTGTAGCGAGCTACCAGATCGTGACGAGCCAGCGACATGATTAGTTCGAAACGTTGCGGGAGTTGCCATAGGGGCCGCCAGACCGCACGACGAGCTGTTTGCGCGGAAATCATTGAGGGTGAATAGTAAATGGTGAATGGTGAATAGTACAGAAAGCGATAAAACTAGATTTGTACTTTGTGCTTGGCTCTTAGTACTTTGCGTCGAAGCTTCAAAGGATCACATCACAAATCAAAGGACACAGTACGAAGCACAAACCTCAAATATTAAGTTTTCAAAGCCTGCCGAATCCACGCCAGCTATTACTGTTGTGCCAGCCGATTTTCACCTCGGTTGCCTTGACGTCGTTCCACCATTCTGCAAATTCGCCGCGGCTGATGTAATGAGCTGTCGGCGCAACCAGGTGATCAAAGACGATTGTGTGCTGTTCGCGCCAGCCAAATTTTGAGATGGCGTTCAGGTAGTTGTTATAAAACATATGGCTCGCAAGTTTTCGCCCGGCCGCACCGCGATTCAGTGGTCCATAGACCAGTTTAGTCGCCAGGTAGATCACGGCTGCCGGTAATTTTGAAAACTGCAGCAATGCTCGCTGATCGATTCGCGAGGTCACTTTGCGGACCGGATTAACGTAACGCGTGATCCATTGATTGTTTTCTGCCCCGTAGACCCACGCTGAAATGTGGCCGCCGGGCTTTACCCGCGATGCGAGCGAGCCAAACCCTGTACGCGGGTCGGGCAGATGATGTAACACGCCAACCGAGAACGCGTAATCAAATACGCGCGCCAGCGGCAAATGATAAAGGTCGGCCTGAATGATATGGGCGTTCTCAAGGTTACGCGTGGCTGTGAAAGCGGTTTCCACGGCTCCACTTAAGTCCACGCCCACGACTTCGCGCGCGCCCCAGCGCGCAGCCAGTTCCGTGTGCCTGCCCTTTCCGCAGCCACCTTCGAGTACCAGCTTATTCTGAAAAAATTTCGGTTCAACCGGCGCGATCCAACCCAGAAATTGATCCGCATAAAGCTCATCGGTGTGCGTGAAGTGTTGCCATTGCCAGCCAAAGCTTTCGGCGGTTGCTGCTTTGTCTGCTTCCAGTAGTTCATTCCGGACAAAGCGCGGCACGCCGCGCACTATTGGAAAAACCGATTTGCAGGCTATACAGGCCAGCCGGCCCTGCATAACCTCCTGACCTTCACTGACCACTACTTCACTGAGATCCAATTGTCCCGAACAGGACGGGCAGCTTAGATAGTCAAGCAGCTTGCGCTTCATGCCCAGAGATTAGCACTTGAATTGTTTTCCGTGGAGTTCATCCAGACTACAGTACGTGCTGGAAGCTAGAGGAAGAAGGAGTGCAGGAATTTCCGAACGGAAGATTCTCAGAATGAGGCTAGGGCTTCTTAAAAGCGCTGCCAGTTTATTGTTTCGACCCAACAGTCAATGCGCCAACCAGGTAAGCGATCTCACCTGAGTTTAGTTGCAGGCGTATGCTGTACTCTCCCGGTGGCGCGTCCATTGCGGTGGTGACATCAAAACTGATCACCGGGACCCTGCCAAATTGTTGTGCCCGGAGACTGGCTGGATTCACAGTTAGATAGGGCGAAGTTACCAACAATCCC
>Ga0184619_10000909_pt1 | contig 10234 bp, 13 predicted proteins | sample PLM0_60_b1_FD_133146 | JGI IMG/M metagenome (GOLD analysis project Ga0184619, IMG submission 133146) | Groundwater sediment microbial communities from an aquifer in East River, Colorado, USA - PLM0_60_b1 | ecosystem: Environmental > Terrestrial > Soil > Riparian zone | place: USA: East River...
AGTGGGCGATCCTGGACTCGAACCAGGGACCTCCGCCTTATCAGAGCGGCGCTCTAACCAGCTGAGCTAATCGCCCGCGCGCGCTGATTGTAGCGAGGGCTAATGCAAATAACGTGTGGCCCGAAGGTAGTCCTCGGCGGCCAGGAGAAAGCTCTCGTTCCGTGCGAGCTCGAGCACACTTTCCTTCGTCTCGTCGTCGAGCTCGGCGTCGGAGTCGACCGCCGCGATGAACCCGGGTAGCCGACCGCCGCGGGCCAGTCCCGCCATGCGGAGGACGATCTGCCGGATGGCCTCGTCCTGATTGATCGCCTCGAACGATTCGAGGTCCTGGAGCCGCGGGTCCACCATCTCCAGCACAACGACCCCGGTGACGGATCGGTTACGGCCGGACGCGCTCGAGGGCCTCGATGATCTCCTCCAGCTCCGTCTCGTCGGAGAAGGGGATCTCGATGCGCGTGTCGGTCACGCGGACAGCGCTCCCGACAATGCTCTCGGCAGCCGTGCGGGCCCGGCTCGCCAGCCCCGGGTCGATGCGCCGGGCCTTGCGGGGCTTCGTCTTGGCGCCGGCCCAGCGGGCCGCCCGCTCAGTCGCCCGCACCGTCAGGCCCTTGCGCACGACTTGGCGAGCTAGCGCTCGCCGCTGGTCGTGTCCAGGAGCCGCGAGGATCGCCCGGGCGTGGCCCTCGGTGATCAGCCCGCGCTCGAGGAGGCCGATGACGTCCTCAGGGAGCTCGAGCAGGCGGATGCGGTTCGACACGGTCGGCTTCGAGCGCCCGACGCGCTCGGCCACATCACCGAGCGAGAGGCTGAACTCATCCATGAGCACCGCGTAAGCGCGCGCCTCTTCGATGGGGGAGAGATCTTCACGTGCGACGTTCTCCACGAGCGCGAGCAAGAGGGATTCACGGTCGTCGGTCTCGCGAACGAGAGCCGGGATCATCGCCAGACCTGCGGCCCGAGCGGCGCGCCAGCGTCGCTCACCCGCGATCAGCTCCCAGGCGCCGCCCGCGATCGGACGTACGACCACGGGCTGGACGAGCCCCTGTGTCCGCACGGAATCGGCGAGCTCAGAGATCCCCTCGGCGTCGAAACGCCTCCTCGGCTGGCGCCCGTTCGGCCGGATCGAACCGAGCGGCAACTGGACGAGCTCGGGGGAAGCGGTCGCCCCCCCGATGAGGACCTCGAGGCCGCGACCGAGTCCTCTGCGATTAGGTGCGGTCGACAAGCTCGCTCGCAACGCGGAAATACGCGTCGGCGCCGGCCGAAGCCGGGTCGTAGGCTGTGATGGGCAGGCCGTGGCTGGGCGCCTCGGCGAGGCGCACGTTCCGGGGCACTACAGCCTCGAAGACGAGCTCACCGAAGTGCCGGCGCACCTCGGCCGCCACGTCGGCGGCGAGCCTCGTCCGGCCGTCCACCATGGTCAGGAGCATCCCTGCCACGGCGAGCTTGGGATTGAGCCGGTTGCGAACGAGCTCGATCGAGTGCAGGAGCTGGGCGAGCCCTTCGAGCGCGTAGTACTCGCACTGCACCGGAACGAGGACGCGATCGGCGGCGGCCAGGCCGTTCACCGTCAGCGGTCCCAGGGACGGCGGACAGTCCACGAAGACATACTCGTACTGCTCGCGCGCGGGCGCGAGGGCCGAAGCGAGAAAGGACTCCCCGTCCTCGTGGCCGGACAACTCCACTGCGGCGCCTGCAAGCTCGGGCCGAGACGGGACCAGATCGAGGTTGGGAAACCGCGTCGGGTGAACGATCTCTTCGAGCGGCGCGCCGTCCAGGAGGTCATATGAGGACGTGCCGTTGGCGCGTTCACCCAGTCCAGAGGTCGCGTTCGCCTGCGGATCGAGATCGAGAACGAGCGTCTTTCCCCCCGCCTCGGCGAGGCAGGCCGCGAGGTTGACGGCAGTCGTCGTCTTGCCGACACCGCCCTTCTGATTGGCGAGCGCAAGGATCGTCCCCACGCCGATGATGCTAGTGGTCCGTTCGGTCGGCAAAGGTGCTGCTCCAGCGCGCGAAAATCGAGTTGGGCAGCGACGCAGGGAGCCGTCGCATTGCCTTCAAATACGACGGCGACTGAGGACGCTGCCCGGCGATGATTTGCAGCCGCGCGGGGCGCGCCGGCTGCCGGTGGGACGGACCACCTCAGGCGAGAGGACGTTTCCGGGCCACGCCCGGCCGGCGCGGGAAGCGTTCCGGGGTCGGACCCGTCTTGCGCAGCACGACGAATCCTGCGGGCGCCTCCTCGATCTCCGCGGCCAGCTCTGCGGCGGCCCTCCCCACGGCGGTCTCGTCCACAGACGGGCCGACGAAGAGGATCGCCCGGCCCCCCGTCGCGACCAGCGGGAGACACCACTCGGCTGCCACCGGCGGAGGCGCCAGCGCACGGGCGACGGCCGTCCCGTATGCGTCTCGCCCAGCGCCGCGCGCATGGTCCTCGGCACGGGCGCACACGACGGACACGTTCTCGAACTCCGAGGCCCACTCGCGGAGGAAGTCGCACCTCTTGCGGGTGGACTCGAGCAGGTCGAAGCAGAGGTCCGGCCGCGCGGCGGCGAGCGGCAGGCCCGGCGAGCCGCCTCCGGAACCCACGTCCACAACCGGGCCGCCCCCGATCAGCGGAGCGACTTCGAGCGCGTTGTCCAGATGAAGTCGCCTGGCCACTGCCGGGTCGGAGACGGCCGTCAGGCCAGCAGTTTCGACAAGCGCGCCAAGCCAGCGGTCAAGCCGCTCGTCAGGCAACCGGCTTGACGACGACGTAGCGGTTCGGCTCTGTGCCTTCGCTTGTCGTCTCCACGTCCTCCCGCTCCTGGAGGTAGACGTGGACGATCTTGCGCTCGACCGCGGACATCGGCTCGAGTGACACGTCCTTCCGCGACGCGCGGGCTTCCCCGGCCGCGCGATCGGCGAGCTGCTCCAGGGAGGCCCGCCGGCGGTCGCGGTAGCCCGCCGCGTCGACGACCACGCTCTTGCGGTCCTCCTGCCCCCGCCAAACGATCGCATTCGCCAGGTACTGGATGGCGTCGATCGTCTGGCCGTGCTTGCCGATCACGAGACCCAGATCCGGCCCGGTCAAGATCGCGACGAGCGACTCGTCGTCTTCCCGGATCGAGACGGCCACCGGAGCCCCAAGCCCTCTGGCAACCCGCTCGACGAGCTCGCGCAGGCGCGCTGCGGGCGAACCTGGCTCCTCCTCGGCCACCTCCGCCGTCACGGCGCTGGTCATGGAAGCGATCACCTTGGCCGGCGCGTAGCCGACCCCGAGCAGGCCCCGCTCGCCCTCGGAGACGACGGCGAAGCGGACGCTGCCCTTGTCGAGACCGGGAAAGCGGCGCTCGAGCTCGCGAAGCGCCGACCACTTGGCCTCGCCGACGGTCTCGCCCTCGGCCTCGACCGAGAGAGGCGCGGTTGTCTCGGCTTCCTGTTCGGTCATCGCCGGGACCGTGGGCCCTTCTTCTTGCGCCGCCGAACCCGCTGCTGGCCGGCAGGCGTCGCCCTGGACGGTTGCACGGCCTTGCCTGGAACCGTGCCGTCGCTCTGGGTGTCCTCCTTGGGAGGAGTCCGCGACGTGCGCTTCGGCGGCGGCGGCGGCTTCGGGAACATGCGCCGCGTGACGAGACCCTGCCCCACCGTCCACAGGTTGGTGGTCACCCAGTAGAGCAGCAGCCCGACCGGGAACGTCGCGTTGACGATGAAGAGGATGAAGACGAATGGAAGCGCGAGCATGATCCACTTCTGCCGCGGATCCGGCATCGGCATCGAGATGATCGAAGCGAGCTGGCTGACGACGTAGATGACCACGAGAAGCCATCCCGACCAGTGCGCGGTGATGTTGTCCGTGATGTTCGGGACGACGTTCAGCCAGCCGAGGTCCGAGCCCGGGTACTTGGGAAAGACGTCCCGTTCGAAGTCCCGCAGGACGTAGTAGAGCGAGATGAAGATGGGGATCTGGACGAGAATCGGCAGGCATGAGGCGGCCGGGTTGATGCTGTTCTCCCGGTAGAACTTCATGACTTCCTCGTTCATCTTCTGCCGGTCGCCCTTGTACTTCTGCTGAATCGCCTTCAGCTCCGGCGCGTGCTGCTGGAGGTGCTGCATCGACCGGATCTGCTTCACGGTCAGCGGCACGAGGACGATCCGAACGAGGAGCGTGAGGATGATGATCGCCCAGGCCCACGGCAGCCCGATCGTGGAGTGGAGCCACTCGAGGACCACGGTGAGCGGTCGCTCGATCGGCTCGAGAATCGCGAGCGGGAACATCGTCACGAGGATCTCCTGAAGAGCGGGAAGATGCTCTGGTCACGTGCGTAATCCACTCCGCCACGGCTCCAGGGATTGCAGCGGAGGAGCCGCCAGGCCGCGAGAACACTCCCGCGCACGAACCCGAACTCACGCAGCGCCTCGAGCGCGTACTGGGAACAGCTCGGGTGGTATTTGCACCGCCCGCCGATCGTCTGGGGAACGAGCGGGCTGAGGAGCAGCCGGTACCCGCGGACGAGGAGGATTGCCACGCCGGTCAAGAGCGCTCCTTGCGGAAGACCTCGTCCAGGCGCTCGAGCAGCCAGGGGAAGCCGCGGCTCTCGGCAGCCTCGCCGAGCCCGGGGCGCGCGATCAGGACGTAGTCGTTTTCGGTCGGAAGACCCTCCGACACCTCATCGAATGCCGCGCGCAAGCGACGCTTCAACCGGTTGCGCTCGACCGCTCCGCCGAGCTGCCGCGAGACGGCGAGGCCGAGCCGCGGTCCCTCGTCGTCGGACTCCTCGCGCGGGAACGAGTAGAGGACGAGATAGCGCGTCGCCGTCGAGCGGCCATGCCGGTAGACGGCGTCGAAGTCGCGCGAGCGCGACAGGCGGTGGCGGCGTTTCATCACTGGCGCGCTCAGGCGGAGAGACGCTTGCGTCCCTTGGCCCTACGACGCTTCAGGATGGCGCGGCCGCCCCGGGTCGCCATGCGCGCCCGGAACCCATGCCGACGCTTTCGCCGGCGTACGTTCGGCTGAAAAGTTCGCTTCACTGGAGCTCTGTAAAGAAGAGGCCGCCGGAGCGGCTCGCCCCGGAAGTATAAGGGAGGCTTCTTGGGACGGGGGCAGACGACTTTTTTTTGGGCGCGCAATCCACAGCCCGAAAGCCGCATCCGGGGCCGCGTGGACCCACCTTTCCACAGCTGTGGAGACCCGTGTGGACATTTCGAAAAGTCCTGCTCAGAAGCATGTTCCTGTCGCCTGGACAGGCGCGCGGGCCCGTTGAAGAGCCGAAAGGGCGTTGCTATGATCGCCGCTTCCTGGAGTCTGGCGGAGGGAGCAGCACCCGGTCGTGGAAGGGCCAGTTCAACTGGGCGCGGAGACTCTGTGGTCCGAGGTCTCGGCTCGTCTCAAGGAAACGCTCAGCGACGGCCCGTACGCTCAGTGGTTTTCTGGCGCCACCGGGGCGCTCGAGGACGACGCGTTCGTCCTTTCCGTGCGTGACGACTTTACGCGCGAATGGGTCGAGGGGCATTACCGAGGGCTCGTCGAGGCGGCCGTGACCGGTGCGCTCGAGGAATCGCGGCCGGTCCGCGTCGTGGCCGCGGAGCAACCTCGCCACGAGGAAGAGGTCGCCCCGCTACCCCGGGGAGTAGAAGGCCTGAACCACAAGTACACGTTCGACTCCTTCGTCATCGGGTCCTCGAACCGGTTCGCGCACGCGGCGGCTCTGGCGGTTGCCGAGGCACCGGCGCAGGCGTACAACCCGCTCTTCATCTACGGCGGGCCGGGCCTGGGAAAAACGCACCTCCTCCAGGCGATCGGCAGCTACGTCGGCGAGCACTCGCGTCACTTCTCCGCCCGTTACGTCACGAGCGAGACGTTCATGAACGACTTCATCAACTCGCTCCGGGACAAGCGCATCGAGGGCTTCAAGCAGCGCTATCGCCATTACGACGTCCTGCTGATCGACGACATCCAGTTCTTCGAGCACAAGGAGCGGATCCAGGAGGAGTTCTTCCACACCTTCAATTCGCTCTACGAGGCCGGCCGGCAGATCGTCATCTCCTCGGACCGGCCGCCGCGTGCGATCGCCACCCTCGAGGCTCGCCTGCGCTCCCGCTTCGAATGGGGGCTGATCACCGACATCCAGGCTCCCGACCTCGAGACGCGCATCGCCATCCTCCGCAAGAAAGTGAAGACGGACGCGATTCACATCCCCGACTCGCAGCTCCTCACGTTCATCGCCAGCCGCATCTCGACGAACATGCGCGAGCTCGAGGGCGCGCTCACACGCGTCGTCGCCTTCTCCTCCCTCACCGGTCGGCCGATGACGGTGGAGCTCGCCCAGGAAGTTCTAAAAGACGTCTTTCCCCAGGGGGAGCTCCCCGAGGTTTCGGTAGAACGGATCCAGGAGACTGTCATCGACCGCTTTGGAATCTCGATGCAGGAGCTCGTCGGCGATCGCCGTTCGCAGTCGATCGTCTATCCGCGCCAGGTGGCCATGTACCTCTGCCGCGAGCTGACGGACAGCTCTCTGCCCAAGATCGGGAAGAAGTTCGGCGGTCGCGACCACACGACGGTCATCCACGCGACGTCCAAGATCGCGAGGCTGCTCCAGGAGGACCGGAGCGTCTACAACCTCGTCCAGGAGCTCACCGCGCGCATCAAGCAGCCCCGGTGAAGAGCGGCTGTGCAAAACCTGTCAAAACTGAGGAAGCTTTCTGAAACTTCCTCGACCCTGTTGAATCCTCACCGTTCTCCCCAGATGTCGTCCCCAGCGAAAACCCTCTCAACAAGCCGAAAAGGGCCGTCTTCCCCGCCGTTCACACTCTCTATGACTACAACAAGAGGTTCTTTTTAAATGACTAGCGTAGATACGGTTGTTGGCACGAGCATGAAGCTGACTTGCGCAAAGGAAGAGCTTGCCGAGAAGCTGCAGGTCGCGGGGCGGGGAGTCTCGACACGGGCGAGCGTCCAGATCCTCGCTGGGATCCTGCTCCGTGCAGCCGGTGGGCAACTCTCCCTGTCCGCGACAGACATGGAGATCTCGCTTCGAGTGTCTCTCGGCGCGCAGGTGGAGGACGAGGGCTCGGTGGTCGTACCCGGGCGGCTTCTCGTGGACATTGTTCGCCTGCTGCCTGCCGGTGAGGTGACGGTTTCCCACAGGGCTGAGGAGGGAGTCGTCGAGCTCGTGTGCGGCAGCGCGTCCTATCGCCTGAACACGTATGCGGCGGAAGACTTTCCGCGCTTGCCGGAGATCGATGACTCGGCCGCCTTCACCGTGGACAAGGAAGCGTTTGTGGACACGATCGCGAGAGTGAGCCGCTCAGCGTCGCGCGACGAGTCCCGCCCAGTCCTCACGGGCGTCCTCGTGCGCTTCGAGGGTGACAGGCTTGTCATGGCCGCGACGGACTCCTATCGCCTCAGCGTGAAGGAGACCGCGCTCGCCGAAGGGCCCGGGCGTGAGGTGGAGGCCATCGTCCCGGCCCGAGCGCTTGGCGAGCTGGCGCGGATTGCCCAGGGTGTTGAGTCCGGGTCACTGCAGGTCGGTGTCCAAGAGAACCAGGTCGTCTTCGGTGTAGACGACGTGTGGCTGACTGCCCGACGCATCGACGGCCAGTTCCCCAACTACAAGCAGCTTCTGCCCGAGACGTTCGAGGCCGAGGTGACGATGCCTCGGGAGGAGTTCCTCGACGTCGTGCGGCGGACGTCGGTGCTTGCGCAGCGAAAGTCTCCGCTCCGGCTCCGCTTCGAAGACGGTGAGCTAACTGTGTCTGCCCAGACGCAGGACGTCGGGGAGGCGCGCGAGTCCTTGCCCATCTCCTACTCCGGCGAAGCGATCGAGATCGGTTTCAACGCGGAGTTTCTGCGGGACGGGCTCGAGTCCGTGAGTGACGACAGCGTTCGGGTGAAGCTGATCAGCTCGCTGCGCCCAGGACTGATCCACGGCGAGTCCGACGACTTTCTCTACCTGATCATGCCGATCAGGCTGGCCGGCTGATCGTCGCCCACGTCTCGCTCCGAAACTTCCGCTCCTACCCAGAGCTCGAGCTCGGTCTCGTTCGCGGGGTGGTCCTGGTGACGGGCCCGAACGGAGTGGGAAAGACGAACCTTCTGGAGGCGCTTCACGTCGGGTCCCAGGGCTTCTCGCCGCGGACTCGCGCCGAGCCGCGGCTTGTGCGCTTCGGGGAGACCGCTGCCCGGGTCCGACTGGCGGGCGAAGAAGCGAGGACGCCCTTCGAGACCGAGGTCGACGTCGAGCCTTCTGCACCCAAGCGAATTCGCCTGAACGGCGCGCTGCTCGCCGGCGGGGACGAGCTTCGCCTGAGGCTTTCGGCGCTTGCGTTCACGCCTGACCGCCTCGCCGTCGTCAAGGGCGGTCCAATCGTGCGGCGTGCGTATCTCGACCGCATGCTCGGCAGGCTTTTCCCCGCCCGCGCGAAGCTCCCCTCCGAGTACGGGCGGGCTCTGTCGCAGCGGAATGCGGCGCTGAGGCGAGTGCGCGTCGGGGAGTCCTCGCGCGACGCGCTGGAGCCCTGGACGGAACAGGTAGCCGTGCTTGGCGCCGAGCTCGACCGCAGCCGAGCTGAGCTCGCGACGGCGTTGGCGCCTGGTTTCTCGGAGCACGCGGAGGGACTCGGCCTGGCCGGATCCGAGATCGTCTATGCAGAGGAAGGCTTGACAACGGCGGACCTCGCCGGTCGTCTCGACCGGGACATCGAGCGAGGGACGACCGGGCTCGGCCCCCATCTGCGTGACGCGGCGATCACCGCGGCCGGCCGCGACCTCCGCGCCTTCGGCTCGCAAGGAGAGCAGCGCACGGCTGTTCTCGCGCTAGTTCTGGCGGAGGCCGAGCTTCTGGCCGAGCGCCGCGGAGAACCGCCGCTCCTGCTTCTCGACGATGTCTTTAGTGAGCTCGATTCCACTCGCGGAGAAGCGCTCGTCGCCCGTTTGCCGGCAGGCGGCCAGACCGTGGTGACGGCGACCGAGCAACCCGCCGCGCTCAGGCCGGACCTGGTCGTTTCGGTCACACCCGGGCAGGCCCGAGCCGCGTGAGGACCCTGCCGGATCCCATCGGCGGTCATATTCGCCGCGAGCTCGAGCGCTTCGGGCCCGCCGGGAAGATGGGCGAGATCGTGGCCGCCTGGCCGGTTGCGGTCGGCGCGGGGATCGCTGCAAATGCCTGGCCCGGCCGGATCGCGCGGGATGGCACGCTGCACGTCGTAACCGGCTCGAGTGCTTGGGCGTTCGAGCTCACGCAACTCTCGGCCGACGTCCTCGCTCGCCTGCAGGAGCACCTCGGAGAGGTGTGCCCGCCCGCTCTTCGCTTCTCCGTCGGACCTCTTCCGGAGGGTGGAGGCGAAGAGGAACAAGTTCGCGATCGGACCGTGCCGAAACCGACTGCGGAGCAGTCGGAGACGAGCGAGCGCATCGCGGCCTCCATCGAGGATCCGGCCTTGCGCGAAGCCGCTGCGAAGACCATTGCGGCCAGCCTGGCGGCCGCAGAAACGCCGCCCGACGACCGAACGGTCTGATACACTTCAAAACAGCAGAAACCTCCCACAAGCAGGGATTTTTTATTGGCTGAACCCGGTTACGGCGCTAAAGACATCACTGTCCTCGAGGGCTTGGAGCCCGTTCGTAAGCGCCCCGGCATGTACATCGGCTCGACCGGGCCGAGAGGTCTTCATCACCTGGTCTACGAAGTCGTCGACAACTCCGTCGACGAAGCCCTGGCGGGGCGAAACGACCGCATCGAGGTGCTCCTCCACCCCGACAATTCGGTCACGGTCCGGGACTGGGGATCCGGTATCCCGGTCGATGTCATGGCCGACCAGGGCCTGCCGGCTCTTACGGTCGTCCTGACGAAGCTCCACGCGGGCGGAAAGTTTGGTGGGGAGGGTTACAAGGTCTCCGGCGGTCTGCACGGCGTCGGCGTCTCGGTCGTGAACGCACTCTCCGAGTGGCTCGTTGCCGAGGTGCGGCGGGACGGAAAGGTCTACCGGCAGGAGTTCGCCCGCGGCGAGCCGACGACGGACGTGAGCGTCACCGGGAAGTCCGAGAAAGGCGAGACAGGCACGACGATCAGCTTCATGCCCGATGCCGACGTCTTCGAGGAGCTCGACCTCTCGGCCGAGACGCTCGCGGAGCGATTGCGCGAGACCGCTTTCCTGACGCGCAGCCTCCAGATCGTCCTCATCGACGAACGCGCGGAGGGCGAGCGGTAGGAGTTCAAGTACGACGGTGGCATCCGCGACTTCGTCACGCATATCA
>Ga0184619_10000910_pt1 | contig 10228 bp, 9 predicted proteins | sample PLM0_60_b1_FD_133146 | JGI IMG/M metagenome (GOLD analysis project Ga0184619, IMG submission 133146) | Groundwater sediment microbial communities from an aquifer in East River, Colorado, USA - PLM0_60_b1 | ecosystem: Environmental > Terrestrial > Soil > Riparian zone | place: USA: East River...
CGCCGCGATCGCTGCAACGGCCCTGACGTTGATTTTCGTGGACGGCTGAGCGGCGGGCTCAGTCCTGGAGCGGGATTTTGGCGTCCCGAATCACCCTGGCGTAGGTCGCAAGATCGAGCTTGTCCTTTTCCGCGAACTGCTCGGGGGTACTTCCGACCGGCTCGTTTTGCCAGGCGGACCAGCGCTCGCGCATGTCCTGCGCAACGATCGCCTGGGCAACGTCGCGCTGGATCCGGAGCACGATGTCGCGCGGCGACCTCGCGGGCGCAAACACGCCGAGCCAGCCCGTGAATTCGAGCGGAATGCCCGCCTCGGTCAGGGTCGGCACCTCGGGCAGCGTTGCAGAGCGCGCCTTGCCGGTCACTCCCAGGGCGCGCAGCCGGCCGGACCTGATGTGAGGCAGGACGCCGGCGGGCGGCATGAACGCGAGTTGCACCTCTCCGGCGAGAAGCGCCTGGTTGAGCGGCGCGTCGCCCTTGTAGGGCACGTGCAGCATGTCGGTGCCGGTCATGCTCTTCAAGAGCTCGCCCAGCAGGTGCAGCGGCGCTCCGATGCCGGTGGAGCCGTAGTTGATCGCGCCGGGCCTGGACTTCGCGAGCGCGATCAGCTCCTTTGCCGATACGGCCGGAATCTGCGGATTGGTTACGAGCACCACGAAGGAGGAGGTGAGCTGCGTCACCGGCGCGAAATCCCTTTCCGCGTCGAACGGAAGTTTCTTGTACAGGCCGGGGCTGATCGCGAAGCCGTGTGTCGTGATGAGCAAGGTGTAGCCGTCTCCCGGGGCCTTGGCGACATGATCGGCTGCGATGTTCCCGCCCGCCCCGGGGCGGTTGTCCACGAGCATCGGCTGCTTCCAGGTCTCCACGAGCTTCTGCCCGAGCGCCCGCGCGACGGTATCCACGGCGCCGCCCGCAGCGAACGGGACGACCATACGCACGGGTCTTGTGGGGTAGCTCTGCGCGAAGGCGTGCACGCCGAACAGCGTCGCCACCGCGATTGCATACAACAGGCGCGAAAGCGGCTTCATGGGTCCCTCGCGGCGGAATGGTGTTTGGCATTATCGTCGGGTTGCCGGAGGGATGAGAAGCCCCTGACCGCACCGGGCGGCACCGTGGCAGGTGCGGTTTCGTAATAATATAGTTCATACGCGCGAGGTCCGATCGGTGTCACACTCAGTTGCTCGGTATCGGGGAGGTCCGAGGTTTCATGAAATCGGATAAGCGTCCGCAGGGCGAGCCCGCCGTCCCAAACGGCGATGCCTTGTTCGGCTCGCTCTTCGCGCAGACCGCGGTCGGGGTCGCAGTCATATCGCCTGAGGGCGGCTTCATGCGCGTAAGCGAAGCGCTGTGCCGCATGCTCGGCTACGGCGAGCAGGAGTTGCTGCAAAAAAAAGTGCGCGACGTCACCCACGCCGACGACGATCTGGAGTCCACTCAGGAGATCCGGCTGGAGCTCCTGGCGGGGCCGGGTACTCGCGTCCACGAGAGACGTTATCTGCGCAAGGACGGCTCCGCCCTCTGGGTCCAGGTCGTGGGGGCGCTGGTGCGCGACGGCTCGGGTTCCCCGCAATGTTTCGTCGCCTTGGTTTACGACATCACCGAGCTCAAGCTGGCCCAGGATGCGCTCAAGGCGAGCGAATCCCGGTTCCGCCGCATGGTGGAGCTGAGCTCGGACTGGTACTGGGTGCAAGATGAAAATTTCCGGTTCGTCCGGTTCTCCGGAGTGGAAAAGCGGGGAGTCGACCCGGAAGCCTTCATCGGCAAGGCGCGCTGGGAGCTTCAGGGTCCCGGGTCCCTTCCGGAAAAATCCTGGCAGCAGCACCGCGAAAAACTCGAACGTCACGAGCCGTTCAGCGACTTCGTATACACCGTTCCCGGCAATGCCGGCGAAATGCGCTATCTGAGCGTGACCGGCGAGCCGATTTTCGACGCACAGGGCAAATTCAAGGGGTACCACGGCGTCGGAAAAGACGTCACGGAAAAGGCGCGCGGGCTGAAGGACCTGGAAGACAGCGAAGAACGCTACCGCATGCTGTTCGACATCCATCCGCGTCCGATGTGGGTCGTGGAAAACAAGACCTTGCGTTTCCTCGCCGTAAACCAGGCGGCCGTCGAGCACTACGGCTACTCGAGGGAGGAGTTTCTCTCCATGACCGCGGAGCAGCTCCGCCCGCCGGAGGACATCGCGCAGCTGCTCAAGGACTTTCAGGATCCGAGCCGTTCCTACATGCAACGCCTGGCGCGGCACCACAAGAAGAACGGGGAGCAGATCAACGTCGAAATCGTCTCGTTCAATCTCGCATTCGACGGCCGGCCCGCGCGCCTGGCCGTGATCAGCGACGTCACCGAGCGCCTGAAAGCGGAGGAGCAGTCACGCGAGCTCGAGGCGCGGTACCAGGCGCTGATCGCGTCCCGAAAAGACCCCGGCTAGCGCCCCGGGATCGCCGGGGCGGGGAGACGCCACCCCGGCATATGGACTACGACTGCGTGGCGTGCCAGAGCGAGGATCCGACACACGGGAAGGTACAATGCGCTGCTAGGGGACGGCCGGGGCTGCAGGGAGAAGCGCGACGGGTCTCAAGGATGAAAGGGTGGGCGCCATGATCCATCTTGACGAAGACCTGATGGGACCGCTGCATAAGGCTACGAGCGCCCTGGCACTTGCATCTGCATTGGCGTTGGCAGGCTGCGGCGGGGGCGGCGCCCAGACGACTGCGGCCCCACCGGCCCTCATGCTGTTCGCCGCTAACGACGGTATGACAGGCATCGAGCTGTGGAAGACCGACGGAACCGGGACGGGCACGTCTCTGGTGAAAGACATCAACCCGACCGGGGATTCCTTTCCCGGCGGGGGGGCGCCCTTTCCCACGGAGTTTGTCTTCTTCAACGGTGCCTGGTTCTTCTCCGCCGCCGACGGGGTCACCGGCACCGGTACCGAGCTGTGGAAGAGCGACGGCACTCAAGCCGGCACGGTGCGGGTGAGGGACATCAACCAGACCGCCGCCGGCGCGAGTTCCTCCCCAAGAGGCTTCACCGTATTCAACAACGCCTTGTATTTCTCGGCCGACGACGGCGTCAACGGCCGCGAGCTGTGGAAGACCGATGTCACCGGGAGCACGGTGCAGGTGAAGGACATCAACACGACGAGCCTGGGTGCGAGTTCCTTTCCGAGCGCCTTCACCGTCTTCAACAACGCCTTGTATTTCTCGGCCGACGACGGCGTCCACGGCTTCGAGCTGTGGAAGACCGATGTCACCGGGAGCACGGTGCAGGTGATGGACATCAACACGACGAGCTCGGGTGCGAGTTCCTTTCCGAGCGCCTTCACCGTCTTCAACAACGTCTTGTATTTCTCGGCTGACGACGGCGTCCACGGCTTCGAGCTGTGGAAGACCGATGTCATCGGGAGCACGGTGCAGGTGATGGACATCAACCTGCTCGGGGATTCCTCTCCGTCCGGCCTCACCGTGTTCAACAACGAGTTGTATTTCTCGGCCGACGACAGCACCGGCTTCGAGCTGTGGAAGACCGATGTCGCCGGGAGCACCGTGCGGGTGAAGGACATCAACACGACTACGGATTCCTTTCCGTCCGGGTTCACGGTGTTCAACAACGAGTTGTATTTCTCGGCCGACGACGGCACCGGCGTCGAGTTGTGGAAGACCAACGGCACCGAGGTCGGCACCGTGCGGTTGAAGGACATCAACACGACCCCGGGCGCGGGTTCCCTTGTCTCGGGACTGACCGTTTTCAACGGCGCGTTGTATTTCTCGGCTGACGACGGCAGCGCCGGTGTCGAGCTGTGGAAGACCAACGGCACGGACAGCGGCACGGTTCTGGTGAAGAACATCAACCCGACTGCGGGCGTGGGTTCCTCTCCGAATGCCTTCACCGTCTTGAACAACGCGCTGCTTTTCTCGGCTAACGACGGGCTCACCGGCCGCGAGCTGTGGAGGACAGACGGCACCGCAGCGAGCACAATGCAGGTGAAGGACATCTGTTCCCCGAATTGCGACGGCCTGCTCATCCTCGTGCCCTAGGGCGAAGCGCTTCGATCAACGAAAACAAGACACTGAAGCCCGTTTGAAATTTTCCTTTTTCCACCTGATGCCTTACACGCATCTGGAGCTGGAATCGCACGACTGGCCGTTCCCCAACCGCTACTTCGATCCCCAGAAGGCGAGCGCGCTCTACAAGACCTACGTCGAGAGCATGATCCACGCGGAAGGCTGCGGCTTCGACTGGGTCGGGTGCAACGAGCACCACTTCAGCCCCTACGGCATGATGGCCAACTGCAATCTTATCGGCGGCGCGTTGGCATATCCCACCAAGCGCGTGAAGATCGCGATGATCGGCAATCTCGTCCCGCTCAACAATCCGATCCGCATCGCCGAGGAATACGCCATGCTCGACTGCATGAGCGGCGGGCGGCTGGTGGCGGGCTTGATGCGCGGCATTCCGCACGAGTACCTCGCCTACAATATCCCGCCGGGCGAATCCTGGGAGCGGCAGCGCGAAGCCGTGCAGCTGATCCTCAAGGCGTGGACGGAGCCCGAGCCCTTCGGCTGGGAAGGCAAGCACTTCCAGTACCGGCAGGTGTCGATCTGGCCCAAGCCGATGCAAAAACCGCATCCGCCGCTCGTGATTTCGGCGAGCAACGCGGACTCGGCGAAATTTGCCGCAGAGATGCGCGCGACCATGGGTATGGTGCTGCTCGCGGATCTGCCGAGCGGCAAGGAGTGCATCCGCGTCTACAAGGAAACGGCGAAGGCCGCCGGCTGGGACCCGACCGCGGAGAACATCCTCGTCGGCATGCACACCTGCATCGCCGAGACCGACGAGGAAGCGCGGCGCTGGATGGCGCACGGCCTGAAGTATTTCGATGAGGTGCTGATGGGCGGCTTGCAGGCCTCCCAGCGCATCGTGCTGCAGAAGACGCGCTATTTCGAGAACGAGGAGAGCCGCGACCGCTGGAAGAGCCGTCTGGACAAGCGCCGTACGCTCACGCTCGACGAGGCGATCGAGCGCGGCACCGTGCTGTGCGGCAGCCCCGAGACCGTGGTCAAGCAGATCAGGCGCATCCACGGCGAGTTGGGCCACGGCGTATTCAACTTCACCGTCAAGGTCGGGACGCTTCCCGACGAGGTGATCCGGCGCGGAATGGAACTGTTCCGCGACCGGGTGCATCCGCACGTGCGCGATCTCTGAAGGAGATCCCGATGCAGCCGCAAGCTCGCAAAATTCCGCTCTCCAGCGGAGAGCTGACGTATTTCGTGGCGGGGGAGGGCCGGCCGATCCTCTATCTGCACCCGGCGGGCGGCGTTCGCTGGACGCGCGTGCTCGAAGGGCTCGCAAAATCGTTCGCGCTGCACGTTCCGGTGATGCCCGGCTTCGACGGTACGGGCGCCCACGGCGCGGTGAAGTCTATGCAGGAGCTAGCAAAACTCATGGGCGAGTTCATCGACAAGGTCATCGGCGGCTCGAGCGACGTCATGGGCTGCTCGTTCGGGGGCTGCGTTGCGCTGTGGCTCGCGGCGGAGCGTCCGGACCGTGTCGGTCATCTCGTGCTCGAGTGCCCGGCGGTGTTCCGCCCCAAGGGTGCATGGCCCGCCGACGCGGAGGCGCGAAAGAAGCTCCTCTTCTTGCACCCGGAGAAACTGCCGCCGGAATCGAAGCCGGCGGAGCAGGAAGTCGCGAACCGCAAGATCCTGCCGCACTACCGCGCTCCGGATGATCCGGACTCGGAATTGCTCGCGATGATCCCTTCGATCGACAAGCTCACGCTCATCCTGCACGGCACCGCCGATCGGATGATCCCGAAGGAAAGCGTCCAGCTTCTGAAGGGCCGCCTGCCGCGGTCCTATCTCGTCTACGTCTGGGACGCGGCGCACGCGATCGAGGTCGATCAGCCCGAGCGCATGCTCTCGCTGGTGGAAAGTTTCCTGCAGCGCTCGGAGGGCTTCATGGTCAACTGGGGCACGCTCGCTCTCGACGCCGGATGAGCGCCCCTCTCGGACCGCCTTTCCGGGCGGATCAGGTCGGGAGCCTGCTGCGGCCCGCCGGGATCAAGGAAGCGCGCGCCAAGGTCGAGCGCGGGGAAATGAGCGCAGACGAATTGCGGGAGGTCGAGGACCGCTGCATCCGCGAGGCGGTCGCGCGCCAGGAGTCGCTCGGGCTGCAGGTCGTGACCGACGGCGAGTACCGCCGCGGGTGGTGGAACCACGATTTTCTCGGCAAGATCGACGGCGTCGAGATCGAGCTCGACCAGAAATCCTACAAGTTTGCCGGATCCGACGATCCGCGCTACACGCCCAAGGTGAGGCGCCGCGTGCGTCGCACGCGCCCGATGATGCTCGATCACTTCCGCTACCTGAAATCGGTCGCGAAGAGGACGCCCAAGTTCACCATGCCTTCGCCTTCGATTCTCTATCACCGCGGCGGGCGGGCGGCAATCGACTGCCAAGCCTACCCGGATCTCGATCAACTCTGGAGCGACGTCGGCCGCGTCTATCGGGAGGAAATCCGCGACCTCGCTGACGCGGGCTGCACCTACCTGCAGATCGACGACACAAGCTTCTCCTTTCTGTGCGACGAGAAATTCCGGGCGAGCTGCCGCGAACGCGGCGACGATCCGGATGCGCTCCCGCACCTCTACGCCAGAGCGGTCAACGCGGCGGTCGCCGAGCGGCCGGCAGGGATGACGATCGTGATGCACACGTGTCGCGGCAACTGGAAGAGCACCTGGCTCGCCGAGGGCGGGTACGACCCGGTCGCGCAGGCCGTGTTCAACGAGACGAACGTGGACGCCTGGTTCCTCGAGTACGACAGCGAACGCGCCGGCAGCTTCGAGCCGCTGCGCTTCGTGCCGAAGGGAAAGAAAGTGGTGCTCGGCCTCGTTTCGACCAAGACGCCCGTGCTCGAGAACACGGACGCCCTGAAGCGGCGCATCGACCAGGCGGCCCGGTACGTTCCGCTCGAGAACCTCTGCGTGAGCCCGCAGTGCGGCTTCGCGAGCAGCCACCACGGCAACCTTCTGACCGAAGACGATCAATGGAGAAAACTCGCGCTCGTCGTAGAGGTGGCGCGCGAGGTGTGGAGCGGCTCCTAAAGCGGCTATTCGACCGTCACGCGCGAGAGCTCGATCAGCCGGTCCCAGCGCGCGTATTCGGACTTGAGGTATTGGGCGAACTCCTCGGGCGTGTTGCCGACCACCTCGAACCACTGCTTGGTCACATATCGCTCGCGGAAGGCCCGATCGAGGAGGATCTTGGCCGTGTCGTCGTAGATCTTGGCGACTATCCCGCGCGGCATGCCCGCGGGTCCCACGAGCGCGAACCACGTTCCGGCCTCGTAGCCGGGGACGCCTGATTCGGCGACCGTGGGAAGATCAGGGAGCGCGGCAATCCGGCGCGCGGTCGCGGCGGCGAGGAGTTTCAGCCTGCCCGCGCGCGCGTGCGACTCGACCAGAAGCGGGGTCACCATCATCATCTGTATCTGGCCGGAAAGAAGATCCGTCACCGCGGGTCCCGCGCCTTTGTAGGGCACGTGCACGATGTCGATGCCGAGGAGGTTCTTGAGGTAGTCCACGCTGATGTGCGCCGAGGAGCCCAGGCCGAAGGAACCGTAGGAGAGCGAGCCGGGTTTGGCCTTCGCGAGCGCCACGAATTCCTGGAAGGTGTTCGCGGGCACCGAAGCGTGCACGGCGATGACCCACGGGAAACGCACCAGCACCGTGATCGGCGTGAAACCCTTCAGGCCGTTGTAGGGGAGTTTCTTGTACAGGTGAGGGTTGATCACGAACGAGGAGGCGTCGGAGACGAGCAGCGTGGCGCCGTCGGGCGCCGACCTCGAGACATACTCGGCGCCGACGATCTGGTTCGCGCCCGGGCGATTCTCGACCAGCACCGGCTGCCCCCAGATTTCCGAGAAGCGCGGCGCCAGGGCGCGCGAAAAAGCGTCGGTCGCGCCGCCCGGCGAAGTCGGCACGACGATCTTCACCGGGCGAGAGGGGAAGGATTGCGCCGGCGCGTGGAAAGGCGCCGCGGCGAGCGCGGCGGTGACGAACGCGAGCAAGCGCACTGAGATTCCAGACACCATGGGTTCTCCTTTGTGCGCGCTTATTGTAGTTCGGGCCTGGGCCGAGCGGTCCCCGGCAATCGCTCGGCGGGACCGTGAATTTGTCACGCTATTTGGTGTCATCCCCGGCCCGGAATTTGCGTTAGAAGAAGGTAGGGACTCAGGTTTTTTGGAAAGCCCTTACCAGGTTTTACCTGATTGGCCCGGCGGCAAGGCGGCGGTAGCCTAGCGATTCGAAAGGACCGAAAACATTCGGGCGGGACCCACGAAAATGCGACAGATCGTGAATCTGAACCCACAGCTCAGCCGCGTCGAAGCGGAGCTCTCGGCCCGCATCTGGGCCGTGTTCGGCCGCTTTCCGGGTCTCTCGGGCTTTTCGCTGCAGGACCGGACCGGCCTGCCCGACTACATCGATGCCTCCAGCCTGCGCGACGAACTTTTCGTCACGGAGCTCGGCTTCTCCGCTCCGGTCAGCGAGACCGAATATGACGAGGTCTACACACTGATCTCCGACGCCGTCGCGGACATCATGGCCGAGCGGCCCGAAGCCTTGGAGCTGTTGCGCGGGCGCACTTTCGCGAGAACGCTCCACTAGCGACGTTGGGCCGCCCCCCTGGTGGAGCAGCGATACCAGGGATCTCGGCGAATTTCCTTCCTCAGATTCCGCGGCCTTGCCGGGGCGCGCCGCGAGCCGCTCGCCCCTTATAATCCTCGCTTCTGCTCGAGGAGAAAGACCGCATGACCCAAAAGCTCGCACAATCCCGCCGCCGCATGCTCTGCGCGCTGGCTGCGGCAGCCGTCTCGCCGTTCGCCCTCGCCCAGGGGCTCTCCAAGCGCCCGGTGCGGATCGTCGTTCCGTTCACGCCAGCGGCCGGGCCGGACATCGTGGCGCGCTTGCTCGCGCCCAGGCTGCAGGCGCGCTGGGACCAGCCGTTCTTCGTCGAGAACAAGCCCGGCGCTTCGGGCACGATAGGCACCGAGATCGTGGTGAAATCGGCGCCCGACGGCCATACGCTCATGGTGGGACCGGCGTCGATCGTCACCGCGCCGCATCTCTATCCGAAGATCTCCTATGACGTGGTGAAGGATCTCTCCGCAATCACGAACGTCGGCTCGACGAGCCTCGCACTCGTGGTGCACAAGGCGGTGCCCGCGAGCACGGCGCGGGAGTTCATCGCCTGGGTGAAGTCGCAGCCCGGCAGGCTCAACTACGGCTCTCCGGGAAACGGCACGCACCATCACTTCTGCATGGAGTTGCTCAAGCTGCAGGCGGGCCTGGACATCGTGCACGTGCCCTACAAGGGTTCGGCGCCCGCTGAGAACGACTTGATCGCGGGCGTCATTCCCACCATGTTCCTCCCGGTCCACGTCGCGCTTCCGAAGATCAAGGCGGGCCAGATCAAGGTGCTCGGCGAGAGCCTGAAGGAGCGCCATCCCTTGTTTCCGGACATTCCCTCGCTGCACGAGCAGGGCGTGACCGGCTACGACGTGGACCTGTGGATCGGCGTGTGGGCGCCCCCGGGAATGCCCGCCGGCCTCGTTGCGAAATACAACTCGGAGATCCGCGCGATCGTCGCGGAGCCCGAAATGCGCGAGCAGCTCGCAAGCCAGGGCCTGGTGCCGAACACCGGCACGCCCGAGCAATTCGCCAAGCTCGTGAAGGACGATTTCGCGAAATGGGGGAAGGTGATCCGCGACGCAAAGATCAGGGCGGACTAGATGAAGTCCATCGAAACGGTAGGAATTCTGGGCCTCGGCAAGATGGGGTGCCCGATTGCGGCTCATCTGGTCGCGAAGGGTTTCAAGGTCGTCGGCTACGATCCCCTCGAGGAAGCGCGGAAGAAGGCGCTCGCGCTGGGTGCCCGCAGCGCGGCCTCGGCGCGCGAAGCAGCGCAAGCGAGCGATCTCGTCATCATCGTGGTCGGTTTCGACAGCGAAGTCGAAGAGGTGCTCTTCGGCAAGGAGGGCGTGCTCGAGGGCGCGAGGCCGGGACTCATCGTCGCCCTCGGTTCCACGGTTGCTCCGCGATACTCGACGCGTCTCGCGGCTCGCCTCGGGCGGCGAGAACTCGTTCTTCTCGACATCCCGCTCGCGCGCGGGGAAGCGGCCGCGACGGCGGGCAAGCTCCTCGTCTACGGCGCGGGCGACTCCGA
>Ga0184619_10000911_pt1 | contig 10221 bp, 7 predicted proteins | sample PLM0_60_b1_FD_133146 | JGI IMG/M metagenome (GOLD analysis project Ga0184619, IMG submission 133146) | Groundwater sediment microbial communities from an aquifer in East River, Colorado, USA - PLM0_60_b1 | ecosystem: Environmental > Terrestrial > Soil > Riparian zone | place: USA: East River...
AACTTCATAAAATTCTTCCACGCCGACATCGAGAAGTGGAGGAACTTGGTGAAGAGCACCCACCTCAAGCTCGAATAGCCCAAAGTCGATCCATAAAGGAGGATCCATGCACCGATATTTCTGCTTACTCGGCCCTCTCGCTCTGCTCATGGCGGCGTGCGCCACAACCAGCGACGACGGCTCGCGCCTTGTCACCGTGGATCACTATGTTCGGGTAAATTCCACTGCGCCGGCCATCGCCGGTCAGGAGGCGAAGATCTACGTCCGCGAAGTCGCGCTCGCGCACACGGTTTTGCGCGGCGGTCCGGCCCCGGGCGGGGTCGTGCTGTTCGTGCACGGCGCGGGCACGCCCGCGGAAGTCACCTTCGACGTTCCCCACAAGGACTACAGCTGGATGGCGTACCTGGCCAAGGCGGGCTTCGATGTCTTCTCGATGGACATGACCGGCTACGGCCGCTCCACGCGCCCACCCGCCATGAACGACCCGTGCAATTTTTCGAAAGCGCAGCAGGCACAGTTTGTTCCGAACCTCATCCCGGCGCCGTGCGCGCCATCGCATCCCTCGCCCATCACGACGATGGATTCGGACTGGAACGACATCGGAACGGTAGTCGATCACCTGCGCGCGCTGCGCGGCGTGGATAAGGTCTCGATCGTGGGCTGGTCGCAGGGCGGTCCGCGCGGTGGCGGCTATGCGGCGCGCAACCCGGCGAAGGTGGCGCGCCTGGTCGTGCTGGCGCCTGCCTACACTCGCGCGTCCCCGCTCGAAGCGCCGAACCCCCTTCCGGCCGGCAGCGGTCCGATGACCGCGCAGTCCGAGGCAGACTTCAAGGCCAACTGGGACCGCCAGGTCGGCTGTCCGGAACAGTACGAACCCGCCGCGAGCGCCGCGGTCTGGACCGAGATGCTCGCATCCGACCCCGTCGGCGCCACCTGGGGCCCGGGCGTGCGCCGCGCGCCGCAGGTTCCGACATGGGGCTTCAATCGGGCCGTCGTCGCCAAAATGCAGACGCCCTTCCTGATGGTCACGGGCGCACACGACAAGCAAGTAGCGCCCGAGCGCGTTCGGGATCTCTACGCCGATCTGGGGTCGAAGGAAAAGATCATCATCGACCTGGCGTGCTCATCGCACAATGCGATGTGGGAAAGGAATCACCTCCTGCTTTTCAAGGCCTCGCTTGAATGGCTGAAGAACGGCAAGGTGAATGGAACGTCCGAAGGCGAATTGAAACTCGGCTACTAGCATGAAATCCCGCCACTCCCTCAGCGCCCTCCTCCTGCTCGCCCTCGCGGCTCCGTCGCAGGCGCAGCAGGACTACCCCGCCCGCCCGATCCGTTTCATCACAGCGGCGGCGCCGGGCGGCACATCCGACATTCTCGCGCGCATCTTCGCAGTCCATCTCACCGAATCCCTCAAGCAGCCGATCGTGGTGGACAACCGAGCGAGCGCGTCGGGCGTGGTCGCCGGGGAGCTGACGGCGAACGCGCCGCCCGACGGGTACACGATCTTTCTCGCCTATCACCAGCACACGGTGAACGCGGCGCTGAATCCGAAGCTGCCGTATCACGCGGTGAACAGCTTCACGCCGATCACGCAGCTCACCAGCGCGGGGCTGATGCTGGTCGTGAACCCGGCGACGCCGGTGAAGAATCTCAAGGAGTTCGTGGAGTGGACCAAGAGCTACAAAGGGGCGCTCAATTTCGGCTCGGCCGGCATCGGCACCGGCGGGCATCTCGCGGGCGAGCTCTACAAGGTGATGACCGGCGTGAAGGCCGAGCACATTCCGTACAAGGGCGCAGGGCCGGCGCTGATGGATTTGATCGCCGGGCAATACCACTTCAATTTCTCGGGCATCCAGCCGGCGCAAGTCCAGGTGCGCGCGGGCAAGCTGCGCGGGCTCGCGGTCACCGCGCCCAAGCGCCTCGCGGCCCTGCCGGACCTGCCCGCGGTAGCGGAAGAGCTGCCCGGATTCGAATTCGTCGGCTGGTACGGCGTGATCGGGCCCGCGGGCCTGCCCGCACCCATCGTCGCGAGGCTTCACGACGAGTTCGTCAAAGTCCTCAACCGGCCCGACGTGCGCGAGCGCATCGTCGCCGACGGCTCGGAGCCAGTCGGCACCACGCCCGAGGAGTTCCGTCAATTCATGCTCGCCGACCTCGCCAAGTGCGCAAAGCTTGTCAAGGAGAGCGGGGCCAAGCTGGATTGAGCAGGTGGAAACCGCAGGGTCTCTAGGCATCGGCAGCCGGTATCCGTGCCGCGCCGATTCTTAGCTTGAGCTTCCAGCATTCACCGGAGCGAATCGCCACCCATATCGCCTCGGATCGGCCCAGCGTGCCGCCCTCCCGAGCGTACCGGGTGAATTTTACGTGGAACGCCTTGAGATCCTTGGGTTCAAGCCGGAATGCCGGTGCAGTTCATTGGGTATCCGGGGCCGGGACATTCCCCGGGTAATCCGATCAGGCAGCGCGATGTGAACCGCCGCTGGATCGAGTGGCTGAACGCGCGGCTAAGCGTCCCGCTTGCGCCGTGACTTTCGCTCCTGGGTGCGCTTGTCGCTCGTCCCGGCGACCACGACCTGGTTGCGACCGGCACTCTTCGCCTGATACATCGCCGCATCGGCGGTCGCAATCAGCTCCTCAGGCGTGTTGCCCCCTTCGGGATACTCGGCCAGGCCGATACTGACGGTGAGCCGGCCTTCGCCGAGGTCTTGCTCGGCGATGCGACCGCGCACCCGCTCCGCCACGATGGTAGCGGTCGCCATGTTGCACTCGAGCAGCATCACCACGAACTCTTCGCCGCCGTAGCGCGCGACGCAGTCGACCGTCCGCGTCGTTCGGCGGAACACGTCGGCGACCTTCACGAGCGCGGCGTCACCCGCGAGGTGTCCGTGCGTGTCGTTGTACTGCTTGAACCGATCGACATCCGCCAGCAATACCGTGAACGAGCGCCGCAGGCGTCGCGCCCGCTGCACTTCGCTGGCGAGCGTGCCCATGAGATGGCGGCGGTTGTACAGGCCGGTGAGTGCATCGGTCAGCGACAGCCGCTCCAGCTCGCTCTGGCCCTCGCGCTCGCGCAGCCGGGTCACCAGGGTGCTGAACGCCCGAGTCAAATAGCCCACCTCACCGCTGCCGCCGGCGGGGAGGTCGACCGACAAGTCGCCGGCCGCCACGCGCGCGGCGGCTTCCGAGAGCCGGACGAGCGGGCGGGTGATGAGCAGACCACCCAGGAAAGCCAACAGCCCGACGACGGCGAGCAGCGTGGCGATGAGCAGCACGGTACGGAACTGTGACGCGCCGGCCTCGCGCAAGGCCGCGGCGCGCGGCATTTCGGCCACGGTCGCCCAGCGCAGTTGGGGTACGCGTCGCAGCACCGCCACGACTTCACGTCCCTGGGCACGCGAGTGCGCGACGCTTCGGCCTTCGCGCTCGAACAACTCGCGCGTCGTCGCCGCGGGCAGCACGGTCTTCATCAAGTCGGCGGAGTTGCCCGCCGCGCTGATCACGACGCGTCCCTGTTCGGTGATGACGTAGACATCGCGCGAACGGTCCGGGATCCCCCCTTGCTCTCGCAACATGTCACTGAGGCCGTTCAGGTTGACTTTGGCGGATAGCGCACCCAGGAAGAGCCCGTCAGCGCGCCGGATCGGCACGACGAGTACGATCACCGGCTTGCTCGCGCCGGCATCCCAAAATGCGTCGCCCACGAGCGCATCGCGTGTCCGCAGGTTGTTCAGCTGGTCTTGCGAGAGTCGGAAGCCGGTTCGGCTGCCGCTGCTCGTCAGGACCTGACCGTCTGGACCGACGATCGCCAGCCCCTCGTGAGCTGGCAGGTTCTGGCGGACGGAGTTCAGGTAGTCGCCGAGGCGGATGACGGCCTGCGGGCCCGAACGGCCTCCCCCCGAGGCTGTGGCCAGGTTGTCGGAAACGACGTGGGGGCTGGCCCGCAGGCGCAGGTCGAACACGTGCTGGTCCACCCAGGCGCCCATCGCGCGGCCGACCTCCGAGCTCACGCTCCGCAGCTCGAGATCGACGCGATCCCCCACCGAGCGCCCGTTGCCGCCGGACAGGAGGAGAGCCATGGCGAGCGTCGTGAACAGCGTGGCTAACACCGTGAACAGCAGGAACATGCCGCCTATGGAGTTGAGCCGCAGGGCGCGCAGCGCCCGATCGCCGATTCTTCGCCAGTTGGTCACGGCTGCAACATTATCACGGGAATCGCCGGCAACACGACAAACATGCCTTCCGCGGCGAAAAACGCCATCGGCAGCCAACACATTCCCTAGAACACCCCGCAGCCGCATGCCCCCCACGCGCCCGCGTCGCCGATGATCCCCGGCTGCGCAAACGCCCGCGCCAGGTTCTGTGCCTCCCCGAGAGTGCGCCTGTAGTACTCGCCGTACTCCCTCACCGGCAGCCAGTCCTGCGCGACCGGAGGCAAGGGCGGTGAGAGGCGCGAATAGGGACCCGCGCCGTATACGACCTTCCCGCCGACCATGGTGAGGAGCGACTCGATGTCCTTGATCCGGTCCTCCGGAACCTTGAAGTAGTCGGCGGAAAGGATCGCGAGGTCGGCGAACTTCCCCGCTTCCAGCGTTCCTTTCCTGCCTTCCTCGCCCGAGATCCAGGCGCCGCCCGTCGTATACAGGCGCAGGGCATCGGTGCGATCGAGCAGGTTCCGGTCGCCCTGCAGCTTCGCCCCGCCCAGCGTCTTGCCGGTCACGAGCCAGTGGAGCCCGATCCAGGGGTTGTAGCTGGTCGCGCGGTTGCCGTCGGTGCCGCAGGCGAGCGGAATACCCATCTCGCGGATGCGCGCGACGGGCGGCGCGTCGGCGGCGGCCTGCGCTCCGTACTTCTTGAGGAACGCCTCGCCGTCCAGCGACATGCGGTTCTGGATGTCGATCGAACCCCCCAACGCCGCGAGCCGCTCTAGCGTCGCAGGCTTGAGCGCCTCGCAATGGTCCAGGCCCCAGCGCAGATTCTTGAGCGGCATCTCGCGGTTCACCTGCTCGAGCACGTCGAGCACGCGGCTCGCGCTGGCGTCGAAGCTCGTGTGCTGGCGAAACGGCCAGCCCTGCTCGACGATGAACTTGACCACCGCCGAGAGATTTTTTTCCATCACGCCCGCGGGCGGCACCGGATAGTCCTTGGCGAAGTTGGCCACATCGCCCGCCGCGTAGAGAATGTACTCTCCCGTTCCGATCATGCGGTAGTAGTCGTTCCCTTGGCCGAGCTTCACGAGCTTGGCCCAGGCCGTGTAGTTCTCCAGCTCCTTGCCGGGCGCCTGCGCGAACAGCGTGTAGCCGATCCGCAGCGTCATCTGCCCGTCCGCGGCGAGCTTCGCGATCGCGGCGTAGTTGTCCGGATAATTCTGGCCGCCGCCGCCCGCGTCCACCACGCTCGTGACACCCAAGCGATTATGTTCGCGCATAAAGTGGCGCGTCGAGAGGATCTGGTCTTCCGGAGAGAGCCTCGGGATGCGCAGCCACACCGAGACCAGGCTCGCGAGGCTGGTCGTCGACATCACCAGGCCCGTGGGATTGCCCGAAGCGTCGCGCTCGATCGCGCCGCCGAACATGTTGGGCGTGTCCTTCGTCCAGCCGAGCGCGCGGATTCCGGCCCGGTTCAGCCAGGCGCGGTCGTAGAGATGCATGATCATGCAGGGCGTATCGCCGGTGGCCGCGTTGATTTCCTCCAGCGTCGGGTAGCGCTGCTCGGCGAACTGCGCCCAGGTCCAGCCTCCGATCACCTGCACCCAGTGCGGCGCGGGCGTGCGCTGCGCCTGCTCGCGCACGCGCCGCAGGCCCTCGGCGAGCGAGGGCACGCCGTCCCAGCGCACTTCGTTGGTGTAGGTCAGCCCGCCGCGGATGAAGTGGGTGTGCCCGTCGTTCAGGCCCGGGATGACGCTGCGCCCGCCCGCGTCGATCACCCGGGTATCAGGACCGCGCAGGGCTTCGATCTCTGCGGCGGAGCCGACGGCAACGAGGTCGCCGCCGCGGATCGCGAGGGCGCTCGCCGCCGGTGCACGCGGAGCGAGCGTCGCGATCCGGCCGTTGACGAGGATGGTGTCGGCCGGATTGCTCGCTTGCATGACGGGCGCCGCGCAGCCGCCGAGTCCGGTGAGTCCCGCGGTCGCCGCGAGCGCGTCGATCAGGAAGTCGCGCCGGCCGAAGTCGACCGCATGGCGCTGCGCTCCTCTACCGCACGATGAATGACTGCAAGCGAGCTCCTTGCATCCGTTCGACAGTGCCATGTTCCGTCCCTCCGCTTCACGTCGGACATCGTGAATTCCTCTACGCCAGGTATTTCCAGAACCACGCGAGCGTCTCGCCCCACGCGGCCTTCGCCGCAGCGGCGTTGTAGCGCGCGCCCGTATCGTTGTGGAAAGCGTGGTCCACGTTCGGGTAGACGATCTTGCGGAAGGTCTTGCCGTGCTTGCCCATCGCCGCCTCGATCGCCGGAATGTTCTGGTTGATGCGGTCGTCGAGCCCGCCGTAGATCGCGAGCACCGCCGCGCCGATTCCCGGAACGTCCGGGTCCTGCGCCGGAACGCCGTAGAACGGGACCGCGGCACGCAGGTCCGGCACGCCCGCCGCGACGCGCCAGGTCACCGCGCCGCCGAAGCAGAAGCCCGTCATTCCGACGCGGTCTCCGCGCGCCCAGGGCAGCGATCTCGCATACGCGAGCCCGCTCTTGAAATCCTGCACGTGGCGCGCGGGAGCCGCCTTGCCGAGGATCCCGGGAATCGCGTCGAACTCGTGCTTCGCGGTCCCGCCTTCGCGCGAGAGCAGATCCACGGCGAGCCCGACGTAGCCGGCCTTTGCGACGCGCCGCGCGACGTCCTCGATGTGGCGCGTGAGCCCGCGGTTCTCGTGGCAGACGAGCACGATGGCGTGGCGTTCCGTTCCCGCGGGCCGCGCGAGGTATCCGTCGAGCCTCACGCCTTCTCCGGGAAATTCGGCGATCCCGGCGACGATCGAGGGATCGTCGGGCGCGATCAGGGGTGCGGAGCTCGCGGGGGCCTTGCCCGCCGGCGCGACTTGCGCCCGCGCCTCGAGCATCTGCGCCGCGAGCGCGGCGCCCGTGATGCCGGCGATCGCCTTCAGCGCCTCGCGGCGCGTGAGGCGTCCCTCTTCGTAGTCCTCGACGGCTTCCTCCACCAGATAGCGCTGCAGCTCGTTCATGTTCATCTCTCCTTGTAGAAAACCGGGGACAGACCACCATTTTTCGGTGCTTCCATTCCCTACGCATTTGCGCTAAAGAAAATGGTGGTCTGTCCCCGGTTTCATTGCGCGCCGAGCCAGGCCTTCGCCTCGGCGAGCAGCTTATCGAGCGCCTCGCCGCGTGCGGTCGGAAGGTTCGGATTCACCCGGGCGCCGTTCTTCGTCTGCAGATAGGCGAGGTGCCGGTAGCCTTCCGGAAAGCGCGCGAGAAGCTCCGGATCGAGCGAGATCCTGGCGCTCGGATCGACCGGGTCGATGCGGTCCTTCTCGTAGATCACCGAACGCCTCGCGATCCGCCAGACGCCGTCGCGCTTCTCCACCCGGTCGAAGAAGCGGCCGCTGCACACCGCGTCGACTTCGACGCCGTCGAGCCGCGAGCGCACGTTGATCGACATGCGGGTCTGCGCGATCGCGCGGGCGCCCCTGATTTCCGCTGCGGTGCCGCCCAGGAAATGCTGAGAGCGCGATCCCTTGCTGAAGGAAGCCTCGCAGGATTCGACGAAATCCTCGAATCGCCCGTCGAACCAGGTCGTGGTCATCGCGGCGCCCGGGTGCGCGGTCGCGCGCAGCCTGCTCCAGTCTCCGGTGTCGCGCGCGAGCGCCCAATCCTGCATGAGCGCGGAAATCGCAAGCTGGTCCCCCAGATCCGGCATGCGTTCACTCGGGCTCGATTCCCGCCTTGCGAAGGAGTCCCCTCCATTTGGCCACCTCCGCCCGCACGAACGCCTCGGTCTCGGCGGGCGCGATGCGCAGGCTCCTGCCGCTGCCCATCTCGAGGCGCGAGCGCACTTCGGCCGAGCGCGTGGCGCGATCCACCTCGGCGCGCAACCGTTCGACAACCGCGCGGGATGTGCGCGCCGGCGCAAACAGGCCGAACCAGGTCTCCATTTCCAGCTCGACCACACCGGTTTCGACGAGCGTGGGAAGCTGCGGCATGGTCGGCGCACGCTCGCGGCTCGACACCGCGAGCGCCTTGACCTGCCCGGACTCGACGTAGGGCCGGGTGGTGGTCGTATTGTCGTAGAAGAGATCCACGCGGCCCGCGAGCAGGTCCTGGTACACGGGCTGCGCCCCCTTGTAAGGCACCTTGACGATGTCGACGCCGGTGAGCGCGGCGATGATGGCCGCGCCGATGTACTGCCCGGTTCCGGGACCGCTGGTGCCGATGTTGAGCTTGCCGGGATTCGCCCGCGCGAACGCGATCACCTCCGCGAGGCTCGCGAGCGGCAGGTCCTTGCGCGCGACCAGAGTGTAGGAGTGGCTGACCACGAGTCCGAGGGAGGTGAAGTCGGCGAGCGAATCGTAGCCGGGCTCCCTGTAGAGGCCCATGTTCAGCGCCATGTTCGAAAGCCCCCCGACGATGAGGTTGTAGCCGTCGGGCGCGGAGCGCGCGACGAGCTGCGTGCCGACGAGCGTTCCTGCGCCGGGGCGGTTCTCGACCACGAAGGCCTGCCCCGTCTGCTCGCCCAGCTTCTGCGCTAGCACGCGCCCCACCAGATCGAAGCCCCCGCCCGGGGCGGAGGGAACGACCATGCGCACCGGGCGAGACGGGTAATCCTGGGCGGGCGCTGCGGCGACCGCCGAGAAAACGGCCAGGCCGCACGCCGCCCGGCACCAGCGCGATCTTCCGAAATTCGACATGGCTTTCATATTAGAATACCGCGGCGTTTTTCGCACAGTTTCCCGACCCGGACCCATCATTCGCCACGTTCGCCTGCCGCGCGTCTTCGTCGTTTGCGCCCTCGCGCTCAGCGCGGCCACCGCCCCGCCCGCGGCCGCGACGAGCGACTTCCTCGCCGACATCACCGAGCACGGCAGCGCCGGCTGGGGAATCGTCTCGCGCTTCGAGCGCTCACCCTATCGCGGGGGCGGCGTGCGCATCGATCTAATGCCTGTGTACCTCTACGAAGGGGAGCACGTCTACCTGCATACCCACCGCGCGGGGCTCAAGCTCGATTTCGGGTCCGGCAAGCGCGCGGCCGCGTTCCTTTCGCGCCGCTTCGAGAGCTTTCCCGTCGAACGGGTCCCGGCGAGCCTCGCGGGAATGTCCAGGCGCGTTCCCGGAACGGATTTCGGATTGAGCTACGAGCAGCGCTTCGACTGGGGCCATGGATTCGGAGAAGTCCTTCGCGACGTGTCGGGCAACTCGGGCGGGACCGAATGGCGGCTCGGAGCCGCTACCGAGTTCTGGCGCGGGCGGCTGATGCTCGCTCCGTACTTCACGCTGTCGGCCCGCGACGCCCGGCTCAACGACTACTACTACGGCGTGAGCGCCTCCGAAGCCGCAGCGGACCGGCCCCCGTACCGACCCGGGGCCGGCGTCAACGGTAGCGTCGGCCTGAACGCGCGATACGATCTCACCGACACTTGGCATTTTTTCGCGGGCGTGTCCGCCACGCTCTGGGCGAGCGGCGTGCGCCGCAGCCCGATCGTCGAGGACCGCACTCAGCTCGCGGCATACGGCGGTCTCACCTACGAATTCACGCCGACGCCGCTCAAGCGCGCTCGCGACCGCGTCCCGCTCACCTTCAAAATCCTGCACGGCCGATCCACCCCCTGCAACCTGGCGCCGGCCATGGAGCTGCGCTGCAGGTCGATCAATACGGACGATCGCACGAGGATCGATTCCTTCGAAGTCGGGCGGCCGTTCATCGAGAGCCCGCACGGCTGGCCGGTCATGATCGCCTGGTACGCCGGGTTGCTGCGCCACGAGGAGCGCGGGCTTCAGCCGGACTTGTGGCAGCTCAACGGCTACCTCAAGGCGTTCTACTGGGGCTTTCCCTGGAGCGGGCGCGTGCGCACGCGCATCGGGTTCGGCGGCGGCCTCTCCTACGCGCAACGCGTGCCCTTCGTGGAAGCGAGGGACCAAGCGGCGCGCGGCCGCAACACCTCGAAGCTGCTCCAGTACGCCGACCCGACCATCGATGTCAGCGTGGGCGATCTCTTCGGGTCGAAGGAACTGCGCGGGACCCATTTCGGGCTGGGCGTGAGCCCCCGCTCG
>Ga0184619_10000912_pt1 | contig 10213 bp, 7 predicted proteins | sample PLM0_60_b1_FD_133146 | JGI IMG/M metagenome (GOLD analysis project Ga0184619, IMG submission 133146) | Groundwater sediment microbial communities from an aquifer in East River, Colorado, USA - PLM0_60_b1 | ecosystem: Environmental > Terrestrial > Soil > Riparian zone | place: USA: East River...
ATGCTCGGCGGGTATCATCTCGCCCGCATCGGCTACGCAGGGTTGAAAGAAGCGTGCGTCAGCGAAAAGAAGGCGATCATATGGAGCGCCACGTACGCTGCGTTGTTTCAGCTGCAGATCGAGATCTTCGACGGACGGTTCAAGAAATATGGATTCTCGTATGCCGATATGATCTCGAACACGGCGGGGCAGGCGCTCGCCGTGATGCAGGAGCTAAATCCGAGGTTGCGGGCGATAAAACCGACTTTTTCTTATCACGAGACTCGCTCTCTGAAGAACCCCGTGAGTAGAGGGGAGCTTCGTCCCTCGCTCGATTATTCAGGTCAAACGTACTGGTTCTCTGCCGACATGGAGGAGTTCCTCCCCGACGGCGCGAAATCGTATTGGCCTTCCTTCATTCGCTTTTCGGCTGGACACTCGGTCACCGATTGGGTCAATCCGGAGACTGGCGCAACACAAAGGGCAAAGCGGAAGATCGTTCTCTCGCTCGATTTCGATCCGGAGAAGCTGCCGGGGAATTTGCCGCTTTGGAGATCCATCAAGCACACGCTGAGCTACTATCGCTTCCCTGCACCCGCGCTCGAGCTCACGCCGAAATTGCATCTCTCGCCGTGGTACCGTTGACTAGGTCTCGGCGTCGAGGTTGTCGAGTGGAACTGGCTTGGTCGAATACTGAAGCAGGGAGCGGACAGCGAACTGCGGCTCATAGCTGGGAGCTTTTCTATTGGGCTTATGGAGTTCGTTTTTTCGTATTTCTGGTGGCCGTCTTGTGCGTAACGTCGCCCTCGGTAGTTTATGCGCAGGCGTCGGCGTATGTGCCCCTCGATGACATCGCTTACACGTATGTCGACGCGCTAATGGCGAGGGGCGCGTTTCGAGAGCTGTCGACCCTCGAACGGCCGTTCACCGAGCGTGCACTAAGGACCGCGATCGATTCTGCGCGCGCCAGGGAGCCCGGTCGTGTCGTCAGCTCGTATCTCGATGAGTTGTACGAGGCTATCGAGAAATACGCGGTGCGTCCGGGGAATTCTGACACGTTGGCCGCGCAAACATTTCGGGCTCGCGGCACCGGCGATTTGTATCTCACCTCACAGACGTCCGGGCGCAGAGAGCTAATGCTTTCCGATCGGCGCCGTGATTTTCGGCCGGGTGGATCGATTCGCGTCGTGATGGCGGGCGGGCCGGTCGTCGGGTTCGAGCGAGTGCTGATCGATTCGAGACTCAACGTCGATCCGGAGTTCGCCGGACGAAAGGACAGGAAGCTCGCCGGGCGCACTGAGGACGGGTATCTGAGTGGCCAATGGAAATACGGCGAGCTGTCATTCGGTCGCGTGGGACGAAACTGGGGACCGCCGACACAAGTTGGGCTCCAGCTCGGGAACTACGCCTACACGTACGATCACCTTTACGGAATGATCGGGAATGACAAAGTCCATTGGTCGACGGTAATCGCGCGCCTCGATAATCTGCAGCTGCCAAGTGGCGCGCTTGATCAGAGATACTTCTCGATCCACCGTCTGGCGTTCCGGCGTGGGAGTTGGGAGCTGGCGGGAAGCGAGAGCTACCTGTACACGGGAGTCGGGCGCGGATTCGAGCCGAGTCTCGCGAATCCGTTCAACATTTACTCTCTGTCGTGGCGGGACGAGAAGCAGGACGGAAATCTGGGCTTGGGTGGCGAGATCGCGTATCGCTCTCGATTGGGAACGCTCGCCGGCCATCTATTCATCGACGATCTACAGATTGACAGATGCAAGCCGAATTGCAGGGAGCCGTCGTCGTATGGGCTCACGTTCACTGCTGAAGGATTGCCGCTGCGTGGGGATCAGCGCTGGTTCACGTCCTACACCCGCATCTCGAATCTCACGTATCGCACTCCGAATCCCGCTGAGACCTACGACGTATTCGGAGTGGGACTGGGGCGGGGGTTCAGCGATTACGACGAGGTTCGGATCGGAGCGGATCTCGCCGTCGTTCCGCGGACACCTTTGCGTTTCTATGTCGCGCACCGGAGGCAGGGTGAGGGAGACTATCGCGCCGTGTATCCTGATAGCGCTCAGTACGCGACGACGCCCGGAATTTTCAGCGGGGTAGTCATGGGAGTGACGCGAGTTGGATTGAGCGGTGCGTCGCGTTGGCGCGACTTCGAGGTCGGTGGCGACATAGGCGTCAATCACGTCACGAATGATCTGCACGTAGTTGGAGCGTCGCGCACGTCCCTCGAGGGCCGATTGAAGGTGTCACTCGAGCCACGTTGGAGTATTTCGTTCTGATCCCAGTCGAGTCAACGATCGTTTTAACAGGTAACGGGCAACGGGTAACAGGTAACGGGCAACGGGTAACAGGTAACGGGCAACGGGTAACAGGTAACGGGTAACGGGTAACGGGTAATCTCCCACTCGAATCAACGATCGTTTTTTGCTGTTGCCTCCGCATCGCACCAGTCGATACTTTCGTACGCGGGGCCCTTAGCTCAGTCGGTTAGAGCAGCGGACTCATAATCCGACGGTCGCAGGTTCGAGTCCTGCAGGGCCCACTCTTTTCCTGATGGAATCTTCTGCGCTAATGCCGCTAAACCGCACCCGACCGATTTTTCCCACCGCGTGCAGGCTGTTCTCGCGCGCGACGACGATTTTCGCCCTGCTAGCCACGCTGGGCGCCAGCTTCTGCGGGCCTGAGCTCACGACTCCAGGCGACACAGACGTCACTGGCACCTGGTTCGCCGCCGGTCCCGCGGCGGGAATGACGAGCATCACAATGACGCTCAGTCAGACTTCGGACGGGCATGTCACCGGAACGTTCACGGCAATGGGAACACCGGGGAAGCAGGTGTGTCCTACCACCGGGCCGTGCGCCTTAGCGTCCACGATCAACGGTGCCAACACCGTGCTGCAGGTAAATCTCGAGCTCAAGAATGCAGGGACGTTCACCGGCCAGGTCATCACGGCAACGCAGCTTCGTGGAACCATGACAAGAAGTGAAAACTCGCAGGTCGAGTTCGACCGCACGTCTTTCCCGTAAGGCTTGGTTCTTCACCGCTATCTACCGCTAAAGCGGTTTGCGCTATAAAGTTGTAAGTTCTGTCCGGCAGGCTCCCGCACTGCGGCGCGGGGGTTTTTTTAATCGGGTCGCGTAGCTCAGCTGGTTAGAGCGCTGCTTTCACACAGCAGAGGTCCGGGGTTCGAGTCCCTGCGCGACCATTCCATCCGCACTACTTCCACTCAACATAGAATGAAACTCTCGAAGCTTAGCTCGCTTCTTCTGATCGCTGGCCTCTTCGCTTTCGCACCGGCAGCTGCCCAAAACCCGAGCAGCGCGCAGGCGCAGCAGATGATGCAGAATAATCCCGCCTTGCTCCAACAGCTAAGACAAAAGATCCTCACGAGCGGGCTCACGCCCGATCAGGTGCGAGCGAGGCTGAGGGCCGAGGGCTATCCGGAGAACCTCCTTGACGCCTATTTGCCCGGCGGTATCCCAACCCCCGATAACGCCGCCTCACCGGAAGAAGTGTTCTCCGCGATTACCAAACTCGGCATCGCTGACACAGCGGAGGTGGATCTGATTCGCTGCGGAATTGACGCAGACTCGCTGGTAATCCCCGATACACTTCCCAACGGGCTGATTGACACCACGCAGAACGCGAAACAGCGCCTCAACAAAAGGGCGTTGCTCCGGGCGCGTTGCATCGCACAGGAGGATTCGCTCACCCGCGGTCTCAAGAATGTTGCAGCGGCGGACAGTGGCTTCGTGATCTTCGGACTCGATTTCTTCCGCAATAGATCAACCACGTTCAATCCCAATCTTTCGGGACCGGTCGACGCCAATTACCGCATCAACCCAGGCGATCAGCTCGCCCTCATTCTGACCGGCGACGTCGAACAGTCCTACCAGCTCCCGGTTAGCCGGGAAGGGCTCATCGTGATTCCGCAAGTCGGCCAGGTCTACGTGAACAACTTGACTATGGCCGAGCTCGAAAATGTCTTGTATTCGCGCCTCGGTCGAGTGTACTCGGGAGTGCGTCGTGGCCCCGGAGCGACGACGCATTTTTATATCACGCCGGCGCGACTCGGTAGCAATCAGATCTACGTCACTGGCGACGTACTGAGACCCGGCAGCTATCGCATCTCGAGCGCCGCTACTGCTCTTACCGCCCTCTACGCCTCGCTCGGACCGTCGGATAACGGCAGCCTCAGGCAAATTCTCATTCGCCGGGGAGCGGCCGCAGATACTCTCGACGTCTACGATTACCTGTTAAACGGCAATACTGCCCACGACGTGAGGCTGAACAACGGGGACCTGGTGTTCGTTCCGATTCACGGTGCACGCGTCCGCATCGTCGGCGAAGTAGCACGGCCCGCAACATACGAGGTGCGGCCGAACGAGACCTTGGCCGATGCCCTTCGGTTCGCGGGTGGATTTACCGCGACGGCCGCGCGCCAGAGGGTTCAGATCGAGAGAATCATCCCTCCGTCTCAACGCGTACCAGGTGGTCGCGATCGGATCGTGACCGAGATAGTCTCCGACACGTTCAACGCTGGCACAGCGCCATCGGTACCCGTACTTCCCGGCGATGTGATTCGGGTATTCTCAGTTGCATCGCGTGTGCGCAACCGGATCAACGTAACAGGGGACGTCTGGTCCCCTGGAAGCATTGGCATCGCCCCTGGCATGCGACTATCCGACGCCTTGCGTCTCGCCGGTGGAGTGAGGCCTGATGTCTACCTCGGTGAGGTGCTGATCAGCCGCACACAGCCGGATTCGTCACACATCCAGCTTCGTGCGGCATTGCGCGACACGACCGGCAGTGTGATCAACGACATTCCCCTACAGGAAGACGACGAGGTGAGAGTATTCTCCCTGTCCGAGTTCCGTCCGATGCGGTACGTGGCGATCAATGGTGCAGTGCGCAAGAGCGGTCAATTCCCATACAGGGAAGGGATGACCATTCGGGATCTCGTTCTGCTCTCCGGCGGTCTCGACCAGAGCGCGTACCTCAACGAAGCGGAAGTTGCGAGACTCCCGGAGAACCGCGCTGGAGGAGTCACCGCCCGTACTTTCCGAGTTCCGCTCGATTCCAGCTACATTTTCGAGCGCGCACCGGACGGGAAATACCTCGGACCTCCTGGCCTGCCAGCGGCTTCGGGTCCGAATTCCGAAGTGATAGTCCAGCCGTACGATAATGTCTTGATCTTGCGGCAGCCGAACTGGGAGCTGCAGCGAACGGCGGTAATCGCAGGAGAGGTTCGTTATCCTGGCAGATATTCCCTGCGCACGAAGACGGAAAAGATCACGGATCTCATTACGAGAGCAGGCGGCATCACGCCCGACGGGTATGCCAATGGAGTTGTTTTCTTTCGATCAAAGAACAATGTGGGTCGAATCGGAATCGAGCTGCCCGATGTGCTCCGGAACGCGAAGTCCCTTGACAACTTGCCCCTCCAGGACGGTGACTCGCTTTTCATTCCACGGTACAACGCAGTCGTGAACGTTCAGGGCGAGGTCAACTCTCCGGTTGCCGTCACCTACGCACCTGGAAAGGGGATGGAGTATTACATCCGCGCCGCGGGCGGGCCCTCCCGAAAGGCCGACGTGGGCCGCTCTTACGTGACGCAACCGAACGGCAAGGTCGAAGCCCGCCAATCTCATTTCCTTCTTCCCGACGGCATCCCCCAGCCGCGAGCGGGAAGCACCGTGTACGTTCCCGCGCGCGATCCCGCCGACCGACCGACCGATCTCCTGCAAAACGCAGGGGCCATCGCGCAGATCGCCGCGACGCTGGTAACACTCGTAATCGCGTTGCGACGGTAAACCGCGGTAAGCCTCGGCGGTGACGTATGAACTGGTCCCGTTGGAGCCGCATCCCGTGGATTGACACGCGCGCCGCCTTTGTTTCCGCAACGACCAATGGCGGCTCGCTTCTCGATCTCGGGTCGTCGGATGGTGAGACCCTCTGCCATATGGGCGAGCTTCGCCCCGACCTGAATTTCTTTTCTGTCGATATTGCAGGCCGACCGCGACGCACACCACCAGCGACATCGTTTGCCCAACTCGACCTCGAATCTCAATCGCTCCCCTGGGCAACCGAATCATTCGACGCGATAACGTGCATGCACGTCGTCGAGCATCTGAGGTCGATTACGAATCTGTGGCGCGAGATTGGGCGCGTACTGAAGCCGGGGGGCCTGGTCTACGTGGAAACTCCGAGCCTCGCATCACTGGAGACGCCGAGCGCGCCGGGGTCGCTCAAGGGAAATGTGACGATGAACTTCTACGACGATCCGACACACGTGCGTCCCGTGCCTGTGAGCGCGTTGTCGCAAGCCGCCCGCGATGTCGGGCTCGTAACTATAAAGTCCGGCCGCTCCCGAAACTGGCTATTTGCCGCAGCGTACCCCTTTTTCTGGCTCTTGCCACCGACGCGAAAAAAATATGTCGCTAAGCTTCATTGGCTCGGCTGGTCGGTCTATCTCATAGCGCAAAAGCCAGCGGCGTAGTAGCATCGTGACAATGACTCAGCAGCCCCTGACGTTTGGCGTTTGGCTGGCGGGAATCATCTCCCGGTGGCGTCTCGTTCTCGGTGTCATAGGCGCGACGTTCGTCGTCGCCGCGCTGGCGGTGATCTTTCTGCCACCAGTGTATCAGGCGCACGCATCGTTTGTCACCGCTGGTTCGACGAGCAGCAAGCTGGCAGGCGCACTTTCGAGCAGTGGGATGGGGTTACAGGGACTCGCATCTCAGCTCGGAGTCAGCGCCAGCGGCGATCCTTCGGAATCGCCCAATTTCTACGTGAAGCTGATCCAAAGCGAAGAGCTGAGGCGACGGCTGCTCAATTCAAAATTCCAGGACCCGCGCGGCCAATCGCCGCGCGACAGTGCGCGTTTGCTCGACATTCTTCGTCTCAAGACGAGCGACCCTGAGCGCAAAATGGAAATGGGTGTCAAGGAGATGGGGAAAGTGATTGGCAGCGACTTCGACCTCAGGACGAATCTCGTCCTTCTGTCCGTCGACTCGCGCTGGCCCGAGCTCGCCGCCGCCATTGCCAATCGCACGATCGCTCTCGTCGATGCATTCAACCACGAGCAGCGGGTATCACGGGCCCGCTCCACGCGCCTTTTCGTCCAGAGCAGAGTTGATAGCGCTAAGATCGAGCTCCAGGACGCAGAGGAGCGACAGCGCATCTTCTACGATCAGAACCGGTCGTGGAGAACTTCGCCCCAGCTCGTTTTCGAGGAGGGACGGCTCCGTCGAAATGTGGATGTCGCGACCGATCTCTTCCTCACTTTGCAGCGTCAATTCGAATCCGCCCGTCTGGATGAGTTCAACGACGCGGCGGAGATAACGGTCGTCGATCCCGCCGTCGCCCCGCGAAAAGCCACGTGGCCACGCTATGGCATTCTCCTGTTCAGCACTCTATTCATTGGCGGCCTCCTCGGGCTTCTGTCGGCGGGCAGTGCAACGATCCTCGCCGACTGGCGTGGAAGAAACCCCGCCACCGCATCCGCCTTGAGCAATTCCATCGCGACGCTTCCCTTCCCTCTCGGAGAGCGACGCAGCCGCCCACGCGTTTCCTGACGTGAAGAAGTCGTATTTGACGCGCGTGGTTTTTCCGCTATTCGCATGGGGTCTGGCGTTTCACAGCCTCGTGATCGCGGCCTTGTTCGGACTATTCGGCCTTCCCGTGGGGGTAGTACGCGCGATCGCCGCGTGGAAGGACATCGGCCTTTTGGTACTCCTTCTCGTCGTCCTAGTAAAATCCATCTCGGGCCGAGGTCCTGGAGTCCGGATCGCGTGGAGCGACTTCTGGATCGGGGCGCTCGTCGTGCTCGCCACGATGTTCTTCGCGGGAGAGAATCTGTGGCTGCGAACGAACCTTCCGATCACCGCCGAGCTGCTCGGGATACGCCAGGCTGTGTTTTTCATGCTCGTCTACTACGTCGGCAGAGGAATGCCGGACCTCGCTGATGACGACGGCACCATGCGCAAGATCTTTTTTCTGGTGCTCGTCACATGCGTCCTCGGCATCCTCGAGCGCTTTCTGCTGCCTCCTGAGGGTCTTGTCGCGCTCGGGGTCGCCGCCTATTTCCAGGATTTTCTGGGGGCGAGCGCGATTACGATCGGGAACGAGTATGGTCTCCCCACCAACTACTGGGCATCGCTCGCCGGGCATCAGGTGCGGCGGGCCGGCTCGATATACCTGGGCGGACAGGGCTTCGCCATTCCCTTCCTTCTCTTTTTCCCTTTGGTGACTGCCTGGGTCCTGCCACGTGCGCAACGCTCGGTGTGGCGAATCATTGGCTACTCGATCATCTGCGTCGCCTTACTCCTGACGCTCACACGCATGACGATCATGGTGGGGATGCTCCAGCTGCTTCTATTCGTGGTGTTGCGGCGCCGGCCGGAATGGGCGGTCGCGGGTCTCGCGCTCGCCACCATGTTATTCCTCGCCGCGATTGTGCTGATGCCCGGGTTTCCGATGTTTGTCCTGCACACGCTTTCGGGTCAGGAGGCCAGCACTGCCGGTCACCTCACGGATTGGTCGAACGGCATACTCGCGTTTTTTGGGAAGCCGTGGGGGTTCGGGTTGGGGACCGCGGATGCGGCCGCGACAAGATCGGGCCTGGAGCATATCACCGGCGACAATCTGTACCTTACCTACGCGGTCGAGATGGGAGTAGCAGGAGTATTGCTCCTGGTGCTTGTCCTGGGCTCGATCATGGGCCACGCGTTGAATCTTCTTCGAAACGGCATCACCGAGGCGGAGCGGCGGATGGGTACCGCAATCTGGCTAGCCGCGATTGGGCTCGCTATCAACGGGATGACGGCGGTCGTCTTCAATTCGATCACGCTGGGATGGCTGTTCTTCTGGCTGGCTGGCTCCGTCGTCACGCGCTCACAGCGAGTTGCAGTGCCCGCTCCCGCCGCCGCGCCTCCCGAGCTGCGACTGGCGACCGTTGACTGAGGCTTTCTCGTCGGGGCCGAAGCCACGAATCGGTGTCGTAGTAGTCAATTGGAACGGCGCCGATGATACGATCGCCTGCCTCGATTCGCTGCGGGTCGCGAACCCCCGAGCTGCACGCGTGGTGGTGGTGGACAATGCCTCAGCGGATGACAGCGTTGCAAGGATCAGCAGCTGGGCGCGACAGACTGAATTTCCGCTTGGAATGCTGGTCGCCCCGTCGAATCTTGGATTCTCGGGTGGAAACAATCTCGCCTTATCCCAACTCCTGCTCGACCAGGCGGTTACTCACTTCCTGCTCCTGAACAACGACGCAACGGTTGCAGAAGACTTCTTCAGCGAGATCAACCGCGCTCTGGCGACGGCTCCCAACGCGGGCCTGCTGACGGGCACGATCTACCATAGTCCCGACCGCGAGAAAGTCTGGTACGCTGGTGGCAGGGAGATTCGCTTGCGCGCATTGATCGAACACCTGGAGACACCTCCAGCTGGAGCGGAGCCCGTACCGACAGAATTCGTGAGCGGTTGCGTGATGCTCATCTCGAGGCAGACGCTGAATGAGATCGGCCTGCTGGCGGATTGTTACTTCCCCGGGTACATGGAGGACGCGGAATACTCTCTTCGCGCGCGCGAGGCGGGACTGCCCGTGTTATACGCACCCCGTGCGCGCGCCTTTCACAAGATCGGCGCCACCGCTGGAATGGCCTCTGCCTCGCCCTTCATTACTCAGACTCTGGCGCGGCACAGGGTGCTGTACGTTCGGCGAAACTTCAGAGGGGTGGAGCGTGCCGTCGCGCTCGCCTATCTCGCCATTACGAAGCCGGGGAAAGCGATTGCCGAGACCCTGGCGGGTAGGCCGATGATGGGGTTGGCCGTGCTGAAGGGGGCGATCGAGGGATTTTTCCGAAAGCTGTGAAACCCTAACTGAAAACAGGCAAGTCTGGACTGTCCTTCCGAAGCGGCGGATAACTCAGATCCTTCGCCTTGACGATTGGATTGTCGACCGGCCACCTGATCCCGAGCAACGGATCGTTCCACAACACTCCCCTCTCATCGCTTGGCGAGTAGAAATCCGTGCACTTGTAAGTGACATCGACCTCGTCTGACAGGGCGCAGAAACCGTGGGCGAACCCGGGGGGGATCCACAGCGCGGTCATCTCGTTGTCATCGAGCGTGACTCCAACCCATTTTCCGAAGGTCGGCGATCCGCGGCGGATGTCAGCCACCACATCGAACATCTTCCCGCGAACGGCGCGCACA
>Ga0184619_10000913_pt1 | contig 10212 bp, 9 predicted proteins | sample PLM0_60_b1_FD_133146 | JGI IMG/M metagenome (GOLD analysis project Ga0184619, IMG submission 133146) | Groundwater sediment microbial communities from an aquifer in East River, Colorado, USA - PLM0_60_b1 | ecosystem: Environmental > Terrestrial > Soil > Riparian zone | place: USA: East River...
ACGCCACTTGCTGCTCGACGCCATCTTCCCAAAGTCGAAAATCTTCCTTGCGCAGATTGGGAACGTATCGTCCGTCGCGATCCAACACGCTGACAGGCAGGGTAACGAGAGTAGTATTCACCTTAATGATATCGCCGGCCTCCACTTCTTCAGGCCCTTCGGCCGTCGAAGTTTGCCCCGACGGTTGAGAGCTGCGAGTGCCATTTGCGCCTCCAAGCACCGGAGGACGCGAAGGGGTCGGGGCGGCGCTGCCAGTTTGGGTTGAGCTGTCGGCAACGCGGCGGGCTCGCGTTTGCGCAGTCAGGCCTGCCGCAGATAGCGCGAAAACCGAGACAAAAAGTAAATACACCGAAATTCTCTTCATTGCTGGAACTCCTGATTCATTGCTGACAGTGGCTCAGCCACTTAGCTTGGATGCGCAGCCACCGGATTAGATGCTTCGGATATTGAGCCCGTTGATGCGGGCTTAAGGAGAGATTAGAACGACGTAAAGATAACGCTACTATGCCGATGAGGCAAGGCTTACGGGCACAAACAAAGCGTAATTCCGGCTCGGCTTCGATTATGCAGCGACTATCATCACCCTCGTGCGGTTCCGCAAAAAAAGCGAAAGTGTGCGATTATCTGGCGCTTGCCGCTCGGACCAACACTCGGATGCGCATTTTTCGACGTCTACATTACTGGTGGTCGCTAATTGTGGCGGGGGCGCTCCTACTGATCTTTGCGCCGCCAGTACTATTGGTAGCCTGGCTCACCGGCAAGCGTGAAGTCGTTTATCCGTGGGCCTTTTTTGGCGCTCGCAACTGGCTTCGAATCAGCGGAATGAAAGTGCGCGTGCTTGGGCAGGAACATGTCGATCCGAATCAAGCTTACGTCTTCATCTCAAATCACCGTTCATATCTGGATACTGCCACGCTCTTTGCTTATACGGGTCAGCGCATCGGCTTGCTGGCAAAGAAGGAATTGCTCAAGGTGCCGATTCTTGGATACGGTATGGGTTATGTAAACGTTATGGCTATCGATCGCTCTAATCGCGACCGCGCACTCCAGACCACCGAAGCAGCCACAGCGCGCATTCGTTCCGGCAGATCGTTTGGTGTTTTCGCTGAGGGCACACGCGCCCGTCCAGGCGACTTTCTTCCATTCAAGAAAGGCGCGTTCTATATGGCCGCGCAGGCCGGCGTGCCGATTGTGCCGGTTGCGATTAAGAATACCGACTATCTAATGGGCAAGGGAACTGGCGAGGCAAGATCCGGAACGATTGAAATGGTGATCCTTCCACCGGTATCAACCAGTGACGCTTCCAGCGACGAGGGCGTCCATCAACTGCTTGAACGGGTACACGCCATGATTGGCCAGGAGCTGGAGTCTTCGAGTTGAAGCGATGGAGGAGCGACTATGGCTTGCGCGGCGGCGGTGTTAGAGGCTTTGTTTCCTTAACTGGGGCGTCCGGGTTTTCAATTTCAATTATCTTCACCTTAGCGCTTGCCTTCACAAAAGCGGAGTAGCGAACCTGCATGCGCACGTGCAGCACCTCGCCACTGTCGTAAACCAATTCTTCGTCTGCGTAAGAATATGTGGGAAACCAATATCGCCCATCGATCTGTTCGCGGTAAGTTTCGACAGTAGGAAACTTATTTTTCTTCGTTTCCGGAAGACCTTTTCCCTTGGTCTTCACGATCTGAAAATCCTGATCCTCAACCCAAACGCGACCCCTGAAAAAGCGTTCTTTGGTTCTTTTCGGATCTGGCATCACTTTCGGAGTGACGTCAAACACATAGAGATAGAGTTCGTCGATTTTTTCTCTGCCCACATATTTAAGGTCATACAAGGGAATCTTCGACGGCTCCAACGCAAAAGGTTGGATTCCGCCAAGGTCGTCGAGGTCTTCCTGAGTGACAGCGCCGAACGACGGCATTGGGAAGTAGCTGATTTTTTCGAACCTGTTACCAGAATCGTCGAAGGTAAAATAAGAAACGCGGTGATACTCACCGGTTACTTGGCCGCCCATTCCCAGACTCTGCAAAACGGCATCACGCTTGAATGAATACTCGTTGAGCGCCTTACGAAACTGACTCTCCTTGGCAGTGAAGGTGTTGATAATGCGGTCAATGTCGGCTTGCGAGAGATCGGCGGAACTGGATAAAGCCTGGCCGAATGCCGGCAGTCCGCCAAGCATATAAAGGACAATTAATAGCGCAACAAACGTGAACGCACTGACTGGGGATTTCCGTGCCATCTTATACTAATCCTTTATAATCCTTGTGTGAGAACTCAGACCGACCAAATTAAACTACCCCTTTCAGATGCCCTAAAATAAAGTCTTGTTGCCACTTGCTCCAAACGGGTCGGTTGCCATAACGCGATTTGCGGTTTCCTATTGCAAAGTTTCATGCAAGTGATGTAAGGTGCTCCCAGCAGAACCAGTTATTGCAGTCTCAAGTCAACTTCGCACAAGTTGCAGAGCTTTTTGAACATTCCGGGTCGTTTGAAAAATATTTCGGTCCGGCGACTCATGATCGGGCCGTCCTAGAGATTGTAAAGTCCTCACGTCGGGACGCGGCAACGTCGAAATTTCCATGGACCTCAAAGCGCGAAGGCGCAGGAGCAACGCTGAGCGGCCGCGTTGCTGCATGGGAGAAAGACGTTCAGGTCAAGCTTTGGGAGGAGCCTGATCGCGAGCCTTGAACCGATGATGTGCGCGGCGGAGGTCGCCCCTTCTGGGCGGGGTGGCTAATATCCGCCGCGCGCACCCCAGCTACTCTGCACTTAATTCTTTAAACTTAAAAAGCTTTACCCCTGGAAGTTCAGAAGCGTCAACGCTAATTCTCAACTCGCAAATTCGATGTTCGGACGATGCGGGATGATGCCTCGCTCAAATCCCTCAGTCAGGAATGTTTTCAAACTTTGGCGACCTCGTTCGGTGTAATCGAGAGTTAGATTGTTGACCCACATTGCGACGAATCGATCAGCCAGAGAGGTATCCATGTCGCGGGCAAACTGCATTGCGTACTGAAGAGCATCCTCACGGTTCGCCAGCGAATAGCGAATACTCTCACGCAAGCAATCGGAAACGTGATGAATGATCCCGGGGCCCAAGTCACGGCGGATGGCATTGCCGCCCATGGGCAATGGCAATCCCGTTCGTTCATGCCACCACTCGCCAAGGTCTAATATTTTGTGAAGACCGAGTGATTCATAAAACAGTTGTCCTTCATGAATCAAAAGGCCGGCATCGCAATCTCCAGCCGTTACCGCACCGATTATTTTCTCGAATGGCACAACTTCGTATTGGAAATCCGGATTGAAAATCCTGAGTGCTAAGAAGGCGCTGGTTAACGTGCCGGGTACCGCGATCCTTAGTTTGGAGATGTTCTCAGCTTTCGCCGGTCGGGCTGAAACCAGGACTGGACCGTAGTTATCACCAATCGACGCTCCATGAGGAAGCAGCACATATTTATCACTGATATACGCATAGGCGTGAAAGCTAATCGCGGTAACATCGTATGTGCCGCAAAAGGCTTCTTCATTCAAAGTCTGAATGTCTTTCAGAACATGGGTAAATTTAAGATCGCCCGTGTCGAGCTTGTCAGTAGCCAGACCATAAAACATGAACGCGTCATCAGAGTCTGGCGAATGGGCAACGGTTATTGTGCGAGTTTCAATTAGAGTGGACATAATATGGTTGCGGCTTTCAAAGACAATCAGACCAGGCTGACATTGCGGCGCTGAATCGGGTTATAGACTGTATCGCGCTCGACTGCCGTAAATCCGCCGTCTTCAATCAGTGCGATGATCTCATCGCGCGACATCTTCACTTCATTGTTTGATTCGATCGAGTAACTTTCGCTGAGCTCTCCACCTTCGGTGATGGTGCCGTCGATATCGTTTGCGCCAAAATGCAGTGCGACTTGCGCCAGTCGTTTCCCCAGCATCACCCAGTAAGCCTTCAAGTGTTCAAAGTTATCGAGCAGCAGTCGCGAAACCGCCATAGTCTTCAGCGAGTCAACACCGGATGGCCCGGGCAGGTATGCGAGTTGAGTGTTTTCCGGGTAGAAAGCCAATGGTATTAGACACTGAAAACCACCAGACTCGTCTTGTTGTTGCCGCAACCGAATGAGGTGGTCCACTCGGTCCTCAATCGATTCGATGTGCCCGTAAAGCATGGTGGCATTTGTTTTCAAGCCCGCTGCATGCACTTTACCTGCCAACTCAAGCCAACGATCCGCATCACATTTGTGTGCACAGATCATTGAGCGCGTCGGCTCGCGAAAGATTTCAGCGCCACCACCTGGACAGGAATCCAGGCCCGCCTCAATCAGTTTCTCGATAACCTCCTCATCACTCAGCTTGTAGAAATGGGCAAAGTGATCAAGCTCGACCATGGTAAAGGCTTTTAGATGAAGTTGCGGGTAATTCTGCTTTAGCGCGGCAAGCAAATCGGTGAAATAACTAAATGGCAGCTTCGTGTTCAGCCCACCGGTGATGTGAAGTTCAGTGGCGCCTTCCTTCACCGCTTCACCGGCGATGCGCAGGCTGTCGTCGATATTGTGAGTATACGCATCCGGCTGTCGCGGCGTGCGATAAAAGCCGCAAAATTTACAATCAGCGTAACAGACATTCGTGGGATTAAAGTGCCGATTTACATTGAAATAAGTAGTGCGGCCGTGCCTGCGGCGGCGCACGCTGTCAGCGAGTTTGCCCAGCGCCGGGAGATCACCAGTAGCGAACAACGCCATGCCATCTGCAACAGAGAGACGCTCGCCCGCTTTAACTTTTTCCGCGATCGCAACCAAATTCTTGTCGTGCGAAAAGTTCATCAAAGACTCCTCAGAAGAACAGCAGCTCCAAATGTTACGAACAGAATCACACTTACAAATGCGTTAGTAGTAAAAAACGCGGCGTTCAGATTGCTCAAATCGTCGGTGCGCACCAAACGATGCTGAGAGACAAGCAAAGCGGCGGAGACAATAACACCGGCGAGAGCAAGAATTCCAAGCCGCGTAATCCAATATAAACCAAGGATCGCCATGAATGCGCCGACGTGAAACAGGCGGGCGATCGTCAACGACCGGCCGATACCAAATCGTTTTGGAATCGAGTGCAGGTCTGTGCGCGAATCAAACTCATAATCCTGGCACGCATAAAGAACGTCAAAGCCGGCCGTCCACAATAGCACTATTGCCGAAAGCAGCAGCGGCACCGGGCTGTCCAAATGGCCGCGCACGGCGATCCATGCGCCGGTCGGCGCAACCGACAAACACCAACCAAGGAACAAATGAGAGAGCAGGGTCCAACGTTTCGAATACGAATAAAGCATCACGCTCGCCAGAGCGATTGGCGCCAGCAACAACGTTAGCCGGTTCAGCATCGCGGCGGCTATTAAGAAAAGCGCTGCTGAAACTAAAGTGAACGTCGAGACAAAGCCTACCGACAACAGACCCGCGGGAATGGCGCGTGTTTGAGTGCGGGGATTTTGCGCGTCGTAATCTCGGTCGGCGATGCGGTTGAAGGCCATCGCCGTCGAGCGCGCACCAATCATGGCTATCGTGATCCAAAAAATCTGTTTGATTGTAGGCAGTCCGTTTGCCGCCAGCACTGCTCCCAGAAATGCAAACGGCAGCGCAAACAGCGTGTGCTCGATCTTTATCATTTCGAGCGTGACGCGAACATTTCTTAGCAGTGCAGTCATGGGGAATCTAGTCTTCGCTCTTGCTTAATATTGCCGAAGCTTGTTGTGGCATTCCTTTCCACTGCGTGTCCTGCGAATGCGGCACTCCCAGGTGATCGAGAATGCGAAAGACCAGATGATCAACCAGCGCTTCAATCGTTTGTGGTCGATGATAGAAACCGGGGCTGGCCGGGACGATGTGTGCCCCGGCGCGCGCCAACCGCAACATGTTTTCGAGATGAATGGCGTTGTACGGAGTTTCGCGCGGCACCAACACCAGCCTGCGACTCTCCTTAAGCGTAACGTCTGCCGCTCGGTGAATCAGATTTGTGACGGCGCCGGAAGCAATCGCGCCCAACGTGCCCATGGAACATGGCACGACCACCATTCCTTCCTGCGGATGCGAACCCGACGAAGGTCGCGCTGCCATGTTGTCGAGACGTTGCAGCTGAATCAGTTTTGAACCCGGCGCGAGTCCGATCCATTCGTTGATACGCGCGTTGTCAGCGCCCCGCAGATCCGATCTCAACTCAACCCGCGCAACCGTAGTAGCAGCCTCGGACATGATCAAATTGATGCGCTCGACTACGCCGCTGGCAGCCATATGCATTAGCGTGCGTTGCGCGTAAATTGAGCCTGACGCTCCCGTGATTGCTACTGTGAATTCCATTCGCTTTCGATGCTTGAATCTTACTTGGCGGTCGATTCCGGCGCAAGCGAGCACATTTCGGGTGCTTTACGAGCGAATGCTAGAATGCGCCCCTTAATTCACGTCCCAAGAAGTTGAGCCCATATGAACCTGACGGCACTGGAAAAACTACTGGCCGCGCATCGCGCGGGAGAACTGGAAACAAGCGAAGCTGTTAGTCGCATTCAAAATCTTCACTATGAAGACATTGGATACGCACGCGTCGATCACTCGCGCGCCACGCGACAGGGCTTTCCGGAAGTAGTTTTTGGTGCGGGCAAAACCCGCGAACAAGTTATCGGCATAGTTGAACGGCTGTTGCAACATGCTTCCAACGTGCTCGTTACGCATACGGACGAGGGAACGTTTGGAGAAGTGCGCAACATTGTCACCGAAGCCGAGTGGCATGCGACGGCGCGCCTGATAAGAATTCAAAGAGATAAGACTGAACGCGGTATTGGTGAAATAGTTGTGTTGACTGCGGGAACCAGCGACATACCTGTTGCAGAAGAGGCTGCATTGACTGCAGAAGCGATGGGAAATCAAGTGAAACGCGTCTGGGATGTGGGCGTCGCCGGCATTCATCGCGTGCTGGCCGAACGTTCACTGCTGCAAAGCGCGCGGGTTGCGATAGTGGCTGCGGGAATGGAAGGCGCACTGCCTTCAGTCGTCGGAGGATTGGTTAGCGTGCCGGTGATTGCTGTGCCGACAAGCATCGGCTATGGCGCATCCTTTGGCGGCATTGCGGCGCTGCTCGGCATGCTCAACTCCTGCGCTTCAAATGTGGCGGTAGTGAATATCGATAATGGATTTGGCGCGGGGTTTGTTGCGAGTTTGATAAACCGCAAGTGGGAGGAGCAGACGGCAGGAGCAGTCAGCAGGTCAGATCGGTAGGAGCAACCGATAATGTTTCAAGTGATCACCCTTAAACCGCTAGTAGGAGGGCAACATGCCAACGGCGAAAGGGTTCAGAGACTTAAAGGTGTATCAACTCGCTTTCAAACTTGCAATGGAGATTTTTAAGGAGTCGAAGCATTTTCCAAAGGAAGAAACTTACTCGTTGATCGATCAAATTCGTCGATCATCACGAAGTGTCCCGGCGAATATCGGAGAGGGCTATCGCAAAAAGCTTTATCCCAGGATGTTCGTTAGCAAGATGGCTGATGCTGAGGGAGAGGCAACTGAAACTCAGGTATGGCTGGATTTGGCTACCGCCTGTGAATACCTATCGGAAAAGCGCCGACTCGAACTAGTAGCAGGCTATGAAGAAGTTGGTCGCATGCTCGACGGGATGATTGCGCACCCGGAAAAATTTTCCTAAACGGAACTGCTGCCGACTGCGCCTGCTGATGTCACGGGTTGATAAGCCCATCCAGCTTCTCAGCCCAGTCCTGATCAAGATTCTGCAAAATATTATATTGCTCTAAAGCCCCGTCGCGATTTCCCATCGCCAGCAAACACTTGCCGAGGTTGTAATACGCCTGGCCGAAATCAGGCTTCAGTCGAATCGCCTGCCTGAAAGCCTCTGCTGCCTCCGGAAACTTTTCCAATTCGAAGTAAGCTTCGCCCATGCTGTTTGGAACTGTCGCATCTCCGGGCTTCAACGCCGTAAGCTGCCTGAAAATCTCGATCGCCTCGCTGTATTTTTTGGATCGCGAAAAACGCGCACCGAGGCGTTCGTAAGCACTTGTGTAGTCGGGCCGCAAACGAATCGCCTGCTTGTAAGCCTGGATCTCTTCGTCGGCTTTGCCCCAGTCCCGATAGACCAGTCCCAGCGCATACCAGGCATCAGCGCCGTTGTAGGGATCTAAGCGAATCGATTGGCGGTAACTATCGGCCGCTTCGCGATATTGTTTCAGATAGTAGTTTGCCAAGCCGATATTGAAGTAAGACTCCGCGGAAGGTCGCAGTGCCACCGCTTTGCGCGATGCCTCAATCGCGTCACTGTGCCGGCCCAGTTTCTCGCGGCAAAAGCCTGCTTGCGCCCACGCTTCTGCATAGTTGCTGTCTGATTCGACGGCCTTCTCAAAATAAGGCAACGCTTTTTCACAATCGTCCTGAGAAAGGAAACTGAGGCCGTCGCGAAATGCCTGCACTGCCTTTGCCCTTTTATTTCTGCCGCTCGCGGCAACTAGTTCCGATAAGGGCAGCAACGTGCCGCCGCTTTGCAACTGTGAAATTCGTTCCGATGGAATCGCAAAATTGATGCTCTGGCCGCCGGTGATTTGCAGCGTGGCCACTCCAATGACCTGACCGTGCATGTTCACGACTGGGCTGCCGCTGGATCCCGGCGAGATGGGTGCGGTGATCTGGATGATTCTGCCGAAGGTGGGAATGTCACGTACGGCCGAAACAATTCCATTCGTTACGCTGCCCTCAAGTCCGAAGGGATTGCCGATAACAACAACACTTTCGCCTTCCTGCGGCGAAGTTCGGTCGAGCGACAGCGCCCGCACCTGACCGGCAGGCGCTTCGATGCGCAACACCGCGATATCGCCTTCGGCATCTACAGCCACCACGCCCTTAACCGGGTAGACATAGCCGTTGTAAGAATGAACTTCAGCGCGATAAGCGTTTTCGATGACGTGGCGGTTTGTGACTACGCGGTCCGAGTCGATAAAAAAGCCACTGCCGCGAGAAAGCTGTTGGCCACGCGCGTCAAAGGTTTCGATCGCCACGGCTGAGGGTTTGATGCGGCGAACCAGATCGGGAAGAAGATCCTGCGCGGAAGTCTTTGGGACTGCCGGTATGAGGATTAGGAATAAAAGCCAGAGGGATTTCATTTTATTGATCTTTAAGTCTACAACCCAGCAAGCGCAAGGTTCTGAACACGCGAAACTATCTCACCGAGTTTTATATCTTCGCTGGTCTTGGTTGCGCGGGCGAACAACTCAACCAGGCCGTCGGAAACCTTTTTTCCAATCGTCACGCGATAAGGAACCCCGATCAGATCGGCGTCTTTAAACTTCACTCCGGCACGCTCGTCGCGATCGTCGAGCAAGGCATCAAGCCCGGCGCGCATCAGTTCTTTGTATAGTTTTTCTCCAGTCTCGCGCAGCTTTTCGTCCTTCATGTTGGTGACGGTAACTACTACATCAAACGGTGCAATCGAATTGGGCCAGATGATTCCGTCGGCGTCGTGGTTCTGTTCAATGGCCGCAGTGATAATGCGCTCGACACCGATGCCGTAGCTGCCCATCACGATTGGCACCGGCTTTCCGCCTTCGGTCAAAACCGTCGCGCCCATCGATTCGGAATACTTGGTCCCCAGTTTGAAGATGTGACCAATCTCCATCGCCTTGTAAACGTCAAGCACGCCAGTGTTGCAGCGTGGGCAGGATTCACCAGAGTTAACCGAGCGCAGGTCAGCCCATTGATCGATCTGAATGTCGCGTTCTACATCGACGCCGCGAAGGTGATGGTCATCTTTGTTCGCCCCAGTGGTCATGTCGCGACGACCCTTGAGAGCGAGATCGGCAATAACGCGAACTTCAGTTCGATTCCGCAACTGCGCGATCTTTTGTTTCGCGCCCACGCCTCCCAAACTGCCAGGGCTGGCTCCAAGGAGTTCTGCGATCTCACTTGGTTGCGCGGCGCGAATGAAACTAGCTCCCAGAGTGTCCGCCAGTTTTATGTCTTGTAACTGTTGATCGCCCCGCAGTAAAAGCAGCGCCCACTTGAACATGCCGTCGCCGGCTGCGTGGTCGCCGTAAACATAAACCAGTGTCTTGATCTGGTTCTTCGCCGGCGCGCCGCCGGGAAAAGTTGTCAAATCCTCGATCGTGCGCACGCCCGGCGTAGGGAATTCTTCGGGTGTTTCTGGGCCAACCAGATCCTTAACCGGCGCCAGGCG
>Ga0184619_10000914_pt1 | contig 10211 bp, 4 predicted proteins | sample PLM0_60_b1_FD_133146 | JGI IMG/M metagenome (GOLD analysis project Ga0184619, IMG submission 133146) | Groundwater sediment microbial communities from an aquifer in East River, Colorado, USA - PLM0_60_b1 | ecosystem: Environmental > Terrestrial > Soil > Riparian zone | place: USA: East River...
CATGCCACGTGAAAGCAGTTCGTGCTCAAATGCTTCTTTCACCAACGCGCTGTCAACCGCGGAGCACGATTTGCCGGTGCATACGAATACATGCAGACGAATCGGCGCGGTCGTCACCGGCGCGAGGGTCTCTAGTGTCTTGCGGTCGGTAATTACGTTTTTGTCAGCCATCGGAATTGCGGTTCTAGTTTGACCAAAGATGTTATCACACTCAGTGCGGGTCGATCGGCCTTAACCCGTTGGCAACTTGCAACGGGATTCTCTGTGCTTCCCTTGGTGTCCTCCGTGTCTCTGTGGTGACTTATGATCATTGTTTACACAGAGACACAGAGGACGCAGAGGTTGCACAGAGAAAATCGCGCAGTCCCTCGTTTGGAAACTTTTTTGCTAGCGCCGAAGATACAATGTAGAATACGGCCTCAAGGGCGACCGCTCTCACGGACCGCAACGGGATTGAGCGGGACGTAAAACGGTCGCCCAAATTACTGTAACCAGAACTTTCGGGCTCGCTCAAAATGGCCACCGGCGTTGTAATTCACATCTCTTCTGGCAAGGACAAGCACACTCACGTGCTGACCGATGAGCACATCCGCATCGGCAACTGCGAAGATTGCACAGTGCAACTCCGCTCTTCTGCTTTGCCTGCCGCTGGGAACAACAATGGCGTTGTGCTGGAGTTGGCGCGAACAAATGGTTACTACCGCGTTGTCGGCTTCGATCCCTCCCTGGCGCTCACACACAACGGCAAGCCGGTGCGAACTGATAGAGAAATTGACGACGGGGATGAAGTGCGCATCGCTGCGTCGGACCTTCTCTTCACTTTTTACCCCATTCGCTCGTTGCCGGCGGTGGTTGACACGCGTTCCCACGAGGCGCATGTCGCACCATTTATCGAACAGGCTGCGATTGAGTCAGCCGCCACTACGCGGCGCGATGATGCCAAGGTTTTTCTCCGCGAGTTCACGCGCGAACTGGTGCGCGAAATTAATCCCAGCACAAAGCTCATTACCTTGACGATCGCTGTCGCACTCGTTGGCGGGATTTTGTACATCGGCTTCTCGATGTTCAAAGAGTTGCAGCGGACGCGCCGGCTAATCGACGATCAGCGCGCGCAACTGGAGAAATCGCAAAATCAGGCCTCGCAGATGAACAAAACATTGACCGACATTGGCCGGTCAAACAAGGAGATTCGCGACAGCTTGTCGCTGGCTGTGAAGCTTCGCAGCGATTTCGGCGCAGGTGTTTGCTTGATCGCCGGCTCTTTTTATTTTGTCGAAGCGGGAACGGGCCGGCCCCTTCGTTATCCTGAGGCTCAAACAAACGAAAGCGGAGGGGCGGTGCAGACCGGTGGCGAACCGACCACGCTGACCCCGGATGGCAAAGCAGCAATCGCGGAGTTTGAATTTGTCGGCACGGGCTTTTACGTAGGTGATGGGTTCGTGGTCACTAACCGGCACATCGCACAGCCCTGGATGGCCGACGAGCGGGCACAAAGTTTGAGTAGCAGCGTCCGCGGCCAACCGCGTCTGAGAAAATTGAATGCGTATTTTCCTGAACACGCCCAACCAATCCCGCTGAAGTTTAAGCAAGCAGGAAGTCGCGATGACCTGGCAGTCTGTTTGCTGGATATCAAGGATCTTCCCGCGGACATTCCCCTATTGCCGCTGGAAACGGATCAGGATGCGGTGGCCGTCGGCAAAACAGTTGTGATGATGGGTTATCCTTCCGGGCCCGATCGGTTGCTCGCCCTCTTGGATGATGCAGAGTCGCGCGGGATTCAGCAGCGTTACGGATCGCTTGATGCGCTGCTCGGTTATCTGGCGGAGACACGACGTATTCAGCCGCTCACGACCCAGGGTAATATCACCGATCTTGATGTCAGGCGCATTGTGTACGATGCGCGCACAGCGGAAGGCGGTTCGGGTGCGCCGGTCTTTGGACCCACAGGAAGAATCATTGGCGTCAATTTCGCGGTCTTTACCGAGAATCAGGCCTCGAATTTTGCCGTTCCGATTCAATTTGGGATAGCGCTACTGGAACGCTCAGGCTGGAAGCCGCCGCCGCCAAAAGATACCAAGGAACCTGACAATTCTGCATCCCCCCGAGAACAATGACGACAATCACGCCGGGCGGAGAAACAATCAACAAGTATTCCCTATAATTTACTGGCCGTAGGCGCACCCAATCAACGGCAACTAAAGATACGATGTGTCGCATCGTAGCCGCGAATTGTCATAATTTCAGCATGGACCAGGACCAATGATCAGAAACGAACAGACGTCGGTTTCGTAATGCTATATTGTTTTCACCGAGCGGTTTGACGGGCACGAAGATTGCCATGGACATTGCCATGGATTTGGAAAGCGTGGCATTGAATCAGTATCGTCCGCAATTTTTGAATGCGGGCGCCAATCAACAGTTGAGCCGCAAAGTTTTTTGATTACTAACAGGATTCATTCTCAATGCACGATTGCCTAACGCCCCGGCGACTGCGCCAGACATTCGTCTCAATTGTTTGTTTTCTATTCCTGCTCTCAGTCCCGCAAGGTTCGTTTGCCCAGAATAGTAATTCTTCTCCTGAAGACAAGCCCATCGCCGCGCCGGTGGGCGCAGCTGCTCAAGAGAGCGAGTCGCGCATTGCAAATACGGCGAGCCAAAATGAGCAGCTTTTTCGGCTGGAACGCGTGCCGGTCCAGGGTGGCGCGGAACTGATAACCGTTCATGCCCGGCTGGATGGCATAGAATCTTCCCCTGAACCAAACTGGGTTCCACTGGTTACCATACTCCGCGATACGCTTGGCGATCAGGCTGCGGAGAATGATCGTCTTCGCTACGTTTGGCCCTTGACTTATACGCGGCCCAGCACACGTCAGCAGATTCTGGGCGCAGTCCCATTTTTGTACACAAGGGTCGGAAATAAACAGAACGCTTCATCACAGGCTCCGCCACCCGTTTTGGACTTGGCAGCGGCGAATCACAACGTTTGGAACAAGATATTCTGGACGGCATTGCAAAATGTCCTGTTCGACCCTTACGGCGCGCCAATAAAAGCTTCCAGCCGTTCCTACCAACAAAACATTTCGGCTTATCGCAAATCGCACATCATTCGCGCGCTTGCTGTCTTGTCGCTTCATGACACCGTCGCGGGCTCGCAAGTATTTTCACCATCCGAGCTGTCGCAGATTCAAGCTCGCCTTCTCCTAACTGATAAGACATTCGGCGGATTAGTCGGCGATCATAATCTCGAGCGTTTTAACGATAAGGAAATCTCTAAAGCTCGTGATGAGCGGGGCCATAACTGGGAGCTATTGCGCCAGCGGGTCGAGGCCGAGTCGTTGTTCTTTGAGCCGTTGCAAATGCCTGATGGTAGCGCCACGCATGCCATGGTCTGGGTCGCGAAACCCGATTTGATTACTAATCGTGGCCAGCGATATGACAGCCGGTTTTTGAATATCGCCAGTCCCTGGGCAGACAAACGTCTGCTTTCCTGGGACGGCTATACCGAGAAAAGATATTTCGACGCAGAGCATCGAACCGTTCCTGCGGGTACTCCGGGCGCGCGAGCCACGGAAATGATTCCACTGGCGTTGTATGGTTTAGACAATCCGAAGATACCGATGGTGTTGGTGGATTTTCGGGATGGACTAAATCCCAAGCGTCGCGAGATGTCGCGCCGCGCTTTACACGACGTGACGAGAAATGTTCTATCGCTGTCCGCGTTCGGCGATTTGCCTTATTTCCTTGGCCATACAATTTTCGATTTTGTAACCGAACGACGCGGAATGGACGTTAACCAACCGTCACGCGTGCACACTTATGCGCAACTAAAACTTCTGTTGTCTCTGAACCAGTCTCTCGATCCGGACTTGCGCGAACAAATCGGGAAGCGGTTGGAAAAAGTGTCTTTGAATCCGCTGGAAAACGATCTCGGGGTTGAGGCCCGGCTTGCGAAGCAACAGTATGAAGCGTTGCTTGCTTATGCAAAACGATCAGATGGTCTGCCCGCGAAGCTCGATCGCGATCGCCGCGCGGAAATGGTGCCGTTGGCCCACAGTCGCAGAGAGCAATTTTTCTTTCGGGCCGCGAAAATTCTAAGTTTTGGCGCCTACGCGCATCGCGAAAAAGCTACGCCCGATATGAACGAGCGGCTTGATCTGGCCCGGCGTCTCGGTTACCACAGCCGCTTTCTTAGAGAGGTCGCGCGGTCGTCGGGAGAGGTCGATGTTGCCTGGAACCTGGCCGACTTAAAACGATCCTTGCAATTCATTTCGGACCATGGAGCCGGCGCCGATTCCACTACTGCTAAGGCGGCCGCTGCGATCTTTCTGCGTACTGAAGATTCAGACACCCGGCGTTTTTGTCTCGACAGCCTGTCACGCATGACAAATCCAAGAGCAAGAACCGAGCTATTGCGTCTTTCGCAGTTACGAAACCTCGACCAGGTGGGTAAGGATTTGATCATTTCGTATTTGAATGTTCCGGTCCCGACTCCAACGCCGATCGCCTCCACAAATCAGAAACCGATTTCCAACAGGGTTGATCAGTAATGATGTTCAGACTCTGCCACAATGCGATCCACTTAATTCTCGTCGATACCTTCAAGGTTCGCTCGTCCACAAACGCGCGCAACCTTACAGTTTGCTCTACGAATGCGCGTCGAATTTCGATTCTGCTCGCCTTATTAAGTCTGCTTCTCGCACTGCCGGCGTTTTCATATGCACAGGCAAAGCGGGTGGTGGTGGTGCAGTGCGATGGTCTCCCCTATGAAGTTGTTGACCGTTTTGTAAAAGAGCGGGACCCACGTACCGGCAAGAGCCAGCTTCCCTGGATCGACTACCTTTTCTATCAGCATGGGACGCGCCTCGCTAACTTTTACGTTCGCGGCATCAGCTTGTCCGCTCCGTCGTGGTCGCTCATTGATACTGGTCAACATTTACAAATTAAGGGGAACGTCGAATTTGATCGCTACACTCTGCAAACGCGCGACTACCTCAATTTCATTCCCTTCTACGTGAATACCACAATCGGAGCCCGCATCGATATGCCTGGCGTGGAAGTGTTCGATTCGTTAGGTGTGCCTCTGCTGACAGACGCGTTTCCTCATAATGAACGCTTTGCCACCCTGTCGCTATTTCAGCGCGGTCCGCGTTTCATCACTTTTCAAAAAGCCCTGGAGAACAAATTAAAGACCGGCCCGAAGGATCTCTTTGACGAGTGGACCACTGGATTTGATATCGCCAGTTCGGTGCCAGACCAGTTTGTGCGCGAGTTGATTGACGGCATCGGCAATCCCCGGCTGCGTTATGTACAGCTCGTTATCACAGATTTCGATCACAGGGCGCATCATAACAACGACCACGACTCGCAACTGTTTTCCCTGAAGGAACTCGACGCAACGTTTGGCCGCATTTGGACGGCAATCCGCAAGAGTTCGCTGGCGGAGGAAACAGCGCTGATAATTGTCTCCGATCACGGGATCAATTCGGATGAGCGTGTCTATAGTCAGGGCTACAACCTGGTCAATTTGTTGGGAAGTGCCGCCGGCGGTGGCCATCACGTGGCAACCAAGCGCCGGCTGCTCATGGATTATGCAATCAAAGGCCTTAGTCTGCTGGCACAAACAATCATTACCCCGTCGCGGGATTCGTTTTATTTGAAAGGCAAAAGTACAGACTATCCCACCGCCCTGCTCGATTTTGACGGCAACGAACGCGCGTCGCTTCATTTGCGCGATTCCGATTTGAACCTGTTGCAAATCCTGCTGCAACAGTTACAGCGCGCCGATCTTTCGGCTGCTTTGCGAAAGGCATCGGAGGATCAGTTTTTCGCGACCGTCGAACGACGACGAGCGGGTTGGCAATATGATATCGATCAACTCAATGAAGAACTTGGAGCGCTCCACCGCAGCATCGAACGTCAACGCGAACTCTGCGTGGCGCAACCAAAGAAATTTACGAAGGAAGAGACTGAAGCGGGACGAGACGACGACGCCAAGCGAGTATGCACACAACTCGCTCGCTGGCTTGCCCAGGAACGCAACTATGGTGAATACGCTCGCATCATGACGAACCTGCTCGGCATTCAACGGTCCGGTTTCAACGCGGCCAGGTTGAAGATCGAAGATGTAATCGCGCCCCACGCCATGGGCCAGGGCAATAGTATTTACCAGTTACAGAATTACGCTGCCGGAATTAGCTCAGCTGGCCTTACGCTCGATGTCGACCACAAGCTCGATATGAACAAGAGTTTTGTTCACATTGATTACTTCTCGCTGCTACACGGCTTGTCGGTCCGCAATAACGTGCAAGCACAAGTCAGCAACCGGCCGATCGATATTCTGGCGCTACGCGTTCCCACCGAGATCCTCAAACCCCTCGTGCATGAACAGGATCTCGCTCCCGACGCCGTCTGGATTTATGGCGGAAACGACACTCAGGCTTTGATCCTGGCGCGCGAAGACGCAATGGGAGGATTGAGCTTTCGTTATCTGCCAGTCAAAAACCTGAAGCAGGACCAGGAGGGCCGGTTGCATTTTGAGCCGGCGTCGTGGAGTGCGGGTTTCCCGCTCAAGATTTATGAGGATGAACAACTGGCAATACCGCGTGAGGATCGGGAATCATGGCTGAGCCAGTGGCACACCGATCTTGAATGGCTCCGCGCGTTGCACAAAACTAATTATTCCAACGGCCTGATCGGACTGCATGAGGAATCGGCCTTTCATCCAATCGGACTGCTTTCGAGTGACGAATCCATCACTCAAAATGAAAGCTTGATGCGCCGCTTTGTTCGCAGGCAACGCGAGAACATTGAAGCGGACCTGCTGATTGTCGCGAACAATCATTGGAATTTCGATGTGCGTGGTTTCAATCCCGGCGGCAATCATGGTTCGTTCTTTCGCATTTCTACGCACTCGACGTTAATGTTCGCAGGCGGACGCAAGACCAGTATTCCGCAGGCGCTGGTGGTTGAGGAACCCTACGACAGTCTCAGCTTTGTGCCTACTGTGCTGGCCTTGACCGGAAATTTACGCGATGATAGCAATCCTATTCCAGTTCTATGGGAAAAAGGTTTCCGGCGTTTCCCTGGCCGTGTTGTGCGTGAGGTTATGGCGACACCGGAAAACCAGAAAATCGCGGTTAGCGGAGCAACTGAATCTCCTTGACGACGTCTGAAAATCAGATCGCCGAAGATTGGCAGGAAGAACTCGAAGCGCTTGCCGACGACGAGCCTGCAACTTCGAGCACCTCACGCCGATCCTTTTTCTGGCTGCAAACAATCGCCTTCCTGTTGGGCCTGGGACTGCTCGTATTTGTTATTAAGAAGGTTGGCCTGCAACCGCTCTTTGATGCTCTGATTCGTATTGGGTTCGGCTTCTTCTTTGTGCTGGCAATAAGCGGCATGCGCCACGTCCTACGGACAATTGCGATGAGTGCCGCGGTGCCGGCCGAGCACAGGCGTTTCAATTTCTTCCAGGCCTTTGCGGCGCGGCTCGGTGGCGAAGCAATTAGTTTTCTCACCTTTACTGGACCACTGCTTGGCGAGGCTACAAAGGTGGCGCTGCTGCGCCGCCGCGTGCCACTCACTTACGGCGTACCGGCACTTGTAGTCGACAATCTTATCTACAATCTTTCTGTCGTATTTTTTATCCTTAGCGGTGCGTGCGTGATGTTGTTCACCTATCACTTGCCGCCGCTGGTTAGTGACACATTAATTGCGATCGCCGTAATCGCAGCCCTTGGCATTCTCGCTGCCGGGCTCGCCGCGCGCCGACGCATCATGCTTCTAACCTGGGTCATCGATCAGATGGCCCGCCTTCGCTTAAGTCCTAAAGTCATACTTAAGCGGCGACAACACATCTATCATATCGAGTCGAAGGTTTACGATTTTTACAAACATCATCCGGGCGTATTTTTTGGGATGGTTGCTTGCAACTTGCTGGCGCATGTCTCCAGCGTGCTCGAAGTTTATGTGACGCTGCGCCTGTTGGGTTTTACGCCTCACGTGGCGCAGGCCTACATCATTGAGTCCCTGACCAAGGTCATCAATTTTGCGTTTGCATTTGTGCCCGGAACCATTGGAGTCTATGAAGGCGGCACTGAAATCGTCTTGCAAACTCTGGGATTCGTTGCGGCTACCGGCGTCGCGCTCGCTCTGGTACGCAAAGCCGGGACAATAGTTTGGACCTCCATCGGCCTCCTGATTTTGACCTGGCGAACATTGCCGAACGCGTGGGGTCGCCTTTTAGACCGCAGCCCACATTTAAGAAGACTCATGGATAGCCTCGTACTTTCAAACATAGCCCATCGTCCCGCGCGCACCGCGGTCAGCATTTTGGGCACTGGCGTTGGTGTGTTGCTGATCGTTTTTACTGTCGGCCTGGCCCACGGCGTCTTGCGAGAGCGTGGGCGCCGTGAATCCAATATCGGCGCCGAGATTATGGTGCGCGCGTCCGGTTCGCTTAGTTTTGGCGGCGGGTCACCTTTCTTGTTGCCGGCAACGCGGGCGACGGAAATCGCCGGCATCGAAGGCGTGCGCGCGGCAACTCCGCTCGGCCAAACGCTCGATCGCAGCGATACCGGCTTTGGCTCGCGCTTGATTGATGGCATCGAGTTTGACGAATACGCAAAGTTGACGGGCGTTTCAATCCGAGAGGGAGCAAAACTCACGGGCGGCGATCAAGCCATTATCGATCCCGTCTGGCAGCAGCAACGCCACGCGACTGTTGGTTCCACAGTTCAACTTTTTGAACGGCCTTTTACTATTGTCGGGGTATATGAGCCGCCCGGCGGCGGCCGAATCAAAATCCCGTTGGCCACCATGCAGGATCAGGAAGGTGGTGACGGTCGCGCTTCCGCAATTCTGGTTGGGTGTACGGATCCGGCCAAACAGGATGACGTCGCCGCGCGCATTCGCGAGCGTTTTCCCGATGATCAAATTATTTTCACGCGCGACTTACCTGAGATTTATGCCTCTGGCGTGCCTGCTCTGAATGTTTTCATAAAAGTTGTAGTTGGCGTTGCCGCCGCCATCAGCATGCTGGTAATTTTGCTGGCAATGTACACAACTGTGACTGAGCGCACGCGCCAAATAGGGATACTCAAATCGCTGGGTATGTCCAAGAGCGCAATCGCCTGGGTAATAGAACAGGAAGCCATCATCGTCAGTCTGTTGGGAGTTTCCGTCGGCGTGCTGTTAACTTTACTAGCGCGTTTCGCCGTTATGCGGGTGACCAGTCTCACGGTGGAAGTCGAGCCGCGTTGGATTGCGATAGCATTAGCCGTGGGCATAGTGGGCGGCAGCCTTGGCGCGCTTTATCCGGCTTTGCGGGCCGCGCGCCAGGACGCGGTTGACGCGTTAAGCTACGAATAACATTCAGTAGATTATCTTTTGCGGGGGCCTCCGCAGCCGGTCATTCGTTAAGGACCACTTGAAAGTCTGCGTTACATCAGATGGGATTCTCAACGGAGCTCTGCTAATTCCCTGTGGAAGCTGATCGCCGGTCAATTCTGAAAGTGCTGTCGCGCGCCCTCAGGCTGCGCTGCCCGGCCTGCGGACGATCATCCCTCATTCAACGCCCTTTTCATATCAAACATCACTGTCCGTCGTGCCGCTCGCTCTTCAAACGCGAAGAGGGATTTTTCGTAGGTGCGATTCTGGCGAATGTCATTACCACTGAATTTGTGATTCTGGTTGTGTGTCTGGTTTCGTTATTGGTGGTGTGCGCAAGTTATCAAACAGTCCTGGTTGGCCTGTTCATACTGGCGCTAATATTTCCACTTCTGTTCTTCCATCACAGTTGGAGTTTGTGGCTCGCGTTTGACTACTTGATTGAATCGCTGCCGAAGTATAAGGAGATTGATCCTCGTTAGCCTTCGGCATCACACGTTAAGCTCGAATTGGGCCAGCAAGGGCAAATGATCTGACGCTTTCGTCTTAGCGGCTTCAGTTATCACTTCACAATGGATTAACTGTCCGGCAAACTGCTGCGGCACAAATACGTAATCAAGCCGCAGGTGCGGATCCCATACCGGAAAGGTGTAGCCTTTTTCATCTGCGTGCAACGTGCGATAACCATCGACGTAACCGGAATCTCGCATCAGTTGAATAGTCGCGCGCTGAATGTCGCGACCGCTTAACCAAACCAGTCCGCGAATCCACGCAGGCATTCGGCGCACATCCAGGATTTCACCCGGCGCCAAAGTATTAAAGTC
>Ga0184619_10000915_pt1 | contig 10208 bp, 6 predicted proteins | sample PLM0_60_b1_FD_133146 | JGI IMG/M metagenome (GOLD analysis project Ga0184619, IMG submission 133146) | Groundwater sediment microbial communities from an aquifer in East River, Colorado, USA - PLM0_60_b1 | ecosystem: Environmental > Terrestrial > Soil > Riparian zone | place: USA: East River...
GGCTCCGCATCAGGAAGATCGCACCGCATGAGATCGACCGGCGTGTCACGTGGGCCGCGGGCATGCTGGGTCTTACGCCGCTGCTCGATCGCAAGCCGAAGCAGCTATCCGGAGGTCAGCGTCAACGCGTGGCAATGGGGCGCGCGATGGTACGCGAGCCCAAAGTGTTTCTGTTCGACGAGCCGCTGTCCAACCTCGACGCCGGCCTCCGCGCGCAAATGCGCATCGAGATCGGCGGCCTCCAGCGACGGTTGAAGACCACGACCATCTACGTCACGCACGACCAGGTGGAAGCGATGACGCTCGGCGACCGCATCGTCGTGCTCGCTGACGGACGAATCCAGCAGATTGGCCGGCCGATCGACCTTTACCGCGTTCCCGTCAACCGCTTCGTCGCGGGCTTCATCGGCACTCCGCCAATGAACTTCGTCGAGGGCGGCTTCGAGGAGAACAATGCTCAGGCCTTCTTCGTCGCCAAGGGCCTCAGCATCAAGCTGCGCTCAGAGAAGACGTCAAAGGCAAAGACGGGGATGGTAACGCTGGGGATACGTCCCGAAGACCTGCAACTCGATTCCTCTCGAGATCCGTCAGCGCAGACCGGACCAGCAGACGAGATGCTTAGAGGCCGTGTCCTGCTGGTTGAACGACTCGGCGGCACCAGCCACGTTCATTTCGACGTGGAAGGGGGCGGCAACCGCATGATGGCATCCGTCGTGAACGATCGACTGCCTGAGGTTGGCGAGACGATCACTGTTCGTGTGCCGCCCGAGCGCGTGCACCTATTCGGCTCGGACGGGACAGCTCTCTAACTCAGGGTAGAATCAATATCCGGTATTCTGAGTGATACTCCCGCCCGATCTGTCGATTTCGCTCTGCGGAATTGGATAGAGATAGTTGAAGTCCTGGAAGTTCTTCCCCTGAGCCGTCAAAACCGCCTTGGCTATTTTCCATCTCTTCAAGTCGTTGAACCGCTGCGACTCGAAACCCAGCTCTACTCTTCTTTCGTGCACCAGCCACGCCTTGACCGTGGCTTTATCAGTTGACGCAAGTCGGTCGGGCAGCGTACCAGCCGGCGGCAAACTACCGGTGGTCGTCACGCTGGTGCGTGCCCGAGTCCGGATGTTGTTGATGATTGCAATTGCGGCCGCATAGTTCCCGGTTTCGTTATATGCCTCGGCCTTCCATAGCTCGACGTCTGCCAGTCGAATAAAGATCTTGTTGCTCGGCGCATCGTCATTTCCCTTGTAGGCCTTGATCGTCGTCGAGTCGAACGTACCCAACAACTTGTGAACAGATTGAGGAACATCATTGACGTTAGAGGCTACGTTCACCGTGAATACCAACCGCGGGTCATTCGCCTCAAATTCGGCTAGAAAATTATCGGTCGGAGCATTGAAGCCCCACTCAAGCGGGGCGCACAGTCCATTGCCCTTCCTCGGAGTTTGACCCGATTGGTGATCGTAAGCGAAAATGACCTCACTCTCGCTTGCTTCCTTGGCTACGTTGAAACTGTCGAAGTAATTCGGGTTCAGCTGGTAGAAACCGAGACCCTCCAGCTCCGTCACGATGGTGATGACTTCCGGCCATTTCTCGGTGTAGAGCGCCACTTTGGCCTGCATCGCTACGACAGCACCTTTGGACACTCTCCACTTTTCTGTGTCATCAGAATACTTGTTGTTACGCAGTAACGGCTTGGCAAGAGCCAGGTCCGCAGAAATCTGTGAGTAGACGTTGGCTTTCGTTTCCCTCTTGGCCACCGCGTACGCATCGGTGAAATCCTTAAGCGGCTTCAGCAGGAGCGGCACATCGCCGAAGTCGTTCACGAGATCGAAATAGTAAAACGCCCTCAGGAAATATGCCTCGCCGAGCAGCCTGTCCTTCAGGGCTGGAGCGATTCCGATTTTTGTGGTAAGCGCCGCATCGGTCAGCCAGCTGATGGCTAGGTTGGCGCGGGCTATCCCCTCGTAATCGTAGCTCCATTGACCATTAAAGCCCGGATTGGACGATATAAAACTGAAATCGTCGATCTGGTCCATCCATGGCTGGTCGCTATCATGCCCGTCAGGGGTCCATTTCTTTTTTACATCATCCGAAGCAATGTCCAGCAAAACGAAATCGTTTCTAAACACCAAGCCGTGATCCCAGTCCCATGTTGCAAGAAGATTGAGTGTGCTGGCCAGCATCTGATACGACGACGTCACCGACAGCGTGACCGCGTTCAGTGTTGGCTCGGTGCTCACTTGTTCCGGCGTAAGCAAGCCAATGGGATCTTTGTGCAAGTCGGTGCAGCTGAAAACTGAACCGATAAGAATGAATGCAGCTGCCCTGTATTTCGTGTTCATGATTGCTCCCACCGATTTATGATTTCCAACTAAAATCGATTAAAATTTCGCGTTAAGTCCGAATAGGAATGCCTTCGACTGCGGATATGTTCCTCTATCCAGGGCATCCGTCGATTCCGGATCCAATCCCGTATAGTTGGTCTTCGTAAAAAGGTTCTGGCCGGATACATACAGACGCCGTGTGGGTCCGAGAGTATATCCGAGCTCCAGGTTTTTCAGGCGGAAATAAGAGGCATCCTCGACGAAGATGCTCGATTTCTTGCTGTTGCCGTTGTCTTGAAAGGTGGTGCGCGGGATCGTGTTGCTTGTGCCTGGCCCATTCCAGGCGCCCAGCACCGCGACGCTGTGGTTGAAGGGACGGCTGTCGTAATCCGTTATCTGCTTGGCGTCGTTGTATTTGTCCCACCCGCCTACCCCTTGAAAGAACACGGACAGATCGAAGCGATGATAGTCCGCCGCTAGGTTCAAGCCGTAGGTAAGCTTTGCAATCGGGCTTCCGATGAACGTCCGGTCGTTGTCGTTGATTATTCCATCGGCATTCAGATCCTTGAATCTGATGTCGCCCGGCTTGTTCGGAGGATTCACGGTTCCAAACAGCTGGCTGTTGATTTCGGCCTGGTCCTGATAAATGCCTTCCGCCACATAGCCGTAAAATGCGCCAAGTGGGTGCCCTACCGCCGTCCTCGAAATATCCGTAATGATATTCGGCAGGTTGGGGTGCAGTTTTTCTACCCTGTTGGTGTTCGTGCCGAGATTTCCCCTGATGCCGTAATTGAACGGCCCGCCACTATTCCTGAAGTCGAGCGCGAGCTCGAATCCCTTGTTGCTCACTTCACCCGCGTTGACGATGGTGGGAGAAACATTTCCCACTATCGAGGGCAGGGAGATTGGCAACAGAATGTCCGTCGTCTTCTTCACGTAATAGTCCATGGAGAGATAGAGCTGGTTGCTTAGCAGCCCCACATCCAGTCCAACGTCGTTTTGTGAAGTCGTTTCCCATTTCAGATCGGGATTGCCGTACCGTGACACGAGGTAACTGTCCCCGGATCTCCGCAGCAAGGTCAGGAAGGAGTAGTTGTCGATTTCCTGGTTGCCCAGCTTCCCGGTGCTGGCTCTGAGCTTCAGGTCGGTTATCCAACCGACATTTCGCATGAAGCTCTCATTTGAAACTTTCCAGCCCACCGAAACTGAGGGGAAATAACCCCACTGATTCTTTTCTGCGAACCGGGAGGAAGCATCCGCTCGGAAATTGCCGGTGATCATGTACCGCGTGTCGTACATGTAGGTCGCCGAGCTGAATAACGAGAACAGGCGCCATTCGGATGCAGAACCTCCGGTGTTCTGATCCGTCGTTCCACCGTAGTTCAGGTATTGGAAGTTCTCCCTGATATAGTCGAATCTCTGTCTGGAGCCGCCAACCGAGGACGAGTAGTTGGTGATGTACTCGCTGCCGACTAGCGCGCTTACGTCGTGCGTGTCGTTGTTCTTGGCGTAATTCAGGGTGTTGTTCCAGGTGACAGTAGTTTCCTGCCCTCTGTCTTCGTTCAATCCGGTTGGACGATTCTGACGACCGGTTCCCTGATCTAACGGATTACTCACTGATCCGCCGTTGTCGCCGAAATTCTGATTGAAGGCCTTGTTGTGCCTGAGGTTCAAATCGAGCCCGAGATTGCTCTTGAATTTGAGAGCATCCAGAAGACCGTATTCCGCGAAAACATTGCCGAAGGTCTTGAAGTTGTTTCGCTCGTCGTTGGTGAAGTAGGCCAGGGCAACAGGGTTGGAGCCAAACTCGTACAGGTTTTGGCTGCCGTCCCATGGTGTTGCGAAAAAGGGCAAATCGGTAAACGGGTCTTTGGCGGAGTAGGTAGGATCAGTTGGAGACTTGTAGACCGGTATGATGGGAGGCCTTATCAGGGCATGGCGGATGATTCCGGGCGCATCACCCTTTGAGGAAAGCTTGTCCTGCGTTGCATACGAAAGCAGGAGATTGGTTCCAACGTTCAGGCGGCTGGTCAAACCTGCATTGATGTTCGTCCTGAAATTGAAGCGCTGGAACTGGTCATTCGAATACAGGACGATGCCGTCCTGCTTGTTGACTCCACCCGACATTCGGTACTGCACCCGATCATTACCACCGCTGGCGGCCAGGTGCACGTTCTGAGAACGCCCGTACTCGAACAGCTCGTCCAGCCAGTTGGTATTGGCCAGAGTCCTTGTGGTCTTGTCCACCGTATATGGATTGGTGCCGGTCCTCCCGGAATTGTTCCAGGCCTCCTCCAACTTGTTCATGTACTGGGTGGCGTCCAGCATCGTCGGCAGATTGGTCGCCTTCTGAAGGCCGGTGTAGTAGCTGAGATCAAAGTTGGATTTGCCTCTTTCTCCAATCTTGGTGGTAATCACGATTACGCCGGCAGATGCCCTGGAGCCATATATCGAAGCAGCGGAAGCATCCTTGAGCACCGTGTAGGACTGTACGTCCTGAGGGCTCAAGAAGGAGATGTCGCGACTCGGGATTCCGTCGACGATGAAAAGCGGACTGTTGTTGCCGATCGTTCCTTCGCCGCGAATACGAATACTGATTTCCTCTCCCGGCGCGCCGGTGCTTTGCGTAACCGTCAACCCCGCAACTTGCCCTTGTAGGACTTGCGCTACATCCGCAACCCTCCGCGACTCGACTTCAGAGGCAGTCACCGTAGCGACGGCCCCAGTGATACTCGTTCGCTTTTGAGTCGTGTATCCGACGACCACCACTTCATCGAGGATCGCTCCCCGTTTCTCGAGCGCGAACGACAGCGTGGCGATCGAGCCGTCGGAGACGCTCACCACCACCGGCACTGACGCGTAGCCGATTCGGCGCGCGCGAACTGTGTGCGTGCCGGCAGGGACGCCGACGATGACGAACGTGCCGTCATCACGAGTGACCGCCCCAAGTCGTGTCCCTTCGACCACTACGTTGACGCCGGCGAGAGGTTGCCGGGTCGCGCTGTCGATGACCTGACCGGTGATTGTTCCGGTCGGCTGCTGCGCGGCGAGGGAACGAACGGATGCTGCGGCGCAGAAAAAGACGCCAGCGAGCACAAGGAGGATGCGACGGACCACTAGCATGAGCGGGCCCTCCACTGGGGAGATTGACGCTGCCCTGGCTCATGCAGTCGCAGAAGGAAGGGAATTGTACGGTGAGCTACAGTCCACCCTAAAGGATGGAATGTCAAGGACGTTCGGTGAATGGCCCTGTCGATGAGGTGCTGGGGGGTGGTGCCGCTGCTATCAGCGGGAGGTGCAAAGCGTCGCGGCAACGTGAAGCGTGGTTGCCGGGATCACGCGTTTGATGGAGATGACGCAATCATCTCCATCAAACTGTAAGTGAAGTCGAGTTATTTCTTTGTCGAAGCTACCGGAACCATGATGTGGGCGTAGGGCGTGCCCTTCCACATCACCCACGGACCTCCACTCTGGCGCGTAGTCGGTATCCCCTCCAATGCGCTTGGATCGGTCACGAGGAGCATCACGTGCGGAGGATCAAACCCCCATTCGTTGTCAGCCGTCGCCTTCAATGCAAATGGATCCTTGTTGCTACCATACCCGCCGCTGCCCGGTGCAGCCATGTAACCGATGCCGGTACGTGAGACCTTCGGCGTAGCCTTGGTCATCATCGCACTCATGAAGCCCATCCACTGGTCGTCGACGCACATTGGATCATTCCCTTTCGTCGACGGAAAATCGGGCAGACAGGTCCACCCGTTCGTGCCGGTCCGGAGCGTTGTCATCTCACCGCCCTCGGTGGAAGGCCAATCCATGACTGCAGCGTTCGCTGAGAGCGACCGCGGCGCCGCGCTGACTGCGTTGGCGATCTTGGCCTTAGTCGATTTCCCTTGAGCAACGGCCTGGCTTGCAGCAGTGCCAACCAGCAGTGCGATCCCAGCCAGAGTCAAAATGCGGCGCATACGTTTCTCCACGATACAAGTGTACCCAACATACCATAGTGATTGGTGCTGTCCAGACCGGATCGGTGCGGCTGAGACAACCTGCCGCTGGAACCGCTCTTGACGGTTATCAGCGTCGTGACAAAGGCGTGACGCACAAACGTTGACATGACAGCTATGCGTCAGTAGGTTGCGTTCAAGCACACTTTGCATTCGTCGCTCGAACTTGAATCAATCACGACAATGATCCTCATCGCTCACAAGCTCACCAACTCAATGCCCGGCGCCGCCATTAATGGTGGGTGCGGGACGCGTGGTGGGCGACGGCGACGGGGTTAACAGACTCTGCTTACTGCCAAGATTCGCCCCCGCGTCCTGGACCGATGCGGGGGCGTTTTCGTTTTGAATCACTGGTGCGTACGGATCTGACGTTCGTCAGAAACGCTCCACCACGAATGGAGGATTGATGAGGAAGTATTACCTGTTGGTTAGCGATTTCGATCAGACTCTGAGCTTCAACGACTCAGGGCTCGTGCTCGCCGAGATGCTGGGCATTCCAGATTTTCAGGAGAAGGTCGCTAACCTTTCGCGCCTTAACCTGGTGCAGTCGGGCGCGGAGCTCACCTATCTGCTTCGGCACGATCCGGATTTCCGCCGGGTGCGGCAGGACGATCTGGTCGAGGTCGGTCGTCGGATTCGTCTCAAGCGCAACATCGCACTGCTCGCCGAGTTTCTGAAGGATGGTATCGATGGTTTCAGATTCGACTTCTACGTCGTGTCGGCTGCTCCGTGGCTTGTCGTCCACTCGGCGCTACAGGGACTCGTGCCCCCCGATCACATCATCGGTGCCCACTTCGACTTCAGCCCCGAGACCGGCGAGGTAGAATCGATCATTCAGGTGCCCGCCGGTTACGGAAAAGTCGCCGCGGTCGACTCCCTGCGCCTCCGCCTCGGCGTTCCAAGCGATCGAATCGTCTACGTGGGAGACGGAAGCTCGGACATTCACGTGATGCTTCACGTCAATCGCGGCGAGGGCCTGACGATCGCGGCATCGGAAGCGAGACACATCGCGCAGATTGCGCGACGCACGGTGATCAGCGACGACGCGCTCAGTGTGCTCATTCCGATTCTGGAGGAGATCGTCGGTCTCGACCCATCGGAGATCAGGCTCGTCTTCGAGGAGCAGGGACTCCTGATTCAGGAGTGGGACCGTGTTCGGACCGATTGGCTGACCATCCGAGATGGATCGAGCATCGCGGGTCAGGTGGATGCTGCGTGATAAACTGCAACTGGTCCAAACCAACCATAACGCCACGATGATCCACTACCTCGGCTATTTCGCCGGCTTTCTCACGGTCCTCTCGTTTCTCCCGCAGGTCATCCGCACCTGGCAGACACGAAGGACCGGAGATCTCCATTTGGGAATGTTCCTGCTGCTCGTCACGGCCAGCACTTTGTGGATCGTCTACGGGGCGATTATCGGATCGTGGCCAGTGATCCTGACCAACGCCGGGATGGTTGCGCTCAACGGCTCGCTGGCCCTCGCCAAGCTGAGGTTCAGTTAGCGGCGCGGTGGATTGACGCGAAGGATTTCCAGCTTGTCGTTGTTGAGCGCGACGGCGATCAGTCGCTCTCCATTCGGACCCCGCAGCGCCTTCATGTCGCGCACCTGCCCTTCGATCACGAGATTGCTCTCCTCGATGTCCACTGGAGTGAGGCGTCCTTCTGCGCTGCCTCTCATCATCAGGCCGTAGCTGGCATCGTAGGGACCATAGACCGGCGTCACGCCGTAGAAATTCCCACCGACCAGTAGGTCGGTTCGACCATCCCCGTCGAAATCGCCCGCCAGCGAAGAGTAGATCGGTGCGATCTGGGCCTCGACCGGCATTTGCTCGAGGGTGAACGTCCCATTCCCGTTGTTACGCGCGATAGAGCTCGCGAAGGTGTAGGCCTCGCGCACCTGCGCGCTTTTCAAATCCGCGGCGGGAAAGATCTCTTCCACTCGGCTGGCGCCGAACGAAGAATACGAGGGGTACTTGCTGCGGAGCGACGGAATCTTGCGCACGAGCTCGTCACGGCCCGCGACCGGGTAGCTCACGCCGTTTCTGTAGAATGTGAGTATCTGCTCGAGCCCCCCTTCCCCCCCGCCGCTGTGTGAGAAGTCACCGACGTAGAGTCGCGCCGGTTCCTGGCGCGACGCGCGCAGGAAGGAATTGAGCCCGAGATTGCCCAGCACCAGATCCGGACGGCCGTTCCCGCGCAAATCAATGGCTTGCACCGAATTCCACCAGCCATTGGTGTCTGACAAGCCAGCTTCTTTGGTCCGATCGACGAGCTTGCCGTTCTCCTGATGAAAGACGCGCACCGGCATCCATTCGCCCACGACGACGAGATCGAGCTTCCCATCGTGGTCGTAATCGAGCCAAGTCGCCGAGGAAACCATTCCCGCCTCGGATAGCGCGGGTGCCTTGTCGAGAGTGACATCGGTGAAGCGTCCGGTGCCGTCGTTCTGGAGCAGGTGACTCTTTGGTATCAGGCCGTAGCTCCGCGACACCACTCTGCTTCCCACGAACAAATCCGGATGTCCGTCCGCATTGAAATCCCCCACGGCGACGGACGAGCCATTCTCGAAGATGTCGGGCAGAGCACCGGCGGCACGCTGGAAGTTTCCGGTTCCATCGTTCATGTACAGGCGGCTACGCAGGTGCTCCGCATTCCCCCAGAACTCGTTGCCGCCACTCACCACGAATAGGTCAGGATGTCCATCACCGTTCGCGTCGAAGAACGCCGCATCGACATCCTCGGACACACTGTCCGCTGCAATCGCTGGTTGACCGCTGGCGCGGAACGTTCCCGCTCGCTGTTGCAGAAGGAGCTTTCCCGGCTGCAGTTTGCCACCGCCGACGTAGATGTCGTCGAGGCCGTCACCGTTCACATCAGCGATTGCGAGCGCTGGTCCCTCAGTCGAGAGCAGTTGCGGCATCAGCGGCTCGCGATTGTAATCGAAGAAAGTGTTTTCAGCGTGCTTGAAGTTGACACCGAGCTTCTCGGTGACGTCAGCGAAGAAGCTCCGCCCGGTTGAAGTTCCCGTCGCGACAACTGCATTTCGAGGATGATACACGTACCTGCCGGTTGCGTCGGACTGAGAGAGCACCAGCGTGCGGTTCACCGCTACGTCAGTGAGGACCTGGAACCGCCGATCGGGCCAGATCACGATCAGCGAATCGACTTGCTGTGACTTCCCAACACCGAAGTGAAGCCGCGGCTCGACCGAGGAAAGGAATCCACGCGTCGGCTGCTGCTCGAGGAGCTGGGTCGAGTCGTGATTCTTGAGGATCACCTTCGTGCCGATCCCTGCTGTGTTGCCTCCCGACCCGCGCAGAGCGACAGTCAGATATGAGTTGCCGTTCATCTCGCGCGCGCGGTTCCTGTAGATCGAGACCGGCGCGTTGATGTTGCTGACTACGAGGTCCAGCTCGCCGCTGTTGTTCAGATCGACGTACGCTGCGCCATTCGAGAAGCCAGGCTGCGCAAGTCCCCACGACGCGGCCGTGTTTGTAAAAGTCAGGTTCCCGTTGTTGTGATAGGCGTAGTTGGGCAGAGGAACTCGCGGCATCTGCTGTAGCAGGTTGATGTTCTTTTCGCTGATTCCCTCTGCGAGCGACTGCTGCACCGCGTCGTTGCCGATATAGCTGATGTAGTCCAGGTCGTTCGGCCGGCGATAAATGCCGTTGGTGATGAACAGATCCTTGAGCCCGTCGTTGTCCAAATCCGCAAACAGAGGCGACCAGCTCCAATCCGTCGCGAACACGCCCGCCAGGTACCCAATGTCGCTGAAATGGCGATCCCCGCGATTCAGCTGGAGGGTGTTGCGCGCGAGCTGCGGATGATAGCCAGCCTCGAGCCTCCGGTTATAGGTGTTGAAGTTCTCGGCGTTGGCTGA
>Ga0184619_10000916_pt1 | contig 10207 bp, 13 predicted proteins | sample PLM0_60_b1_FD_133146 | JGI IMG/M metagenome (GOLD analysis project Ga0184619, IMG submission 133146) | Groundwater sediment microbial communities from an aquifer in East River, Colorado, USA - PLM0_60_b1 | ecosystem: Environmental > Terrestrial > Soil > Riparian zone | place: USA: East River...
GTGGTCCGCCACGCGCACGAGCTGCCGTGGACGGTGCGCTTCCTCCTGCGAGGCATCGGCGCGATGAACCGCAACGGATCGAACCTCGCGAGCTACCTGCTCTTCGAAAGCGGATACTGCAGGGCGCTGATCGATCTGGGCTATCAGGACACCATGGCGCGACGCGCCGAGGTGCTGGAGTTTTTGAGTCTCTGACAATAAACTGAAGGCCGTTCTCACCGCGGCCTCGCCTCATGGACCAGCCTCCCGATCCGTTCGAATTCCTGAAAAGCCTTTGGGGTCCGATGGGCCTGCCGCTGGCGGGGGTGATGGCCCCGACGCTCATCCCGGATGAGCTCGACAGGCGCATTGCTGAGCTGAAATCGGTGGAGAACTGGCTCAACATGAACCTCAACGTTCTGCGCATGACGATTCAGGGCTTGGAAATGCAGAAGGCCGGTCTTACCGCGATACAAAACGCTGCGGGAAGCTCGCCTCGGGGCACTTCGAATCCGGCCGGCCGCGAGGATCCGTCGAAAAAGTAGCCCCTGCGCCCGACAGGCGCAAGAAGACCATGGCACACATCATTGACTGAGGAGAAGCAATGCCCAAAGCGATTCGAATCCAACAACAAGGCGGGCCCGAAGTTCTGAAATGGGAAGACGTCCAGGTCGGGGATCCCGGGCCGGGCGAAGCCCGTGTGCGCCACAAGGCTTGCGGACTCAATTTTCTCGACGTCTACCAGCGCTCCGGGCTGTACAAGATCGCCCTTCCTTCGGGGATGGGCAACGAAGGGGCCGGCGTCGTGGAGGCCGTAGGGACGGGGGTCACGCAGGTCAAGGCGGGCGATCGCGTCGCGTATGCCGGCGGTGCTCCCGGCGCCTATTCCGAGGTGCGCACCATGCCCGCCGACCGCCTGGTCGCCCTGCCAGAGGGTATTTCCTTCGAAACCGCCGCGGCGATGATGCTGAAAGGCATGACCGCCCAGTATCTGCTGAGGCGGACCTACAAGGTTCAATCGGGCGAAACTATCCTGTTCCATGCGAGTGCGGGCGGGGTCGGTCTGATCGCGTGCCAGTGGCTGAAGGCGCTCGGCGCAACGGTGATCGGCACGGCCGGATCGGAGGAAAAATGCGCGCTTGCCAAGACGCACGGCGCCGATCACTGCATCAACTACCGCAAGGAGAATTTCGTCGACCGCGTGAAATCGCTCACCGGCGGCAAGGGTGTGCCGGTGGTGTACGACTCCGTCGGAAAGGACACCTTCACCGGATCGCTCGACTGCCTGCAGCCGCGCGGGCTCATGGTGAGCTTCGGCAATTCCTCGGGCGCCGTTCCCCCGTTCGAGCTGACGGTGCTCTCGCAGAAGGGCTCTCTCTACGTGACGCGCCCAACCCTGGTCACCCACACCGCAAAGCGCGAAGATCTCGTGGCGACCGCGAAGGATCTGTTCGACGTGGTGCTCTCCGGCAAGGTGAAGATCGAGGTGAATCACCGTTATCCGCTCAGGGATGCGGCACAGGCGCAGCGCGACCTCGAAGCGCGCAAGACTACCGGATCGACGATCCTGATCCCGTAGCGGATCCTCGGATGGGCGAGCTTGCGAGTTTGGGGGTCCCTGGTCTTTTCCCCGAAATCGAGCCGCGCGCAAGCGGCGTGCTGCGCCTGGATGCCGTGCACTCGATGTATTGGGAGGAGAGCGGCGATCCGGGCGGGATCCCCGCGGTTTTCCTGCACGGAGGCCCGGGTGCGGGGAGCACGCCGAAGCACCGGCGGTTTTTCGACCCCGGTGCGTACCGCATCATCGTGTACGACCAGCGCGGGGCGGGGCGTTCAACCCCCCTTGGGGAGCTGCGCGACAACACCACGCCGCATCTGGTCGCCGATCTGGAGACCTTGCGCGTGCATCTGCGCGTTGAACGCTGGGTCGTGTTCGGGGGTTCCTGGGGCAGCTCGCTGGCCATCGCCTACGCGGAGGCGCACCCGGAGCGTTGCCTCGCGCTGATTCTGCGCGGAATCTTCCTTTGCCGCAGAAGCGAGATCGAGTGGTTTCTCTACGGCCTGCGCGGAGTCTTTCCAGAATCTTGGGAGAAATTCGCGGGCTTCCTCCCTAGTGAGGAACGCGGCGATCTGCTCCGCAACTACCACCGCCGATTGATCGACCCCGATCCCGCAATCCACATGCCGGCTGCGCGCGCCTGGAGCGTCTACGAGGGATCCTGCTCGACGCTGCTTCCCAGTCCCGAGACCGTGGCGTATTTTGCCGGGGACGTCGTCGCCCTGGGTCTTGCTCGGATCGAGGCGCATTATTTCATGAACGACATTTTTCTGGAGAGAAACTCCCTGCTCGAGAACGCGCACCGGCTCCGCGAAATCCCGGGAGTGATCGTGCAGGGGCGCTATGACATGGTTTGCCCGCTCGTATCCGCGCACGAGCTGCATCGGGCCTGGCGCCAGGCCGAGTTCCGGATCGTGCCTGACGCCGGGCATTCCGCGTGGGAGCCGGGGATTCTCGGCGCGCTGGTCGACGCCACCCAACGCTTCAAGCGCACGCCTTCTTTCAGCGGCTGACTCGCTGAGGACAAACGAAAACGCCGCGGCAAGCCGCGGCGTTTTCACGTTTTCAGGAACGTGTTCAGATACCCAGGATCTTCATCGCCTTGGCCAGCGTATCGACGGACTCCTGGTGCTTGCCCGCCTTGTGCAAGGCTTCACCGTCGGCGCGGAACTTCTTGACGTCGGCCGCCTGCTGTGCCGACAGCTTCGGGTTCTTCGCCAGCGCCGCGTCGATCTTCTTCATGTCCGCCGGGCAGTGAAAGGCCAACGCGGAGGCGCTCGCGAGCATGAGCGCGCCGAACAATGCTGCAAAACGAATCTTCATCGGTTCTCCTTGAAAGGTCCTGAATCCGGGGCTCCCGCCTCCCGCGGTTGCCCGCTTGCAAACGTAAACGCCCATGCCGGAGAGTCTATTCCGGCCGCCGGTAGAATAGCGCCCGCCGCGGTCGAATGCAATTCCGATTTCCGTCGTGATCCGAGCACCCCTGCCGCGTAGAATAGGGCGCAAACTTGCGTGTCGTCAAATGAATTCACCCGTCTCCGCGCCTGAGGAGCTCTGGCTGCGCTCGCGTTTTGCCGAGCGCAGAACAGTCAAGCCGCTGACTTCGGGAGACGGCCACCTTTGGCAAAGGGATCGTGAAATCCGGCCCGCCGCGGTGCTCGTGCCGGTCGTGAGACGCGAGAGCGGGCTCACCGTTCTGTTTACGCGGCGTACCGCGCACCTCAACGAACACGCCGGACAGATCAGTTTTCCCGGCGGCCGCTGCGAACCCGGAGACGCGTACGCCGCGGAGACGGCCTTGAGGGAGGCCGCAGAGGAGATCGGTCTTGCGGCAGAGCGGGTGGAAGTGCTCGGAGAACTGCACAAGTATGTGACGGTGACCGGTTACGGGGTCACCCCAGTGGTCGGCCTCGTGACCCCGCCCCTTGAGCTGCGGCCCGACGATTTCGAGGTGGCCGAAGTGTTCGAAGTGCCGCTGGAGTTCCTGCTCGATACCGGCAACCACCAACGCAACAGCGTCGTGCACGAAGGCCGCGAGCGCCATTACTACGCCATCCCGTATCAACAGTACTACATCTGGGGAGCCACGGCCGGGATGCTCATGAACTTGCATTCTTTCCTGAAAGGCTGATTGTCCGGCCCGTCACGATCCCAAAGCCATGAGCCTGCTTTCCCTCGTCGCGGCGCTCCTCCTCGAGCAGTGGCGTCCGCTTGCCGATCGCCGCAATCTGTACTTACTCCTGGCGCGTTACGCGACCTTCCTCGAGGGGCTTTTCAACGCCGGCGAAACTCGGCAAGGCGCCATCGCCTGGGTGAGTGCGGTGCTGCCTGCAGTGCTGGGAGCGTGGCTCGTCTACAGGGCCGCGTATGCCGCAAGCCCGCTCCTAGCGCTTGTTCTCAACGTCGCGGCGCTCTATCTCACGATGGGATTTCGTCAGCGCAGCCATTTTTTCACCGACATTCACCTCGCCCTCAAGGAGAACGATCTCGAAAAAGCACGCGACACCCTCTCGGCCTGGCGCAAGGCGAGCTGCGACGGTCTGGACCGCGAGGCGATCACGCGGCTGGCCCTCGAGGAGGCGCTGGTTTCTTCGCATCGCTATGTCTTCGCCGTGGTTTTCTGGTTCGTGCTTTTGCCGGGACCGACCGGGGCGATCCTGTATCGGCTCTCGATGTTTCTCCACGGCCGCTGGGGAGCGAAGACCTCGCCGGAGCTGGAAGGCTTCAGCCATTTTGCTCGCCGCGCATTCGCCGTACTCGACTGGCTGCCGGTGCGTTTCACGGCCGCCGCCTTCGCCGTAGTAGGCAACTTCGAGGATGCGGTGTACTGCTGGCGCACGCAGGCCGCAAATTGGCCGGATCCCGCGCTCGGAACCGTCCTTGCGAGCGGAGCCGGAGCGATCGGGGTGAAGCTCGGGATGCCGATCCTCGCGGGAGGAGCAGTCGTCGACCGGCCGGAGCTAGGCCTCGGCGACCCGGCCGATACCGGCCACCTGGACAGCGCGATCGGCTTGGTTTGGCGAGCGTTGGTCGTTTGGCTGCTGTTGCTGCTGCTGGTCGCGCTTGCCGGCGCATCGACTTAGCGCCCCGCGGCAGCGCGATCAAATCGACACCAGCGCCTCGATCTTCGCCGCGCAGATGAAATCGTTCTCGGAAATCCCGCCTATCGAATGGGTGTTGAACTCCACCCGGCAGCGGTTGTAGCCGAAGCTCATGTCCGGGTGATGGTCCTCGCGATGCACGAGCCAGGCGACCGCGTTCACGAACGCAAGGGTCTCGTAGTAGTTTTTGAACGACCAGCTCTTCGCGATGACCTTCCCGTCGTACGTCCAGCCGGGCACCTCCTTGAGGAGTACGTCGATCTGCGCCCGAGTCAGGGCCGGAGTTCCGGCGGGCAGCGGCCGGGATTTCTTTGCGGCGAGCGTCGACATGTTTTCGCCTCCTAAGTCTGCTGGGTGTGCAGCCGGGCGATGCGCAGCATCGCCGGCGGGTGCGAGTCGTAAAAAGCCGAGTGCAAAGGGTCCGGGGTGAGCGTCGCCGCGTTGTCCTCGTAGAGCTTGACCAGGGCGCGCACAAGGTCGCGGGGGTCGGCAACTCTCGCCGCGTAGGCGTCGGCCTCGAATTCATGGAGCCGCGAATACCAACTTGCGAGCGGCTGCAACAGAAAGGTGAATACCGGGACAACCATGAAAAACAGGACGAGCGCCATCGCCGTACTCCGGGAGCGCACGCCCAGCGCCGCGTAGAACCACTCCTGCCCGATCAGCCATCCCAGCAACCACAAGAACGCGAGGCTCGCGCCAAACACGAGCGCCATGCGCTTCCACACGTGATGGCGCGAGAAATGCCCCAGCTCGTGGGCGAGCACCGCCTCGATCTCCGGCGGGGCGAGGCGCGAAATCAGGGTGTCAAAGAGCACGATGCGCTTGGCCGCGCCGAAGCCGGTGAAATATGCGTTTCCGTGACTCGATCGCTTCGAATTGTCCATCACGAACAGACCCCTCAAGCGAAATCCGCATTTGGCGAGCAGTCCCCCGATGCGGTCCTTCAGGCCGGGATCCTCGAGCGGCGTGAATTTGTTGAACCATCGCGCGATAAGCGTCGGGTAAAGTATCTGGACTATCAGGCTGAATGCCACCCACGTCAGCCAGACGTATATCCACCACCAGTCGCCCATGCGCCCCATGAGCCACAGCACACAGAGCAAAAGCGGGATTCCAAGCAGGGCGCCAAGGGCCGTCTGCTTGGCGAGATCCACAAAGAACAGCGCTATGCTCATCCGATTGAAGCCGAAGCGCGACTCGATCACGAAGGTGCGATAGAGAGCAAAAGGGAGATCGATCACGCTGGAAATAAACGCCACCGAAATGATCAGCGCGATGCCGTGCGCGTAGCCGCCCGCTTCGAATATCCGTTCCCACCCTTCGAAGAGGAACTGAAGGCCGCCGCCGAGGGTGAACCCCAGCAGCACCGCGGCGGCTGCGAGCGTCTCGAGCGCTCCGAGCCGCGTCTTCGCGGCCGTGTAGTCCGCCGCCTTCTGGTGCGTCGCGAGCGAAATGCTCGCCGCGAACTCCGCAGGGACGGCGTTGCGCTTCGCAAGGACGTAGCGGATGTGCCGCCGCGAAAGCCACAGGCGTGCGACCGTGGTGAGCGCGAGCGCAGCGAGAAAGACGGCGGTGAACCAATGCATTGAACGAAAGCGGTTATGCGACAATGCCATTCTACACAGAGGCCACGGGAAAGCGGCATGGCGCAGGACCAGAACAACCTCGTCTGGTTGGACATGGAAATGACCGGACTCGATCCGGACAAGGACCGCATCATCGAAGTCGCGATCGTCGTCACCGACTCGCAGTTGAACACCGTCTCCGAGGCTCCGGTCCTGGTCGTGCGCCAGCCCGATGAAGTGCTTGCGGCAATGGATGAGTGGAATAAAAGCACCCATGCGCGCACCGGGCTCATCGACAAGGTCAAGTCTTCGCCATTGGACGAGGCCGCAGCCGAGGAGCAACTGCTCGCGTTCCTTGCACAACACGTTCCGGGCAAGACCTCGCCCATGTGCGGCAATTCGATTTGCCAGGACAGGCGCTTCCTCGCGCGCTACATGCCGCGTCTCGAGGCCTATTTCCACTACCGCAACCTGGATGTCAGCACGCTGAAGGAGCTGGCGCGGCGCTGGAAGCCCGATGTCACGAAGGGCCTCGTCAAGCAAGGCAAGCACGAGGCGCTCGCGGACATCCACGAGTCGATCGAGGAATTGAAGTATTACCGCGAGCACTTCCTAAAAATGTAGGACGAGGATCGGGGATTCAGGATTCAGTTGAAGCAGAGGCGCGGTTTTCCTCGAATCCTGAATCCGCAGACTCAAGCGGCAGCGAAGCGCCTGCCTAATGCCCGATCCTCAGGGAGTCACATCGAATGCATCGACGACGACGTGAGCCCCGCCTGACACCGTGATCACCAAGGTGTGAGTGCCGGCTGCCAGGCCGGAGGCCGTGAATACCGCTTCCGATCAGAGGTCCGGGTTAGGGACAGCAGCGGGACCCGCGGTGTTGACCGAGGTTACCGCGCCTCCGTCAATGGACACGCTCGCTAGCCCGCAGGTGTTGCATTTGAGGCCGATCCAGCTCACCGCCGTGCCCGTGAATGTAAACGTCACGGTTGCCCCGGCGACGTTGGAACTCGTGGGTGCCGTTGTTGAAGGCGGCAAAGGCTGCGAGGCGCTGCTCCCAGGAGCCGTTGGGTTACGGTGGCGCCCGGCGGTCCGAGCTTCCCGTCCTCATCAAAGCGCGTGAGCGCCAACGGCGGAGCGAGCGGCTGCCGCGGCGTTCCGCCGCCGCCGATGCTGGTGGGACTGTTGTTCACAGAGTCGCCGGGAAGTTTTCGTACGAATCGAAGACAGTCCGAGATATGGAGGGACGCACGTGAAAAGGTTTCTCACGCTCGTCGTTTTTGGAGCCCTGCCGACCTTCGCTCTATCGCTGGTGAACGCGCCCCAGGCGTTCGCCGACGTCAAAGCATAAGGGGCGCTGAGGAATCCGGTGATTGCCTGTGGGGTCTCCGGGTGATTCCCAGGATCCTGCTGGGAGAAAGCCCTGAGACAGAAGACGGCAAATCCTCGAAGAGCGTCGCAGCCGGTAAGAAGTATCAGGTGGATAGCCAGGGGGCTGCTCGTGAAACGGACGGAGGGGCCACGGGCCCGCTCCGTCCGACGCACTCGCCCGCCGTTACAGTCCGCCCTCAGTAGGTCGTGGCCTGCACCGCGCTCGCGTTCCCGCCGCTGGGGCCCGCCGTCGCCGATGCGACCACGGCGTCCGCAACGCCAGAGACGGTCGCGTGCAGCGCGTTCACGACCAGGGTGCCGTCCGAGAGGACCCGCTGCTCGTTGATCACGACCTGGCCGCCGGGGATAGCGACCGTCTGGTTCACAGTCCCGTCGATCAGGATTTCCACTCCATTGATCGAGAGGCTGGAAACGTACGAGGTGGCGTCGCCGGGGCTGCCGTCCAAGGGCCCCCGGGCTGCCGCTTCCGCAGAAGCGGCGGCGATGGCGATTCCGGCGATGGTGAGGTTGAGCGAGGAGAGATAGGAATCCGAGGCAATCTGGTCCGCGTAGCCGATCACCCGCGCGCTTGGAACCTCTGCCGAAACCAGGGACGTGCTGATCGAGTCGAGTTCGCTGTACAGAGAATCAAGCGAACCTGGCGCGAGCCTTCCCGCGTCGCCCAGGACCGTCGTGACTGGGACCGGGACCGGGATCGGCGGAACCACGATGATGCCGCCGAGGGTTTGAGCTCTGGTGCCTGCGGGCCATTCCAGCAGGCCCACCGACAGCACGCAGAGTGCCACAAAAATCCAACGGTGAATGTAACGCATCGTTTTCCTCCAGTTTTCGATTCGGATCGTCGAGCGTAGGCCCTGGTCAATCCTTCTGGAAGATCAATTTGTAGAACGCCCCGGTCCTGGAACTACCAAGCACCGTGGATTCAAACCATGCGCCACCGTATCGCGTGTCGTGTATGACATGCCAGCCCTCCTCGTCCATGCAGATCATGAGGGTTCTGCACTCCGCAGGCACAAAATCACAGACCTCAGGGGTCGGCTTGCCGGGCCGGGTCGTGGGGCCGGCAAATGTGACGAGGGCATCGTCGTCCGCTCTGCAAACAGCGGTGAAGACGCTCTTGAGATCGGCCGACGCCTGGGGCGCGTTCACCAGCAAAGCTCCGCCTACAAGCCCGACAATCTTCCAATTCCTTTTCATGTGCGCTACTCCTTTTTAGTTATAGGAAAAAACCCGTGAACTCAAGAGTCCTGGAAGTGCCGTCCATGGACGGTCCGTTTCAAGCCTCCCTTCGTCCAAGATGCAAATTACGTGGAGTTTGTTGCGCGTAATGAATCGTGCGGGGCGCCCGCGCCATGCTGTTCGGATCATGAACGTCGATGATTTGGCTACTCGCTGTAGGGCGTAAGATTAGATCGAAGCGGCGTTCGCGCCGTTACTTCAGGAGCTGACCGGAGAGGAGTTCCGTAAAAACTATCTGGAGACCTGCTTCCTCTCGTAGTCGGCAATCGCCTTTTTCAGATCGCTGTACTCGTCGCAGAGGAAAAAGCACAGCTTATCGAGCACCGCAAGGTGCTCCTTCGCCTAGGTGAGATTGCCGACCATCAGCTAGGCCTCGCCGAGATACTCGTGCGCGCCCCGGTGCTCGGGATCGATGCGCAGCGCCTCGTTGTAATGCTTGAAGACGAGGCTCATATCGGGATTCGGACCTTTGCGGATCGAGTAGGCGTACAGGTTGTGATAGTCGGCGTTGTCAGGATTTCTTGCAAGCGCCTGACGCAGCGTCGCCTGCGCCTCGCTCCAGTTGTTTTTCGCCTTGGCGGCTGCGAACTGCTCGAGGACCGGGTCGCGCGGTGCACTGGACGTGGACGGCGTTTCGGCGGCGAGCCCTATTCCTGGCAGCACGATCAACGCTATGATCAGGGAACGATGCAGCGGTTTCATGTCTGCTCCTTGCTCGTTGCGGTCGCAATGCTAACAGCCGCTGCTGCGCCCGCATTCCCCGCGCCGCCGAAGTCGCGGGCGAGGCACTCGCCGGGCTGCGCAGCCCGAGCGAGGCGACGCGCGCCGAGGCCGTCAACTGGATCGCCAGCCGCGGCGCGATGGCCGATGCGCCGCTGCTCCACGAGCGGCTGCGCGATGACAGCGAGACCGTGCGCGAATTCGCCGAGCAGGGCCTGTGGCTGCTGTGGAGCCGCTCCGGGGACGCCGAGATCGACCGCCGGATGGCACGCGGCACCGACGAGATGCAGGCAGGGCGGCTCGCCGACTCGGTGGCGACGTTCTCGGAAATCATCAGGCGGAAGCCCGATTTCGCCGAAGGCTGGAATCGGCGCGCCGCGGCATACTACCTCGCCGGCGAGTACGAGAAGTCGATCGCGGACTGCGCCGAAGTGCTGAAGCGCAACCCGCAGCACTTCGGCGCGCTATCCGGCCTGGGGCAGATCTACTTCACGGATAGGATAATCAATTCTCCGGCGCGCCGCAGTCCAGTACTTGAAGCTGTCCTGAACGGCGCACATCGGCGTTGCACGCGCGGAGGCGCAAGACGGCGGCGCCGCCAAAGCCATGAGCCCTGATCTCTCGGCCTTCGTCGCACACGGCGGCAA
>Ga0184619_10000917_pt1 | contig 10207 bp, 4 predicted proteins | sample PLM0_60_b1_FD_133146 | JGI IMG/M metagenome (GOLD analysis project Ga0184619, IMG submission 133146) | Groundwater sediment microbial communities from an aquifer in East River, Colorado, USA - PLM0_60_b1 | ecosystem: Environmental > Terrestrial > Soil > Riparian zone | place: USA: East River...
ACCTTTGAGACGCTCCGCAAGAGCAAAGATGGCTCTTTGATTCCTATGGATATTTCGACGCGAGTTATTCGCGATGATCATGGCCGCGTCAAATACGTCCTCTCGTCCAAAAAAGATATTACTAATCGCAAACTCGTTGAGGAGGCACTGCAAGGTTCCGAACTCCGCTACCGCCGGCTGTTTGAATCTGCTAAGGACGGCATTCTTATTCTCGACGGGGACAGCGGTCAAATCGTTGATGTGAATCCCTATCTAATAGAGATGTTGGGCTTTTCGAAAAAGGCGCTAGTTGGCAAGAGACTTTGGGAGATAGGCACTTTCAAAGACATAGTCGCTTCAAAAATCGCTTTTGCCGAATTGCAGGAGCAAGGATACATACGTTACGAAAACCTGCCGCTCGAAAGTCGCGATGGAGTTGTAAGGCAGGTGGAAGTAGTGAGCAACAGTTATCTGGCGGGTGAAAGCCGCGTAATTCAGTGCAACATTCGCGATATCACCGAGCGCAAGCTGGCTGAAGAGGACCTGCGGCAGACGAACGAACGTCTTAAGAAAGCGCTTGCGGAGCTACTAACCAAAACACACGAGTTGGCATCGATGACTCAACAGCTTTGGCAAGCCTCGAAGCTGGCCACCATGGGTGAGTTAGCAGCAAGCGTCGCTCACGAGTTAAATAATCCGCTGGCGACGATCTCGTTGCATACGGAACTTTTGGCGGATTCGCTGGCCGCTGACGATGCGGGTCGGCAACCGTTGTTGGTGATTGAGCAGGAAGTGGAGCGCATGGCGACTCTGGTAAGTAACCTGTTGCTTTTCAGCCGCCGGAGCAATCTGCAAGTTTCCACCGTGGATCTTTGCGAAGAGTTAACGAACTCACTCGACTTTATTCAATATCACTTGCGCAGTCACAACATCGACATCATCAAAGATTGTGCGCCTGCTCTTCCAATCGTTCAGGCAGACCGTCAACAGTTGCACCAGGTATTCCTCAACCTGATAACCAACGCCAGCGACGCAATGCCAAGTGGCGGAACACTGACCATTAGAAGCAAAGGGGGGGTCATGGCTAGCGGTTATCCGGCCGTGGTCATTGAATTCTCGGATACCGGCACAGGAGTACAAACGGAAGACCTGCCAAGGCTTTGGGAACCATTCTTCACCACCAAGCCGGAAGGCAAAGGTACCGGCCTCGGATTAGCTATTTGCCGCCGCATAGTTGAGGAGCACCGCGGAACAATCGAGATCGAAACGAAGCAGGGAAAAGGTACTACCGTGCGTATCGCCTTACCGGTAACAGACGGAGGCATGGTTTTACCAGTAACGGGCGAAGTCATAGAGGTAGCAGAGTGAATGTTCCGGTCGAGCAATTGTCAGAACCTGCAATGACTACAACCATTCGGCCAAATACGCCGGTAGGGAAAATAATGGTTGTTGACGACGACCCGGAATTAAGACGGGCTCTGGTTGAATCAGTGCAGCGGCAAGGTTTTGAAGTCACCGGTTGTGGTTCCGGACCAGACGCGCTCGCTGAGTTGTGCGAACGAGATTTCGATCTGCTGCTGACAGATTTGATGATGCCTGAAATGGATGGCATTGCTTTACTCAAAAACGCTCTCGAAATTGATCCTCATCTCGTCGGCATCATCATGACCGGTCAGGGCACAATTCAGACGGCCGTGGATGCGATGCAGACAGGCGCGTACGATTACGTGCTGAAACCCTTTCGCATGCAAACCCTGATGCCGGTGCTGACGCGCGCCATGAACGTCAGGCACCTGAAACTTGAGAACGTACAACTCCGCGAGACCGTGGCCATCCATAGTTTGTGCCAGACGATTGCATTCACCCTTGACGCCCAAACCGTACTGAGCAAGTTGGCCGACGCGGCCCTGCAACAAAGCAACGCCGACGAGGTGTCCATCCTCTTGCCGACGAATGACGCGACAGCACTTTACGTAGCCGCTGTGCGAGGAGAGAAACGTGAACGGTTGCTGGGCGAGATTGTCCCGCTTAAGGAGAGCATATCAAGCTGGGTCGCCCGCGAGCGCAAGCCGTTGATCCTTAACGGAGTGGTCCGGGACGAGCGTTTCGTGGCGCTATGGCCCAGACCAGAGATTCGCTCGGCCGTGTCAGTTCCGATGGAGGTCGCGAATAGGCTGGTAGGCATCATTAACCTAAACATGACGAACCGCTTGCGTCCTTTCACGTTAGGTCAGATGAAAGCACTGAGCATTCTCGCCAGCACCGGGGCGGCGGCTTTAGAAAGTGCCTCACTCTACGCACAGGTACAACAGGCCGAAAAAAATTATCGCTCAATATTTGAAAATGCAGTGGAAGGAATATTTCAATCAACAGCTGACCAGCGACTTCTCGCCGTCAACCCCGCAATGGCTTATTTGCTTGGATACGAATCCCCCGAAGATGCGGTACGTAGCCTTACCGATATCGGTCAACAGCTCTTCGTCGATCCGGCCCAGGCCGCGGAAGTCACTCGGACGCTTGAAGAACGGGGCGTCTTACAAGGTTTCGAGTTTGAAGCTTATCGCAAACAGGGCGAGAAAGTTTGGTTGTCTCTGAACATGAGGGTTGTCGGCGAGGATCACGGTGCGGGGGTTGGTCGCGAGGGCACTATCGAAGACATAACCGACCGCAAGCGTGCAGAAGAAATACAAGCTCGCCGGGCCGTTAACGTGTTATTCCGCGCTGAGGTCAGCGCCGCACTGGCTATAAGTCGCGCGCCCTTACAACCTACGCTCGACTTATGCGTCAAAGCAATGGTCCAACATCTCGGAGCAGCCTTTGCCCGTATCTGGACGATTAATCGCGACGAAGATGTGTTGGAGTTGCAGGCAAGTGCGGGAATGTACGCTCACCTGGATGGACCGTACGCCAGAGTACCAGTGGGGTCATTCAAGATTGGCAAGATCGCTCAAGAACGCCTGCCTCACATCACCAACGAAGTGCAGACCGATCCGCGAGTTAGCGATAAAAAATGGGCCAGACGCGAGGGCATGATTGCCTTCGCCGGTTACCCTTTGGTCGTGGCAGATCGGACACTCGGCGTCATGGCAATGTTCTCACGGAGGAAACTTGCCGAAGACACGCTCGACGCCCTCGGGTCGGTAGCCGATCTCATTTCCCAGGGTATTGAACGCAAGCGCGCTGAGCAGGAGCTGCGAGAGAGCGAAGAGAGATACCGTCTGCTCTTTGAAAGCAACCCGCAGCCCATGTGGGTTTACGATCTGGAGACGCTGGCCTTTCTCGCGGTTAACGAGTCAGCCGTGCGTCACTATGGTTATTCACGCGAACAATTTCTGGGCATGACAATCGGCGACATTCGTCCGCCTGAAGATCTCCCGGCTCTTCACGATGCCATCTCCAACAGTGTCGACGGACTTGATGTGGCAGGTGTATGGAGACATCTCAAAAAAGACGGCGCCATCATTGAAGTGGAAATCAATTCTCACTCAGTAGTATTTGCCGGCCGGCGAGCTGAACTTATCCTCGCTAACGATATTACCGAACGTAACCGCCTGGAGGCCGCGCTCTTGTCGAGCGAAGAACAACTGCGGCAGTCGCAAAAGCTTGAAGCGATTGGCCAACTTGCCGGTGGGGTCGCTCACGATTTCAATAACCTGCTGACCGCCATCAATGGCTACAGCGCCCTCGCGCTGCGACGAGTCGGCGCCGATCATCCGATATCGTCCTACCTGGAAGAGATAAAGAAGGCCGGTGACCGGGCAGCAAATCTAACGCGTCAATTACTCGCATTCGGGCGCAAACAACTTCTTCAACCCCTCGCAATCAACCTCAACGACATAGTTGGCGACATGATCAAATTGCTGAAGCGTCTCATCGGCGAGGACGTTCAGCTGGTAACAAAACCTGGCGCCGACCTAAGACAGATAAAGGCAGACCCCGGCCAGCTGGAACAGGTGCTGGTGAATCTGGTTGTTAACGCTCGTGACGCCATGCCACGGGGCGGTACTGTAACGATCGAGACGGCGAATATGACACTCGATGGCGCCTATGCAAGCGCACATGTGGGGGTCACTCCAGGCGAATACGTGATGCTCGCCATCAGCGACACGGGAACGGGAATGGACCAGGACACGCGGCTGCGCGTTTTTGAACCGTTCTTCACGACCAAAGAAAAAGGTAAAGGCACTGGGCTCGGTCTCTCGACCGTGTATGGAATTATCAAGCAGAGCGGCGGCAACGTGTGGGTTTACAGCGAACTCGGGAAAGGTACCACCTTCAAAGTTTATCTGCCGCAAGTAGAGGACGAAATCGCCGCGCGCGCAGATTTGAAAGAAGAGGTAGCAAGGCATCGCGGAACTGAAACCGTGTTGCTGGTGGAAGACGAAGATATGGTTCGTAAACTGACCAGTGAGTTATTGAAAGAAAGTGGTTACATAGTGTTGGAGGCAAATGGCGGTGAACAGGCTCTCAATATTTTCAACGAGCACAAGGAGATCATTGACCTCCTGATCACCGACGTGGTGATGCCCAAAATCAGCGGCAAGGAAGTGGCGGAGCAGTTAAAAAAAATCCATCCGGAAACGAAAGTATTGTTCATGTCCGGGTACACAGACGAAGCAATAGTGCACCACGGCATTGTCGATTCGCACATCGCATTTATTCAAAAACCATTTTCTGAGAACGCGCTGACGCGCAAGGTACGCGATGTGCTCGATGCTGAAAATGGCGATTCATGACCTGTCTTCCGCTCGTCATTTTGTAGTGGCACAACGAATGCGATCTCGGAAGCGCGCAGCCTGGAGATTGCTGCGTCAGGATTGATTGGGTTGTTATGCCTGGGCGTTTGTCTCTTCCCGTCCCTTTTCGTCCCACATCTTCTTTTGCCTTGGCAACCTGAGCACTGAGCCGCTCAGTTCTACCGCACTTTCAGCGTTATGAAAAAAGAACGCGCTACGATTTTCATTCGGTTTGCCGAATGACGACGAGAAAGACCACCTGCCGGCCCGCGATGCTCCGGCTGAGGCTTCAGTGTTATGAAAAACAACGGAACGAATAGCGAGCAGGACGTTATTCTCCAGGGCGACACCGTCGCGGTGGAGATCGTCACCAAAGTCCGGCGCGAGGAAGCTCTGCTGAAAGCAGAAACCTTGCAGAACGCGATTTTCAATAGCGCAAATTTTTCGAGCATCGCCACCGACGAGAAGGGCGTCATCCAAATCTTCAATGTTGGCGCTGAGCGCATGCTCGGCTATGCAGCCGCCGACGTAATGAACAAGATCACTCCCGCCGACATCTCCGATCCGCAGGAAGTGATCGCACGTGCCAAAGCGCTAAGCGTCGAACTGGGAACGCCGATTACGCCCGGCTTCGAAGCATTGGTATTCAAGGCCTCGCGCGGTATCGAAGATATCTACGAGCTGACCTACATCCGCAAGGACGGCAGCCGTTTTCCGGCGGTTGTCTCGGTCACGGCGCTGCGTGACGAGTGGGATGGGATCATCGGCTATCTACTGATCGGCACCGACAATACCGCGCGCAAGCAGGCGGAAGAAGCGTTGCTCAAGGCGGGGGCCCTCCAGAACGCAATCTTCAACAGCGCTTACTTCTCGAGCATCGCCACCGACGAGAAGGGTGTCATCCAGATCTTCAACGTCGGCGCCGAGCGGATGCTGGGCTACACGGCAGACGAAGTGATGAACAAGATCACGCCGGCGGACATTTCCGATCCGCAGGAACTGATTGTGCGGGCCAAGACTCTGAGCGCGGAACTGGGCACCCCGATTACGCCCGGCTTTGAGGCCCTGGTGTTCAAGGCCTCGCGCGGCATCGAAGATATCTACGAATTAACCTACATTCGCAAGGACGGGAGCCGCTTTCCGGCGGTGGTGTCGGTGACGGCGCTGCGCGACGCGCAGGACACCATCATTGGCTATCTGTTGATCGGCACTGACAACACGGCGCGCAAGCAGGTCGAGGCAGAGCAGAAGAAGCTCGATCAGCGCCTGCGCGACCAACAGTTCTACACGCGCTCGCTCATCGAATCCAACATCGACGCGCTGATGACTACCGATCCGCTCGGCATCATCACCGACGTTAACAAGCAGATGGAGGCGTTAACCGACTGCACGCGTGACGAGTTGATCGGTGCGCCGTTCAAGAACTACTTCACCAATCCAGAGCGGGCCGAAGCAGGCATCACGCTGGTGCTAAGCGAAAAGAAGGTCAGCGACTACGAACTCACAGCGTGCTCTAGAAACGGGAAGAAAACAGACGTGTCTTACAACGCGTCCACCTTCTACGACCGGGATAGAAAGCTTCAGGGCGTGTTCGCCGCCGCGCGCGACGTGACGGACCGTAAACGGGTCGAAGAGAAGTTAAAAATCTACTCTGACAAGTTAGAGCGCAGCAATCGCGAGTTGCAGGATTTCGCGCAGGTTGCTTCGCATGATCTCCAGGAGCCACTGCGAAAGATTCTCTCCTTCGGTGATCGGCTCAAAACAAAAGCTGGCGAATCGCTCGACGAGGATTCTCAGGATTGCCTCCAGCGCATGTGCAATGCCGCCGCCAGGATGCAGACCCTGATCAACGACCTGATGGCCTTCTCCCGAGTTGAGACTAAGGGCCAACCTTTCGTCCGGACTGACTTGGGTGTGATCGCCAGAGAGGTCAGTGCCGATTTAGAGACACGGATCGAGCAGGCCGGCGGGCGGGTTGAGATTGAAGAACTCCCGACCATAGATGCCGACCCCATGCAGATGCGGCAACTGCTACAGAATCTGATCAGCAATTCCCTTAAATATTTCCACGCCGGCGTGCCACCCATCGTCCGAATCTACAGTCAAAAGCCGGACACACGGCCGCCTGAGTCGCTGGACGAGAGCGTTTCGGCCCGGCAGTTTTGTGAAATCCTGGTGACCGATAACGGAATCGGGTTTGACGAGAAGTACCTCGATCGCATCTTCACCGTCTTCCAGCGCCTGCACAAGAAAGGTGATTACGAGGGGACCGGAATAGGTCTCGCCATCTGCCGCAAGATAGTCGACCGGCATAGTGGGACTATCACGGCCCGTACTAGCCCCGGGCAGGGCGCGACCTTCGTGGTAACCCTGCCAGTCATACAACCAAAGGAAGTGGAAGTGTTATGAGAACAACACGCAAACCGATCGTCATTCTGCTCGCCGATGACGACGAAGAAGATCGCATGCTGGCTTGCGATGCTCTGGCCGAGAGCCGTCTGTCGAATGACATAACCTGCGTCACGGACGGCGAGGATTTAATGGACTATCTGCACCGTCGGGGCAAATATGCCCCGCCCGTCGAAGCGCCCCGTCCGGGTTTGATCCTGCTCGACTTGAATATGCCGAAGAAGGACGGGCGCGAAGCTTTGCGGGAGATAAAGGCCGACCCCGAACTGCGGCAGATCTCTGTGGTGGTGCTTACTACCTCGAAGGCCGAGGAGGACATTTACAGCAGCTACGATTCAGGGGCGAGTTCGTTTATTAGCAAGCCTGTGACTTTCGAGGGCCTGGTCGAAGTAATGAAAGGGTTGGGCCGTTACTGGTTCGAGATTGTTGATCTTCCCCGCCAGCGCGAGCAAGGAACATGGAAATGAAGAGCGAAACGATCAAAGTCCTCCTTATCGAAGATGACGAGGACGATTACATTCTAACCCGCGAGCTGCTTGCTGAGGTGAAGGGTGGCAGGTATTCGCTTGATTGGGCTTCGTCCTACGAAGAAGGCTTGAAAGTAGCCGGGCTGCTGGAACATCAGGTGTGCCTGGTGGACTACCGCCTCGGCGAGCGCAGCGGCGTGGAGTTAATACGAGAGGCGCGCGAATTTGGGCTAACGACGCCGATGATCCTGCTCACCGGGCAGGGTAACCACGAAGTGGATGTTGAGGCGATTGAGGCGGGCGCGACGGACTATCTCGTCAAAGATGAGACCCACGCATCACGCCTAGATCGGACAATCAGATATGCGGTTGAACTCAACACCGAGCGCTGCCGAGCGGAAGAAGAACTCACGGAACGCAAGCTAATCGAAGTGGAACTCAAACGCGCGCGCGATGCGGCGTTGGAATCAGTGCGGCTCAAATCAGAGTTCCTTGCCAACATGAGCCATGAGATTCGCACGCCCATGAATGGCGTTATCGGCATGACCGGTTTGCTGCTTGATACCAAACTTAGCCCTGAGCAGAGGAAGATGGCCCACAGCGTTAAGGTTTGTGGCGACTCCTTACTCGCAATCATCAGTGACATCCTCGACTTTTCCAAGATTGAAGCAGGAAAACTTGCCGTCGAGATGTCCGATTTTGATCCTCGCTACACGGTTGAGTCTGTTATCGAACTGCTTTCTGAACAAGCGCACAACAAAGGCATTGAACTGAAGGCGATAGTGCTCAGCGATGTTTCGGCCGGCTTGCGCGGCGATGCCGGAAGACTGAGACAAGTCCTCACCAACCTTATAGGTAATGCCCTCAAGTTTACCGAAGAGGGAAAGGTTTTCGTTGAGGTCACACAAGAAACGAACACGGATGCTGACACGATTCTGCGCTTCACTATTAAGGACACGGGCATCGGGCTCCCGGTGGATGTCCGGCCCCGATTGTTCCAGCCATTCACACAAGCAGACGGATCCACGACGCGCAAATATGGCGGCACCGGTTTAGGCCTGGCGATTTCAAAGCAACTTGTCGAATTGATGGGTGGTGAGATCGGTTTTGCGAGCGAGCCTGGCCAGGGCTCAACTTTTTGGTTTACCGCGCGAATGCAGCAGCCGCTCCCCGCAGACCAGTCCACATTGCCTCCGCCCTCCAGGCTTGTCACAACAGATAGGCTGCGCGATGTTGACGCACTAGTGAAATCAACTGTGCGGATTCTGCTCGTCGAAGACTATGTCATCAACCAGGCAGTGGCGGTAGGACAACTTGAGAAGCTTGGTTACCGCGCCGATGTTGTTGACGATGGCTTCGCGGCATTGAAAGCTTTGGCGCTGGATCGTTACGACATAGTCCTGATGGACTGCCAAATGCCGAAGTTGGATGGCTATGACGCGAGCGCTGAAATTCGTAGGCGGGAGGCCGCCAGCGGCGGCAGACACACTCCAATTATCGCCATGACTGCCAACGCCATGATGGGTGATCGTGAAAAGTGCATCGCTGCCGGGATGGATGATTACATCACCAAGCCGATTAGAGCTGAGGATCTTCAAAGGGTCCTGGAACAATGGTCATCGCTTCCGCTGAAGAAGGCTGAAACAAGTCTTAGCACTTCGGCACCAGACACTTTCCCTGCGGTTGATAAAGAGCGGCTGCTCGATGCCGTAGGCAAGGAAGGTCAAATCCCCCCCGCATTCGTAGAGCTTTATCGAAACCAGATGTCTGAAGAGTTGAACAGACTGAATTTAGCAATCCGCTCGGGGTCTGCTGGGGAAGTGACTAAGGTCGCCCACGGGTGCGCGGGTATGAACGCTAATTGCGGCATGCTCGCCGTGGTCGCGCCGCTACGTGAATTGGAGCGAATGGGGCGTCAGGGGAATCTGAATGAAGCCGAACTCATGGCCGACAAAGTCAATGTTGGCCTTGAGCGCATTCACCTGGTTCTGACCACGATGCTGGAGACTGAAAGACAATTCGTAACTTAATGCGTAATGAGGAGACAACATGAAAACGATCGTCATCATCGAGGACCACCCGGTACTCATAAGCATCTACCGAAACAAGTTCGTCGCAGAGGGGTTTCAGGTAGAAATCGCCTCTGACGGGGAGAGCGGACTTGAATTGATCAATCGTATCGAGCCAAATCTGGTTGTGTTGGACTTAGCCTTGCCAAAGGTAAATGGCATCGAGGTGCTGAAGCGGCTTCGTGCGAATCCTTTATTCCGGGCTTTGCCTATCATTGTCTTTTCTGATTCCGCCTGGCAAAAGCAAGCATGGAAAGAAGGAGCGACAATGGTGCTCTCAAAATCCGGACACACTCCAAGCGAGGTTGTGGAGTCCGTTCGCAACCTATTGCCTCCGGACGAGTCGCAGATCGAGGAAACTCTCGCAAACAACGCAGCGTTCCTCGCAGGCGCCTCCGCAGTCACTGGAAAAGCCGCTCAAAGTAATCGCACGGAAGGCCAGGTACTTTTGGTGGAGGATCACTACGACATACGAACCACCATCTCCTCGGCACTGGATCGATCCGGCTTCAAGGTAACCGGTGTGGAAAGTCATGCTGCTGCTTTG
>Ga0184619_10000918_pt1 | contig 10201 bp, 10 predicted proteins | sample PLM0_60_b1_FD_133146 | JGI IMG/M metagenome (GOLD analysis project Ga0184619, IMG submission 133146) | Groundwater sediment microbial communities from an aquifer in East River, Colorado, USA - PLM0_60_b1 | ecosystem: Environmental > Terrestrial > Soil > Riparian zone | place: USA: East River...
ATCCGCAAGCTGGCACCGGGCGAATCGCCGACACCCTCACCGTCCCCTTCGCCCACGCCAACGGAGACTCCGTTCGTCGAGGAGACGCTGCCGCCCGAAGAGACTATCCCGCCGGAGGAGACCTTTCCTCCGGAGGAGACGGAAACGCCGAGCCCGACGCCGACGCCGGCACCCGAAAACCCGGTGAAAACAATTCTCCAGGCGCATATGGGCAGCGTGCTGACATTCATCCCGGTCGGCTTTGCCGATGACGGAAAGTCGATGTACCTCATTCAGGTGCAAGGCGGAACAGGGGGCGGCACTCTGGTCGCTTCCTATTCTCCCGCGACTGCGCAAGCCCTCGCTGAGGAAAAAGCGAAGGCGACCCCCGAGCCTACGCTGGCTCCCGACCAGCCTCCGCCGCCGACTCCGAGGCCGGCCCAGGCCAATTTCATTGTGAAGCTGAGCGACCAGATTGCGCGCGACTATGACCTGAGCCCCGATAAGAAGCATCTCTCATATCTGGCGCAAGAAATCGTCAGCGGAGAGTTCGTCCTGCGCCCGTTCACGGCCGATCTTGCGGCGAAGACAACAACCCCGGTGTCCACCGACGGCCTGCCGCCCGGAGATCATTTCCGCCCCCTCTGGCACCCGGGCGGCGCTATGCTCGCCATTGGATCGCTGCCGACGCCCCTCGAGACCGGCGCGATCGCGCTAGTGCCTGTCGGTGGTGGCGCCCCGGGCTTTCTGCCCGCTCCTGAGCGTGGGTTCGACGTCCCCACCGCCTGGGCCCCCGACGGCAGCTTTCTCGCCGTAACCAACTACAGCGGCGACTCTCTGGCGAACGTCGGCGCCTCACGAATAGACCTCTTCGCTCCGACCGGGCAGCGAATCATCCTGGCGGACGGGAACCAGTTCGAGGTCGTCGGCTGGTTCCAGCCGCCCGCCTAAGGCAGGGCCGAATTTGCCTGAATGCCGTGATATAGTTCGAGGAAGGAACGAAGGATGCTGAAGAGCATAATCAACGCGGTCCGGCGCAACCACGCCCTCGAACACGCCACGATCTCAATTCTTCTCAATCGGCACGGACCCATGCGTGTCGCTGGGCGAGCGGTGCCCGACGGCTTTTATATCTACGGTGATATTCCGACGGAACGTCTTCAACAGCTTGCCGACGAGGCGCTCGCGCGGCTGCAGCGGGGCGAAGCGGACCTCGCGGTCTCTCCGCTGTGCGGGACGAATATCGCGGTCGCCGGGGTGCTGGCCGGCCTTGGCTCGTACGTTGCCCTGGGAAGCGGCCCTCGGCGGGCGGGAGGCGTGTCTGGAGCGATAATGGCTGCGATCCTGGCGGTGCTCGCCGCGCAGCCCCTCGGTCGATTAATTCAGAAGCACTACACCACCTCGCCGGACCTGAGTGGAGTCCGCATCGTGTCGGTATTGCCAATACGCAGACGTCTCTTCCGCGGCCACAAAGTCCGCACAGCTGGGGCCGCCTGACGCGGCCCGCCTTCGTCTTAAGCGCAGAGGAGCAGCGATGGCCGAGGTGAAGATCGCTACCCTTAACCTCTTCAATCGCATGGGCGATTGGGAGAAACGAGCGCCTCTCGTAATCGACCAACTCGAAGCGTTATCGCCCGATGTAATCGCTTTCCAGGAAGTGGACCTCATGTTGGACCAGGGAATGTGGATCGCCCGGCAACTCAACCTTCGCTTGAAAGACCAGTCCCATTACCGCATCAAGCATGCGGCGAGTCCGGGCAAGCGGGTCAGCTACCACGGCATCGGCACGCTCTCCCGGCTCGAGTTCCAGGAGCACGAAATCCTTGACTTAATGACCTTCGAACGGGTGGCGCACAGGATGGTCTTCCGCTGCGGTCAGCGGCCCTTCGTCTTCGTGAACACGCACCTGCACCACCCGCCGGAGGCGGAGGTCGAGCGGGTCGCGCAAGTGGAGTACTTGCTGAGCTGGCTCGACCGCGACTCCCGCCGGCTGCCGACCGTTGTTGCAGGCGATTTCAACTCCTATCCACATGAAAAGGCAGTGGCGCTGATGAAGAGCCGCTTCCGGTCCGCCTTCGAAGTAGTGCACGGGCGAGAGCCGGAGAAGACCTGGCCAACGCCCGTGAACGAGTTCGACCCATCGCCTTCCGGCACCCTGGACTACGTTTACGTGACGGACGAGTTCCGCGTTCTCGACGCCGGACTGGCTTTTGACACTCCTTCTGCCCAGGCAGCGGCGCTGTATCCGTCGGACCACTTTGGACTCCTCGCCTGCCTCCAGCTCTGACGGCTTCGGGTTCTGGGACCCTTCCTTTTGATTTGTTGATTTTCCGGTATAGCCGTATAAAAACGGGCCACCCGGGCGTTATCACAAGTATGTGGGTGGGAACAGGCCGCAAAGGTGAGAAAAGTCAACGAGATGGAAGAACCAGATAAGAATTTGGTGAATAAGCCCGGAATCAGCCAGAAAGTGCGTTGACATCGGTGGCGATTGATTTTATATACAGAACTACGTATGTGTCGCGGTGTGGGGCGGCGGGCCGGGAATGATTCAAATACTTCTGCTGGGCAACGAGCTCGGGACTGTTGCTGATCTTGGGCGGGCTCTAGATAGCCGTCAGTTTCGCGTCGAGTGCGCAACTACGGAAGCGAGAGCCGTCAATGCTCTCAACCGATCGCATCCACACCTGATTCTGCTCGAGTTACCTTCGCCCGATTCGATAATGCTCTCTATGTGCCGGCGATTGCGCGACAATTACCCGGTGCCAATTGTTGTCTGCTCAAGTAGTAGCCGGGAGCAAGACGTTGTGCGGGCCTTGGATGCCGGGGCAGACGACTACCTCGTGATGCCGATCAGGCCGGTGGAGTTGATGGCGCGGTTACGTGCCGTGCTCCGCCGCCTTGGAGACAATGGCCAGGCCTCACCGAACGGCCAGCGGTTGGTAGCCGGCGATCTAGAGATTCTGCTTGACGAGCAAAAGGCCTTTCGGCGAGGCGCGGAGATCGACCTCTCACCAATTGAATTCAAGCTTCTCGCGCTCCTGGTGAGGGAGACGGGTCGACCCGTCAGCCACTCCAAGCTGATCGCTCAGGTCTGGGGACCGGAGTACACCGACTGCCGTCATTACCTTCGGCTTTACGTGCGATACCTGAGGGCCAAACTCGAGGACAGTCCTCAATCGCCCGAACTGATTCAGAACGAGTGGGGCGTTGGCTACCGCTTCGAACCAAAGCCGGTCTCGTTATGAATTTAGCAATTCTAACGATTTTTTTACTCCTAAATCATGGCTTTAAGGGTTTGAACCAATTAACCTTCTCTTAACCGTTATTCTCGTTTAGTTCGGGTCGCGCTAGTGATATTGGGGGGAGAGATGCATCGCATCTTGGTCGTCGGGGAAAGGCCAGAGGATGCGCAGGCGTTGGGATCGCGTCTGAGCTCGCTGGGTTACGAAGGAGCAGCGAGCTCCAGCGAAGTCACGCTGGCGTTGAGAGCCGTCATTGCGTTTAAACCGGATGTCATAATCTTCAGCGCAGAGCCGGGGGATGGCTCGAAAGAAACCTTTCGCCTGCTCGAACGAGTTTCACAGCTTCCGATCATCGTGCAGGGAGAGGACACCACGGGCGACGAAATGGTGGCCTATCTGGATGAGGGAGCTGTCGGATATCTGCCGAAGACGGTGACGCCCACTCTCCTATCCGCCCGGATAGCATCGATCATGCGCCGGTCACCCCAGCAGTTGGAGGCAGGGGTCATTAAGGCCGGCAATGTAACGCTCGACCTCGAGCGCCGCCAGATTCACAAAAACGGCAGCCGCGTACCGCTCACACCCACCGAATTCAAGCTGCTGCGCATGCTTGCCGAGAACTCGGGGAGGCCCTGCAGCCAAAAGTTTCTACTGCAGCGAGTCTGGGGCGAGGACTTCATCAGCTGCACCCACTATCTCAGACTTTACATGGGCTATCTGAGGCAGAAGCTTGAGGATGACCCGAAGAAGCCACGGCTTCTAGTTACCGATTGGGGGCACGGATACAGGTTGGTGGCCGACTACAGCCGGGCCCCCGCTTCAGTACTGCAGCCGGCTCGGGCAGCCATCGCTTGACCCGCCCTGACGATCCTAAGCGAATCCTTTTCGTCTCCCTGAAAGAGGAAGCGGAACCGCTTCTTAGCGGGTTGCGCGCCGCTGGCCACCAAGTATCCATCGTCGATAAACTAGAAGACGCGCAGGCGATTTTGGCTTCCGGCGCCTTCGATCAGGCCGTTATTCCAGGTCATGCTCTCGGTCCGCTGCTGGTCGAGCATTCGCTTTGGGAACAAGCCGGAGGGGACTCCTGGAGAAGGTCAACAGTTGCCCTGGCGCACGACCTGCGTAACCTGCTCCAGACGCTCCAGCAGTGCACACAAGGTCTGGCCGAGCTGGAGCTAACGGGTAGGAGAGAGAGGGAAGGCCTACTTGACCTGTTGCGCACTATGTCAACGCTGTCTGTCTTTCTGATGGAACTGACCGATGAGCTAGACGCTGGCGGAACCTCAAACCTGACTATCGCGGTCCTGGACCTCGAAGATGCCGTCGAGGCGGCGGCGGTGGGCGTTTATCCCTCCGCTTCCGAGCGGCGGCAGCGGCTGATCATCGACATCGCTGAAGAAGCGCGCTACGTCCGCGCGGATCCGGCGAGAATGAAGCGTGCGTTATCGCATCTTCTCTCACACGCGTCTCGTCAGAGCCCAAGCCGTGGCACTGTGACGGTGCGTGCCCGCCGGGAATGTGATGACTGCGTCATCTCCATCTCGTATACTGCTGAGACGGTGAGTTTGGCCGGGTTGGGCGAGTTGTTCAGGCCGGCCGGTGTGGAGGGGACCGGAAGCGGGTTGTATCACGTGCAGACCATCATCGAGCAGCACAGCGGGCGTCTCTGGCTCGAAAGCCAGCGAGGGACAGGCACAAGCGTGTTCGTCTCGCTGCCCCTAGAAGGCGCCGCCCGGAATAGCGGCACACTCTCGCTGACGCCCGGTTAGATCTTTCGCCATGGTGAGGTGGTTCCTCGCCTCGGTTCTGTGCGGGGCGCTGATTTCCATCACGGGGCTGGCCGGGGCCGGCGCGCAGCAGTCCGACCAGGTCCGCGTATCAGTCGACACTCACACCTATCCGCGACTGCAGACAACTGTGACGGTCCTCGACGGCTTCGGGCGCCCGGTGACCGAACTTAATTCGCAAGCCTTCGCAGTTTCAGTCGACGGAAAGTCTCTGCCTTTCCAGGGCCTTCGCACCGGACAGGACCCCAACGCGCCGGCCGAGGTGGTACTTGCATTCGATACAAGCGGCAGCATGAACGAAGGTAATGCCATCGAGCAGGCTCGCCAGGCGGCGAAGGCGCTGGTGGGCCAGCTTGGCCCGACCGACCAGGTAGCGGTCTTCACATTCAGCGACACCACCCAGCTCGTAAGGGACTTTACGAGTGACCGTGGAGCGCTCACTGCTGCGATCGACGGGATAACGGCCGCTGGAAACACTGCGCTTTACGACGCCGTCGGCGCGGCCGTTAGCACCGCTGGCCGGGCCCCCGCGCAACACCGTCGGGCGGTCGTCCTGCTCTCGGATGGCAAGGATGAGGGCTCAGTAAGCCACATCGATCGCGGCGGCTCGCTGGCTGGGGCTCAGGCGGGAGGTTTCCCCTTCTTCGCGGTGGGACTCGGCCCATCGATCGACCAGGCGTACCTTCAGGACCTCACGAATGGGACACACGGGCAGCTATTGCTGGCGCCCTCTCCCCAGTCGCTCCAGAGCCTGTACGAGGCGATTGGAACCACGCTGCGCCAGCAGTACATCCTTGATGTCGACGCGAGCGGTCTTGACCCCGCCTCGGCGAAGACACTGCGGGTCGAGGTCAACCACGCGGGTACTATCACAGGGGCGGAGGCGCCTCTCGACCTATCGCGCTTCGCACCGACCCCGGCGACGACGCCTCCGGTCACGCAGCCGGCGACGCCGGTGGTAACGGCGGCCGCTACTCCTGCGCCTCGGGGAGACGGAGGGGGATCAAGCGTTCCTTTGGCGTTGGCTGGAGGCGTGTTGGTGCTGGGCGTTGCCGGCGCGGGCGGGGTGGTTTACTGGCGCCGCCGGAGGCGCCAGGCGGTGTCCCAGGAACTGCGGACGCCGTGGCGTCCGCGCCCGGACAACCCCGGCGCCGTGTTCGTCGGCACGGGGCCGCTGGGCAACATGCGCGCAGACGCGTGGCTGGAGAGCGTGGGTCCGGAAAACGCCGGGCGCTTCCCGCTGGGAGAGGACCCGGTAACCGTGGGCTTTACCGGAGACTGCACGATCTGCCTGCCTGACGGCGCAGGGCTTCCCGGTGCGCGCTTTCGCGTGTGGCGACGCGAAGGTGTGTACATGCTGCACAACCTCTCGCGGTTGGGAGGGGTAACGGTGGGCGGCAAGCCTGCCACCTGGGCAGTGCTGGAAGACGGCGACGAGATCGTGATCGGCGCGTCCCGTTTGCGCTTTCGCATGGGCGACGGCGGCGCTCCGGCCTGACGCTGACATAATTCTAACAATTTTCTATGCTGCCTCATGCATTGGCCGGACGGTGCGCCCCTAGTATTGCAAGCACAAACGCACGCAGCGACGTGCAAAAAGGAAGGGGGGTGAGGCGGCCGTCCGACACCTATCCGCAAGGAACAGACGCATACGTACGACGGTTTTACACTTCGAGCCAATGCAGGGGGAAGTCCTGCCGAAATGGCTTCCAAAGGGGAGGAAACTCTAATGGATTTCGCAACTTTTGCTCTTACCTGGTTGGTCGCGCACGTCCGCGTGCGAAGCGAGCGGGGCCAGGACCTGATCGAGTACGCGATGCTGGGTGGTCTCATCGCACTTGCCGTCATTGCAGTCGGAGCTCTTGCCTTCCAAGGCCCTATTAGCAACATGGCAAAGGGAATCGGGGACTGTATCGATTTCAAGAAAAGCACGCCCTGCAGCCCCTTCTAAGGGTTGACACGAAATTCGCCGGAGGGAGCCGGGGCATACCGGCTCCCTCCGGTGCGCCTATGATCTCTGGGACATCTGTGAGGCTGCATCTGTGGGCATAGGATCAAGTATCCGACTGGACCCGGCTGAACTGCGCCGGATTGCCAGAAAGCTTACGCTCCCGCGGACAAGGGCTGCTTTGGGGCAGCGACGCCGCCGCGGGGTACTAATCTGGTGGCCGCTGGCCGCTATCGCCTTAGTTGTCTGCGCGGCGCTTCGCGGATACGCCGACGACGTTGGGCTGTCGGTCCATGGCTCGGAAATCGAGAACGGCCTCTTTGGCTCCCCGACGAGGTGGCTGCAGGATAACGTCTATCCTCTCTGGCCCTGGTTTTTCCGGTGGGCGTGCATGATGGTGCATGTCTCCTGGTTCCCGGTGCCCTGGCTTGCGGCGTTGCTCGTTTCCTGGCGGAAGCCGGAGCGGATCGGTTCATTTTTCCGGTGGTGGATTGCCCTTCACGCTGGCGTGCTCGTGGCATTCGTTCTCTTTCCGCTCGAGCCGCCGTGGATGGCGGAGGAAGGGGTGACCAGGATCATCGCGTTGACCCTCGGGGAGAAAATAACCGACTCGAATCCGCTGGCCGCTATGCCAAGCCTTCACGTCGCTCTTCCGCTGACGATCGCAGCCTGGTTCTACAAGGAACGTTGGACGGTGCCCGCTTCTATCATGTCGCTGTACAGCGCGCTCGTCGCGTTGGAGGTAGTCTTCTCCGGCGAGCACTATGTCATTGACGTCGTCGGAGCACTCGTGGCGGCCGGTCTCATTTATCTCGTGGCTTCAGTTGACGCTCGACCGCTCTTTTCGAGGGTACGACGCTTCGCTTCGGCACAAGCCGCGACCGGGGAAGGCGACTCATTCGAGCCTGTCCGTTCGCCCCAATCCGCATTCATTAGCGCACCGGCCCCGCGCGCCATCCCGGAGGCAGCCGTCTCCTCGGCCGCAAGGCGAGACAGCTAAGGAACTAATGCGGATGCGTGAGCGGGTCCGAAACGAGACGACAATAGGCGAGCGTACTCCCGTCTCGCCGCGATCCAGGATGGAAGGCGCGATGTCTGAATTCCTATTAGCTTTAAGGAGCGAGAGGGGGCAGGCGCTCGTCGAGTTTGCTTTCATAGGCCCGCTTCTACTGTTTTTTATTTTGATCGTTGTTGACTTTGGGATTGCCATGGACCGCAGGGAGTTGGTCCAGCACGCCGTGCGGGAGGGCGCCCGCCGGGCGGCTGTGGCCGATGCGGTCACGGACATCAAAGACAGCACCCACAACCAGTCCGCGGGCACCCTCGACCAGAGCAATGTCAATGTCTGCTTCGTAGACCGAAACGGCGATCGCAGCCCCGATGCCGGCGACATGGTCCGCGTAACTGGTGATTACACGTACAAATTTAGCGTTGGTGGCGGCGAGGTCCTCGCCGGCTTCGGCATCGGGCCACCGAGCATCGACATGAGCCCCTCAGCTGAGGAGCGACTGGAGAAACCGGCATCGATACCGGACCAATGTCCGCCATAGACGACATAGAGGAGGAAAAGAGATGGCAAGAATGCAGGGACTGGCAATACCAAGCGGCAACCGTGGTCTCCTGATAATCGCTGCTCTTGCCGGACTGGCGGCGGCGGTGCTCTTTGTTGTCGCCGTTAACGGTAACAGTAATAGCAGCACGGTCAAGACGGGGGTTGGAACAACAACGAATGCGGTGGTTGCCACGAAGACCATCCCGTCTGGTGCGGTGATCCAAGCAGATATGGTGACGGCCACCAAAATAGACGATGGCCTCTTGATACCAAACGTCTTTAGCGATCCGGAAAAGGTCAAGGGGCAGGTGGCCAAATACGACATATACGCACAGGACCAGATCAACACGTCCAAAGTTGGATCCGTGCCTAACGGTGGCACGGGAATCAGCTCCCTGCCGGCTCCCGGAATGCGTGGGATCAGCCTCAAGGTCGACCAGAATTCGGCCGTCGGTGGGCTGCTGACTCCGGGCGACCGCGTCGACATCATCGCCAGTTCCAAGATAAAGGACCGCCCACTACCGGACGGCCAGTACATTTTGCGGACCAGGACGATGCTCCAGAATGTCGAGGTCCTTTCCGTGGGCCAGGAGCATCTAGAACCGCTCGGCGCGAGGGATTCAGCCAACAGCGACGCGAGTTGCGGTACGGGCGCGGTGCCCTCGGACGTCAAGGAACAGCCGAGCGCATCCACTATTACCCTGTGTCTGACGCCGGACCAGGCCTTGGTCGTCGCTTCCATCCAGCAGACAGCCAAGAGCGTGTGGGCGTCTCTCCGACCAGTCGGTGACGCAGATCCAGTGGATCCTGACAAGGTCTATGACGAAATCGTCTACGAGTAGGCGGGCTTTCTGAACGTGAAGCCAAGAGAGAATGAAGAGGAGGTAGAGTATGGCGAGGGTGCCTGAAGTAATGGTGGTGGACCAGGACCCGGGGGCCCGCTACGAAGTCAAGCAGCTGGCCAAGCATGCCCAGCTCAGCGTTACCGGCGAGGCCGCCTTCGGCACGGAGGCTGTCTCCCTGGCGGCCGAACTGAAACCGGACGTGATCATCTGCGGGATGAGCAAGCCAGCGGAACGCTCTTTCCAGACCATGGAGGCACTGCTCGACCTGCTGCCCGAGACGCCGATCGTCGCCTACAGCTGGCGCGACGATGCCGAGGCAGTGCGCCGGGCGATGATGGCCGGGGCGCGGGACTTCTTCGTCATGCCGGCCGAGCATGACCGGATCCTGGAGTCTGTGCGCTCTGTCCTCGAGGCTGAAGAACGGAAGCGCCTGCGCATGACGGGACAGGCGAAAGCGCTGGGTCCGCGTGGAATGATCATCGCTGTATTCGGCGCCAAGGGCGGCATCGGCAAAAGCACGATCGCGGTCAACCTCGGAGTTGCGCTCAGTTCAGAGTTGGCGCATTCGGTCGTGGTCGTAGATGGTGACAACAACTTCGGCGATTGCGCCGCCCTGCTGGACTTGAAACCCAACCGCAACATCCTGGAGCTGGTGCGAGACCTCGATGAGCTCGAGCGCGGCGCCATAACCGATTACCTGACGCAGCATGAGACCGGGCTCTGGGTGCTGCCTGCCCCGCGTGATCCACTCCAGTGGCGCGCGGTGGCGCCGGAACGTTTCCGGAAGGTCGTTGGTAGTCTCGCCCGTCGCTTCGACGTTGTGCTCATTGACACCGCCGGCGCGC
>Ga0184619_10000919_pt1 | contig 10196 bp, 7 predicted proteins | sample PLM0_60_b1_FD_133146 | JGI IMG/M metagenome (GOLD analysis project Ga0184619, IMG submission 133146) | Groundwater sediment microbial communities from an aquifer in East River, Colorado, USA - PLM0_60_b1 | ecosystem: Environmental > Terrestrial > Soil > Riparian zone | place: USA: East River...
GCTCGACGCGCTCGAGCGCGCCCTGGTTACGACCGTTGCGGGGGAGACCGTCGCCGCACTGGTGATCGAGCCGGTCCAGGGCGAAGGCGGCTTCGTCGTCGCGCCGAAGGAGTTCCTCGAGGGCGTCCGCCGGATCTGCGACGAGAACGGGATCGTGCTCGTCGTCGACGAGGTCCAGACCGGCTTCGGGCGCACGGGGAAGATGTTCGCGATCGAGCACTACGACATCGAGCCCGATCTGATGATCGTCGCGAAGTCGATCGCCGCCGGTCTCCCGCTCTCCGGGGTGATCGGCAAGGCGGAGATCATGGACGCGCCCGGCGACTCCGCGATCGGTGGAACGTACGTCGGCAACCCGATCGCGCAGGCGGCGGCGCTCGCCGTGCTCGACGTCTTCGAGGACGAGGCCCTCGTCGAGCGCGCGAGCGGGCTCGGCGACACGATGCGAGCGCGGATGCAGGCCTGGGAGCAGCGCTGGCCCGCCGTCGGGGACGTCCGCGGTCTCGGCGCGATGCTCGCGATCGAGCTCGTCCGCGATCCGGCCACCAAGGAACCCGCGCCCGATCTCGCCACCGCCGTGGTGGAGGCCGCCGCCGCGCGCGGTCTCCTGCTGCTGAAGTCAGGGATCTACTCGAACTGCATCCGCGTCCTCGTCCCGCTCGTGATCTCGGACGCGGAGCTCGACGAGGCGCTCACGGTCTGGGAAGCCTCGCTCGAGGCCACGCTCGGCTGAGCCGGTTGCCCGGCTTATCACGGCGCCTCTGCGGGTAGCTTTCCGACGTGGTCGGTGAGACCGTCGCGGAGCGGTACGAGCTCGAGGAGCTCGTCGGGACGGGCGGCATGTCGAGCGTCTACCGCGCGCACGACACGCTGCTCGAGCGCAACGTGGCCCTGAAGGTCCTCCACGCGCAGTACACGGACGACGACGAGTTCGTGGAGCGGTTCAAGCGGGAGGCCCGCGCGGTCGCCCAGCTCTCCCACCCGAACATCGTCACGGTGATCGACCGCGGCGAGGACGACGGGCGCCAGTACATCGTCTTCGAGTACATCGACGGCGAGAACCTGAAGGAGCGCGTCGTCCGAAGCGGACGCCTGCGCGTGCGCGAGGCGCTCGAGCTCGCGCTGCAGACCGCCCGCGGGCTCGCGTTCGCGCACCAGCAGGGACTCGTACATCGCGACGTCAAGCCGCAGAACGTCCTCTTGAACGGGGACGGCCAGGCGAAGGTGACGGACTTCGGCATCGCGCGAACGCTCGATGTCGACGGCGTGACACAGACGGGCACGGTGATGGGCACGTCGAACTACATCGCTCCGGAGCAGGCGAGCGGGCAGCCGGTCGATGTCCAGACGGACGTCTACTCGCTCGGCGTCGTGCTCTTCGAGCTGCTCGCGGGCGACGTGCCGTTCCCCGGCGACAACTTCGTCAGCGTCGCGATGAAGCATGTGAACGATCCCCCGCCGAATCTGCTCGAGGTGCGGAAGGACGTACCCCTCCGCGTCGCGGCGGCCGTCGACCGCGCGCTGGAGAAGGATCCGGCGGCGCGCTTTCCGACCATGGACGCGTTCGCCGCCGAGCTCGAGGCCTGCCTCGCCGGGCTCGACTCGCCGGGCGACGTGGACACCGGCGCCACGATCGTCTCGGGTGAGCCGGTCGCCCCCCGCGCCCGCCGGCCGCGCAAGCATGTCTCGCGCTGGGCCGTCGGCACCGTCCTCCTCGGGATGCTCGCGCTCGCCGCGGTGATCGTCGGCCTGCTCGCGTTACAGGGCATCCACGGCGGCGGGGGCACACCCGCCCAGGCCGCGCGGATCCACCTGAGCGGAATCGACTCGTGGGACCCATACGGCCCCGACAAGGAAGAGCACAGCGCCGCGGCCGTGAACGCGACCGACGGGAATGCCTCGACCTATTGGAGCACCGAGCACTACAGGTCCTTCACCAAGCCCGGGGTGGGCGTCGTGCTGGACGCCGGCCACAGCGTCAAGCCGCGCGGGATCACGGTCACGACCTACACGCCCGGATTCGCGGCTCAGATCAAGGCAGGCAACGACCGGGACGGCGCCGACTTTCACACGGTCTCGACGGGCGGGCCGCAGACGATCGACGGCCCGACCACGATCGAGCTCGATCTGCATTCAGCGCAGCGGTACTTCGTCGTCTGGATCACGAAGCTCCCGCCCGGCTCGGACACCGTCGAGATCAATGAGGTGACGGCGAGCTAGTACCTGAGCTTCGCGCGCCGCTCGTGCCGTTCGACCGCGAGCGCGATCAAGCGCTGCAGAAGAACGTCGTACGGCACTCCGGATGCCTCGAACAGCTTCGCGTACACGCTCGTGGACGTAAAGCCGGGGATCGTGTTCAGCTCGTTGACGACCACCTCGCCGTCGACGACGAAGCAATCCACACGCGCCATTCCCTCGCACTCCGTCAAGCGGAACGCGTCGACGGCCACCTCCTGCACACGCTCGATCGTCTCCTCCGAGAGGCCGTCCGGGGGAACGACGAGCTTCATGCCGCCCTCGTCGTACTTGGACGAGTAGTCGTACCACTCGTGCCCGAGCGGGACGATCTCGCCCGGTAGAGACGCGACCGGATCGCGGTTCCCGAGCACGCCGACCTCGACCTCGATCCCCTCGAGGAACTCCTCGACCAGGATCTTCTCGTCGTGCACGAACGCGAGGTCGACGCCGATGCGAAGCTCGGTGTCGTTGTGCGCCTTGGTGATGCCGACCGACGAGCCGAGCCGAGCCGGCTTGACGAAGACGGGAAACCCGAACGGATTCTCGGGCTGGTCACCCGAGCGCAGCGTGACGCTGCGCGCGACACGGATGCCGCTCTCGCGCAGGACGCGCTTGAACAGGTCCTTGTCCATGCAGAGCGCCGACGCCGCCACGCCCGCGCCGACGTACGCGACGTCGGCGAGCTCGAGCAGCCCCTGGACCGTTCCGTCCTCGCCGAACGGGCCGTGCAGGATCGGGAGGACGACGTCGACCGCACCGAGCGTGGCGGGCGCGTTCTCGGCGGGAACGGGCAGCGTCTCGGCCACAGCGCCGGAACCGTCGCCCGAGCCCAGCTCCCAGCGGCCGTCGCGTCCGATCGCGACGGTGACGACCTCGTACCGGTCCGGATCGAGCGCCTCGAGGACGGAGCGCGCCGACGCGAGCGAGATCTCGTGCTCGCTGGAACGGCCTCCGGCGAGGAGGGCGACGCGTACCCGGCCCGCCATCAGGGCGGTGGGCTCGGCGAGGGGCTGAGCTTGCCGACGACGATCGTGACCACGGTGCCGGGCGCCGCCTCCGTCCCGCCTTGCGGGTCCTGGTTCAGGACGATCCCGTCCTGGGCGGAGTCCGTGACCGGCTGCGTCACGATGCGCACGCGGAAACCGGAAGCCTTCAGCTGCTCCTGGGCCGACGTCTGGTCCTGGCTCGTCACGTCCGGAACGGGCTTGGTCTTCGGCCCTTTCGACACGCTGAGCGTGATCGTGGCGCCCGGCACTGCCGACGATCCCGGGCTCGGACTCTGCGCGACGACGGTGTCCGCAGGCTGGTTCGAGTCGACGTCCTTGCGCGCAACGGCGAACCCGAGCCCCTGCAGCTGGCTGCTCGCCGATGCGAAGCTGGATCCGACCACGTTCGGAACGGCCACCGGCTGTGGGCCCTTCGACACCTTCAGCTTGATCACGGAGCCCTGGTCGACCGACGCCCCCGCGCTCGGTGCCTGGTCGATCACGGTTCCGGTGTCGCGGTCGGATGTGACCTGCGTGATCTTCCATTTCAGGTTCGCGTCGGCGAGCCGCGAGACCGCGTCCGTGGAGGAGAGCCCCTCCACGCTCGGCACGGTCGTCTTCGGCGGGCCGGTCGAGCTGTAAATCGTGATCTGTGCACCTTTGTTCACCTTCGCGCCGGGTAGAGGATCCTGTTTGAACACGAACGTCTCGTCGGTGTCCGGGTTCGACTGACGCACGACGTTCGGCACCAAGCCGAGCGCCCGAATCTTTCCGTCCGCAAGGATCTCGCGCAGCCCGACGTAGCGCTCGACGCGCACGGACTTCGCACCGCTGATCTGGCTCTGGATCTCGTTGTAGAGGAAGTAGCCGCCGACGACCGCGGCCCCGACGAACAGGAGCGCGAGCAGCCATGGCCAGAACGCGCGGCGTCGCGGCTCGTCGTAGTCGTAGTAGGCGGGCGGCGGCGCGTAGGGAACCGGCCGACGGGCCTGCGTGATCGCCGTCGGCGCGGCCGGAGCCGGCGGCGGACGGGAGATGATCGCCGTCGCCGCTTCCTCGGTCGCCGGCGAGACCGCGGCGCCACGCTGCACGCGCTCGAGATCTGCGTCCATCTCCTCCGCGGACTGATACCGCTCGGACGGGTCCTTCCCGAGCGCCCGGAGGATGATCAGATCGAGGTCGCGCGGGATCTCGGCTCGCTTCGCCGAGGGCGGCTCGGGCACGGCCGAGAGATGCTTCATCGCGATCTCGACGGGCGTGTCGCCGCTGAACGGCACGACGCCCGTCAGTAGCTCGTACAACACCACGCCGACCGAGTAGAGGTCGGACGTCTGGTCGACCGGTGCGCCCTTCGCCTGCTCCGGCGAGAGGTATTGCGCCGTGCCGATGATCGAGCCGGCCTCCGTCATCTGGCTCGCACCCGCGCGCGCGATTCCGAAGTCCGTCACCTTCAGGCGGCCCTCCGCGTCGACGAGCACGTTGTGCGGCTTGATGTCGCGATGCACGATTCCATGGCGATGTGCAAACCGCACCGCGGTGAGGATCTGTCGCGCATAGTCGATCGCGATCGGGATCGGCGCGGGCCCGCGCGAGACGATCAGCTCCTTGAGGGAGCGACCGTCGAGGTACTCCATCGCGATGTAGTACGTCCCCTCCGCCTCGCCACGGTCGTAGATCGAGACGATGTTCGGATGCGAGAGACCGGCCGCGTTCTTCGCCTCGCGGCGGAAGCGCTCGACGAACTGGTCGTCGTTGGCGTGGCGGTCGTTGAGGATCTTGATCGCGACGCGGCGGCCGAGCTCCTGGTCCTCGGCGAGGTAGACGTTCGCCATCCCGCCCGAGCCGAGCTTGCGCATGATCCGGTAGCGCCCGTCGAAGAGGGTGTTGATCAGGGTGTCGGAAACAGCCATGGGGCCTCGCCTCAGGGTAGGCATTCGCGCCTACCGCAGTAGCGCCTCCATCACGTCCTTGGCGATCGGCGCCGAGACCTTGCCGCCGAAGCCGCCCGGTTGGTTCTCCACGACCACGGCGATCGCGACCTGCGGGTGGTCGGCCGGAGCGAAGGCGATGAACCAAGCGGTGTAGATGTCGCCGACCCCGGTCTCCGCGGTGCCGGTCTTGCCCGCGACGGAAATCCCGGGGATCGCCGCGGCGGTGCCGGTACCGCCGGTCACGACCGCCTGCATCATCGAATTGATCTCGGACGCGATCTGGGGTCGCATCACGCGCGACAGCTTGTGCGGCTTCGTCTTCACAATCGTCTTGCCGCCGGGGGCGACCACGCGCTGGACGATGTACGGCTTCATCTCGAGACCGCCGTTCGCAACCGTCGCGGCCACCATGGCCATCTGCATCGGCGTCACCTGCAGGCGCTCCTGGCCGAAGGCGAGCCGGCCGGGATCGACCTGCGTCTCCGGATGCCTGGGATCGAACAGCCGCCCGCGCTTGTCATAGAGGCCGCTGGCAGCGCGCTCGTTCTCCGGCGTCTCGAGCGGCGGCAGCTTGTAGAAGCCGAACCGCTTCATGTAATCGATGATCATCCCGGCGCCGATCGCCTTGCCGATGTTGCGGAAGACCGAGTTGATCGAGTGCTGCAGACCCGTGAACAGTGAGACGTTACCGAACGTCTCGGGCGCCTCGGGATTGCCCGCGTTCCGGACCTGCTTGCCGTACTCCTCGCAATACCCCGGGTCGTAGAAGCTCGAATCGGGTGTGTAGCGGCCGCTGTTCAGCGCCGCGGTCGCGGTCACGACCTTGAAGGACGAACCCGGCTGGTACTTGCCGGCGGTCGCGCGATTGAGCAGGGGCCCACACTTCCCGCCGGCGCGAATCGCCTGCTGATAGTGCTTCTCGATCAGATTCGGGTTGTACGCAGGGCTCGACGCCAGCACGAGCACGGCGCCGGTCCTCGGGTTCATCGCGAAGACCGCGCCGCATTTCCCCTTCAACTCGCGCAACGCCAGCGCTTGCGCCCCCGGCCGCAGGGTGAGCACCAGGTCGTTCCCCGTCACGGTCGATCCCTTCAGCCTGTCGAGCGCGGACCGAAACACCGTGTCGAGGTTCGCGTTGGAGCCCGTCAGGTAGTCGTTGTAGGAGCGCTCGAGGCCGGTCTGGTTTCGCGTCTGCGTGGAGTAGCCGACCGGCGCCGAGAAGATCGGGCCGGTCGGATAGCGGCGGAAGTAGAGCGTCTGGCCGCCGACCTTCTTCCTCACGTTCGTGGCGAGCAGCGTCTTGCCGTCGGCAGCGTAGATCTCTCCGCGCTTGATCGAGAACTGCGCGACGAGGCGGATCGCGTTGTCCTGCCGGTCCGCGAGCCCCGCGTTCGCCCACGTCTGCCAGTACGTCGTGCCGACGATCAGCGCGGCGATCAGCACCAGCGCGGCGACGCCGACCTGAGAGACCTGTCTGTTCAGCGCAACATCTCCCTGTTCGCGCGATTGGAGACGAGCAGGAGGCCCGCGAGGAGCACGAAGTTCGCGACGACGCTCGAACCGCCGTAGGAGACGAACGGCAGCGTGATCCCCGTCAGCGGGATGATCCGAAGAATTCCGCCGACGATGATGAACGCCTGCAGCCCAAACGCAAAGGTGAGCCCGAGTGCGAGCAGCTTGGAGAAGCCGTCCTGTGCGAGTAAGGCGATCCGCACCCCGCGTAAGACGAAGACCATGTAGACGAGCAGGAACGCGGCGGCGCCCACCAGTCCGATCTCCTGCGCGATCACGGAGAAGATGAAGTCCGTCTTCGCGTACGGGATCAACGGTTTATCTGGTGCGCCGAGCGCTGTGACCGTGCCACGGCCGAGACCAGTTCCCGTGTAACCGCCATGAGCAATCGAGTACAGGGACTGGACGATCTGATAGCTCTGGCAGTTCTGGCGCAGCGCGAGATGTGATCCGGGCGCGCCCGGGCAGTAGACGGGGTGATCGGTCCAGGGATGGCGCCAGTCCGTCACGCGCTCCTGCACGTGCGGCGTCACCTTCCAGACCCCGACCGAGCCGACGAGGAACAGAGCGATACCGGCGAGCACGTACGCCATTCGTCCGGTTGCGACGAAGAGCATCGCCAGGAAGATCCCGAAGTAGAGAAGCCCGCCGCCGAGGTCGCGCGTCTCCAGCAGGACCAGCATCGCGATCCCCCAGATCACGAGCAGGGGCCCGAAGTCCTTGAGCCGGCCCTGCGCGAGCACCTCGCGCTTCTCCCGCAGATACCCGGCGAGGAAGACGATCAGCATGACCTTCGCGAGCTCACCAGGTTGGAACTGGAGCGGCCCGACGTGCACCCAGAGGCGCGCACCGTTCACCGTCTGTCCGAGCACCGGCAGGATCGGCAGGACGAGTAGACCGATCGCCGTCAGCCCGAACAGGTACTTGTAGCTCTCGATCCGCCGGTAGTCGCGGTGCAGCACGTACAGCACCGCTGCGAAGAGCACGACTCCGACGATGATCCAGAAGCCCTGCTTGAACGCGTCGTCGGGATGCAGGCGGTAGATCTCCGTCACACCGAGCGCGCTCAGGAGGCCCGCGATCGGCAGAAGGTACGGATCCGCGAACGGCACGGTCGCGCGCGTGACGAGATGCGCCGCCAGGAAGACGCCGAAGAAGATCGCCGCGTAGGTGAGCGAGGCGGTCGAGACGACTGACTGGCGCGCGATGTACACGCTGGCGAAGCCGATCGCAGTCAGGGCCCCGACGACGATCAGGAACGCGAGCTCTTTGTTCCGCGGGCTCAGCGTCAGGTTACGAGCCTCCAGACGACCAGCACCGCGATCGCCGCCAGGAAGGCCAGCAGGCCAAGCCAGGCGAGGATCCGGCGGCGGAGCTTCCGTCGCCGCGTGCGCTTCTCCGCCGCCAGTTGCTCCTGGATCTCGTCGGTGGGGACGACGGCCGTGTCGACCACGGGAACCGCATCCACCTCGTCGAGCGTCTCCTCGTCCTCCACCTTCCGCCGCGCTGCGATCTCGGGCGGCAGCGCCTGCTCTTGCGTTTGGCCGTCGTTGACGGCGGCGTCGGCGATCTCGAACGCGACAACGGTGATGTTGTCTTCGCCGCCGCCGCGGTTCGCCGCTCTGACCAGGGCCTTCAGCGCAGCCTCGATGTCCCCGCGGTTCTCCTCGACGAGCTCGAGGATGCGGTGCTCGTCCACCATGTCGGTCAAACCGTCGGAGCAGAGCAGGAAGACGTCACCCGTTTCCGCGTCGATCGTGAACGTGTCGACGTCGACGTCGGGATCAGTGCCGAGCGCGCGTGTGATCACCGAACGCTGCGGGTGCGTCTCGGCCTCCTCGGGCGAGAGCTTCCCGCTCTTCAACAGCTCGTTGACGAGCGAGTGGTCCTCCGTCACCTGCTCCATCGCGCCGTCGCGAATCAGGTACGCACGCGAGTCCCCGACGTGGCCGAACGCAACCTGGCCGTCCTCGGCGAGCGCGACGGTGATCGTCGTGCCCATCCCGGACGTGTTCGGATCCGTGCTCGACCGGTCGTACACACGCCGGTTCGCCTCCTGGATCAGGTCGACGATCCGCTGCTCGCCGCCCGTGTCGGCCCCGCTCTCCTTCAGCGCAGCTGCCGCGAGACGCGATGCGACCTCGCCCGCCTGGGCGCCGCCCATCCCGTCGGCGATCGCGAACAGCGGCGGCTCGCAGACGTAGGCGTCCTCGTTGTGCCGGCGCCTCCGGCCCGGGTCGGTGATCCACGCGACGCGCCCGATCACTGCTCGTACCTCAGATCGGTCTCGCCGACCCGGACGATGTCACCGTGCGTGAGGCGCCGAGGCCGCTCGAGCCTGGTGCCGTTCAAGTAGGTGCCGTTCGTCGAGCCGAGATCCTGCACCCAGACGCCGTCTTGACGCGGCTCGAAGCGCGCGTGGCGCGCCGACGCATATTCGTCCGACGGCAGCGTGACGTCGTTCTGCCCGCCGCGGCCGACCGTCAACTGTGCGGAGTCGAGCTCGAAGTCGATCCCCTCGTCGAGCTCGGCGCTCTTGACGACGACGAGCCTTCCGGAGTGCACCGGCGGACGGGCCGTAGCGACACCGCCTTCGCGCGACGGCGCGAGGATGAAGCTCTCCTGGGGCAGGCGCAGGTCGCGGCTCGCAGTGCGCACGATGCGCCAGATGAACAGGTAGAGGAGAACGAGAAACGCGATCTTGAGAATCAGCAGCGCCGTATCGACGGCAACAGACGCTGTGATCACCGGGGGAACCTCCCGGTTCCCCCGGACCCCCTCCACTGGCGCGCTTCGCGTGCAGGCGCTGTGCGCCTCATGTCGTCTCGCGGTCGAACGTTATCTCCGTCGAGCCAAGCGTGATCGTGTCGCCGGCGCGAAGCTTCGCCCGTTTGACGTGCTTCCCGTTGACCTCCATCCCGTTGGTCGAGCCGAGATCGACGATCCAGTAGGACGCACCCTCCTGCCGCAGCTCGGCGTGACGCCGCGAGACGTTCGCGTCCGTGAGCTGGATGTCGCAGTCACGCGAGCGACCGACCACGACCGAACCCTTGGTCACCTCGTAGCGCGTGCCGTCGAAGGACAGCGTCACGAGCTCCGCCGGCTCCATCCCGAGCTCGACGGCCGACACCGCCTGTGTGGGCACCGGCGCCTGCGGCTTGTACACCATCGTCGCCCCGGGCTCGAGCTGCTCCTCGGGCGCCTCGGCGTCGCGTCGGCCCTTCTCCGGCTGCACCATCCGCGTGGCGATCCCGAACTCGCCGACATCGAGGTCGTCATCGGTCTCCATCTGGACGCGCGGTGAGGAGAGAAGCGCGTATTGCTCGCGGCGGGCGTGCTCGGCGAGGTACTCCTGCAGCTCCGACTTCAGGTTGCTCTCGTAGCTCTCGAACTGCTCGCGGTCGGAGGGGGCAAGGTAGATCGTGTACTCGTTCGGGGCGTAGACCCGGGAGACCGAGACCGTCCGATGGTCGTCCATCTCCTTGGCGAGCTTCCGCGCGAGCTCGACGGGCTGCACGTTCGTGCGGAA
>Ga0184619_10000922_pt1 | contig 10192 bp, 10 predicted proteins | sample PLM0_60_b1_FD_133146 | JGI IMG/M metagenome (GOLD analysis project Ga0184619, IMG submission 133146) | Groundwater sediment microbial communities from an aquifer in East River, Colorado, USA - PLM0_60_b1 | ecosystem: Environmental > Terrestrial > Soil > Riparian zone | place: USA: East River...
CGATCAAGGCCTATGTCGTCAACCCGTACCGGATCCCATCTTCGTCGATGGAGCCGACGCTCCACTGCGCGCGGCCTCTCTCCGGCTGCATGGCCCGCTTCTCCGACCGCGTGCTCGCGAACCGGTTCATCTACCACTTCCGCGATCCGCACCGGGGTGAGATCGTCGTTTTCAAGACGCCTCCTCGTGCACAGGTCGCGTGCACTCACGCAGCAGGCGGGGGTGGGGGCGACACGTTCGTCAAACGCCTGATCGCGCTTCCCGGCGACCGCTGGCGCGAGCAGGACGGCTACATCTACATCAACGGCGCCAAGCTCAACGAGCCCTATATCGAGGCCTCGCGCCGGGACACACAGACGATTCCGGAGAAAACTGTTTCGAAGGACGAGTACGTGATGCTCGGCGACAACCGTTCTTCCTCGTGCGACTCCCGGTCTTGGGGCACCGTTCCGCGTGAGAACCTGATCGGCCCCGTCTTCGCGACCTACTGGCCGCCCAGGCGCATCGGCTTTCGCTGACGCAGTGCGCTAGCATCCCCGCAAGGCCCGCGGCGGCCTCATCGCCATGACGAACCCGATCGAACTCCTCGAGCAGCGACAGCTGCGATCCGACCTGCCGCAGTTCAAGGCCGGCGACACCGTGCGTGTGCACTTCCAGGTCATCGAAGGCCAGCGCCGGCGCGTCCAGGTCTTCGAGGGCATCGTCATCAAGCGCCAGGGCGCCGGCGTGCGCGAGACGTTCACAGTCCGCAAGCAGTCGTTCGGCGTCGGCGTCGAGCGGACTTTCCCGCTCCACTCGCCCAAGATCGAGAAGATCGAGGTGCAGGCGATTGGCGACGTCAACCGCGCGAAGCTCTACTACTTGCGCGCGAAAGTGGGAAAGAAGGCGCGCGTCCGCGAGGTGCAGCGGGGACCCACGCTATCCTCGCCCCGTGTCGAGGACGACGTCGCGTCAGGAACCGAGGAGCCCGCTGCCGAAGAAGCTGTCGGGGATGAGTCCGAGGCAGAAGAGCCGGTTGCAGTCGTCGAGGACGGGTCAGAGGCTACTGAGGTTCGACCGAAGGCTCGGCGCTCGCTACGTCGCCGGGGCTGACGAGGCCGGCCGAGGCTCGCTCGCCGGGCCGCTCGTCGTCGCGGGCGTTCTCCTCGATTACGAAGCGCTTCGCGATCATCGCGTTCGGCCGCTTGCGCAGCTGAACGACTCGAAGCAGGTCAGCCCCGAGCACCGGGAGGAGCTCTTCCGGGCCGTCCTCGGGTGCGCGGCGCGCATCTCGGTGCAGGTGATCTCGCCGGGCGAGATCGACCGCGAGGGCCTGCACCGCTCGAATCTCGCTGGTCTCCGCCGTGCCCTTCACGCTCTGACGCCCCCCGCCGAGGCGTGCCTCGTGGACGGTTTTCGCCTTGGGCCGAGCGCTCCGGAGCACGTTGCGGTCGTCGACGGCGACGAGCGAAGCGCTGCGATCGCTGCCGCCTCGATCGTCGCCAAGGTCGTCCGTGATCGCACCATGCGCCGCCTGGACTCGCTCTTTCCAGGCTACGGCTTCTCGTCGCACGTCGGTTACATCACGCCTCGGCACGCGCGCATCGTGCGGGAGCTCGGTCCGTGCGAGATCCATCGTCGCTCTTTCCAGGCGCTCTGCTATCTCAGCGAAGAAGAAGCCGCCGCCCGGCTCGCCGCGGTCTAGGAGGGTTTGGTGGAACCTCGCTCGTCGCCGGGGTGCGATGGTCGTTCCGAGACAAGGACGCAGGGAGCGCTCAGGCTGGTTCAGCCTGGGCGCGACTGAGGACGCCGCCTCGGGACGAGCAGCGCGGCCCGGCGGCTCAGCCGGGGTTTCGCCAAGCCCTCCTAATTCGCGCGCGATCGGATCGCGCGCGGAACGGCGTGCGCTGTGGCACTACCGCCTGCGCGGCTATCGGATCCTGGCGACGAACGCCTGGGTCGGCGGCTACGAGCTCGACCTCGTCGTTCGCCGGGGCCGCACGGTTGTCTTCTGCGAGGTGAAAGCGAAGGGCGGATTAGAGCGAGGTGACCCGCTCGAGATGGTCACCCCCGAAAAAAGGAGGCGCATCGCGCGCGCCGCCGAGGCCTGGCTGGCCGCGCGTCCCGGCCTGAGTGCCTGCGAAGTGCGTTTCGACGTCGCCGCCGAGCGGATGGGAAAGATCGAACGTGTTGCGAACGCCTTCTGAAGCTGCGGACCAGGACTAGCTCTCCCCGCGCCGAACCCCGGCGCGATGGCCCAGACGCAGGATGCCCTCTACCGTGAGCTCGATGTCGACCTCGAGCTCTCGTGGTCCGAGCGCGAGCTGCCCGAGCGGGAGCGCACGAAGCACGTCCACCGGCTGCATCCCTACCTCGGCAAGTTCGTGCCTCAGCTCGTCGAGGCGCTGCTCGCCCGCCATCTGCCGCGCGCGCGCCGCGTGCTGGACCCCTTCGCGGGCTCCGGCACGACGCTCGTCCAGGCGCTCGAGAGCGGGCGCGATGCGACCGGCGTCGATGTCGCCGCCTTCAACTGCCTGCTGATGGAGGTGAAGACCCGGCGCTACAACCTGTTCGCGCTCGAGCGTGACCTGCGAGACGCTCTTCGCCGGCTGGAGGGATTCGAAGGCGACTCTCCGGTCGCGCCCGCGGCTTATGTCAAAGCCTGGTTCGCTCCCCGAGCCGTCGCGGAGCTGGTCTTCTTCCGGTCGCTCGTCGACGACTACGAGCACGCCGACGTCCTGCGCGTCGTCCTCGCTCGCGCGGCCCGCTCAGCACGGCGCACGACGCACTTCGACCTCGACTTCCCGCGCGCCCCGCAGCTCGGCGAGTATTGGTGCCACAAGCACCGGCGGGTCTGCCGCCCGATTGACCACGCCGCGCATTTTCTCCGCCGTTACGCCCTCGACACACTCGGCCGCATCCGGGAGTTCTCCCGCCTGCGTGGACGCGAGGCGACGGCAGCCGTCGTGCACGGCGATGTGCGCGAGCTCGAGCCCGACGGCCTCTTCGACGGCGTGATCACTTCCCCGCCGTACCCGGGCCTGATCGACTACCACGAGCAGCACCGCTACGCGTACGAGCTGCTGGGGCTCGAGGATCGACGCGAGCTCGAGCTGGGCCCCGCGGCCGGTGGGACAAGCGCGGCCGCGGTGAAGGTCTACGCCGACGGTATCGTTGCCTCATTTGGCAACATCAAGCAAATGCTGGCGCCGCACGCGCCCGTCGTGATCGTGATCAACGACCGTCGAGATCTCTACCCGGAGATCCTCGAGCGCTCTGGCCTGGCGATCGAGACTCGCTACCGGCGCCACGTGAACCGGCGGACCGGCCGCCGCGCCGGCGAGTTCTTCGAAGACGTGATCGTCGCGCGGAGCTAGCGGAAAGTGGGCGGGATGCGCTCGGAGTCGCTGACGCTGTAGATGTCGGTGCGGCCCGAGCTGCAGAGCGTGCGATCGAAGTAGACCCTCGTCGTGGTGATCGGGTTCGGCGGCAGCGTCACCACGAGCTCGGCGTAGCTGACCGAGAAGTCCTGCCCGCTCGGGAACGAATAGAGCACTACCGTCCCGCCGTCGAGTGTGGTCTTGACGAGCTCCGCCGACCCACCGCAGGCCCGGCCGCTGCGTCCGTAGTAGACCGTTCCGGTCGACGTCACGGACGGCGCGTAGAGGAGCTGGCCGGTCGCCGGCATCTGCGTCGCGGTTCCGCTCACGATGTCGTAGCGAAAGACCTTGCACGTCGTTCGCGTCGTGCACTTCAGCCAGACCGCGTAGTTGCCGGCCACCTGGCCGGCCTGGAGGAAGCCGGCCTTGCTCTGCAGGGTGTCGAGCACGCGCTGCTCGCCGGTGACGATGTTGCGCAGGATCACGGACTGCGAGGAGCCGAAGACGACACCTCGACCGAAGAGGAGCCAGTCACCGGAGATCGTCGGTCGCCACTCCCAGCGCTTCGTGTTCACGCCGGCGGCCGGATTGCTGCGGCGGCGGGTCGTGAGGTCGAAGAAGCGGAGGTCCGAGTTCCTCTTGCGGAGCTGCTGGTACACGAGCCGAGTCCCGTCGATTCCGCCGGACCAGCCCGAGGTTCCTGGGCCGTTCACCTTGAACGGGCTCGAGCCTTCCCGCTGAGCCCACACGTCGTAGACATGCGGATGCCCCCGTCTGCTCTTCGCCCATGAGAAGTACGCGCCGCCGGCTGCAGGTGTGCTTTCGTTGCGGGTGCTGGTCTTGACCGGTACCGGCGCCGTCGCGGCTGATGCGGTTGCGACGAGGAGTCCGCCGAGGAAGAGCAGGCCTAGGAGCTTGGCCGGCTTTCCCTCCATACGACGTTTTTATCCTGCCGAAGCCGCGGGCAAACTCGCCGGGCATGACTTTCGGCGCACTTCCGACACAGACATGTAGACGTACCCAGCCCTAGCCTGGCCACGTGCTGGCGCGCACGGTCACGCATGCGCTGGTCGGGCTCGAGGCCCGCCGTGTCGAGGTGGAAGCGCACCTCCAGCGCGGCGTGCCCGGATTCTCGATCGTGGGGCTCGCCGACCGCGCCTGCCAGGAGGCGAAGGAGCGGGTTCGCAGCGGCATCGCCTCGGCCGAGCTCGAATGGCCGGTGCGCCGCATCACTGTCAACCTCGCTCCCGCGGACCTGCGCAAGGAAGGCTCCGGATTCGATCTTCCAATCGCCCTCTCGATCTTGGCGGCCTCGGGTCAGCTTCCCCGAGAGCGGCTTGCCGACCACGCCGCCGTGGGCGAGCTCGCCCTCGACGGCCGGCTGCGGCCGGTCGGGGGCGTGCTGGCGCTGGCCGAGGCCGCGCGGCAGGCCGGGCTCTCGCGGATCCTCTGTGCGGCCAGCTCGGCGCCTGAGGCTGCGCTCGCGGGCATCGACCCGGTGCCGGTGCGCCATCTCGCGGAGGCGGCAGCCTACCTGCGCGGAGAGGGCGAGCCCGAGCCCTACGTCGACGGGAACGGGCATCCGCCGGAGCCGCCGTCCCTCGACCTCGCGGATGTTCGTGGACAGGAGCGGGCCAGGCGCGCGCTGGAGATCGCGGCCGCCGGTGGGCACAACCTCCTGCTCGCCGGGCCGCCGGGCACAGGGAAGACGATGCTCGCGCGCCGGCTGCCGGGGATCCTGCCGAGCCTGACGCCGGTTGAGGCGCTCGAGGTGACGCGCATCCACTCGGTGGCGGGCCTGCTCGCCGCCGATCGGCCGCTCGTCACCTCCCGCCCGCTGCGCTCGCCGCACTACAGCAGCTCGGTGGCCGCGATTGTCGGCGGCGGCTCGGGACCGAAGCCGGGCGAAGTCAGCCTCGCCCATCGCGGTGTATTGGTGCTCGACGAGTTCGCGGAGTTCCAGCGGGCTGCGCTCGAGGCCTTGCGCCAGCCGCTCGAGGACGGCGTCGTCAACATCGCCCGGGCCGGCGGGCGCGCGGTCTTCCCGGCCCGCTTTCAGCTCGTGGCGGCGATGAATCTCTGTCCGTGCGGCGCGCGGGGAGATCCGGCGGCGGAGTGCTCGTGCTCCCCACAGCGGCTCGCCGCCTTCCGCGACAAGCTCTCACGCGCCCTGCTCGATCGCTTCGACCTCGTCGTAGCGATGCCGCGCCCGCGCGCCGCCGAGCTCGCTGCCGCCGCGGCAGAGCCCTCGGAGCCTGTTCGTGGGCGAGTCGCCGCCGCGCGTGTGCGCATCGAAGCTGGGCGGCCGAAGTGGTCGAAGGAGGCGACCGACCTCCTCGACCGCGCTGTCGAGCGCCTGCCGCTCTCCGGCCGTGGTCGTGCCAGGGCCCGTCGCGTCGCGGAGACCATTGCCGCGCTCGCAGCCGAACCGGGCGTCGGCGCCGAGCACCTCGCGGAGGCTCTCGCCTATCGGTCGCCGACCGAGCTGGGGACGGCATGACCGAGCTTGCGCTCGCGGCCTTCGCAGCCGAGCGCGACGCGCATGTCATCCGTGCGCCCCACGGACGAGCCTTCGCTCTCTTTGCACGTCGCTTCGACGAGGCCGGCTTCCTGGCCCGACTGCAGGCAGGAGGTGCTCGCTGGCTCGCCCGCTCTGACGACGACTTTCCGCCGCTTCTGCGCGCAATTCATGATCCGCCGGCCGGCCTCTTCGTGCGCGGTGCCGCCGAGCTGGAGCTACTTCGCCGGCCCGCGGTCGCGGTCGTCGGGGCACGCTCGTGCTCAGCCTACGGGGCGCAGGTCGCCCGCATGCTCGGTCGCGAGCTCGCCGCCGCCGGGCTCGTCGTCGTCAGCGGTCTCGCCCGCGGTGTGGACGGCGAGGCCCACCGAGGCGCGCTCGAATCCGGAGGAGCCACGGTTGCCGTGCTCGGCTGCGGGATCGATCGGGACTACCCCGCTGCGCACGCCGAGCTCGCGTCTCGGATCCGGGCGACGGGGCTCGTTGTCTCCGAGTACGCACCGGGAGTCGAGCCCGCCCCATGGCGCTTTCCGGCGCGGAATCGAATCATTGCCGGGCTCTCGGCGGCAACGGTCGTCGTCGAGGCGAGAGAGCGAAGCGGTGCGTTGATCACCGCCGACCTCGCGCTCGAGGAGGGGCGCGAGGTGTTGGCGGTGCCGGGTGAGATCACCTCTGCGCTCTCGCGCGGGGCGAACGACCTTCTCCGGCTCGGAGCGACGCCGGTCACGGGCTCCGCCGACGTGCTCGAGCTGTTCGGCCTCGAGCAGGCGCCGCCCGAGGCGGTGGAGCTGGGACCGGTGGCCGAGACGGTGCTCGCGCGCCTCCGCGACGCGCCGGCGAGCGCCGACGAGCTCGCACGCGCCACAGGACTCGACGCGGGGGCGCTGGCGTCGGCGCTGACGGAGCTCGAGCTGGCCGGGGTCGCGGTCGCATCGGGAGGTGTGTACCGGGCGGGCTAAATAGCATCGCGACATGACCGAGTCGTACTGGCTCGCGGAGCCTGCCCAGGTGCTTGCCGCCGCCAACGTCGAGGGCCGGGCCGACGTGGCAATCGTCGGCGCCGGCGTCACAGGCTGCGCCTGCGCGCTCGCACTCGCCGAGGGAGGACTGCACGTTCGCGTCCACGAGGCGCGGCGAGTGGCCTCGGGGGCGAGCGGGCGCAACGGGGGTTTCGCTCTGCGTGGGGGCGCCATGCCCTACCCCTGGGCGCGGCGCGAACTCGGGCCCGAGACGGCCGCCGAGCTCTGGCGGCTCAGCGAGCGCTACCTCGACCGGATGGAGGAGCTCGCCGGGGACGCGTTTCGTCGTGTCGGCAGCCTCCGGCTCGCCGACACCGAGGAGCTGGACGACGTGCGGGCCGAGTACGAGGCGCTGCGCGCGGACGGCTTCGACGCGGACTGGGTCGACCGACTCGAGCCACCCTTGGACGACCTCTTCGTCGCGGCGATCCGGCATCCGGGCGACGGGGCACTCCACCCCGCGCGCTGGGTGCGGCGGCTGGCCGCGCAGGCCGTCGCCGCGGGCGCACAAATCCTCGAGAAGAGCAGAGTCGAGTCCGTCGACGCCCTCGACTCCGACCAGGTCGTGATCGCGACGGACGGATACACGCGCGACCTGTTCGAGCCGCTGGATCGCGTAATCCGGCCGGTGCGCGGACAGGTGCTGGCCACCGAACCGCTAGAGCAGCGGCTCTTCGACTGTCCGCACTACGCTCGACACGGCTTCGATTACTGGCAGCAGACGCCCGAGGGGAACCTCGTCCTGGGTGGGCGCCGCGACGCGAGCCTCGAATCGGAGTACACCGGCGAGGAGGCCGTGACCGACGCCATCCAGCAGGAGCTGGAAGGCCTTGCCGCGCAGCTCCTCGGGCAGCCGCCGAGGATCGCGCACAGGTGGTCCGGAATCTTCGGCGCCACGGAGGACAGGCTGCCGCTCGCGGGGCCGATCCCCGGCCGGGACGGGCTGTGGGTGGCGGCCGGATACTCAGGGCACGGCAACGTGCTCGGCCTGGCGTGCGGCAAGCTCGTGGCGGAGGCCATCCTCGGACAGCCCCCGCCAGAGCTTCAGCTCTTCGATCCTGCTCGCCTGTTCTAGCTCGAGGAAGCCGACTGTGCGCCCATGCCCTCGGGCATAGGAGCGTTCTCGTCGACCTGCCAGACGGCGAACGGGTTGCCCTCCGGGTCTTTCGCCTGCGCGAACCAGCCCATGCTGGGCACCGGCATCTTCTCCTCGGTGTTTCCGCCGAGCTCGCGGATGCGTCCTAGCTCCGCGTCGATGTCATCGGCCTCGAAGTAGACCATGATGCCCTTCTCGCCCTCGCGTGCCGGATAGATGGCGCCGCCGGGCTCGCCTTCGAACATGTTGTACTCGGGCGCGCTGCCGCCGTCTCCGCCCTCGCCCTCGTAGGCCTTGAACTGCCAGCCGGCGAGCTCGCCCCAGAACTTCATCGCGCGCTGAGTGTCGTCGGCCGGAATCTCCACGTGCACGATCTTGCCCTTCATGCCCTCTCTCCTTCCCTAGCCGAAGATTTCGATCGGTGAGACGCTATCGAAGAGCGGTGAGTTGCTGTCAAGTCTCGCGGGAGGAGAAGGAATGATTGAGCAAGCACGCCTTGCCGAGGTGGGTTCCGGCCTCGCCCCAGTGACCGAGGGCTGGTTCGTCGTCAACGTCCGCGACGCGCCCTGGATCACGAACGGTGCCTTCGGAGCTGCCTGCCCGTTCGAGGCCAACGGGCTCGTTTTACGCGAGCGTTCCGATCTCCCCGTGCAGAGCTTCGCCGACCTGGGATTCAAGTTGGCCGTGATCACGCCTGGGCAGGCGAGCGGCTTGTACCACGCCGAGTCGAACCAGGAGGACTTTCTCGTGCTCGCGGGCGAGTGCCTGCTGATCGTCGAGGGGGACGAGCGGCCGCTTCGGGCGTGGGACTTCGTGCACTGCCCACCGGGCACCGAGCACGCCTTCGTCGGGGCGGGAGACGGTCCCTGCGTCATCTTGATGACCGGCGGGCGAATGAGGGAGAAGAGCATCGTCTACCCGAGCTCGGAGCCGGCCCGCCGCCACGGCGCAGTTGTCGACGCGGCGACGAGCTCGCCCGCCGAGGCGTACGCGCCGTTCCCGCACTGGCAACCCGGCCGGCCGGAGAACTGGGGCACATTACCGTGGGCCTAGTCGCCCGTATGGCCTCGGCATCCGGTCTGATCCGCTCGTTCGAGCGCTTGAACCACACGCGCGAAAGGCGTTCAATCGGTGCGTGAAACGGATCGTCTGGGCGTTGTCGAGCATCAGCGGCGTGCTACGCAACGTGCAGCTCCGCCGCGTCGAGCTCGCGTGGGGCGCTTCGGTCGCGGCCGAGTGGGCCAACTTCGTCGCGCTGGGCGTCTTCGCATACGCCGTCGGCGGGACGCTCGGGGTGGGCCTCGCCGGTCTCGTGCGTCTTCTGCCGGCCGCGCTCGTCGCTCCGTTTGCCGCGTTCGTGGGCGATCGGTTCCGCCGGGAACGCTTCCTCGTCGCGATCAGCCTGGGCGGATGTGCCGCCCTCGCCGGCTCGGCAGCGATCTACTTCGTCGACCGCAACGAGTACATCATCTTCCCGCTGGCGAGCATTTTCGGGCTCTCGTCCACGCTCTTGCGCCCGGCACTACAGGCGCTCTTGCCGTCGCTCGCGCGAACACCTGAGGAGTTGATCGCGTCCAACGGCGCGACTTCGACGATCGAGGGGCTCGCCACTCTTATCGGCCCGCTCGTTGCCGGCGTCCTCATCGCGGCGACGGATCCGGGCGTCGTCTTCGCGCTTGCCGGCGCGGCCTTGTTCGCCGCGGCCCTGCTCTTCGCGCGCGTCCAGGTCGAGGGCCGCATGCTCACCGCAGCAGCGAGCGGCGCCCAGGGCCTGCGCCGGGCGCTGCTGGCCGGGTACCGCACCGTTCTGAGCGCTCGCAAGGCTCGGCTCGTCATCGGATTGATGGTCGCGCAGACGTTCGTACGCGGTTGCCTGAACGTGCTCATCGTCGTCACGGCTTTTCGCGTGCTGCACGCAGGACCCGACGCGGTGGGTTACATGACCGCCGCCATCGGCGTCGGTGGCCTCGTCGGAGCCTTCTGGGCTCTGGCGCTGGTGGGGCGTCGGCTCGCGACTCCGTTCGGCCTTGCCCTCGTCGTCTGGGGTCTCCCGATTGCGCTGGTCGCGCCGAGGCCTTATCTCGCCCTTGCGCTCGTTTTGCTCGCGCTCGTCGGCGCGGCCAACAGCGTCGAGGACGTCGCCGGATTCACGCTGCTCCAGCGCGTCGTGCCCGATGAGCTCTTGACCCGCGTCCTCGGC
>Ga0184619_10000923_pt1 | contig 10192 bp, 10 predicted proteins | sample PLM0_60_b1_FD_133146 | JGI IMG/M metagenome (GOLD analysis project Ga0184619, IMG submission 133146) | Groundwater sediment microbial communities from an aquifer in East River, Colorado, USA - PLM0_60_b1 | ecosystem: Environmental > Terrestrial > Soil > Riparian zone | place: USA: East River...
ATCGAAGGCAGGGCCTCGCCGCGAAATCCAAGGGTGGCGATGGCGGTTAGATCTTCCGACTTGCTGATCTTGGAAGTGGCATGCCTTTCAAAAGCAAGCACCGCATCGTCACGGACCATGCCCTCGCCATTGTCGGAAACCTTGAGCAGGCGGCGACCGCCACCCTCAACATCAAGCGTGATGCTGGTGGCGCCAGCATCAATCGCATTCTCGACCAATTCCTTGGCTACCGACGCAGGCCGCTCGACAACTTCGCCGGCGGCGATTTGATTTGAGAGGTGGTCGGGAAGGACGCGGATTTTGGACATGGGAAAAGATGTCAGATGTCAGATGTCAGATGTCAGATGTCAGTAAAAACTAGGCCGGCCCTATCGAGCACATCAAACCATTCAAAAGTTTTCTAACCTCAACGAGCTGTCCCATCAATGTTGAGTGCAATTCCTGGTTAAGAATGCCGAGCCGCACGGCAATCTCTAAATGCGTGTCTAGTTCCAAGAGTGAACCTCGCGCGTTGCCCAGAAACTGCAAGAACTCACCGGCAAAGTCGACGTCCTTGTCCTTCAGCAATGTTCGCAGGAATTGAGGCAGCTGATCGCCTAATCTGACTTGTCAGGCCATAAAGTTCTGTTTTGGGAAAATCTTCTGTAAGTCGATAGACAGCTGTCACCAGATCCATCGACTTTTGCCAAACAATCAAATCCCGGTGACTCTTAATTTGCTGCCTACTGACATCTGACATCTCACATCTCACATCTAGAGATAAACAACTTGATGCTCATTCGATCCGATATTGATCGCATTGTAGATCCAATCGACAACGTAACGACCATGCCGTGCCAACAGTGACGTGATGTTGATGTGGCGTTCCTGCAGGGCCTTGTTTGGGTAAAGCTGATCGAAAGCGCGTTGCAGTTGCCGGTGCGCAGCTTCGTCACGCGTCATCTGTGCGCGGTGAAAGCGCGTGCGCAAACCTTCCAGCTGATAGTTGATCTTGCGCCGGCCCGTTTCCAGCGCATCAGCCAAGGTAGGATCAATCGTGCGCAGTTGCTCGCGCAGTTTATCGAGCTCGCTGTTAACCTTTTCTTCAGTTGCTCCGAAAGTCTTTGCTGTGTCTGCCCCCAGATGTTCCTCAACAACACGCGCCAGAACATTTTCCGCGCCAGCAAATAGATCCGCCAATCCTAATCCGTAACGCTCGAGCACGCGGCCGGTGTGCGACTCAACCATTGTCAAACTCGCACGCGGCAGGATCGGTGTCGCCGGCCTTTCGAGTATTCGATAGACTTCGGCCGTCTGCGCGAAGTAAGCAATCTCAGCAGCGCCGCCGTAATAAGAAATGCTTGGTAACAAATAATCCTGGACCACCGCGCGCAGCGTAACGTTGGGACTGAACCGATCCGGCTGGTCCAACGACATTGGTGCCAGCTCGTCTGCGGCGTACTCCTCGTCACCGTTTTTGGTGGTGTACTTGCCAGCGGCGGTGCGAACCAGCGCATGTCGCGCGCCCGTGGCATCATGCAGAAACAGCGGAAACGAATTTTCCGAAGGTGTTACCTGAGCATGATAGCCGGCCTCTTCCAGCCTTTGACTACGCGCCTCGATTGCCGTCGCAATCTCATGCGCATGCGACGCCGCGCGCGAGTACAACGGGGCTGCCAATTTCTTTAACCGCGGATCAAGTGGATCGAGAAGTATTAATCCATGTCCGCCCAGCAATGCAGTCATCATGCGCGCAAAAGCTTCGCCGTAAGAACGGCCGGGCTGCCATGAGTCGCGCAAGACAGCTTCAAGATCCGGCGTGAATTCGGATAGCGGAAGCAGCTCAAGCAGTTGACTCAGAACCGTAGTGATCGAGTCATCGATCACTACACGACCAACTGGCTGGCCTTCCTTATGCAAATCCTGAGAAACATCTACATGGGCGAGTCGGCAATCGCGCCCGATGAACTCAGCCTTGGCGACTTCAGGAAAATCGTGATCCTCGGTGGCGATCCAGAAGACAGGAACTGTTTTGGTGTTGCGCTGTGTCAAACACCCAGCCAGTTTCACCGCCGACAGCGATTTGTAGATTGTGTACAGCGGGCCCGTAAACAACCCCGCCTGCTGACCCGATACGGCAGCAAGGCAATCAGCGTCGCGCAGCATTTCAATATTCTTGAGTGTGGCTTCGCCCGCACCCCACGCGGCATTCATATCGAGCAACGCGTCGCAAAGTTGCTTGCGATTTGTCTGATAAGCCGCGAGCACCTCAGGCGCGCGCGCCGGCAGTTCATGATGAAACCTGACTGCTGAAGGATAAAACTCACGCAGCGCCAGCGGATCGCGCAGGTAGTCGAGAAACAGACGCGTCTGCTGCGGAACGGTTTCAAACGACAATGTTTCTACGCGCAGGCCGGATTCTTCAGGGGTGCTGTAACAGGCTGGTTCGGCGGTACTCACGTTAACGGTTGCTCCTGGCAAAACATTTTACGCGGGAGACGGCGCTTCGACCAGCAGGGCTTGCTCGGCGGCCTTTAGACAACGACTGATCTCAGCCCGCGCTTCGTCATTAGCGGATCGCAAAGGCGCGCGCACGTGACCGCCTACATAACCAAGCATATCGAGTGCGGCTTTCAGGCCGCCAATACCGAAGCGCGTAGTGACTGCGGCGGCCAATGGCGTGAGCGCGTCCTGCAAACGCCTGCAGCGTTCATGCTCACCGGATTTCACGGCGCGAGAAATCTCTAAACAAAGATCGGGAGCGACACATCCGACGGCAAGAATTCCACCGCAAGCTCCGCTGCTCAAGGCTTCACTCAGAACCGTTCCGTTTCCTGTGATCACGGCAAAATCATCGCGCGCAAGTTTGCTTGTTTCCTGTAACGCCGCCATGTCATTCGAGCTGTCTTTTATTCCAATAATGTTCGGATGCTTGCTCAGGTCCGCTGCCGTCGCCGGTTCAATTTTGATTCCCGTTAACGCCGGCATGGAATAAAGAATCAGCGGAACCGGAGACGCGTCGGCAACGGCGACGTAATGGGTGACGAGTGCGTCTTGAGTAATAGCTGGGCGATAGAAATGCGGCGTGATAACAAGCACAGCATCAACCGCCACAGCGCGGGCGAGTTTCTCCATTTCCTGAATCGTGCCGCGCGTGCTCTGCTGGCCCACGCCGGCGATGAACAATCGATCAGCCGGCACTTCTTCGCGAGCTGTCGCTATCACTTCAAGTTGCTCGTCTTCGGAGAGATTGACGCGTTCCCCAGTTGAACCAAGCACGACGTAGCCGGCAATGCCCGTGTTGTTCCACTTCCGGATGTTGGAACGCAGACCTGAAACATCGACCGCGCCGTCGCCGTGAAGTGGAGTGGTGATCGGCAACAGCACGCCGCAAAGTTTGTCAGCAAGTTTGGAATCTAATCTCAAATGACGTCCCTGTGGGTTTGATTATCCAGGCGCGGCATTATACCAGTGAGTGACCCTCACTTTCGCTCCAGGGACATGAGGTTGGTACCACCACGCAGTTATTTCAGTGGGTTGAAATGCAATGACATTGGGTTTTCAACGACTCAACCAAGCATCAGTTTGTTATCGATTGCGCTGTTAACAAAAAAGAGGCCGCCCTGAAAGGCGACCTCTGTCCAACGCCCCCCTACCGCAAAATTAATGACAACTGTTTAACTTGAACTTCGCAATGGTTGTACGCCAGTTGAAGACTCCGTTAGCGCCCTGAAATTCTGTAGTAAACCAGAAAGTACAATCGTCTACTGGATCGACGGTCAAGCCGCTGTAATCTCCCCAACGGGACAGGTGCCGCGATGGTGTGTCCTGGATTCCTCCGCCTGCCTTAAGGACGCTTTCGGCTCCCATGATCCCGGCCGGATCGGTCGGCGCGCGTGCAGTGAATGCAACACCCGGTTTTACTCCATTGCCCGAAATGCTATAGGCCAGTCCGATATTGCCAACTTTGTCCATAGCTATGCTGCCCATCCAGCGGTGTGTTGCATCCGGCGAGTATGTTCCCTGCTGAAAAACGATTGGCTGCGCATCGTTTGGATTACGAATCTCGTACCAGCGAATGGCGGTTCTGCCCGTTGGTGGTCCAATGTCTACCGTGTGATTGAGCACCAGCGCTTCACGCGAAGTGAATTTGCGATAGGCAAGACGAAACATCAGCCGCTCGCCGAGTGAATCAAGTTGCCGGGATGTGCCAGGTTGAGGCACACAGGTTCCTCCAGTGCCGCTGCATGCGAGATTGAACCTGGACACCGGAAGCGTTGCATTCGGTTGATGTGTTGGACCAGTACCCATCGTGGTGTTAACCGGATTGGCGAAGTCCACATGAAACTTCCAAAGCAGCAAACTATTGGTGCCGAGTCCCACAAAGTAGTTTGGCCTGCCAACGGGAGCGAATCTGCGGCCATCAGCGTCAGCAGGCAAAAGACCAAAGAAGGGCAAGCCTAACTGAAAGCACTGTTCGGTGGCATTGGGATCGCCAGCCAGCATTTTGCGGCGGTCGTAAGCGCAGGCGCGCGCGCCAGAAAGTCCTTCGAACATGTTGTAGGAAAAATAGTACGCATCACGCCAGACTCCCATGTGTGGATAGTCGTTGAAAGCGGGCGATTCATACTCGTAGCGATGATACCTGCCCAGAGCGTCAGAAGTTTCCGAGACGGCAATGCATTGGGCGAAGGTGCCGCCGTTAACCGAGAACTGCGAAAGCACCCAACGATTCGCAACGCGGTCATAAGAAACGATCGGATCGCCGTCGTTGTTAACCTCGCACGGGACCGGTGTGCCCGGGCCGCCCAAACCTTGCCATAAAAACTTACCCTTAATGGGGCCAAGCAGGCGATTGCCGTTCTTGTCGAATATGGCAAACGACGTGTTGACCCATTGCACAAACTGCGTCTTACCCACTGCGCCGCTGGTATCGGGCGGTGCATTCTCAATTTGGAAATTTGGGAAGGTGCTGCCGAGGCCGTCTTTGGGCGCGCCGATCGTCGCCGGATGCGCCGACCCCGGCGTCGATTGCAGGGCGCCGTCAGGAGATAATCCCAGAGATACCGAGATAGCTGGATTCAGCCGAACCGGCTTTTCAGTTGGCGGGCCGAGACTAACGGGCGCGGTTGGAATTTGCATTTGGTCGAGTCGAATTGAGGTGTCGCTTTTTCTTGGTTTGCGAACCTCAACCTGCCCGGCTTGTGGTGGAACACGTAACGAACTGATTGGTGATTGAGCTTGAATGTTGAAATTGATTTGAACTCCTGTGAGTGTTAAAGCAGCTAGCAGGATAAGGTAGCGTGTGCGCATGAGATTGTTTGGGGACCTCCTCTTGTGAATAGGTGAGTGTTAGAAGCAAGTACACAAAATTTGTTCCTTGTGAAGGCTCGTTAACCCATCAATGACGCCAGCGGGTCTCCCCATTGCGGTCCCGAAAGTGGCCCGCGCAGATGATCTCGATCAAACTCGAGCGTGGCCGCTTTGTAGTCGCTTCCTTGTTGGCGCAAAGCATTGATGTGTTTGTTAAATAGCGCGTTGACTCGTTCGTGCACCTGTCTCGCATTTAAACCGTCGGCAAAGCCCCGGTCGATTTCGGAATCGCATTCGAAAAAGATATCGGCTGAGTCGAGCAGGAAAGTAAAGTTTTCGTCGTAACCGAAATAAGCGCGGCAGCCATGACTGACAAAATCCGGCCCGAGATCGCGCGCTGTTTCGCACGAAATGAAATGGACGATCTTTCCCTGACATTCCTCCGTACTGTAATTGCCTACACTGAAGATCGTGTCATAGAAATCGCCGGTGTAAGAATCATAACCACCATGACCGACACCGGTTATGTAAATCACGTGGGGCTTGCGTGCTTCCGGCGCGACATAAACGCGCCGCGCCAGAGATTCCTGGGATCGCTTAATAGAAAATCCTTTTTGTTGCAGGTAGGGGTAAACATTCTGCTGGCGATAGTTAAAGCCTGCCTGAGTAATGATTTCGAAGGCAGCATCGATAGCCAGCACAACCATTTCCATTTCAAGCGACACTACTCGTTTATGAGGACGCTTGTGAGGGCGCCGGTGATTGTTTCCCGATACCGGTTTTTTACGAGCCATGACTCGGTTCCTCGAAGATAATGCGGGTCCAGGCTGCGAGGACGACCCGCGGGGTTGTTATCGCAGGTTCATCGGGTTTTTTTCTTCTTTGCTTTCTTTGCACGTTTCGGCTGTTCTTCCCGGATGCCTTTGGCAACCTGGTGGTTGATGACGCGCTGTTCAATTTCCATCAAGGCCCTGCCGATAGCCGTCTGTGCCTTCACTTCAGCCATGGCGCGTTTCTGGTCAAGCAAGCCCGCGCCGAGCATCGCAATCTGAAACTTAGGTTGTTGGGCGATTCGCTTCGCGACTAACTCCGCGCGCTGCTCCGGGGATAACTCGGAATAAGTCATCGTCGGGACGTCGGGATCGACAACCTCGCGCAACGTGGCCCAGCCCTTTCCGCCGGCGCAATAACTGGCCGGCAATTCCCACTGGCGTTTCTGAATGGCGCCTGTCTTCTCCGCTTTCTTTTTCCTGCTCGCTCGCTTTGCCGCAGTCGCGGCGGTGCTCAGCTTTTTTTTGCCCGTCGTTTTCTTTACTGCTTTTTTCTTAACTGATTTTTTCTTTGAAGACTTGTATGCCATATTAAATTCCTTCCCTTTCGAACGCGCTACCCGAGGCCGAGGGCCTTCCAAGGTGCGGGACCAACAATTCCGTCCGATGTCAGATGTTGATGGGTTTGAAACTCCTCTATCGCATGCTGTGTCACTGAACCGAAGCGGCCATCAGCTTCCAGTCCGAGCCTTGTTTGAACTTCAGCGACGATCCTCGTTAGCACATTTTTCCTCGGGTTTTTTGCCAGCTGCCCGTGAAACAAACTTAGCATCTCCAGATCGGCTTCTAGTTACCTTCTGGTGAGGGAGGTTTGGACTTACCCGAGAAGGTTCTTTCCCGTATTGAAAGCCTGGGTAAACTGATCTAACCCGTGGCTACCGCCGTTCACCAATTTCCGCGCCTTCTTCAAGTCGCCAGCCTTCAAAGAATTCCTGATCGCCTGCTCTTTGCTCTTGATAAAACTGGCTAACAGTTTGGCGGCAATGTCGGGTTGGTTTGCCAGCTTCGGATTATCAATTAGCTGATTCCCCAGACCAATCGCCGCGCCATGTACCTGGTAGTTGGAACGTCCGGTCAGTTGAATGTAGCCACGCCCTTTGAAGCTGTCTCCATCCGGCGGGCCTTGATTACCCAGATCGTGCCGATTGTCATATAGGCCGAACGGGGGACCCCCGGGAGCAGTGTTGAACTTGGATTTGAATTCACTAAGGGGTGTGAAGTTTCCCGTTTCGGCGCGAATGGTCGCCAGGGCCATAAGAAGCATTGGCTTATCTGCGAGCCCGGCATCAGCCAAAGCTTGAAGGACAAAAGGAAGATTCTCCTTGATGTTAGTAATAGGAACTCCCGGAAACATCTTGGAAACGATCTCGGCGGTGACGCCCGCAACCGCCGGTGCGGGGCCGGTCGCAGCTCCGGAGCCAACGCTGCCGCCACTGCTGGTGGTCGTGCCTGTGCCGGCGCCAGCGGCGGCTGCGCCGCCGAGTTGCAGGGCGCCCATCGTCTGTGGGCCAGCCATGCCGTCGGCCGTGAGTCCTTTGCTTTTCTGGAAAGCAATCAAAGCAGCCTTCGTCCCCGGGCCAAAGTTTCCATCAACTCCGTTCGGGTCAAAACCCAAATCCTTCAATCTCGTTTGCAGCGCAATTACATCTGGGCCTGTCGAGCCCTGTTTTAGTACTGGCATGATTTTCCTCCTATTGTTTTGAGAGGTTGATTATTCGATCAATCGCCTCAGCGCCGTCGCCGCATTACCTCTTGACGCCTGAAGGAGTGCGAATCTCTTCCGCAGACGCTGGCGCGATATTTTGGTTCGAGAAAACGGTAACTTTCCTTTGAGAAAAATGAAAAGGCATCTCGGTGCGAGGAACCGCACTAAGAGGTTGCCTGAAAATGCATACAGTCAGGTATAGTTGAAAAATTCCCACCCCACTTCCATCCTTGAGCCTTGAAAATATCGATTACAGCCTGCGGCATCATGCCGGCCCCCGGCTGATACGGCTTGCTACGCGGATTATTTTCAGGATCAAGGTCGATTGCTGCCCGGTAGGAGTGCATGCTTAGCTTGTGGCTCCCGCCTATGTTTCTAAACTCGTAACAGCCGCCATAAAGGTGCATGCGCGCCTTCTTAACCTCTTCCAAGGACCCATAGTGAGCAAGAATGGCTGCTAGAATCCCCTTCAAGCTGTCGGCAACTTTCTTATGGCAAGTCACTCTCGTGGCGGTTTTCGACAAATCCCACGACAGCGTCAAAGGATAAGGAGCAATGAACCTCGTGAGGTTGTTATTCTCCCAAGCAGCAGTTGGTTTCCCGTTAGAACCAAGTTGAAACTTTCCGTAGAAAGCTTCGAGTTCGATTGTTGTCTCATGGGGCCAAGTCATTGTTCGCTCCCTTCCAAACTTTTTCTGAGACTAATCTCAGGAAATGAGGGTTTTTCCAATATTGAAAGCCTGAGTGAATTCAGCCAGCCCGTGACTTCCACCATTCACCAGCCGTCGCGCTGTCTTCAGATCTCCGGCGTTCAAGGCGTTTCTAATTTTCTGCTCTTTGTTTTTGATAAAACTGGCCAACAGCTTGGCCGCAATGTCCGGCTGATTAGCCAGATCTGGATTGTCGATCAATTGGTTTCCCAATCCGATCGCCGCGCCATGTTGCTGATAATTCGCGCGGCCCGTTAGTTGAACGAAGCCGCGGCCCTTGAACCGCTCTCCGTCGGGGGCTCCGTGATTTCCTAAATCGGCCCTATCGTCGTAGAGGTTAAACGGATGACTTCCGGGCGTAGTATTGAATTTCGATATACCCTCACTGATCGGCCTAAAGCTTGCGGTTTCTGCTCGAATCGTTCCGAGGGCCATGAGAACCATGCTCTTATCGGCTAGTCCTGCATCGACCAGAGCTTGTAGAACAACAGGAAGATTGGCTTTGATGTTAGCAACAGGTGTTCCGGGAAACATCTTCACTATATCGAGAGTAACGCCGGGGATCGCCGGTGCCGCTCCGGTTGCAGCTGTAGCGCCACCGCGACTACTCGCCGCGCTGGTGGTCGTGCCGACGGCAGTGGCAGCATCCGGTTCCAAGGCACTCATCGTTTGCGGTCCCGCGATGCCATCGGCCTGCAATCCTTGGCTTTTCTGAAAAGCAATTAATGCCGCCTTCGTGCCCGGGCCAAAATTTCCGTCGACACCGTTCGGATCAAATCCCAACTGTTTGAGTCTTATTTGAAGCGAAGTTATGTCTGGACCTGTCGAACCTTGTTTCAATACTGACATAGTATTCCTCCTGAATATTTCATCTTGGCCCAGTGTATGGACCGGTTAATAACTCCGAAGTCGGAGTTCACAAAAACTTGTGGGAAGCCTCAGGTGCACGCTGCCGTTAGGCGCCCAATCCAACTTACTCAGGCTTCGGCGGGACTGGCGGAATGACTACCGAAGCGGCCACGCCCGCGACCGATGGGTTCGATCTGCCATCACCGGTTCCCTTGCCATAGACGGCATCCATGATTCCCACCTCTTTGGTTGTTTGGATCCCCTTTGACACTACGTAAGAACCTCCGCTTATTCCGAGCAAGGCCAGGATCCCTCCAGGAATGGCCGGAAACGACGGAGGCGAAGTGCTAACAATCATCAGAAACAAGCTCATCGCGATCACGAAGGTGAAAATAAGGAATTGAAACCGAGAAAGACTTGCATTGCCATTTGGCTCGCTGATCAGGTCCTTGAGGTCAATACGCCCGCTAATGATTAACCAGACAATGATCAATCCGAGCAATCCGAGCATGATTGTGAGTATCCATCCAACCACCAGTGCTAACGTGGTCCATTGGCTAGTCATTGTGAATCTCCTTTGGGTGAATTAGTAGTTTCGGGGTCCCGGAAAATGCCAAAAAGTGAATTGACTTTTCCTCCGAGATAAATTGAGTGGCTGCCACCTAATATGAGTAACCACTTTTCGGAAACATCGGGGAACTGTGGCGCCCCATTGTGAATGCTGTTAACTACTTCCGATATGAAGTAGAACGCAGCTACGAGGGTTATAAGCAGTAACTGCAAACGGGCAGGACTGTAGCCACCGG
>Ga0184619_10000929_pt1 | contig 10164 bp, 10 predicted proteins | sample PLM0_60_b1_FD_133146 | JGI IMG/M metagenome (GOLD analysis project Ga0184619, IMG submission 133146) | Groundwater sediment microbial communities from an aquifer in East River, Colorado, USA - PLM0_60_b1 | ecosystem: Environmental > Terrestrial > Soil > Riparian zone | place: USA: East River...
GCAATTGAGCGCGGTCTGGCCCCCGAACCCCAGCATGATCGCGTCCGGGCGTTCGCGCGCAATCACCTGCTCGACGAACTCCGTCGTAACGGGCAGAAAGTAGATCCGATCGGCGAGCCGTGCCGAGGTCTGGATCGTCGCAATGTTGGGGTTGACCAATACCGTAGCGATCCCTTCCTCCTTCAGCGCTTTGATGGCTTGGCTGCCTGAATAGTCGAACTCCCCGGCCTCGCCGATCTTGAGCGCGCCGCTTCCGAGGACCAGGACCTTGGCGGGCATTGCGCTCATTGGATCCTGCTCAGGAAGAGCTCGAAAAGATGCTCGGAATCCACCGGCCCGGGGGCCCCCTCCGGATGGAACTGCACGCCCAGGAATGGTCGCGTGCGGTGTCGTATTCCTTCGTTCGATCCATCGTTGGCATTCGTGAACCACGGCTCCCATCCCTCCGGCAACGACGCGGGGTCGACAGCGAAGCCGTGGTTCTGCGACGTGATGAAACAGCGTCGGGTTCCTTCCTCGAGGCAAGGCTGGTTGTGGCTGCGGTGACCGAATTTCAGCTTGTAGGTCGTTGCGCCCGCCGCGAGCGCGAGCAACTGGTGTCCGAGACAGATCCCCATGATCGGGCGGTTCAGCCGCAAAGCCCTCTCGAGGTTTCGAACGGTGGCATCACAGACCTTGGGATCTCCCGGCCCGTTCGATACCAGTACCGCGTCGAAGTCCTCGGCGAGGAAGTCGTAGTCCCAGGGCACTCGAATGACGGTCACACCCCGGACCCTGAGGTTTTCAATGATGCTTGACTTGCATCCGCAGTCGACCACGACGACGGTCCGCGCGCCACCCGGGTAGACCACGCGTTCTCCGACGCTGACGGTCGCCACTTGGTTCAGGCGGTCCGGATCGCTGAAAGGCATATCGTCCTTCCCGACCAGGATCTTGCCGAGCATGGTTCCCTGCTGCCTTAGCCGCTTGGTAAGCGCTCGCGTGTCAACGCCCGCTAAGCAGGGAATGCCTTCGTCCCGCAGCCATTGCGACAGGCTGCTGCACGCCGTCCGATGACTGTAGCCGGGCGTCAGCTCGGAGACGATGAGCCCGGCGGCCTGAATTTTTTCGGACTCGAACGGCGTATCCGCGGGCTCCGCATTGCGCGCCGGCACTCCGTAATTGCCGATGAGCGGGTACGTCATGACCAGGATCTGGCCGCTGTACGAGGGATCCGTCAGCGCCTCGGGGTACCCGACCATGCCGGTGTTGAAGACGACTTCCCCGGCCACGGATTTCGGAAAGCCGAACAGCCGACCTGCGATCGTCGTCCCGTCTTCAAGCACGAGCTGTGCAACAGGTGACTGCCGCTCCATGTCCACCTCGGGGATCCGGACACCGATAATAGAAGGGCATTTCGTCGGTCCGATGCCCAGCCGTTCTCAATCTCCGTGATCTGAATGGACTACGCGCCAGGTCCGGGCTGAAGCACGGACGTTCAATAAGGTCCCACTATTCTTGCGGGGTAATTTTCGAGTGACGCATTCGCCTGCTAAACGGATTGACGGCACCCATTGATCTTGCCTGGCCGGGAGTTTCCGGGATGAGAAACCAAGCCCCCTCGAACCGCTCCTTTGGCGGGGTGTTTACCGTGTTTTTCGCCCTTGTAGGCGCTTACTCCCTGTGGCGCGGGGGCACGGCCTATGCGTGGGCCTTCGGGCTCGCCGCAGTGACTGCCGTGGTGACGATCGCGCGGCCGGAGTGGCTGGCTCCGCTGAACCGGCTCTGGATGAAATTCGGCGAGCTGCTGCACGGCATCGTCAGCCCGGTCGTCCTCGGCTTCATCTTCTACGGCGTGTTTACGCCGGTAGCGTTCGTGATGCGAATGGCCGGGCGCGACGCGATGAAACGGAAATTCGAGCCGACGGCACCGACATACTGGATCGGGCGCGATCCGCCCGGACCGGCTGCCGACAGTTTTCGGGATCAATTCTGAGGAGGTGTCGCATGTCATTCATAGGAGAGCTCTGGAGATTCCTGAGGGTGCGCAAGAAGTTCTGGCTGCTGCCCATCATCCTGATGAACCTGGTGCTGGGCGGCATACTGGTCTTGGCGCAGGGTTCGGCGGTGGCACCGTTCATCTACACGCTGTTCTGAAGTCGATATGCGCATCCTGGGCATCTCCGCCTACTACCACGACAGCGCCGCCACGCTGGTGGATGACGGGAAGGTGATCGCCGCCGCCCAGGAGGAACGCTTCACCCGCAAGAAGCACGATTCAGGATTCCCTCATCAGGCCATCCGCTCGTGCTTGGAAATCACCGGTACCCGTCCCGGCGAGTTGGACCTCGTGGCGTTCTACGACAAGCCGTTCCTGAAATTCGAGCGTTTGCTGGAGACCTACCTCGCCTTTGCTCCGCGCGGGTTCGGATCGTTCCGGCAAGCCCTGCCGCTGTGGCTGAAAGAGAAGCTGTTCCAGAGGCGACTGCTGATAAGCGAGCTCGAGCAGCTCGATCACGACGTGGACTGGGACCGGCGGCTGCTGTTTTCCGAGCATCACCTGAGCCATGCCGCGAGCGCCTTCTTTCCGTCGCCATTTCCGCGTGCGGCGGTGCTTACCATGGACGGCGTTGGAGAATGGACCACGACTTCGCTCGCCCTGGGAAATGGGCATGACCTGAAGGTCATACGGGAGATCCATTTTCCGCACTCACTGGGATTGCTGTACTCGGCGTTCACCTACTACACCGGTTTCAAGGTCAATTCGGGCGAATACAAGGTGATGGGGCTAGCCCCGTACGGGGAGCCCAGATTCGCGAACCTGATCCGGGAACGCCTGATAGACGTCAAGGAGGACGGCAGCTTCCGTCTGAACCTGGAGTACTTCGAGTATTGCACCGGGCTGACCATGACGAACGGGCATTTCGAGAAGTTGTTCGGCAGTCCCCCGAGAAAACCCGAGGCGCCGCTTACCCAGCGGGAGATGGATCTTGCGGCGTCGATCCAGGCGGTGACTGAGGAGGTGGTCCTGAAGCTCGCCCGGGGCGTGGCGCGGGAAACGGGCGAGAAGAATTTGTGTCTTGCAGGCGGCGTCGCGCTGAATTGCGTGGCCAACGGCAAGCTCTTGCGCGAGCACTACTTCGACCGCCTGTGGCTGCAGCCCGCGGCCGGTGACGCGGGCGGGGCTCTGGGCGCGGCGCTCGTCGCCTACCACCTGTTCCAAAAGCAAGAACGGCCCATCAACGGCGCCCTCGATGCAATGCATGGGGGATACCTCGGACCCGAATACGGACAAGCCGACATTGAGCGGCGGCTCAGGCGGGCAGGAGCGGTGTTCGAACCCATGGACGACGCGGCGTTGCTCGAGGCCTGCGCGCGCGCGCTGGCCGAAGGCAAGGCACTCGGCTGGTTCCAGGGAAGGATGGAATTCGGCCCGCGCGCGCTCGGGGCCCGCTCGATCCTCGGTGATGCACGCTCACCCACGATGCAAAAGATGCTCAACCTCAAGGTCAAGTATCGGGAGTCCTTCCGTCCGTTCGCTCCCTCGGTGCTGAGCGAGGACGCGGCCGAGTGGTTTGAGCTTCAAGCCGACAGTCCTTACATGCTGCTGGTCGCGGACGTGGCCAAGCCCCACCGCATCGCGATGAACGAGGAGCAGAACAGCTTGTTCGGGATAGACAAATTGAATATACCGCGCTCCTCGATCCCCGCGGTAACGCACGTCGACTACTCTGCGCGCGTGCAAACGGTGCACAGGGAGACGAATCCGCGCTACCACGCGCTCATCGCCAGGTTCAAGGAGCGCACCGGCTGTCCGGTGATCGTCAACACCAGCTTCAACGTGCGCGGGGAGCCGATCGTGTGCACCCCGGAGGACGCGTTCCGCTGTTTCATGGGCACCGAGATCGAGACGCTCGCGGTCGGAAACTGCCTGCTTCACAAGGAGCGCCAGGACAGCTCTCTCAGACAGGACTACAGAGAGCGCTTCGAGTTCGACTGATTCGGCCGGGAAGGGTAATCGACGAATGGGCACATCGGGCAGAACCTGGGCCGGCACGGCGTGGGTGTTTGCGCGGAATGCAATTCTGATCGGCTTCCTTACGGTGTTGTTGATGGAGCTCGCTTTGAGAGCCCTGGGTTTCTCTCGAGCGGTGCTCCACGAACCTGATTCACTGGTCGGTTGGTCGGGGCGTCCGGGAGCGCAGGGCGTCTTCCTCGACGAGGGGAACGCGGAAGTTCGAATTTCCTCCGCGGGATTGAGAGATCGCGAGCATAGCATCGCCAAACCAGCGAACGTCTGGCGCGTAGCCGTCCTTGGAGACTCGTTTACCGAGGCGGCGCAGGTAGCCGAGGATAAACGCTTTACGTCCGTGGTCGAGCGCCTGCTCACCGGGTGCGAGGCAGGCGGCGGGCGCCGTGTGGAAGTGCTCAATTTCGGAGTATCCGGATTTGGCACCGCGCAGGAGTATTTGCTCCTGCGAGACCGCGTGCTTCGTTACGCGCCCGATGTGGTCGTCCTGGCGTTCCTTCCGGGCAACGATATTACGGACAACTTGCGCGCTCTCGACCCGATGCCGTCGCCTCGGCCGTACGTGACTCTGAACGGCAGCGGTCAGATAGTGTGGGACCGTTCGTTCGCGGACACCCAATCTTTTCGGATCAAGTCGAGCACCGTCTATCGTGAGTTGTTGAGGGCCTCGGATTTTTCCAGGGTCGTTCAGGCCACGTTCTTCGTCCGTGAAATGTGGCGCCACAAGCGTGCCGTTGCAGGGGATCGGGAGTGGCAGCATGGGCAGCTAGCGAAGACGGGCGAGCCTGGGCTGTCGGCTGGGGTTTACGCCCCGCCGCGCACGCCGGAATGGCAGCAGGCATGGAACATCACCGAGAGACTGATCGAGGAGATGAGGAGCTTGACGGCACAAAGCGCGACGCGGTTCCTGCTGGTCACGCTATCGAGCGGAATTCAAGTAGATGCGGACGTGAAACGGTCCTCCGAGATGGCTGAAAGGTTTGGCGTGACGGACCTTTTCTACGCAGACGACAGATTGCATGCGTTTGCCGCTCAGAGAGGTATTGAAGTTTTGAGTCTGGCGCGCCCCTTGGCGGAGTACACGCGGCGGAACAAGGTGTTTTTGCATGGATTTCCCGATACAACGCGAAGGTTGGGCATGAACATGAATGTGTTGGGGTCCGGCCACTGGAACCAGCGAGGACATCAAGCGGCGGGCGAGATGATTGCCCGATATTTATGCCGGCCGCGCCTGACCGCCGGCGACTCGGATGCCACGGCCGATAGCCCGTACACGCGGCTTGTCGCGGACCGGGCCAAGGCCCGCCGCTCCCGATGACCGAATAGCCCGGAACACGCGCGAGCCTGCCACTGCTGCGGGCTCCCCGCGCGCTTGACTAGCCGCGCCGGGCGACTGCATGATTTGCCGCAGCGCCCGTCCCTTCATGCGCTGAGGAAGGTAGGAATGTACCGTACTCTTTCTGTCGTTACGGTCCTGTTGCTTTCTGCATGCGTAGCTGCGCCGTCCCCTCCCCAAGCACCGAGCCCCGAGCCCCGGATCCAGGTTGCGGAGCTCGAGCGCCGTGCGGCGCAGCTCGAACTCCAGCTCATGGAGCGTGATTCCATGATCGACGCTTTGAATGCGAGGCTCGATGAAGCCCTGCTGGAGGTGGTCGGGGCCATGGGAAAACTGCAATCGCTCGCCAGTCGAGCCGAGGCTGCCTCTGCCATGGCGGAGGCGGACGTGGCGCTGCAGGCGATCACGAGCTCGGGCCGCGAATCGCCCGAGTCTAAGCAGGGGTTGCGGCTGATGCAACTCAGCACGGCCGAATTCAAGCGGAAAAATTTCGGCGGTGCGCTCTACCTGGCCAATCAGGCGAAAGCGGCGGCGCGCGCTCACCTGCTTGCGGGCGGAAGGTTGGGCAATATGCGTTCGGGGGAAACGCCGTTCGCGGTACCGGTCAAGCTGCATGTCAGCGGGCGCGCCAACGTCCGCAGCGGACCGGGTACAAACTTCGCAATCTCGTTCACTGCCGAATCAAGCAGCACCTTGTCCGGCCTCTCGTATCTCGGGGACTGGATACGGGTGACGAACGATGCCGGGAACGAAGGCTGGATTTCGCGATCGCTTGTCGTCCGGCGCGCCGACACGGGCCGCTAGGAAGTCCCCGCCTTCTGCTTCTTCTTGGTGCTCTTGGCGACGGCGCACATCACCCGATCCCGGCCGGCGCGCTTGGCTTCATAGAGTGCGGCATCCGCCTGCCCGATAACCGACTTCGCGGTATCGCCCTGCGAGGGATATTCGGCCACTCCGATCGAGATCGTCACCGACTCGGTATCAAACTGCTCTGCCAGGACCTGCTTCCGAATCCGCTCCGCGGTTTCCCTGGCAGGAGCGAGCGAAGTTCCCGATAGCATCACCAGAAACTCTTCTCCGCCATAGCGTGCGGCACAATCGTAGGGACGGATGGAATTGCGCAGCACCGTGCCGATGCGCGCGAGCACCTCGTCGCCGGCCTGGTGACCGTGGTTGTCGTTGTACTTCTTGAAATGATCGACATCCAGCATAAGAATCGAGAAGGGCTTATCGGCCCGCTTTGCGCGCTCTATCTCCTGCGCCAGGAGATCCATCAAATGCCGGCGGTTGCTCAATCCCGTCAGGGTGTCGGTCGTCGAGAGACGTTCGAGTTCGTCGTGGTGCTTGCGCAGGCTTTCGACCATGGTATTGAAGACCTGCGTGAGGTACCCCATTTCTCCACCCCCTCCCGCGGGCAGTTCTACCGGCAGCTTGCCGGCGGACACCTGCGCAGCGGCGCTCGTCAGGCGGTGCAGGGGCCGCGCAATCAGGGCCGTAAGCCAGTAGGCAACGACGGCTATGACAACGAGAAGGACGCCGATGACGAGAAAGGCTAGGTTTCTCAGCCGTATCGCCTGACGATAGACATCGGCGACGGGTCTGTCCGCCACCGCGAGCCAAGCGGCCTGTGACAGACGTTGTGCGCTTGCCAGAACTTCGATTCCGTCGATACCGTGGTGCTCGACGGCCCCGCCGTCAGCTGCAAGCAATCGATCCGCGACTCCCGGCGCCAAATCCTTCGTCTTTCGGTCGGCAGGTCCGCTCCGCGAATCGGCAATCAGCGCCCCGCGGGCAGTCGCGAGGTACACGTGTCCAACCGAACGAGCGCTGAAAACACGCAGGACTTGCGTGAGCTCCGCGAAGTTCGCGCGAGCAACGAGCGCGCCCGCGATTCGACCGTCGGCTTGCAGAACGGGCACGCCGAGAATGACGATCATTTTTTGCGCCTTCTCGTCCCAGTACGGTTCACCGACCAGGCCCCGCGACGACCCAAACGTCTTTTCCCAGCCCTCCGGCAAACGCACCGGAATCGCACGACGCACGCTGCTGGCAACCAACTCGGTATTTGCATCGACAAGCTGAAGTTCTTCGTAATCGGCGAAGCGCGCCCGGACCGAGTTAAGGTACTCCACAAGGCGTCCCGCCTGGCCGCGACGGGCCACGGTCTCGGACACTACAGACGAGTTGGCGAACACACGCAGGTCGTACAGGCGCTCCTTGAGCCACACGTCGGTTTCCCGCCCGGCCTGCGATCCCGTGGTCACCAACTCCTGAGTAATCTTCTCCGTGAGTGCACGGCGGCTCTGCGCGTAGGCGATGAGTGAGATACTGAGAGACGGGATAAGCGCGGCAAGAACTGCAAGGACAAGGATCTGGCCGCGAAGACCATCCAGTCGAAACTGCGATAGGGCTTTCTGTATGAGGTGCCGCACGGTGAAGATTGTCCAGGAATTAGCCAAGTCTCGCTGGCCAGATACACATTTTGCGCCTACTCGGGGCTGCCTGACCGTGATAAATGAGGCGTGCAGATCTCCGTAGGCCGATGCCCGCGCCGACGGTGATCGATTCGTTGGACCCAGTGCCGCCCGCCATGATTGATCCCGTAGGTCCAGGAACTCGTCTTTTCCGCCCTGAGGCGCGCCCCGGCGGTTCCGCTATCATTGCCATGGCGCATTCCCGGAGAAGCGCCATGTCGGACACGATGAGCCAAGGGATTTCTTGAAACTCGGAACGGAGAAAGCATGAACGGCGACGCACCCGCATCGGGCGGCCCGGTCCCGGCCGAACTGATCGCCGACCTGGCCGCGGCGAGCCGCATCCTCGTTGCCCAGGGCGTCGTCGACGCCTTCGGGCACGTCTCGATGCGCCATCCCCGGACGCCCGAGCGCTACCTGATGGCGCGCGCGATCGCCCCGGCCCTGGTGACGCCCGATGACATCATCGAGTACGACCTGGACAGCAATCCCTGCAACGCCAGCGGCCGCTCCAGTTTCCTCGAGCGATTCATCCACGGGGAGATCTACAGGGCGAGGGCCGATATTCAATCCATCGTGCACAGCCATTCGCCCTCGGTGATCCCTTTCGGGCTGGTCGGCGTTCCGATGCAGGCGATGTTTCACAACGCGGCCTTCATCGCGGAGGGCGTGCCGGTGTTCGACATCCGCAAGAAGTTCGGCGCGACCGACATGCTGGTCAGCAACGCGCCCAAGGGCGTGGCCCTCGCCGCCGCCATGGGGAGGAAAAACCTCGCGCTCATGCGCGCGCACGGCAGCGTGGCCTGCGGCCCGACGTTGCAGACGGCGGTGTTCCGGGCCGTGTACACCGAGGTCAATGCCCGCATCCAGCACTGGGCCGCGGCGCTCAAGGGCGGTGCGCCGATCGCCGCGCTCGACCTCGAGGAAGGCCGGCTTTGCGACGCCGTCAACCAGACCGCCGGCATGCGCGCCTGGGACCTGTGGCGCAGCCAGGTCCGCAGCGAGGTCAAGTGGTAAGGATTATCGAGGGAGGCAAGCCATGTCAGCAGCCGAATTGAAGCAGCGAGCCGGCGCCACGGCCGAATTGACGCAGCAGCTCGTCGACTGCATCCGCATGCTGGAGCAGTCCGATATCATCGACTACAACGGCCACTGCAGTGTCCGCCTCGACGACAACCGCGTCCTCATCAACATCGGGTCGTGCCAGCGCAGCCGGCTCACGGCGGACGACATCTGCACGATCGACCTCGAAGCAAACCAGATCGAAGGCAAAGGCAGTGCGCCCCTCGAGCGTCACCTGCATTGCGGCATCTACCGCGTTCGGCCCGACGTCAAGGCGATCGTGCACGCGCATCCGAAGTGGTCGACCTTCCTCACCATGGTCGGCGAGAGCTACAAGCCCGTCTACGCGCAGGGCGCGCTCGTCTATCCGGTGCCGCTGCTCGATTCGCCCAACTCGATCAACAACCGTGCGATGGCGGAGCGGCTGGCGGCGATGCTAGGGCCGCGGCCCGCGGCGCTCATGAAGTCGCACGGCGCGGTGACGGTCGGCCAGGACATCGTCGAGGCCTTCGTGCTCGCGAACTACCTGGAGGAGAACGCCTACCGGCAGTACATGGCGCTGCAGATAGGCAAGCCCTATGCGTTCAGCGAGGAGGAGATCGCGCTGTGCCGCGAGAAGCTATGGAACGCGGGCCTGTTCAAGCGCACCTGGGACCACTTCCGCGCAAAGCTCGTGTGAGTCCCCGGCGCGTCAAGAACGTTCTGCTCCACACGTGTTGCCGATGCCGGCTCGGCGAGGCGGGATCGTTTGGATGCTCGCCGTCCGCGCTACTGACCAAGGAGGAGGAGGAGTCAGGTCGCGCGAACGGCGAAGCAAGCGGTCAGTGCGCCGAGCGCGGCCTGGTGGGCGTATCAAGCAGCCTGGCAAAAGCGCTCTTCGCTCGCGACAGGGCTTCGAGGATTCCGTCGAGCGCGAGATCCCAGCGTTCCGCGTGCTCGATATACGCAAGGTAGCGCTGGCGCACGCCGTCCGGCAGCGATTGGTAGGCTGCTTGCCAGAAAGCTGTGCGCAAGGTGGCACGCTCTAATGCGTACAATTCAGCCACGCTCAATTCGGTTCTGGATTTCATGTTGGCTTTCATCACGCCTAGAAGATAGTCCCGGGAAGGCGGAACAACAAACGATGAATTCTCATCTGTCGTATAAGAAAAACTCATCCCATCCGTGATTTACCGCCTGCCCCCGCTGAATGCGCTGCGGGTATTCGAAGCCGCGGCGCGCCACCTCTCGTTCAAGGAGGCGGCGAACGAGCTGTCGATCACGCAGGCGGCCGTCAGCCATCA